>Ga0066903_100005300_pt1 | contig 11155 bp, 10 predicted proteins | sample PanSoiMetaGPlot1_FD_67491 | JGI IMG/M metagenome (GOLD analysis project Ga0066903, IMG submission 67491) | Tropical forest soil microbial communities from Panama analyzed to predict greenhouse gas emissions - Panama Soil - Plot 1 (version 2) | ecosystem: Environmental > Terrestrial > Soil >...
TAGAACTCGTCCTTCTCTGCTGCCGGCAGCCGATCGCGCGGCACGAACAGTTTCACATTGGCGAGCCGCTCGGCCGCATTGCGGTCGCGCACTCCGCGCAGCTGCGCGACCCAGTGGCTCCTGGCCGGACGCAATGACTCGATCTCGAGCGTTGCGGTGCCGTCCTCGGTTTCGAGCGCCCCATAGTCCATGACCGCCATCGGGTCGGCGGTGAACGACTTGAGTCTCACCTCCCCGCGCGTGCCGTGGGCGGCGCCGATCTGGGCGACACAGATGCGCTCGGCCACGGCCGCCTAGGGCGTCAGCTCGCGGGCGCCGCGGCCTTGGCCGCTGCTGCCGCTGCCTTGGCTGCCGCCGCCGCCTTCTCGGCCTCTTCCTTCATAACCTTGCGCTGCTTGCGCGGAATCGCGCGGGTCGGGTTGTTGCGCTTCTCGCGCTTCATGATGCCGGCATCATCGAGAAAGCGCGACACGCGATCGGTCGGCAGCGCGCCCTTGGCCATCCAGGCCTTGACCTTCTCGAGATCGAACCTGAGCCGCTCGGTCTTCTCTTTCGGCAGCAGCGGATTGAAATAGCCAAGCCGTTCGATGAAACGGCCATCGCGCGGCGAGCGGCTGTCGGCCACCACGATGTGATAGACCGGACGCTTCTTGGTGCCGGCACGGGCGAGACGGATCTTCAGGGACATTCGGATTTCCTTTCGTCGGTTATTTCGTCATTGCGAGGACGTGCGTCGTCATTTCTTCTTTCCCCCGGGGAGGCCTGGCGGCTTGGGGCCGCCAAGGCCAGGGAGGCCGGGAAATTTCGGTGGCAGCCCGGGCATGCCGGGCATCGACGGCGGGAGACCACCAGGCATTCCACCGGGCATCTTCTTGGCCATCTCCGCCATCTGCTCGGGGCTCGGCATGCCGGAGCCCAGTCCCAGCATGCCGGCAAGGCCGGCCAACGGTCCGCGCTTGCCCGAGCCCATCTGCTTCATCAGATCGGCCATGGACCGGTGCATCTTGAGCATGCGGTTGATGTCCTCGACCTTGACGCCGGCGCCGGCCGCGATGCGCTTCTTGCGGCTTGCCTTGAGGATGTCCGGATGCCGGCGCTCCTTCGGCGTCATCGAGTCGATCATCGCGATCTGACGCTTGAGCACGCGCTCGTCGAGATTGGCGGCGGCGAGCTGGTTCTTCATCTTGGCGACGCCGGGCAGCATGCCCATGAGACCCGTCATGCCGCCCATGTTGCCCATCTGCACGAGCTGCTCGCGCAAATCACCGAGGTCGAACTGACCCTTGCGCATCTTCTCGGCGACGCGCGCGGCCTTCTCGGCATCGATGGTTGCCGCTGCCTTCTCGACCAGCGTGACGATGTCGCCCATGCCGAGAATGCGGTCGGCGATGCGCTGCGGATAGAACTCTTCGAGCGCATCCATGCGCTCCCCGGTGCCCAGCAGCTTGATCGGCTTGCCGGTGACGGCACGCATCGAGAGCGCGGCGCCGCCACGGCCGTCACCGTCGGCGCGGGTGAGCACGATGCCGGTAAGACCGACGCGCTCATTGAAGGCGCGCGCAAGATTGACAGCGTCCTGACCGGTGAGCGCATCGGCGACCAGCAGCACCTCGTGAGGACTACTGGCGCGCTTGACCTCGGCAGCCTCGTTCATCATCGCTTCGTCGAGCGTGGTGCGACCGGCGGTGTCGAGGAGGACGGCGTCGAAGCCGCCGAGACGGCCAGCTTGCAGTGCGCGCTGCGCGATCTGGGCAGGATGCTGACCGGCGACAATCGGCAACGTCTCGACATTGACCTGTTGGCCGAGCACCGCGAGCTGCTCCATCGCGGCCGGCCGGCGCACGTCGAGCGATGCCATCAGCACCTTGCGCCGACCCTGCTCGGTCAGCCGCTTGGCGATCTTGGCGGTGGTCGTCGTCTTGCCCGAGCCCTGCAGCCCGACCATCATGATCGGCACTGGCGGGAGTGCATTGAGATCGATCGGCTCACCGCTCGCACCGAGTGTCTGGATCAGCTGGTCATGCACCAGCTTGACCACGAGCTGGCCCGGCGTCACCGACTTGATCAACTCGACACCGACCGCATTGGCTTTGACCTGTTCCGTGAAGGCTTGCACCACCTCGAGCGCCACGTCGGCCTCGAGCAGTGCGCGGCGCACCTCGCGCAACGCCGCATCGACGTCAGCCTCGGTAAGCGCGCCACGGCGCGTCAGCCGGTCGAGAATGCCGCCAAGCCGTTCCGACAGCGAGTCGAACATCGGTCAAACTACCTATTTTCAAGTACCTGCAGCGTTCCAAACAACTTTAGCGCCCGAGGGCGCATCGCGCTGTCGGGCGGTTGCCTCCGGCCTCACGAACCAGTCGGCGATCGGTCATTCCAGCTCTATCGAGAGCGGGCGGAACGTATGGGCGGCGCCTGCAAGAGTCAAGAATCCGGCCAAATATTAAACAGAAGCGGTTGCTTACGGGAGGGTCGCCAATGCGCTAGGCTCGCCCAGGATTGCCAGGAGGTCGCTGCGGAGGGTTCCATGCCGGCTAAGACATGGCTGCTGGTTGTGGTCGCTGGTCTTCTTTTCTCAGTCCAGGCATCGGACCAGATATCGGCCCAGACATCGGCCCAGGACTATCCCAATCGTCCGGTAAACTTTGTGGTGCCATTTGCTCCCGGAGGCGGCACCGACGTTCTGGGCCGGCTTATCGGGCAAAAGCTTTCTGAGCGCTTCGGCAAGCCGTTCGTGATCGAGAACCGGCCGGGCGCCGGCACGCTCACCGCCGCGCTGCAGGTCAGCAAGAGCCCGCCCGATGGCCACACCATCATGATGGCGACCAGCTCGACCATGGCCATCAATGTCACCCTCTACAAGCAGCTCCCGTACGATCCACACAAGGATCTGATGATCGCTGCTCTGATCTGCAGCGTGCCGTTCGCGCTGGTGGTCGACCCATCGCTGCCGGTCAACAATGTCAACGATCTGGTCAAGCTCGCGCGCGAGCGGCCGCTGAGCTACGGCTCAGGTGGCGCCGGCTCGTTTCATCACCTCATGGCCGAGCTGTTCAAGGCGACGACCGGGGTGCCGATGACGCATGTGCCCTATCGCGGCACGCTGCCGGCGCTCAATGATCTCGTCGCCGGCCACATCCAGCTGATGTTCAGCGACATGGCGCCGGTCTATCCGTTGATCCAAGCCGGCAAGGTGCGAGCGCTCGGGTTGACCACCATGCAGCGCGCCACCTCGGCGCCTGAGATTCCTCCGCTCGCCGAGGTGGGCCTGCCTGGATTCGACTGGGCCGCTTGGCAGTCTATCGTGGTGCCGGGCGGGACACCCAAGGATGTGGTGGCGAAGCTCAACGCCGCGGTGAATGCCGCCATCGCCGAGCCCGAAGTCGCCAAGAAGCTCGGCGACCTGCAATTCATTCCGATCGGCAAAGGCTCACCTGAGGAGCTTGATCGTTTTGTCGCGGCGGAGATCGGCCGCTGGGGCAAGGTCGTGCAGCAGGCCGGCGTCGCAGGAACAGAATAAGCGCAGGCTGAGTGCCGAGCGCGCAGGGTGGAGCGTGAGTGGAGGAGGTCGCCATGATGCGTGCGTGGCTTCTGTATTGTGCTGTCCTTTCTGCCGTTCTTTCTACTTTTGTGCTGGGGCGATCCGAGGCGGTCTCGCAGGCCTATCCGACCAAACCAGTGCGGATCATCGTGCCGCTAGCGGCTGGCGGGCTGGCCGATATCCTGGCGCGCGTGGTGGCGCAGCGGCTTGGCGAGGTCTCGGGCCAGTCCTTCGTGGTCGAGAACCGAACGGGCGCGGCCGGGGCGGTTGGCGGTGAGGCGGCGGCCCGTGCGCCGGGCGATGGCTACACGCTGTTCCTCGGCGGCCAAGGCATCAACGCGGTGCTGCCGCATCTCACCCGCCTGAATTTCGACCCGGCCACGGATTTCGTGGCGGTCATCCACCTCGCCACGTTCCCGAACTTGCTGGTGGTCAATCCTGGGCTGCCGATCAAGAGCGTGCGGGAGCTGGTCGATCACGCCAAGGCCAATCCCGGCAAGGTGAGCTACGCGTCGCAGGGCAACGGCAGCTCGGGGCACGTGGTGGCCGAGCAGTTCAAGCTGCTCACAGGCGTGGACATGGTGCATGTGCCCTATCGAGGAGCGGCGCCGGCCGTGCAGGACTTGGTCGCCGGCCATGTCCAGATCATGTTCGACAGCGTCACGCTCCAGATGCCACACCTCACGACTGGTGCGACGCGCCCGCTGGCGGTGCTGACGCCGGAGCGCGTCAGCGTGCTCCCGAACGTGCCGACCATGGCCGAGGCTGGCTACGCCGAGATGCAGGGCGGCACATGGTTCGGCCTGTTCGCTCCCGCCGGCACGCCGCGCCAGGTCATCGATTGGGTTAACGTCGAGGCGCGTAAGGCGTTCGAGCCAGCGGAGGTGCGCCAGCGGTTCGTGTCGCAGGGCGCCTCACTCCCGCTCGGCACGCCCGATGAGTTCGCCGCGCACACAACCGCCGAGCGCGTGAAATGGGGTGAGGTCATCCGCCGGGCGAATATCCGGTTGGAATAGCCATGCGTCTCCGGGGTTGCGAGAGTTGCGGCCGGTCGCGATTTCGCATTAGGTAACCCCCGCACGCGCCAAAGACGCGCACACGGGGGAGGCTCCATGGAAGCCCAGACTGCCACCACGGGAGAGCAAGCCAAGCTTGAGCTTCATGGTGCGAATATCATCGCAGCTATCAAGGCGAGCGGCGTCGAGTTCGTGCTGTCGGTGCCCGACATCGTCACCAGCGCCGGCCTGCTGCGTCCGATCGCCAACGATCCCTCACTGCGGCTCGTCCGTGTCTGCAAGGAAGACGAGTGCATCGGCATCGCGTCGGGCCTGCACTATTCCGACAAGCGTGCGCTGACGCTGATCCAGTACACGGGCTTCCTCGACTCGCTCAACGCCATCCGGGCAGTGGCAGTCGAATACAAGCAGCCGATCTGCATGATGGTCGGACTGCTCGGTCATGAGCCCGAGCGTCTGCCGACCGAGTCGGGCCGTTATGGGGTGCGCATCATCGAGCCGATCTGCGACGCCATGGGCATCCCGCATCATCTCATCAGCCAGGATTCCGACGTGGCCAAGATCAAGCCCGCGATCGAGAAGGCTTATGCGGATTCCTTCCCTGTCGCGCTGCTCATTGGCCGGAGGCCACTGGCGCCGTCGATTTGAAGTTTCTACAACACTTGCGGCAAACTCGAATAGGAACTTCAAATCGAAAAGCCGCGCCAGAATCATAGACTTGCCAGTGCCCCTCTGCTTTCCGAAGTTCGTTCAGGGGTTGCTGCGATGTTTGACGAACTTCGGAAGCGGGGCACTGGCGTCATGATGAAGAGAGAAGATTGTTTTAAGGTCCTGGCGCGCCACGTCACCGACGAGGTCGTGGTTGCGACCTACAGCTCGGCGGTCGAGTGGAACGACCTCGGCCCGCGCGTCCTCAACTATTTCTCCATGGGCGCGATGGGGCTCGCCTCCTCGCACGCGCTTGGTCTCGCGCTTGCTAATCCGAACCGGCGCATCATCGTGCTTGACGGCGACGGCAGCCTGCTGATGAACCTCGGCAGCCTCGTCACCGTCGGGGCGGCGGCGCCCAAGAACCTGGTGCATTTCGTCAGCAACAACGGCACCTACGAAGCGAACGGCGGCCATCCAATTCCGAACCAGAAAGCCGACTTCTCAGGGCTGGCGCGCTCGGCCGGCTATGCGCACACGTTCGACTTCAATGAGCTTGCCTCGTTCGAGCAGCAGGTCGGGCATGTCATTGGTCTGCAAGGACCGGTGTTCGCGACGCTGCATGTCGAGCGCTCGCGTCCGCTGACCTACAACTATCCGGCGCTCTATGCGGCCGACAAGCGGCGCGCGTTGAAGGCCGAGCTCAGCAAGCGATAAGGCACGACGCAAGCGCCGCGCCTCGGTTGCCGTCTTCGACGCGGCGTCAAACAGGATCGACGTTGGCGCAGATCCATTGCGCCGGGCTGAACACCATCATGCAGGTCTCGCGGCCGTTCGGCTCACGCCGCAACAGCAGCAGTGATCCATCGCGCACGTCGATGTCGTCAACATCAGTCACGATCGTCACGACGTTCTTGGGGCGTGTCACATGCACGGTCTGCAGTTTTCCCGGCAGGCTGAGCGTGGTCTCTTTCGCGGTCTTCGTCGTAGCTTTGGCCATTCGTTTTCCCAAGAAGTCGTCCAATTGAGCCGTCCCAAGAATTACACGTGAGCAGGCGAGGTCGCGCCGGTGCCGCCGATTTGAGGTCCCTACACCACCTACAGCAAACTCGGTCAGGAACTTCAAATCGAAAAAGCGGGACGAGCAACTTTGTTGGTTGAGTGTGGCTTTGGTTCAGAGGTCCGCACGTCGGACTTGCGGCAAGGAATAATGCGGACTTCTGAACCCCCACACCAGGCGAGGAATCATCCTGCACCATTCGGCGCGCATTGGCGACAGGTTTTGCAACTGCGAAGCCGCGGCCTTCCATCGCTAGTTTGCAACCGGCCGGGCGATCTCCGGATTGGCGAGCCGATAGCCGACACCGAGCTCGGTAAGCAGGATCTGCGGCTGCGTCGGATCCTGCTCGATCTTCTGGCGCAGCTTGCGCACGAAGATGCGCAGATAGTGGGTGTCGTGCATGTGCGGTGAGCCCCACACCTCCTTGAGCAGGTATTGGTGGGTCACGACGTTGCCGGCGTGCTGGGCGAGCAGCTGCAGCAGTCGGTATTCCTTCGGCGTCAGCGTCACCCGCGCCCCGTTGAGCGTGACGATGCGCGCCGCGAGATCGATGGTGAGCGGGCCTGCCCTCACGACCGGCTCGCCGGTCGTCGCCCGCACCTGGCGTCGCATCGCGGCGTGTGCGCGCGCGAGCAGCTCCGCCATGCCGAATGGCTTCACCACATAGTCGTCGGCGCCGCTCTCCAGGAGACGCACCTTTTCGGACTCGTTCGAGCGCACCGACAGAACGATCAGCGGCACAGTCGACCAGGAGCGCAGCCGCTCGAGCACGTCGCCGCCATCCATGTCGGGCAGCCCGAGGTCGAGGATCACCAGATCAGGCTGCTTGAGCGTCACACTCTTGAGTGCGTCCGCGCCGGTCTCCGCGTCCTCCACGACAAAGCCGTCGAGCTCGAGCCCGGCCCGCAGGAAGCGGCGGATCTGCACTTCGTCGTCGACGACGAGGACAACAGGGGGTGAATCACTCATCCGGGGCGGCCTCTGGCTGGTTTACGTCCGCATTATACGGCAAAAACAGGGAAACGGTCGTCCCTTGATCGGCACCGGCGCTGTTGGCCTGCAGTCGGCCGCCATTGGCGCCGACGAACGCCTTGGCGATCCACAGGCCGAGGCCCGAGCCGGAAGTGGTTCCGGCGAGGCGGTGCCCGCGGAAGAACCGCTCGCCGAGTTGGGCCATCTCGTCTTTGGTGAGGCCGGCCCCGCGATCGTGAACCGACAGCACGACATCATGACCGTTCCGTTTTGCGCTGATGTCGATCGTCGACCCGCCCGGGGAATATTTGGCTGCATTGTCGACGATCTGCACGAAGGCCTGCTGGACCAGGACCGGGTCGACATAGATGAACGGAAGGGTCGAGTCCATGTCGAGCACGACCTTGTGATCCGCAAGGCGCCGGCGTCGGCGCTCCATTGCCGAATTAACGATGTCGGCGGGCTCGATCCATTCCAGTTGTGGCTTGATCTGGTGCCGGCTGATACGGGTCGCATCCAAAAGATTCTGGATGTCGTTGTTGAGGCGCTCGGCCTCGTCGCGCACAACGCCCGCGAGCGAGCGCAGCCGATCGTCCTGCGCGACCGCCGGCGAGCCGCGCAGAACCGTTGCGGCGCCGAGGATCGCGGCCAGCGGCGTGCGCAGCTCGTGCGACACCGAGCCGATCAGCGCCTCGCGCAGCAGCTCGGTCTCCGAGCGCATCTTGGCCTCGTTGAGCGCGCGCGCGACGTCGAGCCGCTCGAGCGTCGCAGCAGCGTCGGCGAGTGCGTCGTCGACGCGCCGGCGAATCTCGTCGACGGCGGTCATGGTGCCAAGGTCGATCGCGATCACGCCGAAGGCCGGCGTGCGTGGTGATACGCGGCGAACCAGCCAGATATTGCCGGTGCCATCGCTCACGGTCGTGGCGAGAGCGGCACCGCGCTGGATGCTGGCGATGGCGGTTTCGACCGGCTCTGGCGTCTCAATTTCGCTCGCGCCATTGCGACCGGCTCCGAACAGCAGCACCCGGCGCTGCACCAGTGTGGCGAGATGCTCTTCGATGGCGCGATAGATCTCTGCGGCTGTCGGTGCCGCGGCCAGCTGCCGCGAGAACGCATAGAGGTCGCTCATCTGGTTCTCGCGCTTCCGGGCGAGCTCGGCCTGCTTCTTCATCGAGTTGGCGAGATGGCTGGTCACCAAAGCGACGATCATGAACAGCGTGAGATTGATGATCTCGGCCGGCCGGGCGACGAAATAAGTGTAGAACGGCGCATAGAAGAAATAGCCCGACCAGAGCACGCCCGCGATCGCTGCCACCAGCGCGGGCACCAGGCCGAGATGCCAGCCGGCCAGCAGTACGGGGATGAGATAGATCGGGGAGCCGCGGCGCACATCGAGATAACGGATCAGCGCCCAGGCCACCACCGTTGTCGCCGCCACCATGAGCAGGGCGAGCGCGATGCCGCGCAGCTCGCGCCCGATCGTTTCAAGCCGGAATGTCGACCGCCACTGGTAGGCCATGCGTTCCCGGTTCGTTGTGAGTTGGTGGGTTACGCCCAGGATATGCGCCTGTCGAGCCGGGGGCCACCCCCGGTGCGCGCCGTCTGCCTTGCCCAAGCCCAGGACGGGCGAGGCCGCCGGCACTGCAGGCTGTGGATATTATAGGTCAGAGGGAGCCGTGGTGGTGAGTCTCACAATCGAACTTTCGTCAGCATCATCGGTTGGCAGGTGACAAGGCCGGCAAGGTCGGCGGTCTGCCCTTGTTTCGTCAAACGCGCCTTGTTTACGTAGCGCCAGCTGGCATTCGCGCGCCTGCCGCCACGGAGAGGTGGCTGAGTGGTTGAAAGCACCGTACTTGAAATTCTGCCGCCCCCGTTCTGTTCTGTCCCGATCAATCCCGCCAAGTATTGAAATTGCTTTGAAATTCTAGCCTGACGTTCCATCGCGTTCTGGCCCGAATCATCGCGTACCGAGCGTTCAGTAGCAGAAGTTCACGAGGCGTTCGGGTCGAGGCCTTTGACGGAGGAAGTGAGTAGATGCCTGTAAACATTGCGGAGCTTATGAAAATCGCTCGCGATATAGCCGACCAGCTTCATGGCTGCGATTCCATGCTGCAACGCGAGCTAGTGAATGTAGAAAACCTAAAGGCGGAGATAGAGGCGGAGCTGAATTTGCTACGCGGCGTGTCTGAACGCCTCAGTGCTTATCAGGCCAAGATTGGAGTCGAGTACGTTTGCCCCCGCTGCTGGATCGAAGATGCCGATCAGTCGAGATTGCGACCAGTCCCGAGCAAGGGGCGCGAAGATAGTTTTCGGTGTGAGTCTTGCAGTTGGGACGTGACCCTCCAGGGCGCCCTCATCTCAAGCTGAGAGACTACCCGGCCATGTTGCAAGGGAGGCGAGCCGCACACCTACGGCCGCCGAGATCTATCACCACACTGGTGCAGCGCCGGGTATGCTATTCGGAGCCGGCCGCAAGGGCGCGAGCGAGATTGAGCGGCCCGGCAAGGTGCGGCGGCCCGCTCTTGTTTCGTTAACGCGCCTTGTTTACATAGCGCCAGCTGGCATTGACGCGCCCGCCGCCACGGAGAGGTGGCTGAGTGGTTGAAAGCACCGCACTCGAAATGCGGCGTACGGGTAACCGTACCGGGGGTTCGAATCCCTCCCTCTCCGCCAGGCGCCCCCCTGTTCTCGTTCAGGTGCGCCCCTAAAGCTTCCGAAAATTGGAACCAGGGCTCCTCTGCCTCAGGCGGCGGGGTAGCGCCCCCCGTTAGCGCCCTCTTGGCAATTGAATCGTTCAAGCGCACTATTGCTGACGTGCCTATTTGGCGGCTTTCATGCGAGGCCGCCGCCGGCGCAATCCGCAAGCCGCATCCCTGCCGGGTGGCAGGCGTCATAGCGGCTTGGGAAAACCATGGGGCTTGAGGAAACTGCCGCAATGACATGATCAAGTTTCGATGACACCCCACGCAGAAGGGGCAAGCCAGCCATAAAGCCTGGCGGCGGTCACGTCGTGGCGCGCGAAAATCAACGACGGATGAGGAGCGGAGAGCGAAGCCTTGCTCATCGCAAATCGTCAGCAAGGGAGGACATGATGATCGGTCGAAGCTCGTCGGGCGTGCTGGTGCGCGTCGCAAACCTGGTCGGGGCGCTCACAGTTGCCGTCGCGCTGTGCGCGCCAATGAGCGCTCGAGCCTGGGATGAGACGAAATATCCGAACTTTGGCGGACAATGGAAACGCCCGCCCGGGATCGGCAACCAGTTCGATCAGACCAAGCCGCCGCGCGAGGCGCAGAAGGTGGAATTCACGCCGGAGTATCAGAAGATATTCGAAGAGAATCTGAAGGATCAGGCGCTCGGCGGACAGGGCACCGATCCGACCTATCAATGCCTTCCCGACGGAATGCCGCGCGCGATGAACGTGATCTTCCCGTTGGAGATCATCATCACGCCGAACACGACCTACATGCTCATCGAATATCTGACCATGCAGCGGCGGATCTTTACCGATGGGCGCGATTTCCCCGAGGAGTTTCCGCCGTCTTACATGGGCTACTCGATCGGTAAATGGATCGATGAGGACGGCGACGGCAAATACGACGTGCTCGAGGTCGAGACGCGCCATCTCAAGCACCCGCGCGCCTACGACGCCAGCGGCGCACCGCTGCATTTTGATGCCAAGAGCATCGTCAAGGAGCGCATCTATCTCGACAAAGCCAATCCTAACGTCCTGCATGACGACATCACGGTCTATGACGACGCGCTGCTTCGCCCCAGAGTATCCAACAAGCGCTACGACCGCGAGCTGCGGCCGATCGTGTGGGTCGAGGCGATCTGCCCGGAGGGGAATCCCTATGTGCAGATCGAGGGCGAGATCTACATGCGCGGCGCTGATGGCAAGCTGATGCCCGCCAAGAAGGG
>Ga0066903_100005301_pt1 | contig 11155 bp, 6 predicted proteins | sample PanSoiMetaGPlot1_FD_67491 | JGI IMG/M metagenome (GOLD analysis project Ga0066903, IMG submission 67491) | Tropical forest soil microbial communities from Panama analyzed to predict greenhouse gas emissions - Panama Soil - Plot 1 (version 2) | ecosystem: Environmental > Terrestrial > Soil >...
CGGCGGGCGAAATCGAGAATTTCCGGCGCCACCAGGTCGTCGACCAGGATGATGTCGGCTGACTGCAGTGCCCGCACGGCGCGCAGCGTCAGGAGCTCTGGATCGCCCGGGCCGGCGCCCACCAGCGTCACGGACCCGTTGTCCTCCAGCGCGGCCACGTGAGTGGTTGCGGCCAAAAAGCCGTCGAAATCCGACCGGGTCGGCTCGTGGTCCGGGTGAATTGCAGCGTAGCGCGAAAAAATCTGCCAGAACCGCCGGCGGCCCGGGTGAGAGAGGCCGGTCGCGAACAATGCGCCGCGCCATCGCCGTGCCGCTTCCGCCCAGCGCGCAAAGCCGCGCGGGATCATCGCCTCGATCTTGGCCCGCACTGCCATGCCGAACACCGGAGCGGCGCCGTCGGTCGAGATGCCGATGACAAGCGGCGACCGGTTGACGATCGCTCCAAAAGCGAAGTCGCAGAAGGCCGGCTTGTCGATCACGTTGACCGGCACGCCGCGCGCGCGGGCGGCGGCGGCGAATCGCGCGGCGTCAGCGTCGTCCTCGAAGGCGCCGACCGCTATCGCCGCGCCGGCGAAGTCGTCGGCCATGAGGTGGCGGCGGTGGATCGCCACCACGCCGCGCGGCGGGTTTTGGGCGAGCCCCACAAGCTCCTCGGCCGGCGCTTCCGCGAATACCTCTACATGGGCCCCGGCCGCCGACAGCAACTCGGCTTTCCACGCGGCCTGAGCATTGCCGCCCGCCACCACGGCGCGCCTGCCTTCAAGCGCCAGAAAAACCGGCAACCGCGCCAGCGCGTCCATGCGTGGCGGCTGAACATCGGTCGGGAGGCGGGGCGCAGTCATCGATTGTCCGTGCCGCTGATGTGGGGCGAAGCAGCCGTGGCGTCAATTGGCCTCATGTTGCACCTCACATAATCGTACGGCACGCAAATTCCGTGCCGATGTCAAATATTGCGTGGCTTCGATCTCGCAGCAGCCCGGGTTCGTCATGATGGCGAAATCGCGGCGGGCCCGAGCGCCGCTGGTTAGAGGGCGCCGCAAGGCCGAACTCGTAGCGCGCAAAAAAAGAACCTCCCACACGCTCAAAGGCGCCCCTCACCCGGGAATTTTGCGCGAAGAGCGCGCAACTTCCGACCCTCCCCGCTCGCGGTCCGCAGGTGGGGAGAGGTAAAGACCGCTCGGCTGCTCCTCTTATGTTAGCGCCTGTAGGGGCGACCCTTGATCGGGCCCGGGTTTGCGTCACTGCCTAAGCCGGCATCAGCGCGACCACAAAGGTCGCGCTGATAGCGGCATTGGACGAGCACGGCGCCGGTAGAACGGCATATGATTTCCGCGCCGCGCGAATGAGATTGATTGTCATGCGTGTCCGCCCGGCTGATCGGGGCTATAAGCGTGGTCGGTATCGGTGGAGGTCGATCATATGGGGCCGTCGCTCGCGGAGCTGCTTCACGAATGGCATGATTTTTATGTTCTGGTCGGCACGGCGTCCGGGACGCTGGTCGGCCTGATGTTTGTCGCGGTATCGATCGGCACTGCCATCTTCAACGAAGATCGCAGCGTCGGGGTGACGGCATTCATCACACCGACCGTGATGCACTTTGCCGCCGTGCTGTTCGCTTGCTTGCTGGCCACCATACCGACCCACACCTGGGGCACCCTTGGCGGTCTCCTCGGAGCCGGAGCGCTTGCCGGCTCGATCTCCAGCGGGAAATTGGTGGTTCAGATGATCATCCGCCACCGGTTCAACGTTGATTTGAGCGACCGGTTGTTCTATGCGCTCCTGCCTCTTTTGGGATATCTGCTCGCGCTGACAGCAGCATGGCTATTGCTCATGCAATCCACCATAAGCGTTAATCTCCTCGCCGCGGCGGTGCTAACGTTGCTTGTCGCCGCCATTCGGAATGCCTGGGACATGATGGTCTGGATCGTCATGAAGACGCCGTCCGGCCAAGCGCCCCCGCCGTCGTAGGGGCGGTCCCCTCTAGGCGCTAAGATTAAGGGCGGCAGCCGAGCCGTCTTTACCTCTCCCCGCTTGCCATAAGGTGCGTTCCGCCTGTCTTAGACGGGCTATGGAGAGCCGGAATTTGCGCGCTCTTCGTGCAAATTCCGGGTGAGGGGGCGCCCTCCGCGAGTCTGAGCTTGGGAAAGGTTTTTTTGCCGCCGCGAGTCCGCCCTTGTGGCGGTGCCACCTCACCCCGACCCTCTCTCCGCAAACCGGGAGAGGGAGCAGACGACCGAGGTTACCTCAAGTTGGCGTCCACGGGGGCGACCCTTGCGGCCGCCCCTACAACGGGCGATGGTGAAGAACGCACCCCCTTGCTCGCGCCAGCTCACAGCCTTGATCAGCCCCTCGACTTCATGCAGTTTGCCGGACCCTTTCTCGTCGGCCGAAAGACCACGCCACCGCAGGCAAAGCGCCTCGAGCACTCATCATGTACGTCGCCGCCACCAAGCGTCTCACTCACCAAGGGGCCCGGCGCATCGCCGCCGTCGCGGTGGAGCGCGCGCATACGGTCGGGATCGCGATTGCGGTCGCGGTCGCGGATGCGGGCGGGCATCTTGTGGTGCTCGAACGCATGGATGGCGGGCGGTTTCACACCGTCCATTCGGCGACCACCAAGGCGATCTGCGCCGCCTCGAACAAGCGTCCGACTTCGGCTCGCGGCGCACAGGCGCAACCTCTTGACGTTGCCCATGCAATTGGGTTGGCGCTCGCTGCGGGCCCCGAGCGGTGGACGGCCATGGAGGGCGGCGTCCCGGTAATCGTCGAGGGCGAATGCATCGGCGGCGTCGGGGTGAGCGGCGGCGATTGGGAGACTGACGCCCGCATCGCGCGCGAAGCCGTCGAGGCGATCGGCGCCGCATGGTCTGCATAAGGGCCCGCATCGAAGCACAGCAGGCAAACAACGCCATGACACAATCGAAACCGGAAGCCGCGGATACCCGCAAACTGCGCCTTGCGGTGGTGGGCATCGGGTGGTGGTCGGACGTGCTGGCGGATGCGGCCGTGCGTTCCGGCGCCATCGACATTGCCGCATGCTATACCCGCTCGGACGACAAGCGGGCCGCGTTCGCGGCGAAATACGGCTGCCGGGCCGCCGCGAGCTACGACGAAATTCTCACCGACCGCGACATCGAGGCTGTCATCAACACGACGCCGAACGGCGCCCATCTTGCCACCACCCGCATGGCCGCTGAGGCCGGCAAGCACATTTTCCTCGATAAGCCGATCGCCAACACGGTGGCGGAGGGCCGCGAGATCGCGCGCGTGTGCGAGGCGGCCGGGGTGGTGCTCGCGCTCGGCTATCAGCGCCGGCGCGAGAATCATTTCCGCTGGATCAAGGCCGAGATCGATGCCGGGCGCTTCGGCAAACTGGTACAGGCAGAGTGCAACATCAGCCGCGACCGGCTCGGCAAGATCGACCTGTCATCATGGCGCTATCAGGCTGCCGGCATGCCGGGAGGCGTGATGCTGCAGATCGGCATCCATTATGTCGATGTGCTCGAAATGCTAATCGGCCCGGTCCGGCGCGTCAGCGCCGCGGCGGCGCAACTCGTGCTGCCTGGCGACAATCCGGATGTCGCAAATCTCATCCTGGAGCATGAGTGCGGCGCTATCTCAAATCTTACGGCGTCCTATGCGTCGGCTTCCGAACATTACATGATGAACGTCTATGGCAAGGAGGCGAGCGCTTACTACGACCTCTTCGGCGGCCTGCGCTACCTGCGCCGGGGCGAAGCGGCGCCCCGCGCCGTCGCAATGTCGCGGAACGATACAATTCGTGAAGAGCTTGACGAGTTTGCCGCTTGCGTCCGCAACGGCGGCAAGCCTGAAACCGATGGGTGGTGGGCTTCGAGAAACCTCGCTGTCGTGACGGCTGGCATTCAAAGCGCACGCGAAGGTCGCGCCGTCGACGTGGCGTCGCTTATCGCGGGTTAGCGCCATGACATTCAGCTCGACTCAGCTGTCGCCGTGCTGCATTGCAATCCAACGTCTAAAGTGCTGATGAAATCCCTTTCGTAACACGTGATAATCTTGATGAGATTTTGCTGGACGGAGGTGTGCAATTGTGGAAAATCTAGGTCGGCAACTTGGCCATCTTCTTAAAGTAAATCTGAATCTTAACACAAAATAGGCCGATCGTACCTGCAAGTTACGTGAGAGTTTCATACGTGTTTGTACTTTCCATGGAGCATACACTATGACGAGCGCGTGGAAAGAACCGCCAAGCCGGGGCGATCGCGCCGAGGACCAAGATATTCCGCCCGACGAAAATCAACTCGAAATGTTCGAGGCCGTGCCGCCCGCGAGTGGCGAGATGCTTCTGCCATCGGAGGCTGAGCTCATATATGACAGCGCCCTCAACGAGGACGGCGGGCGGCGGCATGTGGTGGTCACCGACATGTCCGCGCCCGATTTTCTCGACGCAGGCGGGGCCGATCCCGACGAGTTGCGCCGGCTCGAAGACAGCATTCGCTGGCTGATGAATGAGAGCGGCGTGCGCCACATCCCGCGGGCGTCAACTTTGCCGCCGGTGCGCGGCCTGACGCCCGTCGAAACGCACGACGACTCGCTCCTGCTCAATCCTGAAACCCTGTTCCCGCCACGATTGGCGCGGCGCCAGGGCAGCAGTGCGGCCCGTAGCGCGGCAAAAATTCTGCTGGCGGGCGCCATTGTGGCGCCGGCAACCTATTTTATTGCCAACTGGATGCAGTTCCCAGGCACGGCGGCGCCTTCCAGCTCCGCGGCCGTCTCCGAATCGGCGACGATCGCCGTGTCGGCGACAATACCCCGGATGCCCGAGGAGCGGATTGCTGCCGTGACTCCGCCGGCGAAGAGTACGCCACCCGAGGTCGTACAAGTTGCCAGCGAAATGTCCGGCGCAATTCGGCCCGAGGCGTCGGTCAGCCTCGCAGCGCCGCCCGCCGATGCAAGCCCTGATGTGGTGGCAGACGCCAGCGCAACTGAGCCTAAACGGGCACTGGAGCTGCCGCCAGAAATTTCAGCGCCGCCACCGCCGTCTGATCCGGCGCCCGGCTCGGTCGGCGCCAACGCGGCTCAGTCGAGCAGTCCGCCGCCGCCCGTCCCAGTCGCCGTCGTCGCGCCTCCGAGGCCCGTGCTGAGCGCCCAGGAGATCGCACTCATGTTAGAGCGTGGCCGCGTGCTTTTCGATGCCGGAGACCTCGCGGCCGCCCGCCTCTTCTTCCGGCGAGCCGCCAACGCGGGCGATGCACAGGCGGCTCTTGCGATGGGCGCCACATACGATCCAGACGTTCTGGCGAGGCGCTTCATTCGCGGCATCGAGGCCGATGCCCAGGAAGCGCGGATGTGGTACGAAAGGGCGCGGGAATTGGGCTCGCCTGAAGGCCCGCGCCGCATCGAGATGCTGGCGCACCGGTAGACCGCCAGATGTCGGCGGTGGAATCCCCTAACATCAGCCGATGGACGCCTTGCGGTAACCTGTTCGCAGGCATGGTAAGGCAGGGCGCGTACCGATCGGATTGAATCGCCTCTCCGTCGTGCCCGTGCCCGCACCTGATCCGGGCCATGCCGGGCATTCCCCGCCTTCCCCCTACCCTCCCGCCAAGCGTCGTGCCCGCGCTCGTCGGCGCATGCCGCGGGCATCCGACGGCCGGGCAAGCCTGGCCATGACTCCGCACAAAATGGCTCGACATGACCGGAACACGCTCTGGTCAATGAGCCCCGAGCCATGACGCCAAGCGAGACTGTAACTTGTCACAGTAGACCTCCAAGTTCCCGCGCGGCAGTTCTTATCTAATATCGGCACAGCGTATGGCTGCGCCCGATCTGGCTTGTTCACATGAAGACCAAGACACGCACCATCACGCTCGGCGCGGCACTGGTCGCGATCGTTGCGAGCTTTCTGGCCGGAGCATATTGGGCGGGCGGGTATCGAGGTCCCCAGGCCGGTGCGTTTGCGGTAGGCGATGCCGTCGCGGCGCCCGAGGCGAGCCCAAAGGCCGCTTCGATTCCCGGCGCCAGCATCGTCGAACTGCTGGAAACGCAACTCAAAGCCGTCAAGGTGGAAGTCGCCTCGGAACGTGAGTTCCCGATCGAGAAGTCGGCGGTTGGCAGTATCGATTTTAACGAAGAGATGCTGACTCAGGTTTTTACGCCCTATCAAGGCAGGATTGTCGGACTGTTCGCCAAGGTCGGCGACGAGGTGAAGACGGGCCAGACGCTGTTCACCATCGACAGCCCCGATTTGCTTGCAGCCGATTCGAACCTGATCTCCACGTCCGGGGTGCTGCAGCTGACCACGCGCAACCTGACGAGGCTTCGCTCCCTCTATGAGTCGCGAGCCGTATCCCAGAAGGACGTCGAGCAGGCGGTCGCTGATCAACAGACCGCCGAGGGCGCGCTGCGAGCTGCGCGTGATGCCGTCCGTATTTTCGGCAAGACCGATGCGGAGATCGACAGGATCGTGGCCGAGCGCATGGCCGATCCGTCGCTTGTCGTGGCGAGTCCGATTTCCGGTCGCGTCACCGCGCGCAATGCTTCGCCGGGACTTCTGGTTCAGCCCGGCAACCAGCCGGCGCCGTTCGTTGTCGCCGACGTTTCGACCATGTGGATGCTGGCGAACGTCGCGGAGAGCGACAGTCCATCATTCAGCGTCGGGCAGGACGTGAGGGTCTCCGTCATGGCCTACCCGGGTCGTGAGTTCTGGGGCCGGATTTCCACTATTGGGGCGACTGTCGATCCGACCACGCATCGAGTCCTGGTCCGCTCCGAAATCGACGATCCGAGGCGCGAGCTGCGATCCGGGATGTTCGCTAATTTCGTCATCCGCACCGGCGACCCGGTGCGCTCGGTCGCGGTCCCGCTGGACGGGGTGGTGCGGGAAGGCGACGGAACCATGACAGTGTGGGTCACGGCCGACCGCCGCCGATTCACCATGCGGCCGGTGAAAATCGGCCTTCTGCGGGACGGGTATTATCAGATCCTTGAAGGTCTGCAGCCGGGCGAGCTGGTGGCCACCGAAGGCGCCCTGTTTCTGAGCAACGCGCTCGCGATCGCGGCGCGCTGACACAAGTGCGCCGATACCCGTCTCGAATCATGATGGCGGGCTCAAGAGGGGGTCGCCGGTGATCAAGGGGCTGCTCACATTCGGATTGACCCGACGTCCGATCGTCCTTCTCATCCTGATGATGTTCGTCGGCGGCGGTCTGATCGCATTTACCCGCCTCAACATCGAGGCCTATCCCAATCCGGCGCCGGTCATTCTGGAGATCACTGCGCAAACTCCGGGGCTTTCGGCCGAAGAGATGGAGCGCTACTACACCATCCCGATCGAGGTCGGGCTCGCCGCGACCCCTGGCGTGGAGAACATCCGTTCAACCTCGTTCTACGGCCTGACGTTCGTGCGCGTTACTTTCGCGTATGGTGTCGACTATTACTTCGCGCTCACGCAGGCCGAGATCAGCCTGCAGCAGAACGTCAGCCTGCCAAATGGTGTGTCGCCGCAAATTCTGGGATCAAGCCTGGTCGGCGAAATCTTCCGCTATCAGCTCAGGGGCCCGCCGCATTTCGGCCTGACCAACCTGCGCACTGTGCAGGACTGGGTATTGCAACGAAGGCTGTTGTCGGTTCCGGGTGTCGTCCAGGTCAATACCTGGGGCGGCACCACCAAGGAATACGAGGTCGAGGTCGATCTGAACCGGCTCGATGCCTACGGCGTCACGCTGCCCCAGATCACCGCCGCGATCGGCAACGCCAATATCAATGTGGGCGGCCGCACTATCAACATCGGCCAGCAATCGGTGAACATTCGCGGCGTCGGCCTGATCGACAGCGGCGGCTCGTCGGATCTGACCCAGGGCCATAACGTCGAGGATATCGAAAACATCGTTCTGACCCAACAGAACGGCATTCCGGTGACCGTCAAGGACGTCGCCAAAGTCTACGTCGGCAACGCGCCGCGGCTCGGCAAGGCCGGCCGCGACCACGAGGATGACGTGGTGGCAGCGATCGTCGTGATGAACCGCACGCTGCACACCAACGACGTCGCGGCGCGTATCAAGGCTGAGGTGGAACGGATCAACAGCGACGGCTCGCTGCCGCCGGGCGTCAAGATGGTGCCGTTCTATGAGCGCACCTCGCTGGTTGCCGTCACCACCGCAACGGTCACCCATAACCTGATCTTCGGCTTTATCCTGATCTTCATCATACAGTGGCTGTTCCTGGGTGACCTGCGCAGCGCCATCATCGTCGGCACCAATATTCCTTTCGCGCTGTTCTTCACCATCATCATCTTGGTGCTACGCAACGAGGACGCCAATCTGCTGTCGGTCGGCGCAGTCGACTTCGGCATCATCGTCGATGCCGCCGTGATCCTGGTGGAGAACATTTATCGAAATTTTCAGTCGCGGCCCGAGGAAAAGGAAATTGTCCTTCAGGAGCTTGCCGATGGCAGGTGGGGCGCCGACCCGACGCGCACAATGGACAGGTCGGGCCCGCAAATCTGGACGGACCGGATGCGCCTCATCTTCGTCAGCGCTTTGCAGATCGATAAGGCGGTGCTCTTTTCCACCACGATCATCGTTGCTGCGTTCATTCCGCTGTTCACCATGCAGGGCGTGGAAGGGCAGATCTTCAACCCGATGGCCAAAACTTATGCGTATGCGCTGATCGGAGCGTTGATCGCCACCTTCACGGTGACGCCGTGCCTCGCCTCACTGTTACTGCCGGTCCATGTCGAGGAGGTGGAAACCGTCATCGTGCGCGGCATCAGACGGGTCTACACGCCGGTCCTGAAATGGTCGCTCGGCCATCGCAAGATAAGCGTGACCATCGGAGCTGTTTTCCTCGGCCTGACCGGCGCACTCGCCTCGCAGCTCGGCAGCGAGTTTCTGCCGGCGTTGGAGGAAGGCAACCTGTGGATCCGCGCCAGCATGCCGCCGACGATTTCGCTCGAGGCCGGAATGCCGATCGTCAATCGGCTGCGCGAGATCCTCCTTGCTCACCCCGAGGTCATCACGGTGGTGTCGCAGCACGGCCGGCCGGACAATGGCAGCGATGCGACAGGCTTCTTCAATGCCGAATTCTTCGTACCGCTCAAGCCGTTCGACGAATGGCCGAAAGGCCTCGACAAGGAAAAGCTGATCGACCAGCTGCAGACCGAATTCACCAACGAATTTCCCGGGATCGGCTTTAATTTCTCGCAGTACATCCAGGACAACATCGAGGAAGGCCTGTCGGGCGTGCGCGGCGCCAACTCGGCCAAAATAATCGGCCCAGATCTCGCCACGTTGGAGGATCTTGCTCGTCGGGCCATGCACGAGATGGACCAGGTCAAAGGGATCACGGACCTTGGCATATTCTGGGTGCTGGGGCAGCCCAACCTGAATATCAAGGTCGATCGCGCGAAGGCCTCTCGCTACGGACTCAATGCCGGCGACATCAACACGCTGGTACAGGCCGCGCTCGGTGGCACCACCGCAACCACGCTTTTGGAGGCGGACCGGCAATTCAACGTCGTGGTGCGCGCGGCGCCGCAGTACCGCAACAGCATCGACGCGGTCCGCAATCTCAAGGTCGGCTACCAGACGCCGAGCGGCAGCGCCTACGTACCGCTGTCGGAGCTCGCGTCCATCACGCTCGACACCGGCTCTTCCTACATCTATCACGAACGCAATCAGCGTTATGTGCCGATCAAGTTCAGCGTGCGCGGGCGCGACCTTGCCGGCGCTGTCGCTGAGGCGCAGCAGCGCATCGCCAACAACGTCAAGCTCCCGACTGGCTACCGGATCGATTGGGCCGGTGAGTTCGAAAGCCTGCAAATGACCAAGAAGCGCCTGTCGATCATTGTCACGATCAGTCTCGTGCTGATCCTGATGCTGCGTTGCGGCTTATTCAATTCATGGCGCGACAGCTTTATGGCGCTGCTAGGCATTCCATTCGAGATCGCCGGCGGCATCATTGCGCTCGATGTCTCCGATCTGAACTTCTCGATCTCGGCGGCGATCGGCTTTGTTTCGTTGTTCGGCGTGTCGGTAATGAGCGGCATCTTGATCATCTCGTGCTATAATCAAATAGCTGCCACCGGCCTCGGCACAATCGAGGCCATGGCGAAGGCGGTTGAGCAGCAGATGCGGCCCATTATGATGATGGCGCTGTCGGCTTGCATCGGCTTGTTCCCGGCCGCGATCTCGACCGGAATCGGCAGCCAGGTGCAGCGCCCGCTTGCGACTGTTGTGGTCGGGGGCATGCTGATCGGTCCGATCCTGCTCCTGGTGGTAGTGCCGGCGCTGCAGACCTTGTTCCTGGATTGGAGGGGCAGCCGCCGCGAGCCGGCCGTTCACGAGGATGAACCGGATCTGGCCGAAATTTGAGCGTAGGCAGCTGAGCCGATGAGCGCGAGTCAGTCGATGGAGAGCCGCATGAAAAGCTTGGGATTTGCCGTCGCTGTGGCGATGTGCGCCGTTCTCGCGGCGGGCCCCGGACGTGCGCAAGATGATGCTGCGAACGCCAGTTCCGATCGTGATGCTTCGCGCGGCGCCGGTGCTGGTGGCGGCGGTGTCGTCGGCGGAGCCAGCGCCCAGCGCAACGATTCCGGGGGTGGTCGTGGCGTCGGCCAGAGCCAGCCCGGCGACGCCGACGCGGCGCGCGGCGGCTCCCCGGCCCACGCCGGGCCCGGTACCGATCCGAGCCGCAAAGGTGCTGCAGCGCCGGCGAGTGCGCCCGGCGCGACGCCGTCCGACCTCGGCGGCACGTTGGGCCGTGGCGTCGATCCGATCAGGCTTGAAGGTGGCTCGGCCAATCTGCAGCGTCGCGCCAATCGAAAAACGCTGATCGCGAACGCGCCAAAAATGCCCGCCGCTCCACCAGCGAATATCGGCGCCCCATCAGCCAACATCGCCATCCCACCCATCAAGCGTTCTGGCCCTGATAGTGGTGCAGCGCGCAATGCTATCGGCGTTATCGTGCCCGGTGGCGGCCGCGGGTTGGGTCTCGCTGTTCCGGGTTCCACAGCCTCGACGGGGAGCGGCACGCGCGGACCTGGGAGCGGCGGGGTTGGTGTAGGCACATCGGCGGGTAACGTCGACGGCGCTGATGTGCGTCGCTCATCCGTTCCGCCGAACGCCGTCGCGGGTCCAGTAACGCACACGTCGGGCATCAACGGCACCACGATGGG
>Ga0066903_100005302_pt1 | contig 11155 bp, 8 predicted proteins | sample PanSoiMetaGPlot1_FD_67491 | JGI IMG/M metagenome (GOLD analysis project Ga0066903, IMG submission 67491) | Tropical forest soil microbial communities from Panama analyzed to predict greenhouse gas emissions - Panama Soil - Plot 1 (version 2) | ecosystem: Environmental > Terrestrial > Soil >...
TGGGGAGGCAATCGTTAAAGCCGTAAATAACGACGTCGCGCTGGCTTTGGCCGACGAGGAACGATAGGTTCCGATGTCGTTGAGAAGAACGTGGGGTCAGTTCCATGTGGTGCCGCAATCGCCCGCAACCTGCGCGATTTCCCGCTTCCCGCCTGTCTGAGGCCGCGACGTCGATCGCCTGGCTTGCGCTCTTCTGCCTCGGGTCTCCCCCGGCGGCAGCCGACGGGATTGCGCCCGGCGAATGGAAACTCACCGAGACCATCGTCATGAACGGAAACAAGACGCCCGCTCAAACCAGGACGCGCTGCCTGTCAGCGGAGCAGGCCGGCGACACCGCGGCAACCTTCTCGCCAGAATATCGCACGATAAATTCCGGCTGCGAGCGGGTCGAATTCAATTCAAGCGCCACCGCATTGCGATGGCGCATCCAGTGCGCCGGGCAAATGGACATGGACGTAGCCGGCGATTTCACTTTCGACACGCCCACGCATTATTCGGCGACCATCGTATCGAAGGGCGCCATGGCAGGACGCGAGGTCGTCAACACCACCGTTTCCATTGAGGGCGAACATGTCGGGGAATGCCGGTAGTGTATCCGTCCAGCCGGCGAGGGGTCCGCAGAGATGGGTCGACATCGTTTACAGCATCTTTCCATTACGTTGACCCACCTCTGTGCTGTCATCGCCCGGCTTGACCGGGCGATCCAGTAGCCACCGACCGGGATACTGGATGCCCGGTCAAGCCGGGCAATGACACGGGCAAGGTCAGCCTAATAGAAAAATGCTCTCGCGCGGTCCACCCGAGCGAAAAGTGCTTTAAGTTACAAGACGATTGAATCTGAGTTTTTGACCGACGGGCGAGCGGAATGTCGGCACGGTTTCGCGACTATCTGGAGAAGCTGACCGCGATCGGCGAACTGGAGCGCGTGAGCGATGACGTCGACTTGCGGCACGTCTCGGCACGCGTCGCGGCATCCAGAGCGGCGCTGTGGTTCGCGCGCGTGCGCGGCTACGATATCGGCGTCGTCTCCGGCATCGTGGGCTCGCGCGCTCGGATGGGCGCGGCGCTCGACTGCCATCACCGCGACATCGGAAAGGCTTTCCTGAAGCGGATCGGCGAACGCAAGCCGCCCGTGATGGTGAACACCGGAGCGGTTCGCGATGTCATCCTCAAAGGCGACGATGTCGACCTCACCGCGCTGCCGGTGCCTTTGATCAGCGATCTCGACGGCGGCCCCTATATCACCTCCGGCATCGGAATTTCGCGCGACCCGGAATTCGGTCGCAACGCCGGCGCCTATCGGCTGATGATCCGGACAAGACGCGAGACCAGCGTCGATCTCGTCGGTGCGAGCGATCTCAAGCTGTTCTACGATCGCGCCTTTCGGCACGGCCGCGGGCTGCCCTTTGCGGTCGCCCTCGGAACTCACCCCGCGATCATGATGGCAGCGGCCCACATGGCGCCGTCCGGCCTCGACGAATTCGAGCTGGCCGGTGGGCTCGCCGGTGCGCCGATCGAGCTCGTCAAGTGCGAGACCGTGGACCTTGAAGTTCCGGCCGACGCCGAGATCGTGCTGGAAGGCGAATTGCTGCCGACCGGGTGGACGAAGGATGAAGGCCGGTTCGGCGACTTCACGGGCTTTGTCGGGCCGATCAAGTGGAACCCGATCTTTCGCGTCAATGCCATCACGCGTCGCAGAGATGCGGTGTTCTATTCGCTCCACATGCCGGACGAAGTCGACTACCTGGTGGCACCGCCGCTCGAGGGCAGCGCCTGGCAGGCGCTGGCGACCGCCGGCATTGTCGGCAAGGCGGTCTATGCGCCGGCGCCCTCGGGCTGCAACTTCCATCTCTACGCCGCGATCAGGAAGCGGCCAGGCGAGGGCAAGAACGCGGTGCTGGCGCTGATGTCGCTCAAGCGCGTCAAGCACGTGGTCGTGACCGACGACGACATCGACATCTTCGATCCGTCGCAGCTCGAACGCGCGCTTGCCTACCGAGTGCAGCCTGCACGGGACATCATCGTGGTTGAGGGTGCGCGCGGTTCCCATCTCGATCCGAGCGTACAGCTTGCGGTCGGCAAGGGGCCACTGGCGCCGCTCACCGCCAAATGGGGCGTTGACGCCACTATTCCGGAAGGCTCGGATTTGAGCGAGTACGAGGCGATCTCCTACCCGTACGCCGACGCTGCAGCCGGAAACGATGAAGCACGCCCCGATCGCAACATCGGCCCGGAAGCCCTTGCAGCCGAAATCGCTGCGCAGCTCGACGCGCCGCGGCACTTCGCCGACATCCTGAAATTCTTCAACGATGTGCCGCACCGGACCATCGTTGAGGCCTGGACGATTCTGCGCGAGGCGGACCGCTTGGACCGCGAGGTCAAGACCGGGAGGTATGTGTTGAAGAAGGATGGGTAAGATGGGTTGAGCTCTTGCGAAACCCATCATCGGCTGTTCCGTCTGGGGCGACCCCTGATGGGTTTCGCTGCGCTCAACCCATCCTGCGACCCGGCGCCTTGCCGATCATCTGGCCCTGTCATACAACGCCGCGGGCGGCCAAGCCGCGCCAAGGAAAGAAGCATGGCGAAGAAACCCGCCAAGACGCCAAGCACCACGCGGGTTGCAACAAACGGCCGCGGCTACACCGATGTCCTTTACGACATGAAGAACCAGGTGGCGTGGGTCACCATCAACCGGCCGCGCGTGCTCAATGCGTTTCGCGAGCAGACGCTCGACGAATTGATCGATGCCCTGAAATCAACCCGCGATGACCCCTCGATCGCCTGCGCAGTGGTGACCGGGGCCGGCGACAAGGCGTTTTCGGCCGGCGGCGATTTTTACGCCATGATGCGGCTCAACTGGACCAACGCAGCGATGTGGAACGACCGCATGCAGGGGCTCGCCATGACGATCCGCGGTCTGTCCATCCCGGTGATCGCCATGGTCAACGGCTGGTGCATGGGCGGCGGCCACGAGCTTGCATTGTGGTGCGACCTCGTCATCGCGTCGGAGAATGCCGTGCTGGGCCAGACCGGCGCCAAGGTCGGCGCCTGCCCGACGGTGGGCGCAACGCAATATCTCCCGCGTATCATCGGCGAGCGGCTGGCGCGCGAGATGATCTTCTGCGCTCGCCGGTTCACCGCCCGTGAGGCCGTCGAAATCGGCCTCATCAACAAATGCGTGCCGCAGCAGGATTTGCTCAAGGAGACGCTCGCCTGGTGCGACACCATCAAGGGCATGAGCCCGCAGACCCTGCGCATGACCAAGAAGAGCCTCAATTTCGAATCCGATCTGCTCTATGCCTCCTGGCAGCACGGCATGGAGCTGCTGGCGCATGTGTGGGGCTCGGAGGAAAGTATCGAAGGCATGAGCGCGTTTCTTGATGGCCGCAAGCCGGATTTCCAGAAATTCCGCATGCGCAACAAGCAGGAGCTTGAGGCTTATCTCGACGGCTGCGCCAGAGACTTGAACGCGCCGCCCTCGATGCGCAAAGGCGCCCGCAAGAACGGCAAGCCTGCCACATGAGCGACCAGGCGGAGAACACGCTCTCTCCCTCCCCACAAGGGGGAGGGAAGCAGAAAAGCAACGGCGCGCTTGCGGGCATTCGTGTGCTCGATCTGACGCGGGTGCTCGCCGGGCCGACTTGCGCCATGATGCTGGGCGACATGGGCGCCGATGTCATCAAGGTCGAGCCCCCATCGAGCGGCGACGACACCCGCAGCTGGGGTCCGCCGTTCGTGGGCGGGGAGTCCGCCTATTTCCTCGCTGCCAATCGCAACAAGCGCTCCCTGACGCTGAACCTCGCCGTGCCGGCGGGACAAAAGTTGCTCGCCGGGCTGATCGAGCGAACTGACGCCGTGATCGACAACTTCAAGCTCGGCACCCTCGCCAAATGGGGCTTTCCTGATGCCTGGTTCGACGCCCATGCGCCCGGTGTGGTGCGCTGCTCGATTACCGGCTACGGATCGAGCGGCCCCAAGGCGGCGTTACCCGGTTACGATTTCGTCCTTCAGGCCGAGTCGGGCCTGATGAGCATCTGCGGCGAGCCCGACGGTCCGCCGACCAAATACGGCGTCGCCATCGTGGACGTCTGCACCGGCATGCTGGCCTGCAGCGCCATACTTGCCGCCCTCAATGCCCGCCATGTCAGCGGTCGCGGCCAGAAAGTCGAACTGTCGCTCTATGAGTCGGCACTCCATATGCTGGTCAATGTGGCGTCGAACGTGCTGGTGTCCGGACGCGGCGGCGGGCGGTTCGGCAACGGCCATCCGAGCATCGTGCCTTACACCACCTACACCGCAAAGGACGGCATGATAGCGCTCGCCATCGGCAACGACATCCAGTTTGCCAAATGCGCCGCAGTGCTGGGCCATCCGGAGTGGGCCGACGACCCGCGCCTTGCCACCAACCGCGCCCGCGTCGAGCACCGCCATCTCGTCGACGGCGTGATCGCGCAGGCACTGGCCGGCGATAGCGTCGACAACTGGCTCGCCAGGCTCAAGGCCGCCGGCGTGCCGTGCGGCCGCATCAATTCGGTCGCGGAGGCGCTGGCCGAGCCGCAAACGCAAGCGCGGGCGATGATCGAGACCGTCGAGCACCCGGCCATCGGCGACCTTAAGCTGATCGGCATGCCCTACAAATTCTCCAGCACCCCCGCCATTGTGCGCCGCCCGCCGCCGATGTTAGGCGAACACACGGATGAGATATTGCGAGAGGAGCTGGGGCTTGATGCAACCGCGATCGCGGAGTTGCGCGAGCGGAAGGTGATCTAGCGGGGAGAATGTCGCCCGGATTGAGCGTCAGCGAAATCCGGGACCGCCCGATCACGCGGCAACGCCGCCCGGGTTTCGCTGGCGCTCAGCCAGGGCCACGAGGCTCAGGGGCCACCGTCACCTCGCCCGCCTGCATGCGCGGATCCACCGAAGGCGAACCTGCTCACTCTCAAGCCAGTAATACGATGACACCGGTATCAGCATCGGCGAATCGAACGAACGGACGCGGCGGCTGCAGAGAGCCGCATGCGCAAGGCGCGTCCGCCGGGCGTGGTGGTTCTTCCAGCGGTGGGGACCTCTCGCCACTTTGATTCTGCGCGGCGGCAACGGCCGCGCCTCTGTGCCGCCGGCTGCGAGCAGATGGTCTCGCTTGCGAGATGAAGGTGCGGCCGGAGAGGCCGGGAGCGCGCGCGGATCGACAACGGCGGCCGCGGGTGCGGGTTGCGCTGGCCGCCCCACCCTACCCTCCTCCGCTGGCGAGGGAGGGTAGGGTGGAGGCCCGACAATCTGCAATGAGGGTGACGCTTCGGCCGAGGGGGGGATCACTGGAGATTCAACGGCCGCCCCCACCCTCCCCTCACCCGCCGGCGGGGCTGAGGGTTGGGCCGAAACGGCGTCCTGCGGTCGTCCGATAACCCGGACTGGCGACGCGCTCGCGACAGCGGTTCTCGGCGTGTCGAGTACGGTGACATCTATTCTTCCGTCCCCGGTCTTCACAAAATAGCTGTAGCCTTCGAGAACGCGCTTCATCACCCGTCTAAGCGAGCCCTCGTAATTGCCGGTGAGGCGCGTCTGGAGATTGGCCGACGAGCGGTAATGCACATCAAACGAGCTCAGGGCCGCGAGAATTTCTTCAACCGAGGTGTTTTTGGCCTCGATGGTGACCGCCTCAGGACTACCGCGAACCTGCGCTTCCGCGAGCGCCGCCGTCGGAGCTGCCGCGAGCGCGACGCTAAGCATGATCGCCCCGGAGCTAAGCGTGGGCGCACTGCAACCAATGGGCAATGCGATCAATGTCAATTTTGTCAATTTGACCTCCCCACAAGTTGCGACCCGTTCTGTCGCGGCGCTCCGTCGTGGTGACCCGTATGCCAATCAGCTTTTTAGTCGCGGCGGACATTGGATCCGCCCGGGTCCGCTATTTGATCGGCCTGCCCATGCCGGGCCATCGGCCACGGCGCGCCGTAAGGGCTTGGCAGAGTAGAGATACAGGGTCGCCGGCTGTCAATAGACCCGGCGCGTGTCCGCATGATGACGCCTGCTGGCCGGTTCGTAGCCCGGATGGTGACAAACGCCGTGAAATCTGGGCGACCGGCAAAGTCAAACAAACACGGCACGAAGCGGGCGCGCCGCGGACGCCCTACCGCACGACCGGCTTCGTGAGTCACATCGGCCAGTTCGATCTCGACGCCGCCATCGGCGAATTCCAGGAGGCGTACGCAGGTGCCTTACCATCGGGGCCATGTTGACGCTCGCCTACCCGCGTCGAAACGCCAGTGGGATCGGTGGTCTCGAGTTCGGATCAGAACGGCACAAATCCGAAATTCGTCGACTTCGCCCGCAACGCCAGTTTGCTCACCATGCATCTCGCCATCGCGGCCGGTGCCTGTGGGAGGTATCGCCCGCGAGGCGGGCGTCGGACGGCTGATTGGCCTGGGCTATTCCCAATGCAGTCACGGTCAGGTCAGGCTCCTTGAGCACGAGCGAAGGTTCTGCCTTCGCTACGTCGACGACATGCACCTCGCGGCGCGCACCGTCGCCCCGCTCGGCGCCGGGGGTTGCACCCAGCACTTGAAACGCACCGTTCCTGTTGTCGAACAGGCGTGCGGGAAACGTCGGAAAATCCGGCGCCACATCGTTGCCTGTCGGCCCCGCCGCGCTATTGCCGGAAGGCCCGGCGATGGGCAGCGGCGCCTTGCGCAGCTGGCGGCTCCGCCACGGGCGCCGGCCTGTCAGAGACATGGTCGGGGATGCAGATGGCTGATGACCGATGCGGGGTCGCTCAATTTGGCCCCCGACTGCGCGAAGCGCGGATAACTCCCGCCTCCCATATCGAGGAGCGTTCGCGCCCGGCCGTCCACCACAGCACATAGCTCGCTGACGCCCGCTCCCGGTTGAGGGCGGCGCCGCCGGACCCCAGTATCTGCACCGTCGCCGGCCCAGCCACGCAGCTTTTGCGCCCACCCAGTGGAGGGGAGCGCGATGGCGGCAACGGCGCAGATGAGGAAGGCGGAACGGCCTGATCATGAGTGCGCCTCCCAACGACGCGCATCGACGTTGACCTGAGTGATCGGCGCGGACGCGTTCGACGAAACTTATAGCGCGAGATTGTTCTTGGGTTCGCGAGTGATGACCCACGGGTCCCACCGCTCGGCGTCAGATCGCGTCCGAGCTTCAGACGGCGCGTTGAAGCTCCCTTTCGGCTGCCTCCAGGGCTTTCGCGGCCGGGCAGATCAAAGTCCAGATGACGCCAGACGGCGCATATTGCAGCTGGACCTCTCCATCGACGCTGCGCTTCGCCATCAAGCTCAGGACCGTGCTGCCAAAGCCTCGCTTCGTTGGCGCAGACACCGGCGGGCCACCACGCTCGGTCCAGCTCACCGTGAAGGTATCGCCGTCGAGTCGCCAGCAAACCTCGACTGAGCCGGCCTTGGTCGAGAGCGCCCCGTACTTGCTGGCATTGGTGCCGAGTTCGTGCAACGCGAGCCCCACCGCTTGCGCTGCGGCCGAATTAAAGCGCAGCTTTGGGCCGTGCATCGAGATTCGAGAACCCATGAGATCAGTGAACGCCGCGAGCTGAGCGCGCACCAGGTCTTCGATGTCCACGCCGCCCCAGTCATTGCGCACCAGCAGGTCCTGGTTGGCCGAGAGCGCCCGGAGGCGCTCGGTGAACCGCGCGAGGAAATCCTTGGGGCTTTTGGCCGCGGTTTGACTGGAGATCGCCTGCACCACGCTGAGCATGTTCTTGGCGCGGTGATTGACCTCGCGCATGAGCAGATCGAGGTGCTCCTCGTGCCGCTTGCGGTCGCTGATGTCGCGGATGACAGTCGCGAGCTGGTTCGGCTTTCCTTTGCGGTCGAGAAGCAGGAAGGTCGAACAGATCACGTCGATCAGCTCGCCGGATGCCATGTTTCGCAGCTTCATTTCGGCCGCGGCGTGCCCATGCTCGCGAACCGCCGGAATGAACGTGTTCGTGAAATAGTCAAGCGACTCCGGCGCGACACACGCTTTGAAATGCAGGTCGCGATCGCGCTCGAGGCCCACCATCCGTTTTGCTGCGGAATTCGTATAGGTCATGCGTCCGTCGAGGTCGGCCGTGCCGACGAAGTCGTCTGAGCGCTCAATCAGCTGGACGAGGTCATCGCGGGCCTGCTCGACTCGCGCCAGCGCTTCCGCGCGTTCGGCGCGCACGCGCGCCACCTCCGCTTCATTTTGCGCACGGCGACGGTCGTCAACGGCGATCTGCCACCGACGCGACATGCCGTAGGTCAGCGCCGAGGCCAAAAGGGTCACCAGTCCGAACGGAATGATCTGCCGCAGCCACAGGGCACGAATCAGGACGACATCCATCCCGTAGATCGCATGGACGGGATAATGCCCGACCTTGCGATACTGCCAGAGGCGCTCGATGCGATCGGTGCTTGAGGGCGCAATCGTCCCACCCTTCACCTCGCCGCCGATGAGACGCAACGTCACGCCGTCCTCGCGCAATCGAAATCCGACGGGATCGGCGAGGGGCGGATTCGAGACCAACGCCATCCCGTCGCCCCGCGCCAGCGTCAAGGCGTCGCGCGGCGACGCTTGCACATCGGAGAGCTGCCTGAACGAGTCGATCGCCATATCGGCGACAGCGATGATGCCCGTCGCGGGATCGGACCGGCTGATGGTGAAGCCGATGCCCCCGAACGGCTTGGTGTCAATGACCTCGCCGATGTAGGTGCCTTGAAAGCCGGCGCGGTGAGCCTTGACGTAGTCGCGCTGAGAGGCGTCGATGCCCGGCGCCGGGAAAGGGTGGCTCCAGGCGATGACGCGTCCAGTGTCGGAACGCACCAGGATGATGGCGTCCGACGTGTGGGTATGCCTGTCGATCTGCGCCATGAATTCGTAGACGGAGCGGTTGGTAGCGATCTCGGCATCGCTAAGTCCCTTCACGTGGTCGAGCACTGCTTCAAGAGCGGTTTCCTGGATTTCGAACACTCGTTGTGCGTATTCGGAGAATGAGGCGGCGGTGCGCTCGGCGCTGGCGCGGGCATCCGCCTCGACGTTGCGCCAGCTCCACAATGCGAAAAGCGCGAATATCAGCAGCGGCACGAAGAATTGCGACAGGAACAGGCGGTCATCGCCGGTGCGGGCGCGCGATGACAACTGGCCCTGGATCAATACCGCGGCGCAGATCGCGAACAACGCAGCGATTGTCGGGAGCGAGACGGCGTTGAAGGGAAGAAACGCAGGTACATCAAGGCCGAGAAGGTGGCCGAGAAGCGCGGCCGCCGCAATTACGCCGGCGCTCGCGGCGAGAAAGCGCGCGCCATCCGCCAGCCGCGAAATTGGGAGCAAAGCCGCAGCAGTCCCGGCCAACAGCACGGCGAGCGCGGTAGCAGGCGACATGCGGAAATCAAAGGCTTCCGGGGCCGGTGTCGCGGCGGCTGGCGCCAGCCAGGATTCAAGCCGAAGGTCAAAGCCGCCGAACTCCTGGACGAGGCTTGATGCACCCAGAAGAGCAGCGATCACACCCAACGCAATCCGCCAGGGCGGCCCGAGCGGGATCTGCGGGAGAGTGGCCGACGCCATCAGCAGAATGGCCAACGCCGTGACCGGCTTCATGGCGGCGAGACCCTGTCCCCAGTTCGTCGCCAGAGGAATGCCCGCAAACCAGCCGATGAGAGCGACGATACAGGTCAGTCCTGCGGCGGCCGATGCCGCGCTGGCCATCAGTCGGAGAACGCCCAGTGGGAGTCCGTTGTGCGCAGGCAGTCCGAATTGAGCTTCACGTGTGCCCGTATACCGCACCTGCAGGTCTTCTTTCGCTCTGTTCTGTATAGTTCAAGTTCTTCTTTTACGTGGGTAAATTCGATATGAGCTTCTATTAGTCAAATTCAATCCAAGAGTGGGCGTATTCGGCCCTCAATTTTGGTTCGCTTTCTTTTCTATCGTCCCAAAAGACCGCAAATGCCGAAGCCCGAGTACGATCGGGACAAGCCCGGTGCGTCAAATTGACTGGAATGCGGTGGTGGTCGGGTCATCGCGCCGGGCGTTTGTGCCTCGGCATGCGTGCCGCGGTTGTGAACATTGGAGCCAAGACACCCAAGACAATCGCCGGACAACGTAGACTGTGTTACGCCTTATCTTCCCAGGCTCTGCCTTGTGCTCACCCCGCCGGCAATTTTGAAAGTAGCGACCAACGTGAGAATTGATCATCCGATTGCGATCACTGCCACCATCATCGGCCCGGCTCTCGCAGTCATCGCCGCGAGCAGCGGCGCTGCAGCGCAGGCAGCTCATGACGGGGCGCCAACCGCCTGCCAGATGCGCCTGTACGCCGACCATGTGGTCTTCAAACCGCTCGGCGAGCTTGGAGGCCCTCCGGGGTGCGGCGGGCCCGATGTCATCTACGTTGAACGGATCACCCTGCCGGATCGCACCGAGGTCGCGATAGAGCCGCCCGCGACGTTGCGCTGTGAGACGGCGGAGGCGATCGCGTCTTTCGTGCGTCAGGACTTGGCGCCGGCGACAGCCGCAATGGGGTCAACGCTGAGCGCCATCGAGAACTTCGACTCCTATGACTGCCGCGGCCGAAATCGCGTCGCCGGCGCCAAATTGAGCGAGCACGGTCTTGCCAACGCGCTCGACATTCGCTCGCTCCGGCTCAAGGACGGCCGCGTGGTGCGGCCGGCCGATTCGGCTGCGCCGTCGGCGTTTCGCATCGCCATGAAGGCCGCCGTGTGCGATCGGTTTACGACTGTGCTCGGCCCCGGCTCGGACGGCTATCACGAGGATCATATTCATGTGGATCGCGCCGAGCGTCACAGTGGATATCGCATTTGCCAGTGGGACCTGCGCGACGAGGCGCATTCCTACGCGTTGCAGTCGGTCGTTGCACCTTCCCGCGCAGGCGCCGCGACCTCGCCGGTGCCTGTACCGCTGCCACGGCCCCGCCCGTTCGAGGCCGCCAGTGCGCGCGCCCTATTCCTGCCAGACGAAAGCCGCCCCTGATGAATATGCTTAGCAATCTCGCGGTCCGCGACATCGAAACCCTCGTCCATCCGTACACCAATCTGGCGACCTTCCGCGAGACGGGGCCTCTGGTCATCGAGCGCGCGCAGGGTGTTTACGTCTACGATACCGAAGGCAGGGACTACATCGAGGGCATGGCGGGCCTGTGGTG
>Ga0066903_100005303_pt1 | contig 11154 bp, 18 predicted proteins | sample PanSoiMetaGPlot1_FD_67491 | JGI IMG/M metagenome (GOLD analysis project Ga0066903, IMG submission 67491) | Tropical forest soil microbial communities from Panama analyzed to predict greenhouse gas emissions - Panama Soil - Plot 1 (version 2) | ecosystem: Environmental > Terrestrial > Soil >...
CCGGATCGCCTGCTTGCGGGCAAGCTTGCGGACGCGGCGCGCCGCCTCGGCCTTTTCGCGTGTCGCCTGCTCCGATGGCTTCTCATAGAAGCGCCGTCGCTTCATTTCGCGGAACACGCCCTCCCGCTGCATCTTCTTCTTTAGGACGCGAAGAGCCTGATCGATGTTGTTGTCGCGGACGAGTACCTGCATGGCTCCGTTCCGGCTGCTCTAGCCTGCATTGGGCGTGCTTGGACGCGCGATCACCTGGCGCACGCGCGCTCGGTGTCACTCGGTCGAATGTCGGTGCTGAGATAAGGCGATGCCCCTTGTGGGCTCGTGTCCTGCCCATGGCGATGACGGAATCCCACGGGCACTCCTAACATGGGGACTGGCGCGGCAAATAGCCAGGCCTTTTGGAGACTCTCGCGCGTAATAGCTTTCGGGATCGCGGAGGCTTTGCAACGGCGGCACGTTGAGCAGTTTCGTGCAGTGTTCAGCCGCGAGCGCTTCGCTCTCGAGGATCGCGGTCGCGCTAGCGCGTGATTTCGTCTGGCGCAAGCGTCACCAAGGCCGAGGCGAATAGCTCGTAACAGGCCGACGGCACCCGCTTCCTCCATTTACCACACCAACCCCGTCCTTGCTGCCGGTCAATTGGCACCGTTCGTCGGCTGATGGCCGCACAGTCCTCCTCTGCGTTGCGGCCGCACGCGAGGCAGCCGCCTCCAGTGCGGTGTCACGCTCGGATATTACACCCAGGCGGTCCGGGGCGCCGAAAGCGCAGTCGTGCGGCTGGAGCGGACCTTCACCGCCTGACTCGTGCACATCGGAATTGGTGTCGTGCAACCGAGCTCACCGGTCTCGATGCACGAGACGCCTGCGCCGGCGGGCAGGCTACGGCGACGCGCACCGTCCTCTTGGGCGCGCACGCGCGAGCCCGTCGTTCTGCGCACGATCCGGTTCGGGAGGTGAGACGCGATGGATCCCGACCTGACACAGTTCAGCCCGCAGTCGATCCGTTTCGTCCGCGACCTCGCGAGGAGCCGCAATGACGCCGACCTCGACGCAGCGATATAGGAGTTGAGAGACGTGCACCGAATGCTGACCCCGACGGAGCTTCGCGTCCACCGCCGCGAGCTCGACGTGATGAGGCAGGGCGGCCGGCCGTACGCGACCGACGAGATGTCGAGCAGCCTCCGGCTATAGCTTCGTTGGCTTTTTCGTGCTTTCGGACGTTCAAGATGAAGCTCTGCGTTCAGAACTTACAACCAGGGGCCTCGCTCAACGTGATGCCGAACACATTACACAGGCCGTCTGCAATAACTGCGGCGTGTTTCTGACGCGCGATAACAAATCGATAATCGTGCCGCACCGAGGATGGCTGGAAACTCGCTTCCCCACGCTAAAAGTGCGAACGCCATCTGAGCTGTTGGCAAAACTCACGTCCCACGCGGCCCAAAGCGCCGATGTTGTCGAAGCGGAGGACGAGAGGGATACCCGAGGATCGAGCGCCAGCGCGTAGCAAGCCCGCCCATAGGCCTCGCCCGGAAGGGCACTACCCTAGCCGCCAGCCCGCCGCGACAATTGCGCGGCGGGTGTCGTGAGCGGATCCTTCATTGCAAGCTGTCTTACAAATCAGGAAAATATTTGCTTTTCAAACTGGTGACAGCGTTTGTCAGCGCGCCTTCGTCCCCCACGTAGCGCATGGTGACGAAAAAAGAGTAACCCGCCGAGCCACCCTTTTGGTCCTGACAATTACCATGCGAGTTGGCCCACACGTAGAAGGCCGCTCGGTTTTGTGCTGGCAAGCCCTCACGAGCCTTCAACCAGCTATTCTGGACATTTTGGATTTCTTGCGATGCTGCAGTGTTTTTCGTCGCGCGAGCAAGTCCAAGAAGAAGACTAAACTGACTAGAGACCGAGGTGACACTCGGATAAGCAGGCCCTCCAGGAACTAGCTCAATGTTTCCACCACCATTATTTGCTTCGACTTCGAGCTTGCGTGCACTGACTATAGCCCAGCCGCTGCCGGGCGCCCAGTTCCCATCGGCTCTGGAATTCTGCGGCTCACATTTTCCAAAGCCCTGATTCCATTCGGCATGAGTGCTCAAGATGCCGGTTGGTACCGCTGATACGTCTTTTTGCTCGCCGACATTCTGAGCGTGAGCGTTCAAAAAGCCGCTGATGACTAGAGCGAATGTGACGACAGTAATCCTAATCATGTGTATCTCCACAAAATCTTAGCCCATGTTTATTCATCACAACGTGATGACCGGTGCAGACTGGATCTCAGCCATGATTGATCTGTGGAGAGCAGCGTGATAAACTTGTGAAAGGGTGATGGTCCGCTAATTTGGGTCCACTCAGAGGCAATTACGGGGTCGCGCTGTCCGCTTTACGCGTAGCCAGCCCGAATACATCGATCGCCCAGAAAGGTGATCCACCGCCTCACAGCCCCGGCAACAGCGCCCGCAGCGCAGCGCGCCCGTCATCCGTCAGAGCGAGCTTCCCCTCGCCGTCCCGTACGAGAAAACCCTCACGATCAGCGCCGTCACAGTCCCACCAGTGACGCCCGCACGCTGCCAATGGGTGCCGCTACCAACGCAGAACAGGAGCATTCGCTCTCGCACCACGAGCGCTGCAGTGTCCGATGTTGCTTTCGGCGGCTTGGCCATCAGAGGATGATTCAGACCGCGTTAACGTTGTTCCCAACCGACCTGGAACGCGACAAATCGGCCAGCGTTGGAAGCGCGCGGGGCGTCCGCACCACACCCCCGCACGAACCCCGGCCATCCGGTATGCCTCCCGCGGTGGCCGGGGTTCTTATCTTCGTCCAGCCTCAATGCGCCACCGGCTCCGGCACGACGATCTTGCCATCGACGCGTAGTGACACATACACGGCCCACCGGCCTTGGGCATCGGTCACTGTGATCGCCTGGGGCATGTTGTCGGGATAGTCGCCGCCGTGCTCTCCAGTCTCGAATTGCAGGCCGGTGCCGTCGCCGCGAGGATCTTGCGGCCGCATTGTCTCGGTCAACTCGCGGAATTTCTGCCTTGCGCTCAAGCGCGGTTTGCCTTCCTTGGATGATCGAGGGGACAGCGCGGGAGCGTCCAAAAATGGAGAAGCTTATCGAGGCGGCACGGGCCTATGCGGAGGACCTGCGCGAGAATGCCGTGCTTGACGGAAGCGACTATGGCGCTCGCGCTACGGAGGAGGAGGCGCAGCGCTGGGAACACTTAGCCGCCACGGCAGAAGCGGAAGTCATGGCATTGCGATCAAGCCAAAAGCGCGAATGAGGAGCCGACGGATTAATCCCGGCGGTTCCGCCCCCTCGCCACTCCTCCGCACCAGCTGAATCTTCCTGTAAGTGACTTGCGTCACACTGCGTTCGGGCCAGATCACCAATAATGGCGAGGTTCCCATAACCGAGGGGCTTCAATCCATGAAAATTAATAGTTGCCAGTACCCTTGCGCTTGCGCTCGCGACAACCATTGCTCAGCCACGCACCGCCCACGCCTGGGGCGACGACGGGCACAAGGTGGTGGCCTTGATCGCTCAGTCCCTTCCTGGATGCCGATATCCGCAAACGGGTCAACGCCTTGCTTGCGGCCGACACTGACTCGCTCACTGCTCACGACATCGCAAGCGCGGCGACCCGGGCGGACAAGTATCGAGACGCCAATACCAACGGCGCGCGGCAAAGGACGAGTCAGTGGCACTTCGTCGATATAGAGATCAACGCACCCGATCTCGAAGCCGCCTGCTTCAACCATCCGCCAATCCCGGCGGGCACTCTAGCCTCCGATGGTCCGGCCGCCGATCGCGTGGTCGACAAGATCGACTAGTTCGCAGCCGAGCTGGCAAATCCGGCCACCGACCTGGAAGAACAAGTCGTGGCGCTGAAGTTTCTTCTCCACTTCGTCGGCGACATCCATCAACCGCTGCATAGCTCTGGCGACAACGACCGGGGTGGCAACAACAAGAAAGTCTCCGCCGCACAGGGTTCAGAGCCGGGAACCTTCACCACTTCTGGGACACTGAGTTCGTTGACCAACTGGAGACCGACCCGAAAAGCATCGCCTCCGGCCTGATCGGGCACATCTCCAGGGATCAGATCAGCACCTGGCAGGCCGGCTCGGCCGCCGATTGGGCCAAAGAGTCGTTCCAGGTCGCCGAGGATGACGCCTATGGGCCAGCTTCCCGAACCGTCAGGGCGGGGGCAGTTATCGCTTGACCCACGAGTACATCACGACGGCCACCGAGGACGTTGCTCAGCAGTTGAGCAAGGCCGGCGTGCGCCTTGCGTTCGTCCTGAATAACGCTCTTCGAAAGCAATAGACTGGGGGGCAACTGTGTCAGTCGACACAGTTGCCAGCACAACGACGCCGCGCCCAAATCGGCTTTAACAACTTTGCTGCCCAAGGTTGCGTCGCTCGGCGTAAGTATTCTCGACGTATTGCTGATCGGTAGATCTACGATCTACAGTCGAGATGCTTGGCACCACGCCGGCTGTTGGGGATCGGAGATGGTCGACGGAGCACCGCAAGTTTCATACGCTATTGGGATGGCGTTTTCGGCAAAGTGCTCGGGCGGTCACGTTGTTGGGGCGCTCAGAAGACCGCTTCGAAATGATCGTTCAGTCGCCAATTGGACTCAAACTACCGACGATTTTAGTGCTTCACCACCGGCGATTTTACTGCTTCCGTCCGTAAAATGTCACCTCCCCGTCATCGCCGCCTCATAACTAATGAGGTATCACAATGTTCATTGCTGGCCGTACTCCCATCACCAAAACGAATGATTATGACATCTTGTCAGTCATTTGGATTCTTTCATGCAACGATGAGACTCCTCTTATAACCTACGAGGGACTTCATTTCCAGCGCGTAGTCATTGCAGCGGGATCATCGACAGCGGTTAGGACCGGCACGGCGCAAGCTCCTCAAAGTATTGCGCCGCCACCTCCTCCCCACCAGACCGAGTCCCCTTTTAAGCGGCCATCAGGACCGCCTTCTGGGGATTGAACACCCGCACCACCTCGATCGCCTTGCTGCCAGCCTTTACCGCCGCCGCGTTGCTATCAACTTCGTGGCCGACACCCTGAACAGTTCGGCTGGCGTCTCGATCACCCCACGTTCATCAGCCGCCTCCACTTCGCCGAGCAATCGAGCCTTGGCGCCCGCGCAAAGGATGATCCAAGTCGGCGGCGGAGTTGCTGCGGCTCCTGTGGTGGTGGTCGTTTTGCCATCCTGGCAGTATCGGGCAGGGTGGTTGAGACTGCGCCATGTTCCCTGCAAGCCGCCCACCGCTTCTGGCGAAAGCTGCAGGACCCGAGTGGAGGGCTTGTTTTGACATTTGAAGCGCACAACGAACATTCATGGTGTGCCTCCAAGCTGCAAGACCTTCGCCCAGTCTGGCGGGGCACCTTCACGGAGGAAGGGCCGAGGCCGCGTGAGGCTCCGATTTAGGGCAGCTCCACGCGCAAATCCAACGCACACATCGGCGCGTTCCAATGCGCCCTGCTCGACCCCCGACGGCAGACTAGTCGCGAATGGTGGTAGCGGCCGCCAGTTTTCACGCACTTATCACGTTGCCACCCACACGTTGATCACGCCGGGCATTTAGGCTGCTAAAGAGATGGGTGGCAATCGAAACAAGGAGAACATTATGATCAAATTTGCTTTGGCTACGTTGGCAAGCGCGTCGATTGCCGCGTTTTATCTGAGTCCGGCGTTTGCAGAAAGTCAGGAAATTGAGCTTGGATGGACTAACTTGCCTGAGTGCTCACGTTTCGTATCTAGTGGCCAAAGCATACTTGGCAACTTAATTCCTGACACGTACGAACACACCCCTCAACGCGCCACGGCATATGTCCATGTTGAAGCACCGAGCATAAGTCGTATCTTGGATAGGATGAAATACTGTGCGATTAATGTTGCTCTACCAGCAGCGGGACTAAGTCTAATACTCACCAGTCCTGCAGCCGCCCAACCGACATTCTTTTCAGCTTTCAACTCTTGCATGGCTCAGGAGGCGTGGTCGAGCCTGTATCTTCATGTAGAAACCAAATGCGAGGGGTGGTAGCTCGCAACCTATGAGTTCCCCGAAATCGGAGGCTGGCCATGGCCGGCCTCCAGCACCCCCGGACACGCACTTGCCCGAGCCGGACGTCCTTAGCGTCGATCGTTTACCACGCTTGAGTCTAACCAAAGCGACGCTTTTCGGTCCGGTTTGTCTCTCGTGTAAATAAGTTGGCATTTTGCGCATGGAGGACTCATACGTGCCTGCATTCCTTCGATTGGTCGAGCGGCCGGCGCCGTTGCGATTGACGTTACAGAACGAAGCGCCGACGAAATCGCGAGCGCCGTGGCACCTGCGGGTGAGGCGGCGATCCGGAGCGCGGTCCTGTTGCTGGCGCGATCGGAAACATTGCGGCCCGGCTATCGGCTCACGGTCTCGATTGAAAGCGACGGGTCGAAGCGGCAGTCGCGGACTCGAAACTAGCCAAAGACAGCCTGGGTCATGCCAGCAGGGCCTTAAGCCGGATCGAACGGCACCTTAGCGTGATGCAGCTCGCGAGCTAGGTCCGTCTTCCAACGGCTGCCTGCATCGAAAGTGATGTACACAACTCCATCGAAGTCCGAGGGCTTCTCAACGTCATCCTTCAAGATCGCGGCCACGTTGGCAGGCCCCAGCTTTCCGATGAAAAAGCCGAGTTCAAACACGACATTCTGACGTGCTCTTGGGCGAAGGGTAGCGCTTCCGGCGAGACCACCGACGTCGTCTGGAGTCATCAGGACGACTGCAAAGGCGGCCCCCTCAGACTCCTCTCTGAACAAGGAACACCTTGTTGCTTGGGTCGCCTGAACCTGTCGTAGGAGCCGCCGTTTTCGCGATGGCGTAGGGCGGATCAACCGGCTCAGACAACGCTTCCTCGTCTGCAATCTCCTCATTCAGCCCTTTTACAGCTTGCTGTAATAGTCTCAGGGCTTGTTCCTTTCCTTCGGCCGCGAAACCTCGTGCCTGTGTCGCCTCGTCGCGATAGCCGTGTCCCCCTCCTCTCGCGGCGATCCAGCTTGGCATTTCCACCGTGAAGGGGCCGTGATCTAACCTCACAGCCGAGCTGTAGCGGTCATACTCGACTGTTCCGTGGCCAAAGACCGACGCAAGAGTTTCATCGATCCCAGCCTCCAGAGCACTGACTTTGGGATCGGTGAACCGCTTCGTCACAGATTGCGGATCGAATTCCTCTAGCTCCTTGATCCGCCTCAGCAGACGTTGAACGTCGAGCCGCTTTTGATCGAGGGTATGGAAGGGTCGCTCGGGCGGCTTTGAAGGTGTCGCGCGCTTGGCCACTTGTTTATCCGAATCTGTAAGTAATAGACACCATTATCATACATACGGGCAATCCTCTATCCCAGAGTAACTGCCTTCCGCTTCGCCAGACGGCACAGCCCAGCGCGGTCCGATGTCATCCGTCGCTCTTGCTAGGTGAGTGTGACGCGACGGCAAGACCGCGGATGGGATGCTGGCGGATCGCTTCGGGACGCGAAGTCTTGTCCTCTTGCCCCGCGATCCAGTCATCCAAGCGCACCAATTCCGCCGTCTTTAGGCGCACTCCGATGAGCGTGCCTCCAAGCGGTCATAGCCGGTGCGACGGCGGAGCGGGACGCCCTGGTCGGCCAGTTCGCCGCGGCCCGCTCAGCGCAAGCCAAGCGGAGGGCGACGCCATCAGCGCCGGTAACGAGTTTGCCGCCATCCAATTCATCGCGGGCCCCACGGGCGCGAGGGTCGATACGGTTGCCCATGCCGCCATCCTGACGATTTCGGCGATCCCTGACGCTCTCGCGGTCCTGTTACTGATCGCCGCCGGCATGCCACCCCAAAGCCCGTCCGGAGCGCCCTTACGACGGCGCAGGCCAACCCGCCGGCCGCTGCCTTCCCCGCGGCCCTCCGCGCCGGCCCTCAAGGCTCCGGTCCTCAACGTAGCTTAGACGATGACCAAACCAGACAAGACGGCGGCCGATATCCTCGCGGAGGTCGGTCGCGCTATTTTCCCCGGCGGCGATTGGCAGGCCCGCCTTGCGGTCGTGCTAGGCGTTCGGCGCGACACTGGCAATCCGGTCGCCTGCCATTCGGCCCCGGCCACGGCGCATTTGACGACTTGCTAGCGTTGGTCGCGAAACGCGAATCCGAGCTACAGGCCGCCGGAGCTGGTCCTATTTGCGCCGGGCGCGCCGCGGCGGCGCTCGCAGCAACTCGGCAGGTTCTACGTCCAGCACGGCCGCGAGCTTGCCGACGATCTTGAGGCTGGCATAGAAAACGCCCTTTTCGAGCTGGCTCAGATAGCTCCGGCTCACCTCCGCCTCATATGCCAGGTCGTCCTGCGAAAGCCCCCTGGCATGCGCAAAGAAATCGAATCGCTTGCCGAACGGCTGATCGCTAGAAGCACATCGCGGCTGAGCCGTGATCCGCCGGAGCTTCAACGCGATCTGAAGATCGCCGCAGGGCTGAGAATGTTTTTCGCCGTCTTCGACACCGATTAGTTGCGCTTTCTTAGCGGCTTCTTCAATCGAACACCTGGCCCTCCGCCATTCTCATCGATGAATTCGACGCCTGCGCCTTCCAGCGTGCGGCGTAGCGCAGCTTCGTTAGCGGCCGTCACTGGGATTTCGCCATCAATAACTTCCACCCGACGGATAGTCGCCACGCCAACTTTTGAAGCGGCCGCAAGGTCAAGAGCACTCCATCGTAGCAAAGCACGGGCGGCTCGCATTTGAGCGCCAGAAATTTTTCTGCCCATTGACTTGATCTTATTTACATAAGATGATATGATTTACATCACAGATTCTGAGCACGACCCGAGCTGGAGGAAGACATGGACATGCACATTAAAAGGATAGCCGATTCCGTTGTGAGACGCAGCTTTATCGGCGGTTCGGACGCCCGCATCATCATGGGCGATAAGGAAGATGCCCTGCTCCGCCTTTGGCGGGAGAAGCGCGGCGAAGCCGAGCCCGAGGACCTCTCCGCCGATCTCATCGTCCAGCTCGGGGTCGTGACCGAGCAGCTTAACCGGCATTGGTACGAGCGCAACACCGGCCACGCGCTCAAAGACATACAGCGGCGGGTAGTTCACCCAGCGATCCGGTGGATGGCAGCCACCCTCGACGGAGTTGTGGAACCGGGCGGGGCAGTCTTCGAAGCCAAGTTCATGCTGCCGTGGTCGTTCTCAGAGGAAGGCGCGGCGGAGAAATACATGGCGCAGCTCCAGCACAACATGTGGGTGACCAATGCCACGACCGCCGTGTTGTCGATTATCACGGGCGGCGGCAAATGGGTCGAGATCACGATCGCGGCCGATTCCCTTTATCAGCACCTGCTTTTGACAGCCGAGAAGAAATTCTGGCGCTGCGTCGAAAGCGGTGAGCGTCCTCGCTTGTTCTTTGCCGAGCCGCCACGACCCCGCATCGAGGCCATTCGCCTCGTTGATATGAGTTCGTCCAATGCCTGGGCGCAGTTCGCCGCGGTCTTTCGCCAAACTCGAACGGCATTTTTGCAACATGAGAACGCAAAGGTCGAATTGAAGAGCCTCATGCCCGCGGATGCCAGGGAGGCGGTTGGGCATGGCGTCTGCGCCAAGCGCTCGAAATCCGGCGCCATCAGCTTCGATCTGCTCGAACTGGAGGCCGGCCATGCACCGCTCCAGTGAATCGATCGGCGCCATTGCGGCCGCTCTCGCCAAGGCCCAGATTGAGCTCACCAATCCCGAGAAGTCGCTGGTCGCCACCATTCGGTCCCCATTCCCACGCGAGGGCGACCGCACGTTCCGCTATGCCTCGCTCTCCAGCGGGCTCGACCTCGTCCGCAAGGCTTTGGGCAAGCACGAGATCGCGACCGTGCAGACCACGTCGATCGACAGCGAGGCAGGGTTAATCCAGTTGACTACCGTGCTCGCCCATTCCTCGGGGGAATGGGTGTCTTCCGACTGGCCAGTCTGCCCGCTCGGCGAGACTGCGGCACCGCATAAAATGGGCGCTGCGCTCACATACGCCCGTCGCTACGCTCTGTTCACGCTCGTTGGAATCGCTGGCGAAGACGATCTCGACGCGCCGGATTTGCCCGGCGTGAAATTGGATGGCGGCACGGCCGGTCCGATCAATCTGAAAAATGGACACGCAGGGGCAACCGACTCCAGTCTGCCTTATCGAAAGGGTTCGCCTCGCAAATTACGGCCCTCGGTGCCAATGCTCAATGCCGAAGCGTCTGCCGCAATGCGCGACAGACTGGCAGCCGAGATCGCGGCCCTCGGCTCGATCGGCGTCGCCGCCGAATGGGCTCGTGTGAGCATCGCGGCAAAGAACACGCTTACCGCCGAGGATGCGGGCGCGGTCGAAGCTGCTTTTCGGGATCGCATGCACGTGCTGGAACCACGCCCGGAAGCGTCCGGACAGGACCAGGTTGTCGGTCCGCCAAGGATCGCATCACCACTTGGACTGGCGGTCGCCCAGGATCCTTCACTGGAAGAAACACGATGCACCTCAGTGGGGCCTCACAAAGCGGGCCGACAACGGCGCTCACGAGCATCTGCCGAACTCAAGGCCGAGCACGTCGACAAGAGCGCCCTTAAGATTGCCGAGCCTAGACGTTACCGGGATAAGGAGCATCTCCGCTTCGTCGCCCAACAGGCGTGTCTCGTGTGTGGGCGAAAGCCCTCCGATCCCCACCATCTTCGCTTCATGCAACTGCGGGCACTCGGCCGAAAAGTGAGCGATGAATTCGCTGTACCGCTGTGCCGAATCCATCACCGGGCGGCTCACCGTTCCGGCGATGAGCGCGCGTGGTGGAGGCAAGTCGGCATCGACCCAGTCGAGGTTGCTCGCGAACTATGGAGAAAAGCCCGCGTAAGTGATGGCACTCTTCAGCCCAGCCTTAGAACGGCGCCGAATGGGCTGGACGCGGCAGTGTGCCCTGATGGCGAAATCGGAAACACACCGGTGTAACGAGGAAGGACCTCATCATGGCTAGCCGCGCACCCATTACATTGACATCGGCGGAAGTCCGTGCCCTCGCCGAAAGGCTTATAGCTCGCGCCACCTCCGTGGTGCTGCGTGACGCGCCGTCCCAACAATCTGACGGCATCCTTGCCGCCGGGGCGCTGGTGCATTTAGTG
>Ga0066903_100005304_pt1 | contig 11154 bp, 9 predicted proteins | sample PanSoiMetaGPlot1_FD_67491 | JGI IMG/M metagenome (GOLD analysis project Ga0066903, IMG submission 67491) | Tropical forest soil microbial communities from Panama analyzed to predict greenhouse gas emissions - Panama Soil - Plot 1 (version 2) | ecosystem: Environmental > Terrestrial > Soil >...
AATTCTCCAGCCCCGGGATCGGACAGGAACTCAATGTCCTGGACGCTTTGCTTGAGCTCGTCGAAGACGGCCACGCCTCGTTTGAGCAGCGCACTGCCATATTGCGTCGGCTCGACACCCCGCGGGTTGCGATCGAGAAGCCGGGCGCCGATGGCATGTTCCAGGTCCGCGATCGATCTGGAAATGGCGGATTGAGTCGTATTCAGCAGCGCGGCGGCCTTGCCCATGCTGCCAGCCTGCACGACGCTCATGAGGACGTGCAGGTCGTGCAACTTCATTCGACGTCCGATGCGGTCGCTGAACTGCATCCTGAGCTCATCGCCGTATTGCTATGACCGCATCAAGAAGTAGCATTATGCGTGCATGAGGGCATCCCCTATTTTTGCCGAGACAAGTGAGATAACCGGCCCCAAGAAACGCGCGTCACGTGAGCTACGCTCAGAGGAGCAAATCATGCACACGCTGGGCATTTCGAGGCGGACGACCGCCATGAACCTTCCGCGCCGTCAATTCCTGCGTCTCGCAGTGGGCGCTGCCGCGCTGCCGGCGGCGTCGCGCATCGCGCGGGCCGGAACATATCCGTCGCGGCCGGTGCGCATCATCATCGGCGCTCCCCCTGGTGGCCCAACCGACACGTCAGCACGCCTTATTGGCCAATGGCTGTCGGAGCGGCTTGGCCAGCCATTTATCATCGAAAATCGGCCAGGTGCTGGCACCAACATCGGCACCGAGGTGGTCGTTCGAGCGCCCGCTGACGGCCATACGCTACTCCTGGTCACTACAGCGAACGCGATCAACGCGACGCTCTACGACAACCTCAACTTCAATTTTATCCGCGACATCGCGCCCGTCGCGAGCATCATCCGCCAGCCTTTTGTCATGCTGGTTCATCCGTCGGTTCCAGCCAAGACGGTTTCCGAGTTCATCGACTATGCCAAGGCCAATCCGGGCAAACTCAACATGGCGTCGGCTGGCAATGGGACTGGAACCCATGTGGCCGGAGAGCTGTTCAAGATGATGGCCAGCGTCAACATGGTCCATGTGCCCTATCGCGGCGTGGCGTCGGCGATGACCGATCTTATCGCTGGGCAGGTGCAGGTGATGTTTGTTGTGCCGGTTGCCACTATCGTGCATGTCAAGGCCGGCAAGCTACGTGCTTTGGCGGTAACCACCGGTACGCGCTTGGAGGCGCTGCCCGACATCCCGACCGTGGGCGAGTTCGTGCCGGGCTACCAGGCAAGTGCCTGGTTCGGCATCGGCGCACCCAAGAAAACACCTGCCGAGATCGTCGATACGCTCAACAGGGAAATCAACGCCGCTCTCGCCGATCCCAAAATAAGGGCGCGGCTTGCCGATGAAGGTGGCGGACAGTTTGCCCTCTCGCCCGCCGATTTCGGCAAACTCATCGCCGAGGAAACCGAGAAGTGGGCCAAGGTCGTCAAGTTCTCGGGCGCGAAGCCGGACTGACCGACCAGAAGTCAACCGAGGATGCGGCCCTGATCGACTCCTCGCGCACCGCGCGGGCGACGCTCTTCTGCCGGTCGAATTCCGCCCGTCGCTGCCTGATCTCGTCCTGCGACAGGCGGTCGATGTTGCAGTAATCGAGCTTCCAACCCGGGCTCTCGCTCCAAATGACCGGGGACTGGACGGTGGTCCGCGCGGCGGGCGCCGACTCGAGCAGGCTCAAAGCGAGATCGAGGGTCAAGGCTTGCGAGGTACGATCCCGCGGGCGGCCTGCGGCGTTGCCGAGCGGAAAGTCCGAGAACAGAAAGCGCGGAACGCCGACATATTCGACGATGTCCTTGGCACAACCCATGACCACGGTGGCGACGCCGTTCGCTTCGAGCATGCGCGCCGCCAGGCTGACGCTCTGATGGCAGACCGGACAGTTGGGAACGAGGATCGCGGCGTCGGCTGCGTCGGACTTGCAGCGAGCTACGATCTCCGGGCAGTCGGTCTCCAGCGTGACGCGATGGCTGCGATTGGTCGGCAGACCGTGAAAGCGTGGAGCAACAGAACCGATCCGGCCGCTTACCGCCCGCAACTGCAGTTCGACGAGCGGGAAGTAAGCCGCCGGGTCTTCGGCCGTCGTATGCGCGCGATCGATGGCGACGTGTGAGATGCGCAGGTCGTGCTCCGCTGCAGTGTCGCCCGAGTAGACGGCGAAGAACTTGGCCGCAGCGTTGTAGGCCGCGCCCGGCCCCTGATCGCCCTTGCCGGGCTGATAGGGCGCCGCGGTCGTGATGAGGGTGAGCCGGCATTGCGACAGCGGCTTGGCGAGCGCGCGGAACGGCACTTCTGCGTAGTGTGCCCACTCGTAGGGCGGCCCATATCCGAGCGCCTCATAGTAGGTGCGAACCCGCCGTAAATAAGGGATCGGCCCATCATGCGCGGCGGCAAAGCCGAACTCGCTCGCGCGCTCGCTCGTCATTGCGGACCTCACCGCGCCGCGGTCACCCGGATCTCGACCATCTTGGCCGGCGATTGCAACCGCGCCTCGATGCAGGCGCGCGCCGGCGCGCAGCCGGACGGCACCCAGGCATCCCAGATCTTGTTCATCTCATCGACCGTGCGGATGTCCTGCAGCCAGATCGTCGGCTGCACGAGCTTCGATTTGTCAGTGCCGGCCTTCGCCAGCAGCGCGTCGATGGCCGCGAGGATTTCCTGCGTCTGCGCGGCCACGCTCTGCCCGGCGGCCTCGTCCGCAGTCAGGCCGGCAAGATACACGGTGTCCGCGTGCACCACGACCTTGCTCAGCCGCGCCCCGACGTCGATCCGTTGAATGGTCACGTGCTCCTCCCTGAGTTGAAATGCCGCCCGACCCGCCGCGCGAGCGGCTGCCCGAACAATCGTCACGCGGCCTGCGGTAGTCTATCCTAGAATTGCGAAAGGTGCGGGAGCGGGCATAGGTGAAGACATGCAACGCCGTCAATTCCTCAAGCTTTCGGCCGCGGCAGTCGCCGGCGCCGCTGCTCCGCGAACGACGCGGGCGCAGTCCTATCCGACGCACCCGGTGCGGGTGATCGTCACCTTCGCGCCCGGCGGGCCGACCGACGTCGCCGCCCGGCTGATCACCCAGAAACTCTCGGACGCGCTCGGACGGCAGTTCTTCGTCGAGAACGTCTCCGGCGCGAGCGGCAATATCGGCACGGCCCAGGCCGCAAAGGCCGCGCCCGACGGCTATACGGTGCTCATCACCGTCAACAATCTCATCATCAATCCGCCGCTGTTCGAGCACGTCGCCTACGACCCGTACAAGGACTTCGACCCCGTGACGCTGGCAGTCGGCTTCTCGTCCGCCTTCGCGGTGCACCCGTCGGTGCCGGCCAACACCGTCACCGAGCTCGTCAACCACATCAGGTCCAACCCCGGGAAGTACAACTTCGCCTCACCTGGATTTGGCACGCCGTCGCATCTCCTCGGCGAGCAGTTCAGGGTGACGCAGAACCTCGATCTCGTGCATGTTCCTTTCAGCGGGAGCGGTCCGGCGATTGCCTCGGTGGTCGCAGGTCACACGCCGATCGGCTTTGCCTCGATGTCGACCGCGGCACCGCAGGCCAAGGACAACAAGCTGCGCGTGCTCGCGGTCATGAGCAAGAACAAGTCGTCGTCGATGCCGGAGGTGCCCACCATCGCGGCCGCCGGCTATCCAGGCCTCGACGGCGACGGCTGGGTCGGCGTGCTGGTCCCGGCCAAGACGCCGAAGGACATCATCACGCTGCTCAACCGCGAAATCGTCAGGATCATCGCGCTTCCCGACCTCAAAGAGCGGTTCGATGCGCTGGGTCTCGATCCGGTCGGTGGAACGCCCGAGGATTTCGCGCGGCAGCTGCGCACCGAAGGAGAGAAGTGGGAGAAGCTGATCAAGGCCGCCAACCTCAAGGCGCCATAGGGAGGAAGCACATGCTCGAGCATCGCATACGCGTGTTCATGACTGCGGTGTTGATCGCCATCGGCGCGCAGCCGGCGGCGGCGCAGTTGAGACCCAAGCTAATGGATTCGGGTATCGCGCGGCCGGCATCGGCGATCTACATCGGCAACAGCTTTTTCTACTACAACAACAGCATGCACAATCACGTGTCGATGCTGTTGCGCGCCGCCGACCCTGCCTACCGGCTGCGCGCCACGTCGGTGACGATCAGCGGGTCGGGCTCCGATTGGCACGACGTGGAATCCTATTTCCGGCCGAACGCCATTGGCACTTATTCATTCGATGCCGATAATAACGTCGTGTTCAACAAGATCGACGGCCGGCTGTTCGACCTTGCCATTCTGATGGATTGCAGCCAATGCCCGGTCCATCCGCAGCTCAAGTCGGTCTTCTACGACTTCAGCAAGAAGCACAGCGACACGGTCCGCAAGCACGGCGCCAAACCAGTCTTCTTCATGTCGTGGGCCTATGCGGACAAGCCGGAAATGACGGACGAACTCGCGGAGGCTTACACCAAGGCTGGCAACGACAACAACGCTTTCGTCATTCCTGCGGGCTTGGCCTTCGCACGCTCCAAGAAGGAGCGCCCGCAACTGAACCTGTATGCGGTCGACAAACGCCATCCCAGTCTCGCTGGAACCTATCTCGCCGCTAGCACGATCTATGGCGCACTCTTTAAGAAATCGCCGGTCGGCCTGAAATATACGGCCGGGCTCGACGAGGAGGCCGCGAAGTTCTTGCAGACCGTAGCGTGGGAGACGGCGCAAGACTACTACCGCGAATGAGCCGATCGAAGACCGGCCTCGCCGAGCGCATGCGCTACGACCTTGCGCATCACGTTCGGCAAGGCTTCCCCGGGAAGATCGGATAGCGCTACCCAGCGCATGCCGTCGCGTGCGCGCGTCGATGCCGGCACCTGCGCGGCGTAGACCGCGAGCTCGAGCGGGAAATGCGTGAACACGTGCGTCACGACGCCCGGGATGCGCCGCCATCGCGCGCGTGAGAGCGGCGCCACTGCGAGCGCAGTGGCTTCGGCGAAATCGTGCGTCCACGCCGTGGTCGGCACCTCGGTCATGCCGCCGAGCAATCCCTTCGGCGGCCGGGTCCGCACCAGCACGCAGCCGTCCGCACGCACGACCACGAACGCAGCGCCGCGGCGCAGCCGCCCTTCCCGCTTGCGCGCCTTGACCGGAAAGCGCTCGGGATCGCCGCGCGTGCGCGCCGCACACGGCTCGAGCCAGGGGCAGAGCGCGCAGGCCGGCTTCTTCGGGGTGCAGATCGTCGCGCCGAGGTCCATCAGCGCCTGCGCGAAATCGCCGTTGCGCGAAGCCGGCGCGAGCGCCTGCGCGAGCCGCTGGATCGCGGGCTTGGCCGCTGGCAACGCGCCCCTGACCGCGTGGAGCCGCGCCACCACGCGCTCTACATTGCCGTCGACCGGTACCGCGCGCGCGTTGAACGCGATCGCCGCGATCGCGGCAGCCGTATAGCGGCCGATGCCGGGCAGCGCGGCGAGCTCGGTTTCGCTGGCGGGAAACTCCCCGTCATAACGCGCCACCACCGCCTGCGCGCAAGCATGCAGGTTGCGCGCCCGCGCGTAGTAGCCGAGTCCGGCCCAGAGCTTCAGCACCTCGCCGAGCGGCGCCGCCGCGAGCGCACCCACCTCCGGCCAGCGCGCGAGAAAGCGTGCGAAATAGGGGGCGACCGCCCGCACCGTCGTCTGCTGCAGCATGATCTCGGAGAGCCAGACCCGATAGGGATCGACCGGCTCGCCCGGCGGCGCGCGCCAGGGCAGCGCGCGGCGATGCCGGTCGTACCAGGCGAGCAGTTCGTCCGCCGACGCGGCGGTCGCCTTTTTCCCGCGCGAGCGAATTGCTACGGTCATGGCATCCGATGGTACTGAGCGCACAACGATGGACAAGCCTCGCAGATCGCAACCCCGCCCGCTCTCCGATCTCCTGCGTAAGACGCTCAACGAGGCCTTCGCCAAGCAGGGCTTCGCTTCAAACGAGCTTGTCACCCGCTGGGCCGAGATCGTCGGCGCCGACATCGCCGCCCACTCGGAGCCCGAGAAAATCCAGTGGCCGCGCCCGTTCGGCGACGACATGCCGGAACCGGGCACGCTGCTGCTGCGGGTCGAAGGCCCGACCGCGCTGGAGATCCAGCACCAGGCCGGGGTGATCCTGGAGCGGGTCAACCGGTTTTTCGGCTGGCACGCGGTCGGCGACCTGCGGCTGCGGCAGGCGCCGCTGACGCGGCGAGCGCCGCCGCAACCTCTCGGACCCGACCGCGCCGAGGAGGCGCGCATCGCCGCGACCCTGTCCGACATCGCTGACGACAACCTGCGTGCCGCGCTGGCGCGGCTCGGCGCCGCGGTCAAGCGCGACTGAGCGTGTCGGCCTTCGCCCTTTCCAGCAGACGCTCGGTCAACGCCGCCAGGTCCTCCTGGCGGTTCGCCAGCACCGTGGTGGCAAACTCGTTGACGTACCGCTCGCCATGCGGCCGCAGCTTGTTGACGCTGGCAACGATCGCAGGATCCGAGGCGACCAGCGCCGACCACTTGAAGACGTCGTAGGGCGGCGGCGGCAGGGGCGCGGCGGGCGGCGGTCGATCCGAAGCGCGGCTTGGCAGGAAGAGAACGATCAACAGCCCGAAGATCCCGAGCAAGAGGAAGGAGAGGATGAACCAGTTTCCGCCGTCGCGGCCCTTGCGACTGGCGATCGCCGCGGCAGCGCCCGCGATGCCGCCCTGGACCAGCAGCCATAAGAACAAAGGCATGACGAGGTCCATGACGCGCCTCCGACCCTTCCAACCCTCGATGCGCCCGGAACCCACGGGGGTATCGGTCGCGTGCGTCAGCTTGCCCCATTTACCGGCGCACGTGTGCGGAAAAACGTCCGGCCCTCAGCACGACCGAGCCGAGCCTTCGCGCATTAAATCTTCGTCATGGTCGCCAACGGCGCGGTTGCCCACGGCGACGGCGACCGAAGCGAGCGGCCAAAACGGCGGTGGATGCTGCGGTTTTGCGGTGCTCAACCGAACGCGAGGATAAATCAAACCGGCGTGACCGGCACCAGGGCCTTGGCAGGGCGGCGCGGCCTTGCCACATTCTCTGCTACAAGTGGGGCCGTGGGCGCGGCGATGCGCCCCGCTGCACCTGCGGCCAGGAGGACAGCCGTCCCGCAACATCAGGAGCCTTTCGTGAACATTACTCGTCGTGAACTTGCCCTCAGCACCGGCGCGATTGCACTCACCGGCGCGGGCGTCCTAATCGGCTTCTCGGTTGCGGACGGCCCGCGGCCCGCGCTGGCGCAGAATCCCTCGCTCGCCGAACTGATGCAACCGGGTCCGCTCGGCGACATGGTCCTGGGCAGCGACAGCGCGCCCTGCACCATCATCGAATACGCCTCCATGACCTGTCCGCACTGCGCCCATTTCCACGAAGCGGTCTATCCGGAGCTCAAGCGCAAATATATCGACACCGGCAAGGTCCGCTTCATCTTCCGCGAATTCCCGCTCGACCAGTTGGCGGCCGCGGCCTCCATGCTGGCGCGCTGCGGCGGCAAGGAGCGCTACTTCCCGCTGGTCGAGACGCTATTCGAGAAGCAACGCGACTGGGTGGTGCAGCGGCCACTAGCGCCACTCCAGACCATCAGCAAGCAAGCCGGGATCAGCGAGCAGACCTTCAACGAGTGCCTGAAGAACCAGCAGGTGCTCGACGGCATCGAGGAGGTGCGGCAGCGCGCCTCGAAGCAGTTCAATGTGCAGTCGACCCCGACCTTCTTCATCAACGGCAAGCAATTCCGCGGCACCGTCACCCTGGCCGAGATGGAGAAGGAGATCGCCCCCTATCTCAAGGATTGATAAGGGTTTTTCCCAAAGGAGGCGGCGCCGATCCGCGACTGCCGGCAAGGGCGGCCACGGCCGTTTTGCGGCAGGATAACGGCGTTCTTTCGGTTGCGGAATCGCCGCCGTCGATTCATTCTGCGGTCCGATGCGGCACCCCTCGACCCACCTCTTGGGAACGAGCGAGCCACGATTCACTCCGGCCCGAGCGGGGACGGAGGTCGTGCCGGGGCTGCGCCGCGAGGCTGATGCGACATTCGCGGCGCCTGCGCCGGCGATGCGCCTGGGACCGAGGCTGTTGAGCTTATGAAACTGACGCGTCTGCGCCTTCTGGGTTTCAAATCCTTTGTCGAGCCGACCGATTTCCTGATCGAGCCGGGCCTGACCGGCGTGGTCGGACCGAACGGCTGCGGCAAGTCGAACCTGGTCGAGGCGCTGCGCTGGGTGATGGGCGAAACCTCGCACAAGTCGCTGCGCGCCGCCGACATGGACGACGTAATCTTCTCCGGCACCAACAACCGCCCGGCGCGCAACAACGCCGAAGTGGGGATGCACATCGACAACAGCGACCGCAAGGCGCCGGCGCAGTTCAACGATCAGGAGGCGCTCGACGTGTCGCGCCGGATCGAGCGCGACCATGGCTCGACGTACCGGATCAACGGCCGCGAGGTGCGCGCCCGCGACGTGCATATCCTGTTCGCCGACGCGTCGACTGGGTCGCGCTCGCCCGCCCTCGTGCATCAGGGCCGCATTGGCGAGATCATCCAGGCCAAGCCAGAGCAGCGCCGCCGCGTGCTCGAGGAGGCGGCCGGCATTTCCGGGCTGCACGCACGCCGGCACGAGGCCGAGCTGCGGCTGCGTGCGGCCGAGCAGAACCTGCTGCGGATCGAAGACGTGATCAACCAGCTCGCCACGCAGATCGCGGCGCTCAAGACCCAGGCGCGGCAGGCGGTGCGCTACCGCAACATCGCCGGCCAGATCCGCAAGGCGGAGGCGACCCTGTTCCACCTGCGCTGGATCGCGGCCAATGCCGATGAGCGCGAGGCCGAGCATCAAAAGGACATCGCGGTCCGCGTGGTCGCCGAGCGCACCGGGCTCCAGGCCGAGGCCTCGACCCGGCAGACCCACGCCGCCGCCGGCCTGCCGGCCCTGCGCGAGGCCGAGGCGCGCGCCGCCGCAGCGCTGCAGCGGCTGGTGATCGCGCGCGAGACGCTCGAACAGGAAGAGGCCCGGGCCAAGAGCCGCATGACCGAGCTCGACCAGCGGCTGGTGCAGCTCACGGCCGACGCCGAGCGCGAGCAGCGGCTCGCCGCGGACGCCGCGGCGGCGTTGACGCGGCTCGCCGGCGAGGAGAAGGCGCTGCGCGCCGAGACCGAAGGCCACGGCGAGAAGCGCGCCGGCGCCGATCAACGCGTCGGCGCCGCCGACAAGGTGCTGGCCGACGCCGAGGAGCGATTCAGCGCGCTCACCGGGACTCTCGCCGACCTGACCGCGCGGCGCGCGCAGCTCGAAACTGCCGTGCAGACGCATGGCGATCGGCGCGCCCGGCTCGCCGCCGAAATGGCCGGCGTCGATGCCGAGCTCAAGCAGCTGGCCGAGGCCGAAGGTGTGGTCGATCTGGCGGCGCTCGTCGCTACCGTTGAGCAGGCGCACGCTGCGGTCACGGGGGCCGAAGCGGCGGCGCTGCGCGCCGAAGCCGCCCATTCGGCGGCGCGCCAGGCGCTCGATGCCGCCCGCCCGCCGCTCGCCGAGGCCGAGCGGCGTGTACAGCGCCTCGACACCGAGGCCAAGACGCTCGCCAGGCTGCTCCACGTCGACACCAAGAATCTGTGGCCGGCAGTCATCGACCAGCTCAGAGTCGAAAAAGGCTACGAGGCGGCGCTTGGCGCCGCCCTCGGCGACGACCTCGAGGCTCCGATCGAACGCGCGGCACCGATCCACTGGTCGGGCGCCGATCTCGATCCCGGCGATCCGGCCCTGCCGCAAGATGTCGATCCGCTCGGCCGCCATGTCGACGCGCCGAAAGAGCTTGCGCGCCGACTCGCCCAGATCGGCGTCGTCGACGGTGCCGATGCCGGAAGGCTGTACAAGCTGCTCAAACCCGGCCAGCGGCTGGTATCGCGTGACGGCGACCTGTGGCGCTGGGACGGCTTCTCGGTCGCCGCCAATGCACCGACTGGCGCGGCCCGGCGCCTCGCCGGCAAGAACCGGCTCGCCGACATCGATCACGAGCTGCACGCGGCGCGGGCCGAGGTCGAGGTCAGGCGGCGGTCGGTCGAGGTCTGCGAGGCCAATGTCGCGGCCGCCGCCGAAGCCGAGACCGCCGCGCGCACACGCTGGCGCGACCTGCAGCACGGGGCCGACGCCACCCGCGACCGCCATGCGGCGGCCGAGCGCGACCTGAGCCGCAACGCCGCACGCCTGTCGGCGCTCTCGGAGGCGAAGACGAGACTGACCGCGAACCAGCAGGAGGCAGTAGCAGCCGGCCAGGACGCGGAGCGCGCGATCGCGGCGCTGGCGCCGGCGCACGACATCGAGGCGCAGCTTGCGAGCGTGCGCGGCGAGATCGAGCGGCATCGCGTCAAGGCCGCCGAGATGCGCGCCGAGGCGCAGGCGTTCGCCCGCGAGGCCGAGCTTGCTGAGCGGCGCCTTAGCCAAATTGCCGAGGAATGGGGTGGCTGGCAGGCGCGAGCGGACAGCGCCGCCTCGCAGATTGCGACGCTTGCGGCGCGCGTCGGCGAAGCCAAGACCGAACGCGCGGCGCTCGCTGACGCACCCGCGGCCTTTGCGGAAAAGCGCAAGGCCCTGATCGGGCAGATCGAGAACGCCGAAGCGGCGCGCCGCACTGCCGCCGACCATCTCGCCGCGGCCGAAAGCGCGCTCGCCGAGGCCGATCGGGCGGCGCGCGCCGCGCTCGAATCGATGGGGACGGCGCGCGCGGATGCGGCGCGCGCGGAGGAGCGCTGCGACGGCGCCAAGCGGCGGCTCGCCGATATCGCCCACGAGATCCGCGAGATGCTCGAAGTCGAGCCCGAGGCGGTCGCCGAACTCGCCGAGCTCAAGCCCGGCGCGGCGCTGCCAGAGGTCGCCGAGATCGAGAAGACGCTCGACCGCATCCGGCGCGAACGCGAGCGGCTCGGCGCCGTCAACCTGCGCGCCGAGGAAGAGCTGCGCGAGGTCGAGACCCAGCACGGCAACCTCACCCGCGAGCGTGACGATCTGGTCGAGGCGATCAAGCGGCTGCGCCAGGGTATCCAGAACCTCAACAAGGAGGCGCGCGAGCGGCTGCTCGCCTCGTTCGAGGTGGTGAAGGGGCATTTCGAGCGGCTGTTCACCCGGTTGTTCGGCGGCGGCACCGCCGAGCTGCAGCTGGTCGAGCA
>Ga0066903_100005305_pt1 | contig 11153 bp, 10 predicted proteins | sample PanSoiMetaGPlot1_FD_67491 | JGI IMG/M metagenome (GOLD analysis project Ga0066903, IMG submission 67491) | Tropical forest soil microbial communities from Panama analyzed to predict greenhouse gas emissions - Panama Soil - Plot 1 (version 2) | ecosystem: Environmental > Terrestrial > Soil >...
CGAGGACTACACACTCGAGCCAGACACGCGCGCGTTACGAAAGATCAAATTACCCGCCGCCTTGATGGGAAGTGCTGATTTGTCGGAATTGCAGATTTCTGTTGACCCCACGTTTGTCCCCATGACCGTCACCAACGGCGCCAGCAAAGATCCGCGCGAGTTGGGTATTCGCGTGTTCCACGCGTACGTGGATCCGCGATGACGGCGCGAGGGTTTCTGGTTCTCACGGCGATGGTCGCGCTGTCGGTCGTGCCGGCACGTGCCGAAATCGTCTTCTTCAATAACGGACGGAACATGTCGATCGAGTCGCATCGCGCGGACGGCGACACGGTCGTGATGCAGATGCGGGGCGGCGGCGAGATGACGATGGATGCGTCGCTCATTGCGAGCATCGAGCCTGATGAGGTTCCGCATCCGGCGCCGGCACCAGTCGCCAAGGAACCGGACGTTCCGCCACCACCGGCCGTTCCGGCCGTCCGGATCGAGCCGCCTCCGCGTCTCGACCGGATCATCGATAAGGTCGCCAAGGAACAGGGCGTCGATGCCGGCTTGGTAAAAGCCGTCATCCAGGTGGAATCCGGCTTCGAGCCGCGTGCCCGTTCATCGGCCGGAGCCGTCGGCTTGATGCAGGTCATGCCTCAAACGGCCAAGCAATACGGCGTGACGGGCCGGCGGTTGTACGATCCGCGGGCGAACGTCGAAGCGGGCATCAAGCACCTCAAATCGCTGATGGATCATTTGCCGCTCCACCTGGCACTCGCCGCCTACAACGCCGGAGAGGGAGCCGTTCAGCGGTTTCAGGGCGTGCCGCCGTATCCGGAAACGCAGAAGTACGTCTCGACCATCCTCGCGCTGCTCCAGTAGTTCTCCGTTCGGAACATCAGACCGTTCGGTGGCGATTCGGGTCTAAGTGCTCGGAACCGTAGCATCTAAGTGCTCAGAACCGAGGCAAGAGCTTGCTATAATTGAGGTTCATTAATGCCCACGCCTGCAATCTGTTGCGGTCGGACAGGAGCGGTCTGACCGGTGGAATTCCGCTGCCGTCTGGCTTCGGCGAGCGGGGAGGTCGTTGAGGGCGTTTACGTCGCCGAGAACGAAGCCCGGCTGCGTCTTGAACTGGAGGAGAAGGGGCTGTTTGTCCTGTCGCTCCAGCAGAAGGGCGTATTCCGTGGCATGTCGTTTCGCCTCCCGGCGCGCTCCTCGATTTCGAGCCGGGAGTTTCTGATATTCAACCAGGAACTGGCAACGCTGCTGCGGGCGGGCATGCCGCTCGTGCAGTCGCTCGATCTCCTGAAGACGCGGATTCAGTCGCCGGTCTTTCGCAGTGTGTTGAATGACATCCACGAGCGCGTCCGCAGCGGCAGCGCGCTGTCGGATGCGTTTTCGGCGCACGGCAGTCTGTTTCCGAGCGTCTACACCGCCTCGCTGGTCGCGGGTGAGCGAAGCGGAAATCTCGACGCGGTGCTTCGGCGCTTCGTGGAGTATTCCAAGATCATCGCGACCGTCAGACGCAAGACGATGTCGGCGTTGATCTATCCGGTCATACTCGTTTCGCTGGCGATGGTTCTCGTCTCCGTGATCGTGCTGAAGGTCGTGCCCGCGTTTTCAGACTTTTACGAGTCGTTCAATGCACAGCTGCCGCTCGTGACGCGCGTGATTGTGAGGATTTCCGATTTCGTCCTGACGTATTTCTGGTTGATTGTGGTCGCGGTGCTGGCGCTCATCGCGACGATATATGCGTGGGCCAGGCAGCCGGGTCAGAAAGTCCGCCTCGATCGTTGGCTGCTCGGCCTGCCGATGCTGGGCGAGGTCGCGCGCAAGTTTGCGACATCGCAGATGGCGCGCACGTTATCGACGCTGCTCGGCGGCGGTCTGCCGCTCGTGAATGCGCTCGATATCGCCGCGCGGTCCGTGGGCAATCGCTTCATCGCCAGCGAGCTCAACGCCGTCACCGCGCGCGTCCGCGAAGGATCGTCGTTTGCCGGTTCCCTCGAGGCGCGGCACGTTTTTCCTGATGTGGCCGTCAAGATGGCGGAAGTCGGGGAATCGACCGGGGCGCTTCAGGACATGCTGAATACTGTTGCCGACTTTTATGACGAGGAGATCTCCACGAGCATGGAGCGGTTTGTCACGCTGATCGAGCCGATCCTGCTCGTCATCATGGGCATCGTGATCGCCGGGCTGTTACTGGCGCTTTACATGCCGCTATTTCAATTGGGTTCCGTGCTTCAGCAATAGGAACAAGGGGAATGGCCGACACCCATACACCTCCCGAGCTGCACGCCGAACCGCCGGAGCTTGGGGCGCAGGAGCGGATCGCCGAAATCGAGCAGGCCCGGCGGCTCGCCGAGCGATACCGCCTCGAATTCATCGATATGGACACGTTCCTGATCGATCAGGACCTATTCCGATCGATTCCAGCCGAGCTCATGCTCCGCTACGGGTTCGTGCCGTACCGCCGCGACGGCAAAACGCTCGCCATCGTCATCTCCGATCCAACCGAGCTGCCCATGATCGACGAGCTCGCGATCCTGCTCTCGACACCGATCAAGGTGGCGGTCGGGTCCAAGTCGGCCATCGACTCGATCTTGAAGAAGAGCGAAAGCTCGCAGCGCGTGCTCGAGTCGGCGACCGAAAGCTTTCAGCTGCAGCTGCTCAAGGAAGACGAATCCGGGGACGACAGCCTCACCGTTGAACGGCTGACGAGCGACATCAGCCCGGTCATCAGACTGGTCGATTCGACGATCTTCACCGCCATCCAGCGTCGCGCCAGCGACATCCACATCGAAACGGCCGACGATGCTGTGCACGTCAAGTACCGGATCGACGGGGTGCTGCAGGCCGCGATGCGTCCGATCGCGAAGCAGTTCCACAGCCCGATCATTTCGCGCATCAAGGTGATGGCCGAACTGGACATCGCCGAGAAGCGCGTGCCGCAGGACGGACGGTTCAAGCTGCGCATGTCCGGCAAGACCATCGATTTTCGTGTGTCGATCATGCCCAGCGTCCACGGCGAGGATGCCGTCATCCGAATTCTGGACAAGGAATCGCTCAGCGAGCAGTTCACTGAACTGCGGCTCGACATCCTGGGGTTTCCGGAACAGGAACTGAAGCGTTTTCGCAAATATATCGCCGAGCCCTACGGCATGGTGCTCGTCACGGGGCCGACCGGCAGCGGCAAGACGACGACGCTGTACGCGGCGTTGTCGGAAATCAAATCGTCCGAAGACAAGATCGTCACGATTGAGGATCCGGTCGAATACCAGCTCTACGGCATCACCCAGATTCCGATCAACGAGAAGAAAGGCCTCACGTTCGCGCGCGGGCTTCGATCGATCCTTCGTCATGATCCCGACAAGATCATGGTGGGGGAGATCCGCGACAACGAAACGGCGCAGATCGCCATCAACTCGGCCCTGACCGGACACCTGGTCTTCACGACCGTGCACGCGAACAACGTGCTGGACGTGCTCGGCCGATTTCTCAATATGGGGGTCGAGGCCTATCAGTTCGTGTCGGCGCTGAACTGCGTTCTGGCTCAGCGTCTCGTCCGCATTATCTGTACGCACTGCAAGCGGCCGGCACGCGTCAGCCGCGCGCTGCTCGAAGAATCCGGGCTCGACACGGGGCTCGAACACTCGCACCGGTTCTATGAAGGGGTCGGCTGTATCGAGTGCAACGGGACGGGCTATAAAGGCCGGCAGGCGATCTGCGAACTGCTCGATTTGACGGATCGCATCCGCGAGATGATTCTCGAAAAACGGCCGACCTCTGAAATCAAGAAAGTGGCGCGGGACGAGGGGATGCGCTTTTTGCGTGAATCCGCTGTGGAACGCGTGCTCGAAGGCGTAACCACCCTTCGGGAAATCAACAAGGTGACTTTCGTCGAATGAGCAGCTTGTCAAGATCTCTCTGGGACGCCACGCCGCCTTCGGTGGCCGTCGAATTGTCGGCGCATCATGTGGCGGCGGCTAGCGTCGAGCCGCGCGGCGACACGCGCGTGGTCCGCGCGCACGCTGTCGCGCCTCTTCCTGAAGGCGCACTGGTCCCGTCGTTGACCGCCGCCAACGTTCGTGATCGGGACGCCGTAGTGGCGGCACTCAAGCGGGTACTGGAGCAGGTGGGCAATCCGCGCCGTATCGGGCTGGTCATACCGGATCCCGTCGCAAAGGTTTCCCTCGTCAAGTTTCAACAGGTGCCGTCAGACCACCAGGAACTCGATCAGTTGATTCGATGGCAGGTGCGTAAAGCCGCGCCGTTCGCCATCGAGGAGGCGCAGGTCAGCTTCGTCAAAGGCGCCCAGTCATCCGACGGCCAGGAGTTCATCGTCTCGCTCGCCAAGCGGGAGATCGTCGTCGAGTACGAAGGCGTGTGCACAGAGAGTGGCGCGCACGCGGGTGTCGTCGACCTCTCGACCTTCAACGTGATCAACGCCATCCTCGGCGGGTCTGGTGCTCCATCGGGCGACTGGCTTCTCGTCAATGTGGCGCCCGACTGGGCTTCGATGGCCATTCTGCGAGGTCAGGAGCTGATGTTTTTCCGCAGCCGGGGGTCAGAGGGCGAAGGCACGCTTGCCGATCTGGTTCATCAGACCGCGATGTACTACGAGGATCGGCTGAGCGGCGCAGGATTCAGCCGTGTGATGCTCTGTGGGGCGTCGTCTTCAGGAGGTGCTCACTCGCCGGATGGCGCAGCGCTTCGGCGCAGCCTCGAAGAGCGCCTCGGAACGACGGTGAATCCCGTGGACCCGCGTACGGCCGCTTCGCTCACCGATCGCATTGACGGATCGGCGACACTCATGGATATTCTCGCGCCGCTCGTCGGGATGCTCGTGCGTGAAGGGGAGGCGGCATGATCCGCACTAACCTCGCCACCCGCCCCTTCTACAACGAACGGCTCGTCAATGTCTGGTTGCTGCTGCTCGGCGCGGTCGTTGCGGCGGCAACGGTCTTCAACGTCTCGCACGTCAGATCCGATTCCGGCAGCAACACAGAACTCGCATCCCAGGCCGCTCAAAATACCGCGCGCACCGCCGAGGCGCGGCGCACGGCCGCGGCGCTTCGGACGAGTCTCGACCCGAAACAGATCGAGGCGATCTCGGCCGACGCCCGTGAAGCGAACAACCTCATCGATCGGCGCACCTTCTCGTGGACGGCGCTGTTCAACCGCTTCGAGACGACGCTGCCCGATGACGTGCGCATCACGGCCGTGCAGCCGAAAGTCGACCGCGACCACAAGATCACCCTGACGATGTCCGTGGTGGCAAAGTCGGTCGGCGACGTGGATCAGTTCATGAAGAGGCTCGATGAAACGGGCTCCTTCAGGAATGTGTACTCGGTCGACGAACGGCCGAATGATGAAGAGCAGATTGAGTCGACGCTCACGATGGTGTACGTGCCGGAGGCGCCGAAGTGACGCCGCTCTTCCAGCGGATCCTCCGCGAGAAGCGGGCCATCGTGGGCCCTCTGGCCATTGCACTGGCCGCAAACGTGTTCGCCTACCTGTTGATTGTCCGTCCACTGCAGATGAAATCGGCCGGCGCTGCCGATCGGGCGAGGCAATCGGTAGCGGCGCTCGCGGCGGCGGAGAAGGAGTTGGCTCAGGCACGCTCGCTCGTCGGAGGGAAATCGGAGGCCGACCAGGAACTTGCGTCGTTCTACCAGAAAGTCCTGCCCGCGGACCTCACGACGGCCCGCAGACTGACGTACGCGAACCTGCCGGAACTGGCCAAGAAAACCGGCGTGCGGTACGACGCGCGGACGGCGTCGAACGAGGACACCGAGAAGAACGCCAAACTTGGTCACATGAAGATCAGGATGGTGCTGGAGGGCAACTACCGCAACATCCGTCAGTTCATCTACGAACTGGAAAGCGCGCCCGAATTCGTCATCATCGACGACCTGACGATGACCCAACGCTCAGCAGGTGATCCGCAAACGCTCACGATCAACATGTCGACGTATTTCGTCGACAAGGACAAGGGCAAGGGCAATGACCATTGAGAAGTGGCGCCCGATCCTTCTCGCCATTCTGGCCGTCGCATTGGCCGGTGTCGTCTATGTTGAGTGGCCACAACCGGCCGACGCGGTCAGGGCGACGTCGACGGCAAAGGCGGCCGGCGGACGCACGCTGTCAGCCACGAACACGCTGACCGCGCCGGATGTGCACCTGAAGTCACTCGAAGAAGAGCACACGAAGCCGGGTGACGTGGAGCGCGACCTGTTCCGGTTCAAAACGAGGCCCGCGCCGGCCGTCACGCGGCCGGCCGCTGCGATTGCAGCGCCGTCACCCATCGTGCCGAGCGGTCCGCCCCCACCACCTCCACTCCCGCCGATCGCGTTGAAGTTCATCGGCATGCTCGAAACCGCGAACACGCAGAAGATTGCAGTACTGAGCGACGGCCGCGGTGCTCCCTTGTACGGCAAGGAAGGCGACACCGTTCTCGGCCAATATAAGATTCTTCACATCGGCGCCGAGTCAATTGAAATGGCATATCTGGATGGCCGCGGACGTCAAACGATCCGGCTGTCGGGATCATGAGACTGCACATGATGCATTTCAGAAAGCTCTCCCTGGAACTGTTGGCGCGCTCGAGGGCCATGTGAGGCGCCGCCTCTTACACCTTGGCTTCATCGTCGCGGCGGTTATGTTCGCCGGCGGATGCGCGGCCAGTCAGGCGTTCCGCAACGGCAACGTGTCGATGAAAGCGGGCGACCTCGATCAAGCGGTGGCGTATTACAGAACCGCCTCGCTGGCGTCACCTGACAACGCGAACTACAAGATCGCCCTGCAGCGCGCGATGCTCGCCGCGTCGCGGGCACACTTCGATAAGGCGCGCGACTTCGAAGAAAGAGGCCAGCTCGAGGCTGCGCGTGGTGAGTATCAGCTCGCATCGGAGTACGACCCGAGCAATCGCCAGGCTGCCGCGAGGGTCGCTGCCCTGGATCAGACCATTCGCGCGAGAATCGAGGCCCAGCGGCCGCGGCCGCCGATCGAACAGTTGCGCGAACGGGCCCGGGCCGCGACATCCGAACCGCTGTTGAGCCCTGCGTCGCGCGACCCGCTGCGGATGACGTTCAACAACATCAACATCCGCGACGTGCTGACCGCTCTGGGCGGGGCCGCCGGCATCACCATCATCTACGACCCGCAGGTGCCCACGACGCCCGTCAGCGCAAACATTGACGGCCTGACATTCGAACAGGCGATGCAGCAGATCATGACCGTCAACTCGCTTGCGTACAAGGTCCAGACCGAGCGATCGATTCTGGTGTTCCCGGACACGGCGCAGAAGCATGCGCAGTACGACGAGCAGGTGCTGCAGACGTTTTACGTGTCGAATGCCGACGTCACCGAGCTGACGCAGCTGCTCACTTCACTCGTGCGGCTGCCAACGCTTCCGGTGCAGCCGACGATTCAGTTCAACAAGACGGCAAACACCATTACGGTGCGCGCCCCCGCATCGATCGTCCAGATCATCGGCCGCATCATCGATCAGAATGACAAGGCGCGCGCCGAGATCATGTTCGACATCGAGATCCTCGAGGTCAACCGGACTCGTGCGAAGCAGTTCGGCTTGAACCTTTCTGAGTACGCGATTGGCGGCATTCTGTCGCCGGAGGTTTCGCCCAACGGAACCCAGATCACGACGGGAACAGGTACTGGAACGGGAACGACGACGAACACGGCCGGAAGATCGACACAGCCGAGCCAGGTCCTGCCGCCGCCGCCATTCAACGTGAACACGATCTCGCGCGGCTTCACGACGTCGGACTTCTATCTGGCCGTGCCGACCGCGATCGTGCGCTTTCTCGAAAGCGACACGCAGACCAAGCTGGTGGCCAAGCCGCAGATCCGAAGCGCGGAGGGGACGAAAACCTCCGTCGAACTCGGCGACGAGGTGCCGATCGTCACCACGAGCTACACGCCAATTGCCACGGGCGGCGCGGGTGTGAACCCGTTGAATTCGTTCCAGCTGAAGCCGGTCGGAATCAACATCGAGATCATGCCAGTCCGGGTGACGCTCGAAGGCGACATCGTGATCGACCTGACGCTCGAGAGCAGCAACCGTGAAGCCGACGTCAACATCGCAGGCACGAACTATCCGTCGTTTGGATCGCGGAAGGTGACGACCCGGCTGCGTTTGCGCGACGGCGAATCGAATCTGCTGGCAGGTCTTCTCCGAGAAGACGAGCGGAAAGCCTTGAACGGCGTCCCTGGCGCCATCCGGGTTCCGCTTCTCAAGCAGTTGTTCTCGAACAACGACCAGACGATCGCGCAGACTGACATCGTGATGCTGTTGACGCCGCACATCGTGCGGGCACCGGAAATCACTGAGAGAGATCTGAAGCCGTTGTATATCGGTACCCAAAACAGCCTTGGAATTGGCGGACCGCCGCCCCTCATTGCAGCGGAGCCTGTCACCCCTGGCGTCGGTGTGCAGCCTCCGCCTGCTGCACCGCCAACGTTGCAGCTGCCGCCGGGGTCGTCCCCCGTGCCCGGATTCGTCGTCACGCCGACGCCACCGCAACCGGCGCCCCCACCGCCTCCGCCTCCGGGAGGCGCCTCCGCAGCGCCCACGCCCGCGGTGCCGCCGCCCGCACCCGCAGCGTCGGGCACGGCGCCGGTGAGCGCCGCGGCGTCGACGTCAACGCCAGACGTCCCGGTGACGAGCGCCGGAATTGGACAGGCGCAAGTCATGGTGACGCCGCCGGACACACCGTTCCGTGTCGGGGGCGGCCCGTACAACGTTCCGATCACTGTTAGTAACGCCACGCGTCTGTCTGGCATCACGGTCGCGGTGACGTACGACCCGGCGCTGCTCAGGCCCCGTACCGTGACGGAAGGCGGCTTCATGCGGTCAGGCGGCCACAACGCCACCTTCAACAGCCAGATCGGGAATGGACGGATCGATATCGTGATCATTCGGTCTGCTGACTCAACGGGGGCGACCGGCACGGGCCTGCTGGGCGCTGTGATGTTCGACGCCATTGCGCCGGGATCGTCGACGATTGGTTTGAGCGGCACGGCGACAGGTCCTGGAGGAACGGCGATGGGCCTTGTGTTCAAGCCGGCAACGGTCCCCGTCCAGCCGTAACGTGGGGATGAGGAGTGTTGGCGTGAGCAAGACCAACGCCCGGAACCGTGACGGCCTGTTTGGCGACGCGAGCGGTTATACGTTCATCGAACTCGTCGTCGTCGCGGGCATCATCATGATTCTTGCGATGGCCGCGATGCCTCTGGCCCGAGTCACCGCGCAGCGGCAGCGCGAGGTTGAGCTTCGTGCCGCGCTGCGCGAAATGCGGACTGCGATTGACAAATTCAAGGACGCCGCGGACACACAGCAGATTGCCTCGCTTGAAATCAAAGCCGGCAGCGAAGGGTATCCCGCCGATCTCGAGACGCTGGTCGAGGGTATCGCCGCGGCCAACGACGCCACCGGGCGCAAACTCAAGTTTCTGCGACGGATTCCGATTGATCCGATGACCAAAAAAGCCGAGTGGGCGCTGCGGTCTTATCAGGACGATCCGGATGCCTCGCGCTGGGGCGGACAGAACGTCTTTGACGTCCGCACGACATTCGAAGGTACGGCGCTTGATGGAACCAAATACCGCGACTGGTAAGCTTCGATCGGCAGCCGGCTTCACGATCATTGAATTGATGGTCGTGATGTCGCTCATCGTCACGTTGTCGACGATTGCGGTCGTCCAGTACCGGCACAGTGTCGTGTATTCGAAGGAAGCGATCCTGAAGGAAGACCTCTTCAGGATGAAGGAAGCGATCGATCAGTACTACGCCGACAAGAATCAATACCCGCCGACACTCGATGATCTCGTCTCGAGCGGATACCTGCGCAGCATTCCTACCGATCCGATCACCAATTCGGCCAGCACTTGGGAGACCGAGCCCGCGCCACCCGATCCGAACAATCCCATCTCCAACGGCGGTGTCTACAGCGTCAAGAGCGGTTCTGACGCGACTGCGATGGACGGATCGAGATACAACGACTGGTAATTTGCTAATTGAATAAGGCGGTAATCGGGTAATTGCTGAAGTGCAATTACCCCCATTACCTCATTACTCGATTACCAGATGCGGCAGTTGGCTAAGGAGTAATCGTCACCACGTTTGTGCCCGGGGTACTTCGGCCCGCAGTATCGTTCACCGTCACCACCACATTCTTCAGGCCAGGCGTCGAGTAGCTATGCGTCTTCGTCGCCGACGTTGCCGCCGGGAGCGTATCGACCTGTCCGTCGCCGTAGTCAATCGAACTCGAGACGATACCCACACCAGCAGGCGGCGTGACCGTGATAGTGAACGTAATCGATGTGTTTACGGCTGCCGTGGTCACAGACGGGTTCACAATGACCCCTGTTCCCGCAAGCGCCACGACACTAATCGGCACTGAGGCCCGGTTCGAGTTGCCCACCACGTCACTCACGGTTCCTGTGACCACGAACGAACCGGTGCTGGTGTACGTGTGCGTGGCCAGTTGATCCCCGGTAGAGGATCCGAGACTGTTCGATTTTCCGTCGCCCCAGTCCACAGTGACTTCACGGATCGCGGCGCCGCCGGTAGCGGCTGTGACAGTCACGGTGAACGTCGCAGGGATGTTCTTCTGAACTGCTGCAGGCGGTTTAATCGTAATCGTCGGTGCGGGCGTTGCCGTGACCGTGACGGTCCCGGATGCCTGACCGGTCGCGCTCGGCGTAGACGGCGTCGTAGGCGTGTTTCCGCCCGAACCCGAACTTGGCGGGGTAGTCGTGGGCGGGGCCGGTGCGGTCGCGCCGACGCTTGCAGTGACGGTCGCTGTTAAGTTGGTTGTCAACACGGTGCTGGCGACGCCGTTGGTGTCTGTGTTCACCAGGTTCTGCGATAACGCACCGGCGGTCGTGGTAAACGCCACTTGCGTACCGTTGAGCGGATTACCGTTGATATCCACGACCTGCGCGCCAATGGTGCTCGAGCCACCGGTCGAAGGTACGGAGAGCGGATTTGCTGTCACCGCCACGCGTCCGACAGCTGCGGTGCCGACGAAGATCTTCAACCCACCGGACGTTCCAGTATTGGAACCGCCGGAAATGGCGGTAATCGTTGCGGTGCCGTTCTGGCCCCCCGCTAGAAATGTTGCGGTGACCTGTCCGTTGACGTCG
>Ga0066903_100005306_pt1 | contig 11153 bp, 8 predicted proteins | sample PanSoiMetaGPlot1_FD_67491 | JGI IMG/M metagenome (GOLD analysis project Ga0066903, IMG submission 67491) | Tropical forest soil microbial communities from Panama analyzed to predict greenhouse gas emissions - Panama Soil - Plot 1 (version 2) | ecosystem: Environmental > Terrestrial > Soil >...
GCCCCGTTCGTCATGTTTTGGATGAACGCCCCGTTACCCGACGGCCCCTCCGAGAGCCAGACGCCGCCGATCGCCACCAGGATCCCCGAGAGCACGACGCATGCGTAACGAATCGCGTAGACGTTGATCCCGACCGTGTCCGCGGCGCGCGGATGCTCTCCGCACGAGCGGATCCGCAGCCCGATCGGCGTCTTGAAGAGCACGAGGTACGTGAGGATGACGAGCGCGAAGCCGGCCCAGGTCAGGATGCTGAGGTCGCCGATCGCACCATCGAGGAAGTGCCCCATACCCGGGAGGCTCAGGTTCGGCAGCACCGGGACGCCGTTAGGGACCGGGGCGTTGTGGTAGAGCTGGACGAAGAAGTAGCCGGTTATCCCGACCCCGAGGAGGTTGACCGCCGTCCCGCCGACGATCTGGTCGGCGCGCAGGTGGATGGCGAAGAAGGCGTAGACCAGCGCGAGCAGCCCTCCGGCGGCCGCAGCGATCGCAAGGCCGGCGACCCACCCGCCGCCCACGTCCGCGCCGTAGACGCCCCAGAAGGCGCCCATCAGCATCATCCCCTCGAGGCCGATGTTCACGACGCCGCTCCGCTCGGAGAAGATTCCCGCCATCGCGCCGAACATCAGGGGCGTCGCCGAGCCGAGCGACTGCGCCACGAGCGTCGCGTCGAACGCCTGATTGAGATTGTCGGTGCTCGAGTGGGTCGCGAGGATGCCGAGCCCTATCCCGATGAGCCCGGCCGCGAAGGCGCCCCAGCCCAGCCGACGCCGGCCACGGGCGATCGTCCAGACCCCGAGCAGCATGGCGACGATGCCGACGAGGATCGGCCACGTGATCGTGCGGGCCTCGATCGGGGGAATGGCCAGGAACGCGGCGAAGGCGCCGAGGAAGATCCCGAGGTAGCCGGTGATCGACGCGTCGCGCAGGCGCGCGCTGAGGGGGTTGTCGAGCCGTTCCGTCCAGGAGGTGGTCACGCCGGGAGCTCCGCCGTGGACGTCGCGGGCTTCGCCCGCCTGCGGAGCAGCCTCCGCGGCGTGTTCCAGACCCAGAGGACGAGGACATCCGCCCCGACGAAGAGCACGACGAGCCCCTCGATGATGTACGTGAGGTTGCTCGCGAGTTCGGGCTGGATGACGGCGCCGGAGTTGAGCCCGTGCGTCGTGCCGAAGAGGAGCCCGCCGAAGAGAAGCGCGCCGAGCAGCGTGCCCAAGGCGGTGGTACGGCCGAGCAGCGCGACCGCGATGCCGAGGAAGCCGACCTGGCTGAACGGGATGTCGAGCTGGCCGTACTGGTAGTTCGTGGTTCCTCCGAGCATGTCGATCGCGCCCGCAAGACCCGCGAAGGCGCCGGAGATCGCCATCGCGCGGATCAGGTTCTTTCTCACGTTGATGCCCCCGTACGCGGCGGCGGCGGGATTGAAGCCCACCGCCTTCACCTCGTAGCCGAGCGTCGTCCGGTTCAGGAGCGCCCAGAAGACGACGAGGGCAGCGAGAGCGATGAAGACGCCGACGTGGACGCCCTGAAATCCCTGGTCGCCCCAGAAGTCGGGCAGCCGGGCGCCCTTCGATACCGGGTCCGAGATCGGCAAGACCGGGTCCCTCGAATTCTGGAGTGGTCCCCCGTCCCCGAAGACCCACGAGCCGAACCAGAACGCGATCCAGTTCAGCATGATCGTCGAGATGACCTCGTGGGCCCCGACGGTGGCCTTGAGGACGCCCGCGATCCCCGCCCACACTGCTCCGGCGAGTGTTGCGAGAACGAGCGCGAGGAGGATGTGCGACAGCGAGTTCAGGCCGACGAGAGACACGCCGATCCAGTTGGCGACGATCAGGCCCATGAAGTACTGGCCCTGGCCTCCGATGTTGAACATGCCGCACCGGAAGGCGAAGCCCACCGCGAGCCCCGTGAGGATGAGGGTGCTCGTCTGCAGCAGCGTCTGCGAGAGGTTGTAGGCGGAGATGTCGAGCAGGCTCGTCGTCGGGTGGAAGATCCAGTTGAGCCCGGCGCCCTCGAAGATGGCCTTGTAGGCCAGCAGCGCCTTGTGGACGCTGTGCTGCGTCGCCGCGACGACGACGCCTCCCATGAAGAACGCGAGCACGACCGTCGCGATGGGGACCGCGATGCCGCCGGCGCGCTGCTTGAGATCCCACCGCGCCGCGAGCGTCCCCGGCTCGTCGGGCTGCTTTGGGGAGGGAGGGGGCGCCGGATCGCTCATGCTGCCGTGCGCTCCCGCCCGCCGAGCATCTCCAGCCCGATCGCCTCTTCCGACACCTCGCCGGTGTGCTCGCCGACGATTTCTCCCTCGAACATGACGAGGATGCGGTCGGAAAGGGAGAGGATCTCGTCCAGCTCGAGCGAGACGAGCAGGATCGCCCTGCCCTCGTCACGCTCGGTGACGAGCCGACGGTGCAGATACTCGATCGCACCGACGTCGAGCCCGCGCGTGGGCTGGGCGGCGATGAGCACCTTGGGGTCGCGGGCGATCTCGCGTGCCGCGACGAGCTTCTGCTGGTTGCCGCCCGACAGGCCGCCCGCGCGTGTGAACGGGCCGCCGCCGCGAATATCGAACTCGCGAATCAGGGTTCGCGCCCGGTCGACCATCCGGCTCGGGAACAGCCAGCCGAAGCGCGCCGTCGGCGGCTTGGCGTAATCGTGCAGCGCGATGTTCTCGGCGATCGAGTACTCGAGTACCAGCCCGCGCCGCTGGCGGTCCTCCGGGATGTGCCCGATTCCGGCGTCGAGCGCCGTCCTCGCGTCGGGATGCGAGAGCTCGCGGCCGGCGATGCTCACCGTCCCGCTCTCGATCCTCTGGAGCCCGGTGAGCGCGTCGATCAGCTCGGTCTGGCCGTTCCCGTCGACGCCCGCGATGCCCACGATCTCTCCCGCTCGTACCTCGAAGGAGACGCCTCGCACTTTCTCGATTTCCCGATCGTCGCGGACCTGGAGGTCTTGCACCGTGAGGAGGACGTCGCCCGGCTGAGCGGTCTCCTTCTCGACGCGCAGGAGCACGTCGCGGCCGACCATCGCCCGAGCGAGGGACGCCTCGGTGGCGCCTTCCCGCGGCACCGTGTCGATCGTCTTTCCCCGCCGGAGGACGGTGATCCGGTCGGCGATCTCGAGCACCTCGTTCAGCTTGTGGCTGATGAAGATGATCGACTTTCCGTCTGCCCGCAGGCTGCGGACGATCTCGAACAACTCCCCCGCTTCCTGCGGCGTCAGCACCGCGGTCGGCTCGTCGAGGATGAGCAGGTCCGCGCCTCGGTAGAGCGCCTTGAGAATCTCGACGCGCTGCTGCTGGCCCACGGTGATGTCGCTGACGAGCGCGGTCGGATCCGCCGCCAGCCCAAAGCGCTCCGAGAGGTCACTCACGCGCTGCTCGGCACCTGACTCGTCGAGCAAGGGGCCGTTGTGTGGCTCGACGCCGAGCACGACGTTCTCGGCCACCGTCATGACGGGGATGAGCATGAAGTGCTGGTGCACCATCCCGATTCCGGCCCGGATCGCGTCGCGGGCCGACGTGAACGAGACGGGCTGTCCGTTCAGCCTGATCTCGCCCGCGTCGGGGCGGTACAGGCCGTACAGGATGTTCATGAGCGTCGACTTGCCGGCGCCGTTCTCCCCCAGTAGCGCGTGCACCTCCCCGCGCCGCACGTCGAACGAGACGGCGTCGTTGGCGACTACCCCGGGGAACTCCTTCCGGATTCCCCGCATCTCCAGGACCAGATCGTCGACCACGTGATCGCCCATCGTCCCAGAAATGGAGAGGGCGGGCTAGTAGCCCGCCCTCTCGCGTCCGCAAGTCGTAGTCGCCCCTAGTGGAGCACCGTCGGCGGCTTCAGCTTGCCGTGGATGATCTTCGACTTGAACGTGTTCATCAGCTTGATCCAGGCGGGCTTGACCTTCGGGCTGATCTTGCCGACGCCCACGCCGCCGTTCTTCACGTTGAAGACGGCGTTCTTGCCGCCCTTGAAGTGTCCACTCGCTGCGGCAAGGACGGTGTCGTAGACGCCGGTGCCGGTCAGCTTGGTGGCGCTGGTGAGGATGCGCTTGGCGACGTTGTACTCGTCGGCGTCCACGCCGATTCCCCACTTGTGGAGCTTCGAGGCCTCCTTGAGAGCTGCGTCGCCGCACAGGCCCGCGACCTGGAAGATCACCTGGGCGCCGGAGCCGATCTCGTTCTGCGCGAGGTTCGAGCACGCGGTCGTGTCGGTGAAGCTGTTCGCGTACTGGACGAGGGTCTTCGTGCCCTTGACGGCCTTGTTCGCGCAGTACTTGTAGCCCGCGATGTACGTGTCGACCGACGGCAGCTTGATGCCGGCAACCACGCCGATCTTCTTGTGGCCCATGCTCTGGGCCATCTTGGCCGCGAGCACACCGACGAGGCAGCCACCCTGCTGCGTCGCGTAGGTGATGCCTTCCTCGTTCGGGAGCCCACCGATGGCGCTGACGGGGTCGTCGGTGATCGCGAACTTGATGTTCGGGTAGTGCTGTGCGTACTTCTTCACCGTGTCGCCGAGCAGGTAGCCGGCGGCGACGATGAGCTTGTTGCCGTCGCTCACAGCCTGCTGGAAGTTCGGGTCGTAATCACTCGAGGAGTGCGAGAGGTACGAATGCGCAACTCCGTGAATCTTGTTGATGGCCTTCCTGAGGCCGATGAGCTGGTTCTTGTTGAACCCGTTGTCGTTGAACAGGCCGACGTCGCTCACGATCCCGGCCGTGTAGCCGGCCTTCTGCGCTGTCGGCGTCCTGGCGCTACCAAGAGCGCTGCTGACGGCAATCGCCGCCGCGAGCGCGACAACGCCTGCCGCAATTACCCAGCGTGAAACCCTCACGTGCCCTCCCTCATTAGATCAGTCCTTAACGCCCGGTTCTCGGGCGATCCTAGCCCCATATTCGACGTACAGGAAGAGGAGCGGTTAGCTCAGATGCGCTCATAGCGCGATCTGTCGCTAGTCCGCTGCGGCGTACGTGTGGTACTGGCTCTCGTCGACGAGGACGCGGCGCGGCTTCGAACCTTCGTACCCCGAGATGATCCCACGCCGCTCGAGCATGTCGATCAGGCGGCCCGCACGCGTGTACCCGACGCGAAGGCGCCGTTGCAGCAGCGAGACCGACGCCGTCTGGGTCTGGACGACGATCTCGATGGCCTTGTCCAGCAGCGGGTCGTCGTCGGGATCGAACTCCCCGTGCTCTCCTGCATCTCCGTCGGGCTCTGCGAACACCTCCGGAAGCTCGAGATAGCTCTCGTCGAGCTCTTGCTCGCGCTGGCGGGTCTGCTCGACGACGAGCGCGATCTCCTCTTCGGAGGTGTACGCACCCTGAACGCGCTGCAGCCGCGATGTGCCCAGCGGCTTGAAGAGCATGTCGCCCTGGCCGAGCAGCGACTCCGCGCCGCCCTGATCCAGGATCACGCGCGAGTCGGTCTGTGACGAAACCGCGAACGCGATCCGCGAGGGGACGTTCGCCTTGATCATCCCGGTGATCACGTCGACGGACGGGCGCTGCGTGGCGAGGACGAGGTGGATGCCGACGGCGCGCGACTTCTGCGCGAGACGGATGACGGCGTCCTCGACCGCCTGCGGCGCGACCATCATCAGATCGGCGAGCTCGTCGATCACGACGAGGACGTACGGCAGCGTCGGCTCGCCGCGCTGGCGGAAGGCGCGGTTCGCCTCGCTGATGTTCCGGGCGCGCACCGAGGAGAGGCGCTCGTAGCGGCGCTCCATCTCCGCGAGGCAGTTGGCGAGGACGGCACTCGCCTCCTTCGGGCTCGACACGACCGGGGTGAGCAGGTGCGGAACCGATTCGAAGTGGCTGAGCTCGATCCGCTTCGGGTCGATCAGGATGAGGCGCACCTCGTCGGGCGTCGCGCGCAGGAGGACGGAGGTCAGGAGCGTGTTGAGGCAGCCGGACTTGCCCGAACCGGTCGTGCCCGCGATCAGAAGGTGCGGCATCCGCGCAAGATCCGTCCACACCGCCGCGCCGGAGATGTCCTTGCCGAGCCAGACCGCGACCGGGCTCGCCGTCGCCGGCAGCGGCTCGAAGATGTCGCCCAGCGTGACGAGGTTCGGCGAGAGGTTCGGGAGCTCGACACCGACGGCCTGCTTGCCGGGGATCGGCGCGAGGATCCGGATCTCGGTCGTCGCAAGCGCGTACGAGAGGTCGTCCTTGAGCGCCGCGACCTTGGCGACCTTCGTGCCCGGCGCGAGCTGCAGCTCGTAGCGCGTCACGCGCGGGCCCGAGATCTGGCCGATCACGGTCGCCTCGACGCCGAAGTGGGCGAGCGTCTGCACGAGCAGCTCGGCCACGCGCGCGGCCGTTTCTCCCGACTCGTCGCCGCGCTCGGGGGAGACGTGGAGTACGCCCGCGTCCGGCAGCCGGTACTCCGCGTTCTCGGAGGTCACCTCGTCGAAGAGCGTGGGCGGATCCTCGAGCAGCGCCGGTGGCTCGGTCTGGAGCGGTGACGGCTGGACCCCGGCGTGCGGCGGAAGCGTGGTCTCACCCACGACGTCGGGATACGCCTCGACCGCGTCGACTGGCGGGGTGAGCGAGGGCGCGGGACGGATGGGCTCCGGCTCCGGCCAGTCACCGGCCTCACGGCGCGGCCGCCGGGAGCGGGCCTTCCGCGCGGCGAGGTGGATGCCGTGGCCGGAGCGACGGAGGATCGCCCCGAGCGACGCGCCCGACAGGAGGAGCGACCCGGCGACGAGCAGCAGGACACCGAGCAGAGTCGTGCCCGTCGCGCCGAGCGCGACGCCGACGGCACCTCCCAGGACCTGGCCGAGATAGCCACCCTGGTCCTTGCCGAGCGTAATCATCAGTCCCGCTGCGAGAACCGCGAGGCCCATGCGGAACGGACGGACGTCGACAAGTGCGCTCCTCGTCACCGTGAGCGCGCCGAGCACCACGAGGGCGACGGGGACGAGGTACTTCGCGTCCCCGATCAGCCGGTCGAGCCCGTCGCCGAGCCAGCCTCCGACATAGCCGCCGTTCCAGCCGAAGTAGAGGACGGCGCCGAGGAAGAGGCCGAGCGCGACGGCGCCGAGCCCCCACAGCTCTGGGTGCTGGTTGCGCGGCCGCGCGGCGCGCTTCCTCCGCGTCTTCTTGACGCGGCTCGGCAGCTTAGGGCGCAGCTTCGATTTCCGCTTGCGCGGCATGCGCTTGGTTTTCGTGCGCAGCCCCGCCTATCCTCCGTCTCGATGGCGCCCGAGACGCGGTACGCACGAAGCGGCGACCTCAACATCGCGTACCAGGTGACCGGAGAGGGACCTCGCGACCTCGTCTACGTCCCCGGCTGGGTCTCGAACATCGAGCTGATGTGGGAGGAGCCGGCGATGGCCCGCTTTCTCGAGCGCCTCGCCTCCTTGTCGCGGCTCATCCTGTTCGACAAGCGCGGCACGGGGCTCTCCGACCGAGTCTCGAACGACGAGCTGCCGACCCTCGAGCAGCGCATGGACGACGTACGCGCGGTGCTCGAGGCGGTGGGCTCCGACCGGGCGGCGCTGTTCGGGCACTCCGAGGGCGGGAACATGTGCGTCCTCTTCGCCGCGACGTATCCCGAGCGCACCACCGCGCTCGTCACGCTGGGCTGCTTCGCAAGGCGCCGCGACCCCGACGACGACTACCCCTGGGCCCCGACGGCGGAAAACCGCGAGGAGACGGTGGCCGACGTCGAGCGGAACTGGGGACACCTACGGCCGAAGGACGTCGAGTACTACGCGCCGAGCCGCGTCGATGACGAGCTGTGGGTGCGCAACCTCGAGCAGTACCTTCGCCGCGCCGCGAGCCCTGGTGCCGCGGCGGCCCTTCTACGCATGAACTCGTTCATCGACATCCGGGACGTCCTCCCCACCATCCAGGTTCCGACGCTCGTCCTCCACCGCACCGGCGATCACGATGTCAACGTCGCGGAGGGCCGCTATCTCGCGTCGAAGATCCCGGGAGCGACCTTCGTCGAGCTGCCCGGAGACGACCACTGGATCTCGGCCGGGAACCCCGACGAGATCGCCGACGAGATCGAGGAGTTCCTCACGGGCACGCGGCCGGTACCGGAGCCCGACCGCGTCCTGGCCACCGTGATGTTCACCGACATCGTCGGCTCGACCGAGCGGGCGGCCGAGCTCGGGGACCGCCGCTGGCGCGACCTGCTCGGCGACCACAACGCCGCCGTACGGCGGGAGCTCGACCGCTTCCGCGGCCGCGAGATCGACACAGCCGGGGATGGGTTCCTCGCGACATTCGACGGCCCGGCGCGTGCCGTCCGGTGCGCGCTCTCCGCCGGTGAGGTCGTCCGGGAGCTGGGCGTCGAGATCCGCGCCGGAATCCACACCGGCGAGTGTGAGCTCGACGGTCCGAAGGTCCGCGGCATCGCCGTCCACACCGGCGCGCGCGTGGCGGCGCACGCAGGGCCCGGCGAGGTGCTGGTGTCGAGCACCGTGAAGGACCTCGTCGCCGGGTCCGGCCTCGAGTTCGAGGACCGCGGCGTCCACGAGCTCAAGGGGATCCCGGGCGAGTGGCGGCTCTACGCCGCCGTCTGAATCTCTGCGACGAGCATCCCGTAGTAGGTGGGCGCCGCATAGGCGAGCACGTCGGCCCGCGCTGCCTCCCCGACCGCGCCCTGGAGGACGAGGAGCTGCCAGAGCGAGTCGGCCTTCGCGTCTTCCACGCTCTCCGTCAGAGGAAGAAAGTCCATCGAGTCCGAAGCGAGAATCGCCTGCAGATCGGCGTCGTACCGCGCCGCCGCAGGATCGAAGCCGTACGGCCCGTCCCGATCGTGCGCGTGGCCGTGGTCGGCGCTCGCGATCAGCGCCACGCGACCCGGGAGCCCGGCGATCGCCTCGCCGAGCCGGAGGTGCTCCTCGAGCGGCCGGTCGCGGGCGGGCGCGACGACAACGATCCGAGGTGCCCGCATGAACTCGAGCGGAACCTCGGTTCCCCAGTCCAGCGGGAACTCCGCGGTCGCCGGGTCGTTGCCGCCGTACGAGACGCCGAGGATCGGCACCGGCGCCTCGAGAAGCGTCGCGGCGACCTCCACGTCCGTTTCCCACTCCCCCACCTTCCCGGCCGTGACCACGGTGAAGTGGCCCTCGACATGGACGCTGTGCGGCGACACGACGACCGCCACATCCGACCGCGCCGCGTCGAACCGGCGGCCGAGCTCCTCCATCGCGGAGCGTAGGCCCGGGTCGAGATCCATGTCGCCGTGCGGCGCGATGCAGGCGAAGACGATCACGGCAGCGACTCGAGCCGCGAGACGAGAAGCTCCAGGAAGCGCGCCGCGTCGACATCGACGCCGACCTCGGCATTCGGCTCGCGCCCGCTCACCCCGCGCAGGTCGACCACGGTGCGGCCGTCGCAGAACTCCGAGCTCGTCTCGACGGCGACGTTCGCTGGTCGCGTCGTCACGAGTGCCGGGTCGATGACGTGCGCGACGGCCATCGCGTCGTGAATCGGCGAGCCGTCGAAGCCGTACGAGCGCTCGTGGAAGCCCTGGAAGAAGTCGGACAGCTCCGCGGCGAACCGGCCGGCCTTGCCAGCCTCGCGCACTCGGTCGGCATGCGCGCGCGTGAACAGCGCCCGGTGTGTCACGTCGAGTCCGATCATCGTGATCGGGATCCCGCTCCCGAAGACGGCCGCCGCCGCCTCGGGATCGACGAACGCATTGAACTCTGCGGCCGGCGTGACGTTTCCTTCCGCGATCGCGCCGCCCATCCAGACGATCCGCTCCAGCCGCTCCCGGACATCGGGATGACGCTCGAGCATCAGCGCGAGGTTGGTCAGCGGCGCCGTGGGAACGAGGACGACGCCCGGCTCGATCAGCTCCGCGAGGAAGTCCGCCGCCTGCGCGTCCACCGCGTGGGCCGAGGGCTCCGGAAGCTCGGGACCGTCGAGACCTGTCTCGCCGTGCACGTGCGGCGCCGTCCTGAGGGCGCGCCTGAGCGGCGCGTCGGCCCCCGCCGCGACCGGAATCTCGCTCCGGCCCGCTATCTCGAGCGTGACGAGCGCGTTCCGGGTTGTCTTGTCGAGGGTCTGGTTGCCTGCGACCGTGGTCACGCCGATCAGCTCGACCTCGGGCGAGGCCAGAGCGAGCAGGATCGCCATCGCATCGTCGTGACCTGGATCGCAGTCGATCAGGATCGGCACGGTCACAGGAGCGCGTCGACCTCCGCGGCGGTGGGGAGCGAGGTCTGGGCACCGAACCGCGATGCCGCGAGCGCGCCCGCGGCACACGCGCGCCGGAGTCCTTCCTCGATCGCGCGGCCCTCGAGCAGCGAGACGACGAGACACGCCGTGAAGGCGTCGCCCGCTCCGGTGCCGTCCACCGCCTCCACCCTGGGCGGTTCTGCGCGGCCGACCTCTTCTCCGTCCTCGAGCAGGACGGCGCCCTCCGCCCCGAGCGTGAGACAGACGAGTCCGCGCCGCCGGCCGAGCGCCTCCAGCTCGAGCCGGTTGACCACGGTCAGCTCCGCCTCGGGTGCGGCCCCGCGCGCCGGCGCAGCGTTGAGGAAGAAGCGCGGAGCGAGCTCCGCCGCGTGCGCGACCGTCTCGGCGGGGATCTCCTGCTGGCAGAGGACGGCGTCCGACTCGCTGAACGCGAGATCCTCGGGCAGCAGCTCGGCGTTCGCCCCCGGTGCAACGACGATCGTCGTCTCTCCGCTCGAGTCCACCGTGACCAGCGCGACGCCAGTGGGCGCATCCTTCGCGACCCACCCGTCGCCGACGCCGGCGGTGCGCAGGCCGGCGAGCGCCTCCGTCGCGAGCTCGTCGCCGCCGACGCAGCCGACCATCCTCACCTCGGCGCCGAGTCGTGCGGCTGCGACCGCCTGATTCGCACCCTTGCCTCCCGGCAGCCGGGAGAAATCCGCGTCGCTGACAGTCTCGCCCGGCCGCGGCAGTCGGTCGGCGCGCACGACGAGATCGAGGTTGATCGAGCCCACGACGGTGAGATGCGGCGCAGCCACGCGGCGAGCCTAACCGGATGTGTATCCGCGCATCCGCGCGGGGACAGGAAGAGCCGTGAGCGAGGAACGCGAACGCCGTGCGGGGCTCAACGAGGCGATCTTCCGGCACTTGAACGAGGAGGTCCGCGACCTCAACGAGGCCTTCGACGCCCACGACGGGATGATGACCATCGTCTGCGAGTGCGCCGACGC
>Ga0066903_100005307_pt1 | contig 11153 bp, 11 predicted proteins | sample PanSoiMetaGPlot1_FD_67491 | JGI IMG/M metagenome (GOLD analysis project Ga0066903, IMG submission 67491) | Tropical forest soil microbial communities from Panama analyzed to predict greenhouse gas emissions - Panama Soil - Plot 1 (version 2) | ecosystem: Environmental > Terrestrial > Soil >...
ATTGCCTGGGCCGCTTATCCGAAGGCCGGCCAGCTCGGAACCGACCTCAGCCGGGACGTGCTGGCGAAGGAGCTGCAGAAGCGCGGTGCGCAACCGGTCCGGCAGGTGGCGCTCGACGAGGTGTGGAGCGCGCTGCGGTTCAGACCTCGATGACCAGCGCGGGGTTCAGCGACGTGCCCTGCTCGGCGGGGTAGCCGCGCGCGTTGCAGACCACCCGGGTGGGGCCGACGCGGTAGTCGAACGAGACGTGGGTGTGTCCGTGGATCCACAGCGGCACCCCCGAGCGCTCGAGGAGCGGAGCGGTGTCCTCGGCGACGAAGAACCGGTTGAGCGGATCTCGGTGGTACTGCGGGGCGATGCTCAGTGGATGCGGGACGTGGTGGGTGATCACCACGTCGCCCGGGCGGATGGTGCGCTCGAGGAATTCCAGGTGCGCGGCGTGGGTCTCGTGCACCCAGGGCACGAGGTCCTGGATCAGCGCGAAGTCGGCGATGAATCGGCGGTAGATGTCCTCGTCCGCGGTGAACGGGAACCAGAGGGTGGCCCCGACGAAACGCGTGCGGCCGATCTCCGCCACCGCCGCGTCGAGCACGTGCAGGTTCTCGAAATCGCGGGCACAGGTCCGGAGCAGGTCGGAGGCCAGCGCCGGGCTGGTCTTGTAGTACTCGTGATTGCCCGGCACGTAGAGGACCTGGGGGAAGCGGTAACAGAACCAGCCGAGCATCTGGCGGACGTGGGGTGCCCGGCGGATGGGGAGAATGTCGCCAGCCAGGACGAGCACCTCGCCGACGACCGGCAACGAGAGCGCGAACCGCTCGCCGTGGTCCTCGTCGAACTCGAGGTGCAGGTCGGAGAGTGGCTGGATCCTCATGCGCGTGCCCCAGGCTGTTCGCGAGTCATACACCTCACGGGTTCACAGTGTGTCCAATGGGTGAGCTCGAGGGGCCGATTGCGGAGCTTTCTGGCGACAGCGGTGTTGATTGGCCGCGCCCGGGCCGCATCACGATGGATCAAATCGTCCGGCAGAGGTTGCGGCCGACACCCACTGTTGGGAGCCGCGAGCGAGCTGAGCCACGAAGGGGTGTGGAGTGTCCGCCACCGACATCTGCACCGTCGAACCGGGACGACTGGCCTTCACGCCGGAGGCACCGCCACGGCCCTCGACCGTCGACGCTGCAGGCAACCAGGCGCACTGACTGGCGCAAACTCGGGCGTCGCTCGCGCGTGGTACTCTGACGTCGATGTTGCGCCCGCCGCGTCTGCGTCCGGGAGACCGCGTCGCAGTGGTCGCCCCCTCCTCTCCATTCGATCGCGAACGATTCGACCGCGGCATGGCCCGACTGGCCGAGCGTTACGAGCTTGCGCCCTCGCCGAGCCTCTACGAGCGCCGCCGGTATCTCGCCGGGCCCGACGACGTCCGTGCCACCGCGCTCGTCGACGCCTTCTCCGACCCCGGGAATCGTGCCGTCGTCTGTGCCCGGGGAGGGTCCGGCGCTTCCCGTCTGCTCCCGCTGATCGACTTCGGCCGGCTTCCGCTGAAGCCGCTGGTCGGCTTCTCCGACAACATCGCGCTGCACGCCGCCCTCCAGGCGAACGGCCGCATCTCCATCCATGGGCCGGTCGTGACCCAGCTAGCTGATCAGCCGCCCTGGGTCTCGGAGCATCTCTTCGCCCTGCTGGAGGGCCGCGTCCCCGAGCCACTCCAGGGCAAGCCGCTCGTCTCCGGCGTCGCCGAGGGTCCGCTGGTCGGCGGAGATCTGACCGTCTTCGCCACGCTCCTCGGGACGCGCTGGCTCCCGGAGCTCACCGGCGCCATCCTCCTCCTCGAGGAGGTCAGCGAGCCCCCGTACCGGCTGGACCGGGCGTGGACCCATCTGCGAAACGCGGGCGTCTTCTCCCGCGTCGCGGCCATCGCCCTCGGTCAGTTCGTCGAGTGCGAGCCGATCGATCGTCGCTACGATCCGCACACCGCCCGTGAGGTCCTCGCCGATCTCGCCGCCGAGGTCGACCTTCCCTGCATCACCGACCTCCCGATCGGCCACGGGGACGTGAATGCGCCGGTGGCGCTCGGCACGCGGCACCGGCTCGACGCTCACACCGGGACGCTGCAGCCGCTCGAGGCTGCCACCGCGTGAGGGACTGGCACACCGGGCTCCTCGCCGTCGCCAGCTTGGCCGTCTTCGCCTCCGCGTGCCACGGCTTCGAGCCCACCGTGAAGCGGAGCCTGTCCACCGAGGCGAAGTGCCCGGAGGACAAGATCACGATCAAGGCGCTTTCCGGCGGCACCTACCAAGCCGACGGCTGTGGGAAGAGCGCGATCTACGAGTGCTCCTGGCCGGAGGGTGGAACGCGCCAGTGCATCCAGAAGGGAGTCGCGTCCGGCAAGCAAATGCCCGGGACCGACTGGGATCGGCCGTGAGAGCGCGCCTCGCGGAGCTGCTCGAGGCGGGTGTGCGCGATGGCGTGTTCCTCGCCGCCCAGGCGTCGGTGTTTCAACAGGGGCAGGAGGTCGGCCGGGCCGCGGCGGGCGTGGGGGAGGAGACCCCATTCGACCTCGCCTCGCTCACCAAGGTCCTCTGCACTGCTTCGGCCTTCGTCGCGCTCTGGGCCGAGGGAAAAGTCGGACCGTCGACCGCCGTCTCGCGCTGGATCGATGGGAGCCCGCTGGCGAAGCACGGAGCGACACTCGGGGACCTCCTCGCCCATCGCTCGGGACTGCCGGCCTGGTCACCCTTCTTCGCCGTGGTACTCCACACGGTGCCCGAGCTCCGTCGGGTCGACTGCCCGCCGGCCACGCGCCTGGGTGTCCGGAGCGAGGTGCGCGACGCCGCTGCTCGTTCCCCGCTCGAGGTGCCGCCGGGCACTCGCACGCTCTACAGCGACGTGGGTTTTCTTCTCGCCGGCGAGATGCTGGCGGAGGCCGCCGGCGCTCCCCTCGACGCGGTGCACGCTCGAATGTGCGAGAGGCTCGGTGTCGCCACCCACTTCCACCGCCTGTCGACCCGGGGGCAGGACGGCAGCGATCCCTGCGCCGGCCGCTGGGAGTCGTTGCCGCCGACCGGCTCGACCCGTCCCAGGCCACCGGCTCCCGGGCAGGAGAACCGTTGGGAGTCGCTTTCGAGCGAGCCTTCCCGCCCCGGCGAGGTCGACGACGACAACGCTTGGGTCATGGACGGAGTCTCCGGGCATGCTGGCCTCTTCGGGACCGCCACCGAGGTGGCGCGGTTCGGGCAGCGCGTGCTGGAGGAGCTCGGCGGGGCAGGGCGCCTTGCCCCGGCTGCCCTCTGGGAGCGTGCGGTCACTCCGCCGCCGGGGAGCGGCCGCGGGCTCGGATTCGACACGCCCTCCGGCGAGCCCAGCTCCGCGGGGCGTCTCCTCGGGCAGACGCCTCCGGGCGCGTTCGGGCACCTGGGCTACACCGGAACCAGCCTGTGGGTAGACAGGGCGCGGGGGCTCAGCGTTGCGCTCCTCACCAACCGGACGGCGCTCGGGCGCGACAACCTCCGCATCCAGGATTTCCGCCCCGCGTTTCACGACGCGGTAGTGCAGGCGCTCGGACCGCTCCTCTAGACTCCGAGGTCGACCTGGCGTTCGGGTCTCGCTGTCGCACCCCGAGCGAGAGCAGTAACCTCCCGACGATCGGCCAGGGCGATCGGTCTCGCCAGGTCGAGGTGGAGGGTCCGGTGACTTCACCGGGAGCGACAGGCGAGAACGGCCGCTTCGACTTCTACCGGGGCCAGTACGAGCGCTTCGGGGGCGCGCTGGCCGCGGAGCTGCGCCGGGAGGTCTATGGCGAGGACCTCGGCCAGCAGGGCTGGCGAAACTCCTCGGAGGAGAGCCAGATCGCCGCACTTCTCGGGCTCGGCGCTTCGCGTCGGCTACTCGACGTCGCCTGCGGCTCGGGAGGCCCATCGGTGGCAATGGCTGAGCGCTCGGGCTGTCACGTCACCGGAATCGACATCGAACCGGCGGCGATCGCCTACGCCACGGCTCTGGCCACCCGCAGTGGACTGAACGAGCGTGCCAGCTTCATGGCGGTGGACTGTTCCGGGCGGCTCCCTTTCGAGGATGGGACGTTCGACGCCGTGCTTTGCGTCGACGCCATCAACCATCTCCCGCATCGTTTCGAGACCCTCGTCGAGTGGTCCCGGTTGCTGAGGCGGGGAGGGCGCATCCTCTTCACCGATGCCACGATCGTGACTGGTGAGGTGAGCAAGGCCGAGCTCGATGTCCGAGCCTCGCTGGGGTTCTACCTCTTCGTTCCGCCGGGGCTGAACGAGAAGGCCATCCTTGATGCGGGGCTGGAGGTGCTCCGGGCCGAGGATCGCACCGAGACAGTCGCGGAGATCGCGGCTCGCTGGTTCAGGATCCGGGAGCGGTATCGGCAGCAGCTCAACGCGGACGAAGGTGTCGAATTCTACGCTCGGCGCCAGCGGTTTCTGGAGGTCACGGCCGAGCTTGCCCGAAGCCGGCGCCTGTCGAGATTTCTTTTCCTGGCCGGCCGCCCCGGCTAGAGACTGCGGTGCACCAGCCCAGGAGCCGTCGATGCCAGCACCCGCCTCGCGTGCCGTGTCTCCCGTGCTTCCGGTCCTGCTCGCTGCGCTCGCCTTCACTGCGTGCGCCACCGGCGCGATGAGCACCGCTGCCCGGGACTCGCTCGCGAAGACCGCCGGATGCCCGGCCGACCAAGTGAAGGTCGAGGAGCTCGGCGACTCGAAGTACCGCGCCACCGGCTGCCAGAAGGGCGAGACTTACGTTTGCAAGGTCGCCGAGCACGCCGTCGTCTCCTGCGTGCCCGAGTCGTCGGTTCCGCCGCTTCCCGACGCGCGCTGAAGACGACAGCAGCGCCCCCGGCGGACTGCACCGGGAGCGCTGGCCCTCACCCATCAGGTCAGGGCACCGAGTAGATGACCAAAGTGCTGGTTTGCCCGTCGACGGTCGCGAAGGTGTTGCCGCCGATCCAGACTCCCTCGATCGGGGCCTGGTTCAGTCCGAGCTGGTGCCAGTCGATGCGGTGGATGAGCGTCCCGTCGATGCCGTAGATCTCCGCACCGGTGAAGATGCGCTTGCCGCTGCCGCTGTCGAACACCTGGGCCCCGAAGCCGGCCGTCGCTGGAGACAGCACGATGTCGGGGAGTCGCGTCGGGATGACGCCGTCCCGGTAGATGCTTGTGTCGGGCGTCCCACTCCGGGTGACGACCTTCAGCGCCGTCGCGTCTCCGATTGCTCTGGCGACGAACGTGTTCGGGTCGAGGAGGCTGAAGCCCCGGATGTTGAAGGCCTGTCCCGGCGGGAAGTCCGGGCTCGGTGAGACGAGCAGCCGCGAGATGCTGGTCCCGTTAGGGAGCTCGAACCGATCGCTGACCAGTTGCGCGATCTCGATCCCGCGCGGATACCCCCGGTTTCCAAACGCGATCTCGTTGTTGCCCAGGTACGAGATGGAGCCGGGAGTGGGTGCCTCGTTGGTGACCGCCACGTTGAAGAGCTTCCTGGCCGACTGCAGATCGGCGGAGACGGCATAGACGTCGGTGTTGGCCTGGTTCAAGGCCAGGAACTCGTTGGTGTCGAAGTTCCAGGTGAGAAAGAACATGCTCGCCCCGAGCCCGATGCTGTAGAGCCGATCGTCGGAGCTCTTCCGACGCAGCGTGCGGTCATAGGCATGGAGCCGACCCTCGGCGTATCCGCTGACCATGAGGCTGCCGTCCCGGCGGACGATCAATCCCTCGGCGTCCGCCACTCCGACCGGATTCGGGGCGAGCGCGCCGTCACCGATCATCGCCCCGGTCTGTCCATCCATCGCAAAGATTCCGGAGAAGCAGTCGGTCATGAGAACGCGGCCCGGATGGTCGGGCCAGTACGCGACCCCACAGAAGAACGTCTCCAGCGGTGTTCCCGGCTGGGGAACCACCTCCGCCTCCACCGTCCCATCGAGACGGACGTAGAAGAGGTGCGAGAGGCCGTCGCTGTTCTGGCCGCCCAGTGCGGCCAGCGTTCCGCCGTGCGCGGGTGCGCCGGGTGGAATCCAGGTGATGCCTTCCCAGAAGTCCACAGGGTGGCTGAGACCCTTGAGGATGATCGGCGAGAGAGGGTGCCCCTGCTCGTCAGTGCTGTAGAAGTTGCCCAGTCCCGCGGCGAAGTCGGTCGTATAGAAGTAGCGGTGCAGGTTCGCGACGTAAGCGATTCCTCGAGGCACCCGCGCCTCGAGCGGCAGGGCGAGTACGTCGAAGAGCTTGCGGTAACCGATGCCGACGATCCCCCCCGTGTCATTGCGCATCGTCGCCAGGACGGCCGCGTCAAGCGGGTTCAGCGCGATGCCGATGACGTCGTTGCCATCCATCGCCACCGCCCGGTCGTTCAGCGGATCGTAGGTCAACCCCTCCGAGTTGTTCCCGAGCCTCCGGCGCGCGACGACGGTCTCTGCGCTGGCGCTCTCGCCGATCAACAGCAGCGCTGCAACGGCCACGGCGACGAACCGTGGCCACGTCCATCGAGACGTCTTCATCTGATTTCCCCCGCGCCAACCGGACAGACTGGGCCCCCGTGGCGGAGCTGCCGATGAGCGCGCGGCCGGCTGGTGCACGGCCCACGCCACCGCGGGAACGCAAGGACGCGACTGGCGACTTCCGGTACCTGAATCCCGGCGCGTGCAGAGTCCTGCGCACGCCTGTGCCACGGGCTGCGCGGTCGCGCGACCAGCACCGAGCTGGGATCTTGCGACCATGGACTTCGTCGCTCGAGCTGTTTCATGCTGACGCGGCACTCGGCAGCGCAACCGCGACATGAAGACCGAACGCACCATTCGCAATTGCTCCCCACGGATGCGGAGGGTCTGTCCCATGACGTGGGAGGCGCTGCGCCCGACGGAACGCGCCAACGTGCGCCACTGCGAGCAATGCCAGGAGCACGTGTACTTCTGCGTGACGGACGCTGAAACCATCGACCACGCACGGGCGGGTCATTGCATCGCCCGAGTGCTTCCCAGCGCGTCTGAACAACCGGCGTTCGTGATTGGTCGGCCCGAGAACCCCAGGCGACCGACACGGTCGCAGCAGAAGGCGCAGGAGTGGATGCAACGAGAGAGGGCGATCGATGCCCTTCTCCGAGGCGTGATTCCCACTGCTCGGACCTGCCCCGAGTGCAGCTACCCCGTCCCCGACTACCGCGACCAATGCAGGGTCTGCGGGACGACGGTCGAACCGCTCTCCGGCTGACCAGTCTCAGGCTGGGTCGAGGGTACCGCCGCCACTAGACCCGGCGCGGGCGCTCGCGCGGTTGCCGGGGATAGCGCCAGATTGACTCCGGAACTATCCGGCGGCGATCGCCGGCACCGAGGCCTCGGACTCGGACGGAGTCGGCCGAGGCCCGAGCAGCGCCCAAATGCAGACCGTGAGCCCCACCAGCTGCCCGAGGAAACTGACGATGAACTCGGGAGCGCCCGTGAGCGGCGGTGGGCCCATGATCACGAGCCACGCCACCACGAAGCCGACGGCCCACGACCTCCGGCCCCGGATCTCCCCGGCGAGCAAGGTGAGCAGCCAGAGCGTGGAGAGGGTCACGTAGGGAGGAGCGAGCGGGCTCCGGAACGCGCCGAGCGTGAGCAGCGCGAGCCAGATCCGCGCCTGCCCCAGCCGATCCTCCGCCCGCCGGCCGGAGGTCCAGGCCAGCCAGAAGAGGAGGAGGGTGAAGATCCATCCGAGGACCGCTCCCAGCGCGTGCGTCATTCCCGGCGCGCCGAGGAAGTGCAGCTTGGTCACCAGGCCGGGAATGCCGAGGTTCCGCGAGACCACGATCTCCTTGTCCTCGTAGAACGAGAAGGCCTCACCGCTCTGGATCCGCGGCAGCTGATAGCCGAGGAAGGCCTCGAACGGCGCCCCTCCGAGGAACGCGAGGCCGAGCGCGGCGAAGACCACGCAGGCCCCGAGGGTCCAGGCGAGCTCCCGCCAGCGCCGGCGCGCGAGGAGGTAGACGAGGAGGAAGGCGGGGGAGAGCTTGGAGACGATGGCCACCGCGAGGAGCCCGCCACCGACCGCGGGATGCCGCTCCTCGAAGCAGATCATCGCCGCGATCGCGAGCAGCAGGGTCGCGACGTGGAACTGCCCGAACTGCAGTCCGAGCATCGTCGGGAGCGAGGCGAGCAGCACCGGGATCAGGAGGAACGCCAGCTGCCCGTCGCGACCGCCGATCCACCGCGCCAGCCAGGCCGCGACGACCACCAGCCCGAGAGCCTGGAGCACGAACCATCCGGCGCGAATGGTGAGGAAGTCGTCGGTCAGAAAGAGCGCCGCGCGCGGGAAGAGAAGAAACGGCGGCGGATACTCGAACGGATCCTCCATCCACTTCCCGAGGTTGCGGACGTTCCCCGGCGCGAGGAGCTTCGCTGCATCGCCGGCGAAGGCCGGGTAGAAGCGCTCTTCGTACAGGTTCGGCGTTCCGCGGCGAGAGAGGTCGGCGGCGACGACGTAGGCGGAGAGGCAGGCGTGGTCGGTCACCACCGGGTCCGGGACCAGCGAGCCCCAGGTCCGCCCAGGCTCGGCCATGAATGCCGACAGCCGGCCGACCTGGAGGAGCGCGAACAGCGCGCCGAGCGCCCACAGCGCAGCGACGACCGGCCGCCGCCCCCGCGCCCCGGAGACGGCCTCGGGAACCCAGCGCCAGACGAGCCAGGCTGCACCGGCTCCGAGCAGGAGCGCCACCGCGCCGCCGATGGCTCCGAGTCGCGGGAGGGCGGGGACCGCCACCGCCGCGCAAAGCAGCACTCCGAAGAACCTGACCGCTGCCTTCTCGATCCCGCCGCCGGCCGGGTTTCGGTCCATGCGTCCTCCCGAGAGGCGCGCACTGTACCCGGGGCGAGGCCAGTGGAGCGAAGGACCGCTGCCGGCCGCAGGGAGCGGCGACCGCCCGTGGTATCGTCCGCCCAGCATGAGCAGAGAGAGAGCCTGGGCTCGTCGAGACTCGCCGCGAGACCTCGACCCAGTACGGAACGAGGGCCGGTGAGCGCTCCTCCGCCGCGCGACGACGGCAACATCCTCCAGGACATCCGGCCCGAGCAGGCTCGCCGGGTACACCTCCTCGGCGTCGCCGGAACGGGGATGGGAAGCTTTGCCGGGATGTTGAAGGCGGTTGGCCATGTGGTCACCGGCAGCGACCAGAACGTCTATCCGCCGATGAGCGACATGCTGGCCGCCTGGGGCATCGAGGTGATGACGCCCTACCGCCCCGAGAACCTCGATCAGGCGAAGCCCGATCTGGTCGTGGTCGGGAACGTCATCCGTCGGATCAACCCCGAGGCGAGTGCGGTGCGCGAGCGTCGCCTCCCCTCGATGAGCTTCCCTGCCGCATTCGGCGCGCTCTTCCTCCGCGGGCGCCACCCGGTGGTGGTGGTGGGGACGCATGGAAAGACGACCACCTCCGCCCTCACCGCCCATCTCCTGGTCACGGCAGGACTCGACCCGTCCTTCCTGGTGGGAGGGGTGACCGGAAATGCCGGAAGCAACTTCCGCGTCGGGAAGGGTCCGCACGTCGTGGTGGAAGGTGACGAGTACGACACCGCCTATTTCGACAAGGGCCCCAAGTTCCTGCACTACCAGCCAAGGACGGCCATCTTCACCAGCATGGAGCTGGATCACGCCGACATCTACCGGGATGAGGCGCACTACGCCTCGGCGTTCGAGCGCTTCGTCTCCCTGGTGCCGCCGGAGGGCCTCATCGCCGTCAGCGCTGCGTGGCCTGCGGCGGTGGCACTGGCCCGCGCGGGCAGAGCGCGCGTCGTCACCTATGCAGTCGACCGGGCGCATCCGGCCGACGTCCAGGCACGCGAGCTGACGCACCATCCCGATGGAGTTCGCTTCGCGCTCGTCGACCATGGCCGTCGCCTCGGCCAGATCCACCTCTCGGTGCCCGGCCTTCACAACGTGGAGAATGCGCTCGGCGCCTGGGCTGCCATCGGACCGCTCGGGGTTTCGTTCGAGGCCTATTCGGCGGGCTGCGCGTCGTTCCTCGGAGTCAAGCGTCGCCAGGAGGTCCGCGGCGAGGTGAACGGCATCCTCGTGGTGGACGACTTCGCCCACCACCCGACGGCGGTCCGGGAGACCATCCAGGCCCTCCGCGCCCGCTGGCCCGACCGCAGGCTGTGGGCGGTCTTCGAGCCGCGGAGCAACACCAGCCGGCGCAAGCTCCACCAGGTGGCCTACGCCGAGTCGTTCGACGGCGCGGCACGGGTGAGCCTCAAGACGCCCGAGAAGCACGACCAGGTTCCGGACGGCGAGGAGCTCGACATCCCCCGCATGGTGTCGGATCTCCGGGCGCATGGCATCGAGGCGGACGCTTCCGGCGACGTGCCGGCGCTCGTCGCTCGGGTCGCGGCCGAGGCCCGGCCGGGCGACGTCATCCTCGGGATGAGCAACGGAAGCTTCGGCGGGTTCCACGCGGCCCTGCTGGCGAAGCTCGGGGAGAAGCGGTCGTGATCCGGCTCTCGATGCTGCTCCCGCTCGCACTCGCCCTCGCCTGCGCGGGAAGTCCGCCTGCGCCGCCGGTGGCGAACGAGACTCAGGCGCTCAACACGACGAGCGCATTCTCGAGCCCGTCCGGGAAGTCGGTCTCGGGCATCTCGCTCGACACGTTCCCTGCGCCCGGCAAGCACGGCTTCTCGGACGACCGCGGGCAGGTGGTGGTCATCGACGCCTGGGCCACCTGGTGCGGGCCGTGCGTCCGGTCGCTCCCGCTGCTGCAGAAGCTCCGGAGCGACTACGCGTCCCGCGGCGTTCGCGTATACGCAGTGAGCGTCGATGAGGACCGGGCGCAGATTCCCCACTTCCTTGCCTCCGCGCGGGTGGACCTCCCGGTGCTCCTCGACCCTGGCGGCTTCGTGCTCGAGGACCGGCTGATGCTCAAGCAGATGCCCACCACCTGGGTGGTGGATCGCGCGGGGCAAGTGCGCTTCACCCAGGAGAGCTTCGAGGGAAACCTGGACGACATTCGCGCCAAGCTCGACGCGCTCCTGGGGGAGGGCCAGTGACGGTCCCCCTCGACACGCTGCTCGAGACGGCTGTCGAGGGCGCCCGCTGCGCCGGTGGCGTCCTCCGCGAGCGGTTCCACGAGCCACGGACCATCAGCTTCAAGGGCGGCATCGACCTGGTGACCGACGCCGACAAGGC
>Ga0066903_100005308_pt1 | contig 11152 bp, 7 predicted proteins | sample PanSoiMetaGPlot1_FD_67491 | JGI IMG/M metagenome (GOLD analysis project Ga0066903, IMG submission 67491) | Tropical forest soil microbial communities from Panama analyzed to predict greenhouse gas emissions - Panama Soil - Plot 1 (version 2) | ecosystem: Environmental > Terrestrial > Soil >...
GCGGTGTCCACGGCGAACCATGGCAGGTACCAGTGCGGGTAGTCCGGATGGGCGGCATCCATCTGGCCGAGAACGGCGAAGGTGTCGTCATGCTTGTCCGCCGCGACAGTTTCGGCAAGCAAGGTGGTGATGGCGTCGCCGTCCGCCTCGGTGCCGGGGGGCAGCCACAGAGCGACGGCGGAGAACTCACCAAGACGCCAGACGGTCCGCTGGGCGAAAGCCCTGCCGCCGAAGGCGGCGAGGAACCTGGGGAAATGCGACAGATAGTGCCGGGGCTCGGGGTAGAGCCAGCGTTCCACCGGGTCGGCCGCGAACGCCAAGACTAGCGTGGCGAACACCCTCTCCTGCTCGGATTCGCCGGCCGCCGAAAACGATAGCCCGGTCATGAGCCCTCCCCACGCCCCGCTCCCATGACCAGCGCCAGCGGACCCGCATCGGGCATCCTTGCGCCCTGATCATCGCGCGCGTACCACGGCACCATACCGCCGACGAGCCATCGCAAGGTTGCCGCCAGCATGACCCACGACTATCAGACGTACGGGTGCTATCTGCGCAGGTAAGCGACTACATCGGATAGCTGTGCGGCATCTTCTCACGAGCGGGTCCTCGAGTGCTGGGCTGGGGCGGCTTTCCCGAAGACGTCCGGGCGGCGCGCCGGCCGGGCAAGGACGCGTCCGCCGTCTACGCGCTTGTCAGGCCCGACGGCGTTCTCGCCGCCCGGGGATCCCGGCGGGACACTCACACGGTGATCGACTACCTACGGCAAATCTCGGCGGCTGACGCACCACAACCGGCCGACCAAGCACATCTCAGCGGAGTCGCTGGATCTCACTAATGCGCTTCAAGCAATTGCCAGGTCCGGACGGTCATCGAAGTGCCTGTGGCCGATGGCTGATGGGAGCTATGGCGTGATGCTGATCCGCCGGGCGGCTGCAGCGGCCTCGGTGCGGTTGGTGACGCCCAGCTTGGCCAGGATGTGGGAGATGTGCACGCTGACCGTCTTCTCGCTGATGAACAGGTCCTGGGCGATGCGCCGGTTGCTGAGCCCGTCGGCGAGAAGCGTGAGCACCTGCCGTTCCCGCTGGGTGAGGTTGTCCGTCGGGCCGGTCTGCGGGCCGGTCTGCAAAGCGGCGGCCGGGCCGGGCAGCGGGATTCGCGCGCGTTCGGCGAGGGCCTGGATGCTGCGGAGCAGTGGCCCGGCGCCGAGCATGACGGCGGCATCGCACGCGGTGGCCAGCTCGCGGGCCGCCGCGCCGGCGCCTTCTACGCTGTGCAGCAGTGCCTCGGCCAGCCGCCGGCGAGCATAGGCCGCTGGATACGGGAAGGACAGCTTCTCCCAATGCGTGGCTGCCTCGTGCCAGCGGTCAGCGCTGCCGCCGTGGCCGTCATGCAGCCGGGACCATTCGGCTTCGGCGGTGGCGAGCTCGGCCTGCACGATGGGCATGTGGGCGGCCGTGCCTGAGGTTGCCGCGCCGCGGGCCCGGTGGATCAAGGTGGCGGCGGTGCCGCCCGCGGCCGCGGCGTCTCCACTGCGGCTTCTAGTGGTCGCGGCGGCGGCACGTTCGGCTTCGACGGTAATCCCGGCCAGGCACATGCGGGTGACATGCCCGGGACCGTCTGTCGTGGCGCACCAGCCGAGCCCGGCTTGTACCGCGGCCCGGGCGGCGTCGAAGCGATGCTCGGCAGCGGCGATCAGGGCTTGCCGCGCGTAGGCGCGGGTGGCGGGCTCCGGAACGGTTTTATGTCCGCCGAGCGCGAGGGTGAGCTCGGCGCGGGCGGCGTCGAAGTCGCCCTGCCAGAACCGGAGCAGGCCGGAGGTAAGCAGGGGGCGGCAGCGGCTGCCAGGCGGCGGGTCGAGGGCGAGCAGTTCGCCGAGCAGCTGCCGCGCGGCTTGCCACCGGCCCAGCCAGGCCAGCGCTTCGGCGCCGCGGGCGGCGAAGTAGACACCGTAGTTCGTGGCCGCGCCCATTGCCCGGGCCATCGGCAGTGTCTCGGCGGCGACGCGTACCGACTCGCTGGCTCGCCCGGCGTCGAACAGGGCATCGGCCACGTTGCCGCGGGTCCACAGCAGGGTGGCCTGGTCGCCGGTCTCGGTAGCGATCTGCTGCGCGCGGTCCAGGCAGGCAAGGCCGTCTGTGAACTGGCCGAGGTGGCACAACGCCGTGCCGAGAACGTTGAGCGGGCGCGCCAGGGTGGGCCGGGCATCGGCCTGCTCGGCGGCGGCCAGGGCCTGGCGCGCGGCGTCGATGGCATCGTGATTGCGGTCCCTGAGCATGAGCACGTGGCCCTTGCTCTCCAGCGCCCTGGCTCGCTCCGGGCTGGCAGGGCCGAGTGACGCGGCGGCGAGTGCTGCGTCGTAAGCGGCTTCGGCGCTGTCGATGTCGCCGGCCGCATGGTGGGAGTAGCCCAGAAACGTGAGCAGCGCACTGGCCTGCAATGGTTCCCGGTCCGGGTCGGTCGCCGCCAGCGCCTCGCCGATCAGTGCGATAGCCCGGGCGTAGTCGCCGGCGACGTGCGCCGTCTGCGCGGCGTGCCAGAGCAGCGCGTGCCGGTCCAGCGGGGACCTGGCGGCAGCCTGAGGCGCCTGGTCCCACAGTTGCAGCGCGCGGTCGTAGTGCCGTTCGGCGTCGCCCGGCGCCGAGGCTGCCTCGGCGGCCAGGCCGGCCTGAACGGAGGCCAGCAAGGCCTCGGCCGGGTGCCCGCCGGCGTCCCAGTGGTAGGCGAGCTGGCCCAGTTCGCCGGCCTGCTCAGCGGGCGAGGTGCCGCCGGCGCGGCCGGCCAGGGCGGTCGCGAACGCGGTGTGCAGCGCACGGCGCTCGCTGGGCAGCAAGTCGTCATAGAGCACCTCGCGGAGCAGCGCGTGCCGGAACACGTAGCCTCCCCCCGTCGCTCGGGCGACGGTGAGAATGTGATGCTCGACCGCGGTGCGCAGCTGCCTGGTCAAGGCGGTGTCTGGTTCGTCGGCCACCGCAGCGAGCAGCTCGTGAGGCACGCGGGTCCCGCCCACGGCGGCTATCCGCAGCACCCGGCGCTCATCGGGGCCCAGCTCCGCCACCCGCAGCAGCAGAAGGTTACGCAGCACCTCCGGGATCTGCATGCCCTGGTCCCGGGCGGCGAGCAGCTCCTCGGCGTAGAACGGGTTCCCCTGCGCGCGGGCGGCGAGCTCGCGCACCACATCCTGGGCCGCGGGGTGCCCGAGGATCGCGTCGGCCAGCTCGTGCAGCTCGGTGCCGGTCAGCGGCGGCAGCTGCAGGTGCTGGCAGCCGTAATGGCGGTGCAGGTCGGCGACCAGCTTCCGCACCGGGTACCGCTGCGGAAGTTCCTCGCTGCGGTAAGTGGCGATCAGGGCAGCCGGGGCGTGCAGGTTGCGGGACAGGTACCGCAGCAGGTCCCGGGTGCCGTGGTCAGCCCAGTGCAGATCCTCGATGATCAACAGCACGGGCTGGCGCTGGGCCAGGCGCTGCAGCACCCCGCGCAAGAGCTCGAACACCCGGCCCGGCCCCGGCGCCGCGGCAGCGGCCACCGGCGGGCCGAGCTCGGGGACCAGCGACCCCAGTTCGGCGCTGGCCGGGCCAAGCACCTCGGTCAATGCGTCGCTGTCAAATTCGCCCCATAGCTGCCGCAGGGCCTCGAGCAGCGGCGCGTACGGCACCGTGCTTTCCCCGATGTCAAGGCAGCCGCCGACCAGCACCGTGAAACCCTGCCGGCGCGCCCGCTCGCCGGCCTGCATGGACAGCCGCGTCTTGCCGATGCCGGCCTCACCGCCGATGACCGCCACCGCGAACTCCCCGGCCGCGGCCCGGTCCAGCACGCCACCGAGCGCGTCCAGCTCATCACGGCGGCCGACCAGTACCGGGCTCGTGACCCGCACACTCACATGGTCATCATCCGCCGGCCGCCCCAGGTGGCACAACGGGGCCAGCGCTGGCCGCTGTGCGGCAAGTAAGAGCTTCTCCCTACTTCGCCGGGCCCGCGGGGGCTTCTCCGGCCGGGGAATACGCAGTAACTCCGATGCCCCGGGGCCGCCCTTAGGCGCATCGTCGAAATAGCCAGTCAGTTGACGCCGGAGGCCACGATGCCCCACTCTCCCATCGAGATGGCAGAACCAGCGATGCCACCCTCATCGGCCCGCGCCGCGGTCGCGGCCGTCGGCCACCCGCCGGCTTGAGCACGGGGAGAGGCGATGTGCCCCGCCCGGCCCGGCGCTCCTATCTTGGCCTGGTCTCAGCCGACGCGCCGGACGCGGCCACGGCCCAGGTGCACCTGCTGTGTACCGGCGCCAGCCGCGGTCGGCTGGCGAGCACCGTTGGCTTCATCCGCGACGGCGACACAAAGGTGATCATCGACCCGGGCATGGTCCCGGACCGGGAACACATCCTGATGCCGCTGGCTGAGCTCGGCGAGCTGGCCGGGGCGGTCACCGACGTGGTGTTCTCCCATCCCGATCCCAGCCACACCCTGCATGCCGCGCTGTTCTCCAACGCGCGCTATCACGACCACCAGGCGATCTACCACCGCGATCAGCGCCTCGCCCGCCGCGGCGATGGGTTCTTGATTTCGCCCGCGATCCGGCTCATCGAAACACCCGGCCCCGCGAGCACACAGCTCACCACCCTGGCCGCTACCCCCCACGGAGTGGTCGTGTTCACCCACCTGTGGTCCTCCGCCACCGGCCCGCTGGACAGTCGGCACCCGGCCACCCAGTCATCGCTGCAGGCCGCCCGCCGCCGCGTGCTCGCCATCGCCACCCGCATCGTGCCCGGTCACGGCCCCAGCTTCCGGCCCGGACCAGACACCCCGATCTAGGCAGCCACCGATGCCCGCCACCACGCTCGCACCCGCCCGCTCCGCCGCCCCCTCCGCGGCCTCACCCCCGCGCGACCTTGATGAGGTACTCACCGCGCTCTACGCCGACCACGGCGGCGCCCTGCGGCGCTTCGTTGCTCGCCTGAGCGGCGATCACAGCCGCGCCGAAGACATAGTCCAGGAAACGATGCTGCGCGCCTGGCGCCACCCCGAGAGGGTCGCCGGCCGCACCGGCGCACCGCGGGCCTGGCTATACACGGTCGCCCGGCACCTAGCCATCGACCAGCACCGAGCCCGGCAGGCACACCCCACCGAACCCGACGGCCTGATGGCGCTGGCCCGCCGGGCGGCACCCGACCAAATTGACTCCGCGATCGCCGAGTGGGATCTCGCCACCGCCCTGGCCAGCCTGCGCCCCCGCGACCGCGACCTGCTCACCGCGCGCTACCTACGCGACCGCAGCATTGGCCAAATCGCCGCTGACCTGAACATCCCCGTCGGAACCGTCAAGTCGCGGCTGTCCGCAGCCCGCAGCGCGCTTCGCCGGAACTTGCAGTCCGGAAGCGGCTCGGCCGGCCCCCGGCAGGAAAAGCAACGGAACCCGCGATGAAAGACCCGGGCGCACCAGCGCCTGCGCCCTTTGGCATCCCGCTCGAGTCCTCGCCATGACCGGTCGGGCGCTGCCCGTGGGCATCCACCCGGCTCGCACCGCCCGCCGGCATCGACCAACGGGCACTGCCCGCGGCAGGCGGGGGATCCCGGGTCGCCCTTGCGCTGCTCCCGCTCGCACCGGCAACTCAGTGCAGTAATTACTGTGATACTGCTACGTTTTGGCTGGACAGAACGGGTGCACTGGTCGGCGCGGTGATGGTCGGTAAAGCCGCCGCTGGCCGCGTCAGGATCCGGCCCGCGGTGCGGGCTGCCGCTGGCCCGCCGGCGCCGCGTTCTGCCGTCCGTGGGCGCACAGATCCTGCAGTACGCAAGCGCCGCAGCGTGGTCGCTGTGCCCGGCAGACGGTCCGCCCGTGGCTGATCATCGCGACGTGCAGGTCGTACCGGATGTCGGCGGGCACCATCGGCCCGAGCAGCCGGTGCGCCCGGTCCGCGGCGGTCTTGGCCGGCAGCCACCCCAGCCGCGTGGCCACCCGGTGGACATGGGTATCCACCGGGAACGCGGCCCGGCCCATGGCGAAGGTGAGCACGCACGCCGCCGTCTTCGGGCCCACGCCGGGCAGCGACTCCAGGTAGGCCTGGGCCGCCGCGTCGTTGAGATCATGCAGGCGGCCGAGGTCGAGGCGGCCCTCGCGTTCGGAGATGGCGGCCAGGATCTGCTGGATCCGCCGCGCCTTCTGGTCGGCGATGCCGCCACAGCGGATGGCGTCGGCGACCTGCCCGGCGGGCGCGGCCGCCACCTGCTCCCAGCTGGAGAATCTTTCTTTGAGCTGCGCGAACGCTCGTTCGGAGTTGGTGTCCGAGGTGTGCTGCGACAAGACCGTCGCCACCACCTCATCGAGGACCGGCAGCACTGGCTTGGGGGTGAACGCGCCCTGTCCGGCGCGCAGCCGTCGCTGCACCTCCCTGATGCGGCCCTCGCCTGGCGCCGTCATGGGTGGATCGTACCCGTCGCGCAATATGGGTCTGGTGATCGCGGGTGTCAGCGGGATCAGGTAGTGCCACGGCTCGAGGCAGCGGCCCGGCAACAAGTCGCTGGCTGCCAGGTCAGCCCCGGGCGTAGGCTGCCGCAGTGACCTGGATCGCACCTGACGTCGAGCGCTCGGAGGGCTATCCGGAGCGCCGCAACGAGCCCGAGCAGCAAATGCTCCGCGACTGGCTCGACTGGCACCGAGCCACGTTGCTGCGCAAATGCGCGGGCCTGGACGCCGCCCAGCTGGCCACGCGCGCCGTGCCGCCGTCGAACCTTTCGCTGCTGGGGCTGGTCCGGCACATGAGCGACACCGAGCGCGGGTGGGTCAGGCAGACCTACCGGGGTGAGCAGGTGCCCGACCTGTACTACCGATCGGATGCCCCGGACGCGGACTTCGAAGAGGCCGGCCCGGCCGGCGCCAAGGAGGACTTCGAGCGCTACCGGGCCGAGTGCCGGGCCGTCGACGTCGCGCTCGAGGGCGCGACGCTGGATGAGACCTTCACCTTCCGGGAGAAGACCATGTCGGTGCGCTGGATGTGGCAGCACCTCGTGGAGGAGTATGCGCGGCACAACGGCCATGCCGACCTGATCCGCGAGGTCATCGACGGCTCGGTTGGCGCCTGAGCCGGGCGCGCCAAGTCTTGAGGCGATTGCCGGCCCAAATGCGCCGACACGTCATTCATCCTTGATGGACGCGACGCTCTCCGTAAAGGGGATTATCTCAGTGACGTGCTCCATCGTCTTGGCTACCATCTCGTTCCATTTCTTGTATGGATCGTGCTCCCTATGACAATTTTCGAAGGCCGAACGGTCTTTGTATGCCTCGTAGAGATAGATCACGTCAGGTGCGAGCTCCCATACATCGAACCGCCAGGTGTCGGGCTCGCTGTCCTTGGCCACCTGGGCGTCCCATCGCAAATACTCGAGCAATTCCGATCGCTTCCCGGGTTTAACAACTATCCTCAGCAGCGTTCCGTACATAGGTTCCTCCATCCTTCATGGCTGCCTGGTCTCAGGCAGGTGCGTGACCCCGCAGGTAGGCCATCTGGTCGGCCGGGATCGTCGGAACCGCCGCCGGGACATCCGGGCCCTTCCAGTTGTCTGGGTGCACGTTCACCATGAATTCGATGGCGGTGCGTGACTTCCACTTGTGATTGTGGAAGGCGATGGCACCGAATGCGTTGATCTCGAAGTCGCCGTTGAAGTCCCATTCCCCGTTGCCGAACGGGTCAAAGTTGCCCTCGTAGTGGTACCACAGCGGCCAGGTCCGTGGATCCGTGCCGACGGGGATCCGGCTGACGGCGCGGACGTTGATCGACGCAGAGGACCGCGTCCAATCCGAGGTCTGGTCAAGATCCTTGCTGATCGTGGGGGTGCCGATCTCGCCGTAGTCGTTGCCGTCCCAATTGATCGTGATCAGTGCTTGCGCGAGGTTGGGCCCGAGGGACGGAAGCCAGAACAGCGTGCGCTTGTAGGTGTTCTTCGGCCGCATCGAACCGGGCATGTCGAGCCGCGCCTGCGGGGTGAGCAGCCGCTGTTGGGCGTCGTACGCAACTTGGAGGCTGCCGCCGGGAAAGGCGTTTATCTGGGATTGCACGATCGCTGCCGCGCCCAGCCCGATCTGGATCGCGTCGGCGACCTCGATGCCCGCGATCAGGGCCGGATTCTGCTGGTAGGCGTACTCCTGCACCTCCCGCGAGGCGGGCACCGCCAGGGCCGGGGCGATACCAGCGAACAGTTCTGCCTCTGCGCGGCGGCGCTCGAGCAGCGCCTCGCTGTCGACGATTTGCCCGTTGTCACGGATCTTCGTCCATTTTCGGATCTCACCCGGAACGGCAGCGACGTCGCCGTCATCGAGCATCCGCAGCAGCGTCGAGTGCTCAAGCGCCTTTGACCCGATCCCGATGCCGAAACAGGCGAGTGCATCTATCTGCGGCTGGGTCAGCGGGCGCGCAATGCGCTCCGAGAGGAACCGCTCCACGGCGAGGATGCGCTGTTCCAGCAACGGCCCCGGCGTTTCGAACCGGCTGATAAACGTCCGTCCACTCGGCGACACCGTGCGGTCAGCGCTCATCGACCGAACCAGAGCGCGGCCCGCCGACCGAACCAGAGCGCGGTCCGCCGGTACCACGGTGGTGACCAGGCTCTGGCCGGTCGAGGTGCCCCCGGCCGTTCCCCTGGACGCTGGCGGAAGGGCGTCACTTGCGATGCTGAGATTGCCCGCCCCGACGACCTCGGGCCGGCTCGACACAACAAAGGACAGCCCGCTCACGTCGATCTGGTCGGCAAGTACGGCGCCCGCCAGGCCTACCAGCCCGATGACGATCCCGCGCAAGGCGTAGTTCAGCGCGTCGATCGTGCGGCGGTAGGCACCGGTGACCGCCTGTTCGAACGGCGTGCCGTCCTTCCACGCGGAGAAGAAGAAGTACGTCGTGGGCTCGGGCAGGTAGTTGTTGTCGTGGCTGCCCGCGCTGGTCCGCGCGCCGACGTCGAGCCAGGCCTGGTTCAGGCTGGCGCCGACGCAGTTCATCATGTAGACCGACCGCAGGTTCAGCGGCCCGCCGAACTCGGTGGCCATCGTGCGGATCCGGGCGCCGTTGATCCCGTCGCCGACCGAGATGGAGTCCTCGGTCCCGTGGGTGAGGATGACGAGGTCGATGACCTTGCCCGCCCGTGACGCGCTGAACAGCGCGTTCTTGAGCTCGCCGAAGGTTGCGGTCGAGTCCCGCAGCACGATCACGTCGCCGTACTTGTCCGGCTTGGCCGCCGTGTAGCGGTTCAGCGCCAGTTCCGCGGACTCGAGCAGGTGGTCGGTTGTCGTGAGCAGCCAGTCGCGCAGTGCGGCGACCATCCGGGCCTTGAGATCGTCGCCGATCACCGCGGAGACGCCCGGGATCCCGTCGACCAGCTTGTTCACCAGGTCCGGCAGGCCGAGGTCGATGCCGCCGTTATCGATGAGGACGACGAGGGCTCGGTCGGTGGCCGCCATCGAGCCGGCCCATGCGTGCTGGCGCGTCCGCGCGGGCAAGTGGTCGGGGCAGGCGCCATAGTAGCGGTTCACGTCGAGGAACCGGTTGGTCGCAAGCGTGGTGGTCATCGGTGCTTCTCCCAGAACTGGCGTTCCCTGCCTGCGTCCTCGTCTTGGAGGATCTTGCGCAGCCGCAGCTCCTCGGCGATGAGCGGGCTCTGCTTCTCCACCACCTCGGCCGCGGCGTTCAGCAGCGTGCTGGAGCCGAGGTTGGTGTAGTCGTTGATCGCGGCCACCACCTGCGCCCGCCCGCTTGCCGTCGGGCGGGGCACGTGCCTCCAGACCTTGGCGTACAGCGCCGGGTGACGCGACAGCGACAGCGGCCCCTGGTCCTGCTCGCTGAGCAGGATCTCGGGGCTGAGGATGTTGGCCACCGACGCCTCCACGGCGCGGTGCATGATGGGCAACGTATCGGAGGTGGCGAGGTAGCCGTCGCCTTTGAGGAGCCACGGCCGGTCGCCCGCATCGTTGGTGACCTGGATTCCGACCTGGTTCAGGTGGTCGTGCAATGCCTTGAGCGCGAGGTTGAGGACCTTGCTGGGTGCCCGCTCCGCGATCCGCACGAGCAGCTTGCGGAAGGCGTTTTCCCTGTCGATGTTCCAGTGGATCCAGGCCCGCGTCTGAACCTCCTCGAGCGGGCTAAAGACGTCCCGGATCGGCTTGCGCGCCCAGCATGATTTGGCCAGGCGTTCGATGAACGCCGACCCGGCCGAGGTGAGGTCGGACGAGCCGGGCTGGTACATCGCCAGTTGCAGCTTGTTGAGCACCAGCTCCTTGTTGACCAGGTGGCCGGCTGCGAAGGCGTCGGTGAGGAAGTGGTCGCCGAACGCGTTCACGGTCAACGGGCCGAACGGCACGACGGATGAGTTGGGCTGCGCAGCGGCCAGCGCGCGCATCTCGGCGATGGCCTGCTCGTGGTAGCGCTCCCACGTCGACTTGTTGTCAGGCTTCGAGGTCGGGTCGGTCATGCCGAGCACCGATGGCGGCGAAAAGTGCGAGTAATTCTCGTCGGCCAGCGCCAAGTAGCGTTTGTTGGTGTTCTTCTGCCAGTCGGAGTTCGAAACTCCCTCGGGTGCCCCGGGCCCGCCCTGGTAGTGCCGGGTGTCCTGGTCGATGAGCTTCTTGAGGCGGGTCAGCTCGTCGGCGGGGGCGCGGCGGAGGTCCTCAACGGTCTCGTACAGGTCGCCCATCGCCATGATCTGGCCGTAGGAGAACGCAACCCCGTTGACCACGAGCTGGTCGGGGTAGAGGTCGCCACCGGCAATGACGTGCTCCCCGGTGTCGTACATCGGGATGCTCCGCTCGGGCCCGACCATCGCCGCCGCGCCGTTGCTGCACCCCCCGGAGAGCGGCACGCCGGAGAGGGCATCGGCCGGAAGAGCGCTCCAGAACTCGTCGTCAGACCCAGGGTCCTCGGCCGTCGCATCGCTCATCGCGCTGGTGACGGGCTGGGCTGCCGGCCGGGTGCGGCCCGGCTCGCGTCGCGCCGCGTCAGCTCGCTCGAACTGGTCGAACCGGCGCTCGAGGTCGACCGTGCCGAGGTCGAAGGAGTTCGCATAGGCCATGCTCTGCGCGATGCGGTCGAAGATCGACTGCTCGTTGGCCGCGTCCGGCATGGGACGGCCGGGGTCGGGCACGCTGATTGGCGCGCGATGGGCCTGGGCCGCCGTTTCC
>Ga0066903_100005309_pt1 | contig 11150 bp, 8 predicted proteins | sample PanSoiMetaGPlot1_FD_67491 | JGI IMG/M metagenome (GOLD analysis project Ga0066903, IMG submission 67491) | Tropical forest soil microbial communities from Panama analyzed to predict greenhouse gas emissions - Panama Soil - Plot 1 (version 2) | ecosystem: Environmental > Terrestrial > Soil >...
TGGCGCTCGCGCACAGGTTCTCGCGTTCCGTGCGGCACATCTGGCAGACGCCGCAGGTTCCGGCCAGCCAGGCCACGCCGGCGCGGTCGCCGATCCGCCAGCCCGTCACGCCGTCGCCGATCGCGTCGACGCGTCCGACGATCTGATGCCCCGGCACCACCGGTGTCTTCCGCAACTCGATGTCGCCCTCGCACAGTTGCAGATCCGTCCGGCAGACGCCGCACGCCCCTACCCGCAGCAGGATCATCCCCGGTCCAGGCGCCTCCGGCTCGCGCGCCACCGCGCGCAACGGCCCCGCCGCGGACGGCGCGGGTCGCTCGAGGATCATCGCGCGGTCCATGCCGAGAGGATAAGGCTGAACAGGCTCAGGCAACCGAGCGGAGTCTTACCCGAACGTGTCGCCGTTCCAGCCCCACATCGTGCCCACCGCGTCGGCGAAGTCGATGTAGATGCGGTCGGTCGGGACGGTCAGCGCCCGCGAAACGCGCGCGCAGATCTCCTTCGACAGGACGGCGGTGTCGTCGGCGGTCATCTTGCCGATGTTCTTGACGGCGACGAACGCCGCCGGGCCGCGGTCGCCGCCGAAGGTCATCGGCAGTCCCGGCACCAGGCAGGTCATCACCCAGCGCTCGGGTTTGCCGAAGCGAGCGGCGGCCAGCTTCGACAGCTCGCCGAGCAAGCCCTTCGCCCCGTCGGCCGGCGCCTCCGAGGACGTGAACACCTGGATGAGCGGCATCTCGTCAGATCGACTGCATGTAGGCGATCAGATCGCCGATCTGGCTGTCCGTCAGCCCGGACGTGCTGCCGTGCTGCGCGCCGCCGCAGGCCGGGTCGAAGCGGTCCGCCAGCGTCTTCGCGCAGCCGTTGTGCATGAAGGGGCCGCGGGTACCGACGCCGATCAGCGACGGAACCTGGAACGGGGCGCCGGTCCCGACGTCGACGGTCGCGTTGTTCGTGAAGTTCGCGCCCGCGTGGCACGAGGCGCAGGCGATGCCGCGCGACGTATCGTTGAACAGCTGGTGACCCCGCTCGACCGCCGCCGCGTCGGTGGGCGCCGCGCGCGGCACGCGCGGCTGGTTGTCGAGCCAGGTCATCAGCACGTCGATCTGGTCGCTCCCCAGGAGCGGTCCCGACATGCGTCCCACGAACACGTCGTTCATCAGCCGGGTCATGTCGGTCTCCAGGCCGTCCCAGTGGAACGGCGCGGTCTGGCGCAGGCTGCCCGAGTGCAGCGACTGCGTGCGCCGCGGTCCCTGACAGGTGAAGTTCCAGATCCGCCCGTCGTCGTTCCCTTCCAGGTGGCACGAGCCGCACGCCAGGAATCCGCCCGCATTCGCATGGAAGATCAGGTGGCCCGTGTCCGCCCGGCTGACGCCCGAAAGCGTCAGGCTGCTGCCGTCGGCGAAAAACAGCTTGGCCGGCTCGCGCGACTGCACGACGACCTGCCCCGAACCGTCGAAGGCGACGGCGATCGGCTGTCCCACGTCCTGCGGAACGGTTGGAACCTGTCCACTGCAGTCGACCGCGCCGCCGGCCGCGCCCGCCGCGCCGGTCGGCGGCGGCATCCGCACACCGCCAATGAAGCCGGGGCTGCACGGTGCGTGGGTGCCGTCGGGCATGCAACCGATGTTGTCGTCGGTCGTGCTGTCGACATCCGAGACGAAGACACGCGTGACGGCGGGAACCCCGGGAGGCGCGCCCTGCACGATGTTCGTGGCGTTGCCGGCCGAGACGAACGCGATCTTGTTGCCGTCTGGCGCGATCGCCATGTCGACCGCCAGCACCATCCCGGCCAGGGCGGGCCCCGTGCGGGTGCTGCCGTCGGACCCGATCACGGTGACGCCCGGATGCACGATGCCGCCGCACGTATCGGGGCCGCCGTATCCGCCGGGGACCGGCTGCACCGGCTCCATCGAAGAGACGCCGCGCTGGTGAAGCATCATCACGCCGCTGCCGTCAGGCATCGCCATCGTTCGCCACGCGGCGCCGGCCGTGAAGTTCTGGCCCTGGCGGGCGGCGGCCCAGCGGAAGTCGGGCGGCGTCACCGTTCCGGAGACCGTGCCGTCGGCTTCCACGGTCAGAAGCTGCGCCGAGCGGAAACGGCTGACCCGCAGGCGCGGCCCGTCGACGACGACGTCGCGCAGGTCGCCCACCAGTGTCAGCGAGCGGACCGCGCTGCCGCCCGCCGCGGGCAGGCTGACCAGCTCGCCACCGGCGCAGGCGACGTGAACCAGATCGGAGGCGGGGTCGTAGGCGACGCCGCGGGGCGCGGCGCAGACGTCGCGGCGCTGCAGCAGCGCGCCGGTGGTGGTGTCGATGCTGACCAGCGCGCCGCCGTGCCGGAGGGCGACGTGGGCGCGGGCGGCGCTGTCGACGACGACACGCCCGGGCTCGTCGCCGGGGTTGAGCGCGATCGTCGTGGTGACGGACTTGCTGGTCAGATCGACCAGGTAGACGAGATCACGATCGGGATCCGAGGCGACCGCCGTGTGTCCGTCGGGCAACACCAGCAGTGTGCCGCCGCTGATCGCGGGCGGCGCGACGGTCGCCGTCGTGGTCGCTCCCAGCTGCGGCGGGAACGGCGAGAACGAGACGCCGGGCGGCACCGGCATCGTGCCGGCGATGCCGCCGCTGCCGGTGTTGGCGGTCGGCCCGCAGAGCGGGGTCGGGGGGATCGAGACGGTGTCACCGCCAGCGCCGCTCGTGTTGGGCGACGGCGAACCGGAGCAGCCGATCAGGGCCGCCAGCGCCGGCAGGGCGGCGAACATCGAGCCGAGCAGGCGACCGAAGCGGGGGGTGGTCATCGCGTTTCTCCTCCGAGATCCTCTGTCAGAAAGTGCCCGGTTCGCTACCAATTTTGGTCACGAACAGCGTCGGTCCGTCATTTGTAACCGGGCGCGCTGTCGACCAAAGCAACGAACGTGCCACTACGATGTTCCCCGTCGGTGAAGTGGAATCACCTGGTTAGCAGGGGTTTCGTACGGATCGCCGGCCGCGGTCGGACGAATTGTCTGTCAGGAATGTCCTGCCTCCGACCCGGGCCTCAAAAAAACGAGGGTCGGCGGCGGCCAATGTGTTACGAGGGGCCCATGAAAAAGCTGATCGGGATGATCCTGGTATTGGGTACGGCGGCCGGCTGCGGCCGCCTGGGCGGCAGCTCTCCCAAGACGGAGGACGACAAGGTCCTCTACGCGCTCGGAATGATCATCGGGAGGAACCTCGTTGATTTCAACCTGACCGAGAGGGAGCTGGGGATCGTCGAGGCCGGCATGAGCGACATGATCTTCAAGAAGAAGACCGCCGTCGATCTCGAGACCTACGGCCCGAAGGTCGACAAGCTGCACACGGATCGCCGGACGGCGCGCGCCAAGATCGAAAAAGAGAACGGCAAGAAGGTCGTCGAGGCGGCCGCGCGCGAGCCGGGCGCGGTGCGCACGGCTTCGGGCGCGATCGTCCGCATCACCAAGTCGACGACGGGCCCGGCGCCGGCGCCGACCGATCGCGTGCAGGTTCACTACACGGGCAAGCTGACCGACGGGACGGTGTTCGACAGCTCGAAAAAGCAGGGGCAGCCGGTCACGTTTCCGCTCAACGGCGTCATCAAGTGCTGGACCGAGGGCGTCGGCATGATGAAGGTCGGCGAGCAGGCGGTCCTGACCTGTCCGTCGGACACCGCCTACGGCGACTTCGGCCAGGGCGGCCACATCCCCGGCGGCGCGACGCTGATCTTCGACGTCGAGCTGATCTCCATCCCGAAGTAACGCGCTCCGCTCACTGAACTCTTCGGCCGGGGGCGGGAGGGACGGCTGTTCGGCCGGCCTCCGCGAACAGCCGTCCCTCCCGCTCGTCTCAGAGCGTAACGTTTCACTCCGCCCGGGAAGCCCACCGAAGCGGAGTCGAGGCGCAACGCGAGGCGCGGAGGGGGACGGGGAGCCCCTCGGCCGGAGCGTAGGCGGCCGCTCTGATCGTTTGCGGCCGACGGGATTCCAAGCTTGCTCGCGGAGGACGAGGGGCTCACCGTCCCCCTCCGCCCCCGACGTTAGCCGAGCGGAGCGACTAGGCCGTGTACCGGGCGACGAGGATGGTCACGTCGTCGTCGCGGCGGGACGAGAAGGCGGCGACCGCCGCCAGGATCGCGTCGCGCACGGCCGCCGGCGGCGCGGCGCCGTGCTCCTCGACCAGCGCGACGAGCCGCTCGATGCCGAAGCGGCCGCCGCCGTCGCCGGCCGCCTCGGTCAGGCCGTCGGTGTACAGCACCAGCAGATCGCCGGGTAGAAGGCGCGCGCTGCTGTCGACCGTTCCGGCGGTGATGTCGCGTTTCGCGCCGACCCAGGCGCCCGGCGTTTCGATCCGCTCGCAGCGGCCGGTCGCGGCGCGCCGGATCAGCATCTCCTCGTGCGCGCCGGCGAACGCCAGGCTGCCGTCGCGGCGGTAGCGCATCAGCGTCAGCGTCGCGTGCTCGTGCTGTCCCAGCCGCTCGCGCACGTTCTCGACCAGCATCGTGTTCAGCGCCAGCAAGAGGTCGCGCGGCGCCGCGTCGGGCATCTTGCGCGCCAGCGCGCCGATCCCGCTCTGCATCATCAACATGACGAGGCCGGTGCCGAGACCGTGTCCGGCGACGTCGCCGATGCCGATCCAGCAGCCGTCGTCGACGGGGACGACGTCGTAATAATCGCCGCCGACCTCGGTGGCGGCCTGCATCGCCGCGGCGATCTCCAGGCCCGGGACCGAGACGTCGCGCGGAAGGATCGACGTCTGGATGCGGGCGGCGATCTCCATCTCTTTCTCGAGGCGCTGGCGTTCGGCGGCCTGGCGGCGCGTGGCTTCCTCGACCAGGCGCGTGACCAGGTGCGCGCCCTCCAGCGCGCTGGAGATCTGCTCGGCCAGCGATTCGTAGACCATCCCTTCACGCGGGCCCATCTCCAGCAGCAGGCAGCCGAGCGGTCGGTCGTGGAAGAACAGCGGCTCGACGACGATCGACGCGCGGCGCGCCAGCTTCGCGAACAACGTGGGCAGCAGCTCGACGGCGGGCACGGTCGGGCCGCTGGCCGGCGTCGCGGCGGCGGTGCCGCCAGAGCCATCCAGCGTCGGCTCGGCGTCGTAGTTCAGCACGAGGCGCGCGGGCGTGTCGGCCGTGACGCGCGGCGAGTCTTCGTACAGCGCCATCACCGCGCTCGGGATCGCCAGGCGCGGGAGCTGGTGGGCGATCGCGCCGGTCAGGGCGGCGACCTGCTGGGTGGCGAGCAGGGTGGCGCCGCTCTCCGTCAGCGCGTTCGCGAGGCGCTCGCTGTGCAGGCGGTGCTGCGCCTGCGCGCGTTCGGCCAGCTCGCCGATCAGCACGCGCGCCTCGTGCCACAGATCCTCGGCCTGCACCCAGCGCATGTGCTCGGTCGGCAGCGCGGGCAGCAGCAGTCGCCGCAGCGCCGACACCATCCCCTGAAACGCGCCGACATCGTCGCCCGCCAGCGCCACGCTGTTGAGCAGCCGGTCGAGCGTCGACGCGAACAGTCCGGCCCCCGCGCCGCGCAGCTCGGCCTCGAAGGCGTCGACCAGCTGCCGGTCCCACCCCTTCGACAGCGACGTGTCGGCGCCGTGCACCGAGCGGGCGAGCTGCCGCGCGACATCGTCGCCGTGCTCGACCAGCAGGCTCTCGAGCGGGGTCTGCGTCGGCGTGACCGTGCCGACGCGGCCCGGACGCGCCAGCCCCGACAGGCAGCCGCACGACAACCGCACGACCAGCTCGGTCGCGGCGGTCGTCTGGGGGGCGACCTCGGCGCCCTCGATCTGCGCCAGCACCAGGTCCAGCGCCGCCTCGCCCTGCTGGTACAGCGGCTGGCGCACGGTCGTCAGCGGCGGCGTCGAGAAGCGCGCGTCCTCGATGTCGTCGAAGCCGATCACGGCGACGTCGGACGGCACCTGCAGTTCGCGCTCCTGCAGCGCCGGGATCGCGCCCAGCGCCATGTAGTCGTTGGCCGCGACCAGCCCGTCGAACTGGACCTTCCGCTCGTCGACCAGCAGCTCGACCGCGGCCTCGCCGGCCGCCTTCTCGAACGTGCCGTCGCAGATCAGGTTGGGGTCGATCTCGAGGCCCCGCTCCTCCAGCACCGTCCGGTAGATCGCGTAGCGGTGTTCGGCCTCGGCGTTGACCGATGGCCCGCGGATGAAGGCGATCCGGCGACAGCCGTGGCGGACGATCAGGTGCTCGAGCGACTGCCGCATGCCGGGCGTCTCGTCGACGAGCAGGCCGGGGACGCCGGGCGGCGCGATCGCGATGCTGGCGAGCGGCAGCGGGGCCAGGCGCGCGCACAGGTCGGCCACCGACGCCGGGCCGAGGAAATTGCCGAGCGCGCCGCCCAGAATGATGACCCCGTCGAGGCTGCGCTTGTCGCACAGATCGAAGACGAAGTTTCGGTTGATGCCGTCGCTGCGGGGGGCGCCCAGCACGCCGCCCGCGAACACGACGATGTCGACGTCGCGGCGGTAGGCGACCTCCGAAATGCCCGCCAGCAGGGTGGTCTGGTAGGTCTTGCGCAGCGAATCGACCAGGACGCCGATGCGGGGGCGCTTGACGCCTGGCGGCCGAGCTTCGCTCGGATCGGCGCGCTGCGTGCGGGTGGGACCACTCTGGTCGCGCCAGCGCATCCATACATTGGTATCACGGGAGGGGAATGGGCGGGACTTCGGGTTGATCGCGTGAGCGAGGCCGGGCTTCGCCTGGCCGAGCTCTTCGCGGGAGGTTCGGAGGAAAGGGTGGGGGCCCCTTTCCCCTCCGATGTAGACTGCCGTCGGTGAAGCCTGCTTCGGAGAAGCCGCGGTCCCGGCGCCCGATGATCGTGACCTACGTTGCGCTGATCCTCGTCATTTTCCTGACGGGCGCGCTGGTCGCCTACCGCGGCTCGCGCGCGGCGAAGGCCGAGGAGCTGCAGATCCTTCAGGGCGTCCGGCGGGTCTGCAAGCTGGCGACGGTCGAGATGTCGCTGGCGGACTACGCGAAGAAGACGGTGCCGAAGGCGGTCGATCTGCCGTTCACGAAAGAGCCGGAGGCTTACCTCTTCTACGCCGGGATCGTGTCGGCCGGCTTCGACATCTGCGACGACAAGGCTGGCATCACCGTCAACCACGCCGAGCGCCAGGTGCGCATCACGCTGCCGCCGCCGCGGATCCTGTCGGTCGACATCCTGCGCTTCGAGACGATCAACGAGACGTCGGGTTTTCTGAATTCGATCGCGCCCGAGGATCGCAACCGCTGGTACGGCGAGGCGCGGGCGGCGCTGGAGCACGGCGCGCTGGCGCAGGGCGCGCTGGACCGCGCGCAGATTCACGCCGAAGAATTGTTCGAGGCGTTCGTCGCGCGCCACGGCTACACGCTGGTGATCGGCAGTGGACCGGCCAAGCGCAGCCCGCCCATGGGCAGCGCGGCGGGCGGCACCAACGAAGGCGTGCCGGCGCGATGAGAGCGGCGCGCTCATCGACCGTGCTGTGGGCGGCGCTGTCGCTGCTGCCGGCGACCGCCACCCACGCGGCCAAGCAGGAGAAGCAGGCGAAGAAAGACAAGAAGGCGAAGCCCGGGCGGACGCCTGCCGCTGCCACCCACGAGCTGGCGGGCGGGTGCACGGACAGCGACACGGCGTCGCTCTGGTGGTCGCCGCTCGCCCCCGCGGTCGGACACCCGGTGAAGGTCATGGCGGTCGGCGAGGGCGGCGGCGATCTGACGGTGACCGATCCGCAGGGCGGCGAGAAGACGCTGACCACGGTGCGCCGTGACGGCCCGCCGACCAGCGTCACGGGCGATTTCACGCCGGCGGGCGCCGGCAGCTACCAGGTGATCTGGCGCCACGGCGGCAAGCCGATCGCGTGCCACCGCATCGCCGTCGCGGCCAAACCGGCCGCGCCCGCGACCTCGGTCGGCAAGAGCGTCTGGGACGCCCCGCACGCCTGGGATCGCCGTTACGAGAACCTGTACTCGGCCTGGATCGCGTCGCTGTTCGACGCGCCCCTCGATCAGTCGCTGGATTTCCGGCCGCTGCACCAGGCGCTGCGCGATCCGGCGCGGAACTTCCTTTACGGCTACCTCGGCCTGCGCGAGGACGATGCGAAGAACAAGGCGGCGATCGCCGCGACGCCGGACTGCGCCGATCTGCCGTACTTCCTGCGCGCGTACTTCTCCTGGAAGCTGGGGCTGCCGTTCGGCTTCCGCGACTGCGACCGCGGGACCGATTCGCGCCCGCCCCGCTGCTCGACCTTCTATACCAACGACGACGCGCCGACGGGCAAGGAGACGCTGGCGGCCGTCAAGGCGTTCTTCCGCCAGCTCGCCAACCGCGTGCAGTCGGGCAGCGCGCGCACGGGCCTGGACGACGACGCGACCGACTACTACCCGGTGCCGCTCGAGCGTGCGGCGCTGCGGCCGGGCGTCATCTACGCCGATCCGTACGGGCACGTCATGGTCGTCGTGAAGTGGGTGGATCAGACCGCCGACAAGGGCGGCCTCCTGCTGGCGGTGGACGGTCAGCCCGACACGTCGATCGGACGCAAGCGCTTCTGGGAAGGGACGTTCCTGTTCGCGAACGACGTCAAGAGCGCGGGCCCCGGGTTCAAGGCGTTTCGCCCGATCGCGCGCGGCGCCGACGGCAAGCTGGAACCGGCCGCCAACGCGGCGATCGGCGGCAAGGGCGACGCCGGGCACGCGCCGTTCTCCGACGAGCAGAAGAAGGTCTCGGCGGACGGCTTCTACGCGCGCATGGGCAAGCTGATCAACCCGCAGGGGCTGGACGCGGAGAAGGCCTACCGCGAGACGCTGGACGCGCTGGTCGAGCAGATGACGGTGCGGGTCGGATCGGTCGACAACGGCGAGAAGTACCAGAAGGAGAAGGGGGCGGGGCAGATCATCCCGATGCCGGACGGCGCGAAGATCTTCGAGACCACCGGTCCGTGGGAGGACTACGCGACGCCGTCGCGGGACATGCGCTTGCTGATCGCGATGAACGTGCTGCTCGGGTTCCCGGACCGGATCGTCAAGCACCCGGAGCTGTTCAACCTCGGGGGCAAGCCGCCGGCGGCCGTGCGCGACCAGATCGCGAAGCTGCACGCCAGCCTGGTCGGCACGCGGGGCATCACCTACACGCGCAGCGACGGCACGCCGTGGAAGCTGACCGTGGCCGACCTGCTGGCGCGGCGTGCGGCGCTGGAGATCGCGTACAACCCGAACGACTGCGTCGAGGTGCGCTGGGGCGCCGCGGACGCGACGCCCGAGGGTGCGACCTGCAAGCGCCACCTGCCGCCCGAGCAGAAGGCGAAGATGGCCGAGTACCGCGCCTGGTTCCACGACGCCCGCCGCCCGTCGCGCTGATGCGGGCGTGGCTCGCGCTCGCGCCCGTCGTGGCCGCGTGCGGGCCGATCCCGGCGACGACGCCGTGGGTGGTCTCGCCGGCGGTGATCGGCGACTGCCTGCCCGCGGAGATCGCCAAGGAGAGCTGTTACCCACAGCCGCTGCTGGCCCCACCGCTCATCGTCGGCCCCGGGCAGATCCAGGTGGTGACGGCGTCCGGCCTGTCCGGCGAAGGCATCTTCAAGCCGGGCATTCCGGTCCGCGATCAGATTCATTTCTTCGTCGACGAGATCACGCGGGCGGGCCACCATTCGGTCGCCGTCGGACGGTGCCCGGGGCACATCGGATGGTCGGAGCCGATCATCCTCTTCCAGACGCCGTCCGGCGAGACCGGCGTCCTGTGCACCGAGCTCGGAAACCAGGCGGGTTGCGTCGCGAAGGACCCGATCTGCGAGCCCTACGACAGCGACTATCCCGCGGAAGGGTGGCATTGCTCGGGCGGTCATTCGTGTTCCACGACCTTCGTGTACTTCGGCGTCATCGATCGCGCGCGGCATTCCGTCGACTGGCGGTGGACCGACGAGATCGATGCCCATTTCGACGGGCACAGCATTCACGTCGCCGCATTCGGCGACGGCGCGGTCGCGATCATCTATCAGACCATCCACTATCCCGTGTACCTGTACCCGGCGGGCTGGCTCGTCCACCTCGCGCTGAAAAACAAGGGCTTCGAGCTGTCCGACATGGCCGACCTCAACAAGGGCGAGGGTGCGCTGGAAGGGCTCGTGGTCGCCGACGGCAACCTGCACATCATCGTCGGTCGGGACGCGTGGGAGCACCAGTATCGGAAGGTGACGATCGCGCCCGACGGCCGGACCTGGTGGAACGAGCTCGATCTGGCGGGTCCGGTAACGGAGGGACCGCTCGCGCATGCGTGCGCGGCGGCGGGCGCGAATCACACGGTGACGCTGTCTCTCCCATACTCGGCGGAGGGGCAGCTGGCGCCCGACACGCCCAGCCGGATGCTGACGCTTCGTTTTGGCAACGCCTTCTTTCCTGGTGGAGGGGACGTCTATCCCTCCGCGCGCTCAGCCTGCGCTCCGCGGGTCGGGTCGGGCGATGCGCGGCGGTCGGTGGCGTCCTTCGACAAAGGCGGGCCGCTCATCGTCTACGGATTCCTCGACGACAAAGGGCGCGCGGGCGGGCTCCGCGTCATCCGCGACGCCTCTGCGACGCGCGCTGATCCGCGTCCCGGGAATGCGCGCGCCCGGCCGTCGGTTGAGCCGGACGACGATGATTGACGCTGGGCTCGAGGCGGCGATGGACGCCGCGCGCACGCAGGTGCCGATCGGCGTGGTCGCCGCGTGGGCGCTGGCCGGCGTGATCGGCGCCGGCGTGCTGTTCGCGACGATGCGGCGCCAGGATTTCAGCCCGCGGATCGGCGGCTCGCTGCTGATCGTCGGCGCCGTCGCGGGCGCGCTGCTCTGGTCGGCGCTCCAGCCGCCGAAGCGGTTGTTCAAACAAGTCCACGAGGTGGTCGCCGAGCGGGACGCGATCCGGGGCCACCGTCACGAGTTGCAAGTTCACGGCGTCGTCGTTCCCGGATCGGTCGTGAAGCGGATCGGGCGCGACGAGTATCGCTTCCAGATCCAGAGTCGGCCGGGGCGGCCCCACGCCGTTCTCGAAGCGCGCTACATCGGCCTGCTGCCCGATGCGTTTGGGCCTGGCGCGGAGATCGTCGCGCGCGGCACGCTGACCTCCGACGGCTGGCTCGAGGTGCTCCCCGACGGCATCATGGCGCGACGCTGGAGAGACTGACCGA
>Ga0066903_100005310_pt1 | contig 11150 bp, 8 predicted proteins | sample PanSoiMetaGPlot1_FD_67491 | JGI IMG/M metagenome (GOLD analysis project Ga0066903, IMG submission 67491) | Tropical forest soil microbial communities from Panama analyzed to predict greenhouse gas emissions - Panama Soil - Plot 1 (version 2) | ecosystem: Environmental > Terrestrial > Soil >...
CCGAGCAGAAGAAGCAGTGGCTCCAGCCGCTGCTCGAGGGCAAGATCCGCTCGGCGTTCATCATGACCGAGCCGAAGGTGGCCTCGTCGGACGCCACCAACATCGAGTCGTCGATCCTGCGCGAGGGCGATTCGTACGTGATCAACGGCCACAAGTGGTGGAGCTCCGGCATCGGCGACCCGCGCTGCAAGATCCTCATCTTCATGGGCAAGACCGACGCGAAGAACCCCGATCGCTACAAGCAGCAGTCGATGATCCTGGTACCGCGCGACACGCCGGGCATCAAGGTGCTCCGCATGCTGACCGTGTTCGGCTACGACGACGCGCCTCACGGCCACGGCGAGGTGCTCTTCGAGAACGTCCGCGTGCCGGCCTCGAACATCCTGCTGGGTGAAGGGCGCGGCTTCGAGATCGCCCAGGGGCGTCTCGGACCCGGCCGCATCCACCACTGCATGCGCCAGATCGGCGTGGCCGAGCGCGCGCTCGAGCTCATGTGCAAGCGCTCGCAGAATCGCGTGGCGTTCGGCAAGCGGCTGGCCGAGAACGACATCACGCTCGAGCGCATCGCTCAGTCGCGGATCGAGATCGACCAGGCGCGGCTGCTCGTGCTGCACGCCGCGTACATGATGGACACCGTCGGCAACAAGGCCGCCAAGCAGGCGATCGCCGAGATCAAGGTGGCGGTGCCGAACATGACCCTGAACGTGGTCGAGCGCGCCATGCAGCTCCACGGCGGCGGCGGCGTGAGCCAGGAGTTCCCGCTGGCCTCGATGTGGGCACACTCGCGCACGTTGCGCTTCGCCGACGGACCCGACGAGGTGCATCGCCGTCAGATCGGGCGGCTGGAGCTCCGCAAGCACGGTTGAGCCCGACGCCCGTTCACTCCGGCGCGCAAGAAGGCGTGCGGGTCGGCGTCGACGTGGGCGGCACCTTCACCGACCTCGTGGCCGGCGACTCATCGGGGCGCACGACGTCACTGAAGGTTCCGACGACGCCGGCGAATCCGGCCAGCGGCGTGCTCGACGGCCTCGCCGCCCTCGGCCGCGTCGCCGGCCGCTGCGCCTCGCTCGCCCACGGCACGACACTCGTCACGAACGCGATCGTCGAGCGACGCGTCGGTGCGGTCGGCCTCGTCACCACGCGCGGATTCGGCGACGTGCTCGAGATCGGCCGCATGAATCGTCCGCACCTCTACCGGCTCGACCTGCCGGCCAAGCCCGAGCCGCTCGTGCCCCGCCGGCTCCGCGCCGAGGTCGGTGAACGTGTCGGGCCGGACGGCTCCGTGGTCTCGCCGCTGGATCTCGGCGAGCTGCCGGCGATCATCGAGCGTTTCAAGCGCCATGGCGTCGAGAGCGTCGCCATCTGTCTCCTGCACGCCTACGCGAACCCGGCGCACGAGCAGGCGCTGCGCCAGGCGCTCGCCCCCCACTTCCCGTACCTGTCGGTCTCGAGCGAGATCAACGCGGAGTTTCGCGAGTACGAGCGCACGTGCACGACGGTACTCAACGCGGCAGTGATGCCGCTCGCGGCCCGCTACGTCGACGACCTGGTGGCGCGCCTGGCGGCGAGCACGGGTACGATCCCGATCCATCTCTTGCACTCTGCGGGCGGGATGATGTCGGTCGACGCGGCGCGGGCGCGCCCGCTCACGATGGCCATGTCCGGCCCGGCTGCGGGCGTCGCGGCCGCCGCGTATCTCGCGCGCAAGCTCGACCTGTCGCGCGCGCTCGCGTTCGACATGGGCGGCACGACCACCGACGTCTGCCTCATCGCCGACGGCGTCCCCGAGACGGCGCGCCAGAGAAAGCTCGGCGACTACCCGGTCCGCCTGCCCGCCGTCGCCGTCGAGTCGATCGGCGCGGGCGGCGGCTCGATCGCCTCGATCGACGCGATCGGCGCGCTCAAGGTGGGCCCGCGGAGCTCCGGCGCCGTGCCGGGACCCGCCTGCTACGGCCTCGGCGGCACCGAACCGACCGTGAGCGACGCCAACCTGATCCTCGGCTATTTGAACCCCGAGCGGATCTACGGCGGATCGATCCGGCTCGACCGCGCGCGTGCCGAGCGAGCGCTCGAGCCGATCCAGCGTCGCTTCGGTCTTTCGCTGCTCGACGCCGCACACGCCGTCGTGGAGGTCGCCAACGCGAACATGCAGCGAGCACTCCGGCTGGTCTCGGTGCAGCGCGGTTACGATCTGCGCGAGTTCACCCTGATCGCGTACGGCGGCGCCGGCCCGGTGCACGCGGGCGCCCTGGCGCGCGAGGCAGGGATCGCGCGCATCGTCGTGCCGACGCACTCCGGGGCGTTCTCGGCGCTCGGCTGCCTGGTCTCGCCGCTGCGGTACGACGCGGTGCAGACGCACCGGATGCGCCTGGAGTCGTGGGACGCCAAGCTCGTGGCCGACCGGCTGCGAGGCCTCGAGTCGCAGTGCCTGACGCCGCTGCTCGACGAGGGCCACGCGGCCGAGCGGGTGCTCCGGAAGCGCAGCGTCGACCTTCGCTACGCCGGGCAGAACTACGAGCTCGAGGTTGACTACGGTGCGGGCACGCCGGATGTTCTGCGGTCGGCATTCGAACGCCGCCACCGGCAGCTCTACGGCTACGCGACGGGCGAGAGCGTCGAGTGCGTAAATCTGAGGATGAGCGCGCAGGTCGTCCGCGACGAGCTCACGCTCGGCGCGGCCGGCGCCGCCGGCACGGCGAAACCCGCCGGCGAGCTTCGCGCATTCTTTCGCGACGCCGGCGCCGTCACGATGCCGCGCTACGAGCGCGGCTCGCTGCCGCCGGGCCAGGCGATCTCGGGGCCGGCGCTCGTCGAGGACGAGTGGTCGACGACCCTGGTCTATCCCGGTCAGCGCTGTCGAGCCGATCGCCTGGGCAATCTCCTGATCGAGGTCGAGCCATGACCCTGCATCCCGCCACGCTCGAGGTCGTCCGCAATGCCCTGTATGCGATCGCCGAGGAAATGAGCGTGATCGTCATGCGCTCGGCCCGGTCTCCCCTCCTCAAGGAGGCCGGCGATCTCTCGTCCGCGCTCACCGACGCCGACGGACGGCTCATCGCGCAGGGGCGCGACATCCCGATCCACCTGGGCGTCATGGGCTTCACGGTCAAAGAATTTCTCAAGCGCGTGCCGAAAGATCGCCTGCGCGACGGCGACGTGTGGTTCCTGAATCTCCCGGAGGTCGGCGGCAATCACCTCCCCGACGTGAAGGCGCTGCGACCGGTGTTCGTCGATGGGCGCATCGTCGCCTTCGCGATCAACCTGGCCCACTGGGCCGACATCGGCGGCGCGGTACCCGGCAGCTATGTACCGTGGGCCACCGAGTCCTATCAGGAGGGCCTTCGCATCGCGCCGATCCGCCTCTTCTCGGCGGCCGGCCCCGAGCGGCCGGCGATCGATTTCGTGCTCGCGAACCTTCGCGGTCGCGAAGAGCGCGAGGGCGACATCTTCGCCCAGTTCGCCGCGAATGACGTCGCCGCCCGCCGGCTGCAGGAGCTCTACGCTCATCACGGCGCCGGCACGATCGACGCGTGCTTCGCACGGCTCCACGACGAGTCGGAGACCCAGATGCGCGCGGCGATCAAGGCGCTGCCGGACGGCGTCTGGGAAGGCGAGGACTGGGTCGATGACGATGGCGTCGACGACCAGCCGATCCGGATCCGCGTGCGCGTCGAGATCGCCGGCGACGAAGCGCGCTTCGACTTCACGGGCACCTCGCCCCAGGTGCGAGGGCCGGTGAACACCACCTACTACATCGCCTGCTCGGCCGTGTACTACGCCATGAAGGCGCTCGTCGCGCCTGACGTGCCGCCCAACGACGGCTGCTACCGGCCGCTGCACGTGCACGTGCCGCCGCGCACGATCCTCAGCGCCGATCCCGATCGTCCCGTCGTCGGCGGCAACCACGAGACCTGCCAGCGCATCGTCGACGCGATCGTGAAAGCGCTGGCCCCGGCGCTGCCCGATCGCGTCTCCGCAGGCGGCCCGACGACGTCCGGCGTACTGATCTTCGGTGCGCGCCAGCCCGACGGCCGCTGGACGATTCTCTACGAGGTGCACGGCGGCGGCGAGGGTGCGACGTCGTCGAAGGACGGTGCCTCCGCGGTCCGTGTGCACATGTCGAACGTGATGAACACGCCGATCGAGGTCATCGAGGGTGAGTACCCGATCATGATCGAGGAGCAGGCGCTCCGGCGTGGCTCCGGCGGCGACGGCGCGCATCGCGGCGGCCTCGGGTTCCGGCGCGCGTACCGCGTCACCGCGCCGGAGCTGACGCTGACCAGCATGCTCGACCGCCGCGTGATCCCGCCGTACGGGCTCGCGGGCGGCCGGGATGCCGCGCCGTTCCGGATCACTCTGAATCCCGGCCCTCGCGAGCGCGTGATCCGCGGCAAGGAGACGGTACGGCTGGCCGCGAACGATCTCGTCGTGATCGAGACGTGCGGAGGCGGCGGCTACGGTCCGCCGGGGCAGCGCTCAGCCGAGCTCAAAGCACGTGACCGCCTGGAGGAGACGTCATGAAGCTCGCCGACCGGAGCGCCGTCGTCACCGGAGCCGCGAAGGGGATGGGCCGCGACATCTGTCTGACGCTCGCCCGCGAAGGGGCGAATCTCACGATCGCCGCGCGCGAGGCCGGGCCGCTCGAGGCGCTCGGCCGCGAGATCACCGCGCTCGGACGGCGCGCCGTCGTCGTGCCCACCGACGTCACCGACGAAGGCGCGGTCGAGCGCATGGTCGCCCGCGCTCACGAGACTTTCGGCCGCATCGACATCCTCGTCAACGCCGCCGGCATCACCGGCCCGATCGAGACACCCGTGTGGGAGATCAAGGCGGACGACTTCGACCAGGTGATTGCCGTGAATGTGCGCGGCACGTTCCTGCCGACCAAGCACGTGCTGCCCGGCATGATCAAGCAGCGTTACGGCAAGATCGTCAACATCAGCGGCACGTCGGGGCTTCGCGGCTACAAGTACCGCGCGGCGTACTCGTCGTCGAAGTGGGCACTCCGCGGCTTCACGCGCACAGTCGCGCTCGAGGCCGGCCCCTACAACATCAACGTCAACGCACTGCACCCGGGCATTGTCGGCGGTGACCGCATGGACAAGCTCTGCCGCGAGAAGGCGAAGAAGCGCGGCTGGACGCCCGAGCAGGTCTACCAGGAGTACGTCGACGAAATGGCGCTCAAGCGCGTGACGGTCTCCCAGGACATCGCCAACGCCGTACTGTTCCTGGTGTCGGACGACTCGTCGAACATGACCGGGCAGTCGGTCACCGTCGACGGCGGCTGGGACGTCTGAAAGGAAGAGAGCCATCGTGCGCACCCTCCGAACGTCTGGCCGATGCGTTCTCTCGCTCGCCGCCGCGACCCTGTTGCTCGCCGCCTGCGATCAGGGCCCGAAGCAACAGGCCGACCCTTACGACCCCAGCAAAATGGACCTCAAGCCGGCCCCGGCCAGGCTCAGCACCGAGCGCCATCAAGGAGCGTTCGCCGAGGGCGCCGCGCTCAGCCTGGGCGCCGAGCTCAAGCCGCTCGATCCCGCGCCGGTCAAGACCGTGCGGCTCGACACCGTGCACAAGATCATCGAGATCGCTCCGGGGGTGAAGTACAGCGCGTGGACATTCGGTAACCAGGTCCCCGGCCCGTCGATTCGCGCGCGCGTCGGCGATCGGATCAAGTTCAGCATGACCAATCGCACCGACGAGAAGATGCCGGGCGTGCAGGTGACGGCCGCGCCCATGATGCACTCGATGGATTTTCACGCCGCCATGGTCTCGCCCCAGGACAAGTACCGCTCGATCGCTCCGGGGCAGACGATCGAATTCGAGTTCACCCCGAACTATCCCGGAGTCTTCATGTACCACTGCGGGACGCCGATGATCCTGGAGCACATCGCCTCGGGTATGTACGGCGCGGTTGTCGTCGAGCCGCGAGGAGGCTATCCGACGAAGGTCGACCGCGAGTACGTGATCATCCAGAGCGAGTTCTACGCCAAGCTCGACCCCGAGAAGCGCAAGGTCGACGGCGCGCCGCTCTACGTGCTGGACGGCGACCGCCTGCGTGCCGCGCAGTCGACCCATACGGTTTTCAACGGCGTACACAACGGCATGGTGAAGACGCCGCTCGCCGCGAAGCCGGGCGAGCGCGTGCGGCTCTACGTGCTGAACGTGGGACCGAGCAAGACCTCGAGCTTCCACGTCGTCGGCACCATCTTCGACCGCGTCTGGATCGACGGCAACCCCGACAACCAGTTCCGCGGCATGCAGACCGTCCTGCTCGGTTCGTCGAGCAGTGCGGCGGTCGAGTTCGTGATTCCCGAGGCGGGCTCCTACATCATGGTCGACCACCACTTCGCAAATGCCTCGCAGGGCGCGCTCGGGCTCATCTCGACCGAGGCCAAGCCGCCGGCCACCGAGCTCGAGCATCACAACATCGCGCCCACGGCCGTGCCGACCGACCCCGAGGCCGCGCGGGGCAAGCTCGACTTCGAGAGCAAGTGTCTGGCCTGTCATTCCATCGGCGAGGGCAAGAAGCTTGGGCCCGATCTCGAGGGCGTGACCAAGTTGCGCAGCGATGCGTGGCTGACCCGATGGCTCAAGGCGCCTGAGAAGATGCTCGAGAGCGATGCCGACGCCAAGGCTTTGCTGAAGGAGTTCAACAATATCCCGATGCCGAACCAGAACCTCAGCGACACGGAGATCCGGCAGTACATCAAGTACTTCCACTGGATCGACGCCCAGCCGCCCGGCTCCGTGAAGGCATCGGCGGGCGGTCACTGAGGTGAGATCTCATGTGGCTGCCACCTCGCGTGGCGGCTATCGAGTCATCGGCGCCAGCCCGGCCAGGCCGGACGCTTGGGAGAAAGTGCGCGGACGGCCGATCTACGCCGGCGACCTGGCTCTGGCAGGCATGCTCCACGGCCGCATCATGAGGAGCCCGTACGCGTCCGCGCGCATCGTGCGGATCGACGCGCGCGCCGCGCGCGCCCTGCCCGGCGTCGTCGCAGTGCTCACCGCGCGGGACGTGCCGCGCAACGAGCAGCGCATGGAGCTGCCCGGCCGCATGGCCGAGGCGACGGCCGGTGCTGTGCTGACCACCCAGCCCGTCCTGGCCCACGACCGCGTGCGCTTCCATGGCGAGCCCGTCGTGGCGATCGCCGCGACGACGCCCGAGATCGCGGCCGCCGCCGCCGATCTCGTCGAGATCGAGTACGAGGATCTGCCGGGCGTCTACGATCCCCTCGCCGCTCTCGCGGCCGATACGCCGAAAGTCCACGACAGCGGCAATCTGCTGCGGAGCTGGCATCTGCGCGCGGGCGACATCGCGCAGGGCTTCGCGCGCGCCGCGGTCGTTGTCGAGAACACGTATCGCACGCCGTTCGTCGACCACGTCTACATGGAAACCGAGAGCGGTATCGGCTGGATCGACGGCGAAGGCGCGCTGACCATGCGCGTCAGCACGCAGGTGCTCGAGCACTATCGCGATGTCGCCGACGTGCTGCAGCTCCCGCACGGACGGGTGCGCGTCGAGGGCGCCTACCTCGGCGGCGGATTCGGCGGCAAGGAAGACGTGACCGTCGAGTGTCTGCTCGGTCTCCTGGTCTGGAAGACGAGCCGGCCCGTCCAGCTCGTGTTCTCCCGCGAGGAATCGTTCATTGGCCACGGCAAGCGGCATCCCTACGTGATGCGCTATCGCACGGGTGCCGCGAGCGATGGCACGCTCGTCGCGCTCGAGGCCCAGCTGATCTCGGACTCCGGTGCCTACGCGGCGCTCTCGCCATGGGTCCTGCTCTACAGCCTGGTCACCTCGACCGGGCCCTACCGGGTTCCGAACGTCAAGGTCGACGCGACCACGGTCTACACGAACAATCCGGTCGCGAGCGCCTACCGGTGCTTCGGCTCGATCCAGACCTGTCTCGCCTACGAAAGCCAGATGGATGTGCTGGCCGAAGCGCTCCGGATGGATCCGCTCGCTCTGCGCGAGAAGAACTTCCTGCGCAAGGGAGACAAGCTCGCGACGGGGCAGGTTCTCGAGAGCGAGCCGATGCTGGCCGAAACGATGCGCCGCGCCTGGGCAGGGCTCGGTGAACGCCGCCCGTCACGCCCGTTCACCCGAGTCGGCCGTGCCGTGGCGGCGTCGTTCTCGCCATACGGGCGCATGTGCTGGACGCGCGACTCGGCCAGCGCCTGGATCGGCATGGAGATCGACGGCACGGCCGTCGTTCGCTGTGCCGCGCCCGACGTCGGCGGCGGTCAGACGTCGTCGCTCTGCGCGATCACCGCCGAGGTGCTCGGGCTCGAGCTCGACCACGTGACCTCCGTGGGCCGCGACAGCCACTTCACGCCGCGCGCCGGCACCACGACGGCGACGCGACAGCTCCTGATGTCCGGCAACGCCGTGCTCAACGCCTCGCGCGAGCTGCGCCGTCATCTGGTGGCGGCCGCGGCGGCTTTGCTCGAGGCCGCGCCGGGTGACATCGAGCTCGCCGGTGGCCGAGCGTTCGTCCGCGGCGCGCCGGATCGCGGGCTCTCGATGGCAGCCGTCGTGAAAGGCGCGAGTGGCCAGGGCCGGCCCGTGCAGGTGCTCGAGAAGTACGACGCGCCCTCGGCGCCGACGATTGATCCGATCACCGGCCAGGGCAAGGCGTTCAACGACTACACGTTCGGCACGCACGCCATCGAGATCGAGATCGACGACGAGACCGGGCGCACGCGCCCGACGCGCCTCGTCTCCTGCTTCGACGCCGGACGCATCATCCATCGCGCGAACGCCGAGGGCCAGCTCGAGGGCGGCGCGGTCCAGGGCCTCGGCTACGCGCTGATGGAAGAGATCGCCCTGGAGAGCGGCGTCAGCAAGAACCCGCACCTGGCGGACTATAAGATCCCGACCTCGCTCGACGCGCCGGAGATCCAGACCATTCTGCTGGAGTCGGGCGAAGGGCTCGGCCCGTTCGGCGCCAAGGGGCTCGGAGAGCCGTCTATGACGCCGAGCATCGGCGCCGTCGCCAACGCGGTCTCCAACGCGCTCGGCGTGCGCGTGACGGAGCTGCCGATCACGTCCGAGCGCGTGCTCGCCGCGCTCCGCTCGAAACCGGCGTAGCGCATGCCCGTCTTCGAGGAAGAATTCGCCGTCAGCGCCTCACCCGATGCCGTCTGGGATTTTCTCCTCGATCCCGCGCGTATCGCGCCGTGCCTGCCCGGCTGCGAGAGTCTCGAGGTCGAGGACGCGAAGACCTACCGGGTGCGTCTCACCGTCAAGGTCGGCTTCCTGTCCACCACCCAGAACCTCAAGGTCGAGATCGTGGAGTCCGATCGCCCGCGCCACCTCGTGTCGCTCGCGCGCGGTGAGGATCGCAAGCTTGCGAGCCAGGTCGAGGTACGTAACACGCTCGATCTGTCGCCGGCCGGCGGCGCGGGCACGCTCGTGCGCTACCGCAGCGACGTGCGAGTGCTGGGCCGGCTCGGCTCCGTCGGCGACGCGGTGATGAAGGTCAAGGCGCGGCAGCTCGCGGGCGACTTCGCCGCGAACGTGCGCTCGGCGATCGAGCGGCCGTCGTGAAGCTCGCATTCACGCTCAACGGACGCCCGTGCGACACCGCCACGCCCGATCACTGGACCGTGCTCGATCTCCTGCGCGACGGGCTCGATCTGATGGGCACCAAGTACGGCTGCGGCGAGGGGGTGTGCGGCACCTGCACCGTGCTCGCCGACGGCCGCCCGATTCGCGCCTGCCTCGTGCTGGCCGCCCACGTGCGCGGTCGCGCGGTCGTGACGGTGGAGGGTCTCGAAACCGACGGCCGCCTGGATCCCCTGCAGACCGCGTTCGCCGAGCGCGGCGCCGCGCAGTGCGGCTACTGCACGCCCGGGATCATGCTCGCAGCCAGGGCGCTCCTCACCGAGAATCCGACGCCCACCGAGCACGAGGTTCGAGAGGCCCTGTCGGGCAATCTCTGCCGCTGTACCGGCTACACCAAGATCATCGAAGCCGTCCTCGCGGTGGCGGGCTCGAAATAGTCATGCGTCTTCATCCGTTCCGTCTCGTCGAGCCCGAATCGGTCCGTGACGCGATCGACGCGCTCCAGCAGCTCGATGGCGAGGCGCGACTCGTCGCGGGCGGCACGGCGCTGATCGCCATGATCCGGCTGGGGCTCGTGAAGCCCGACCGGTTGATCTCGCTCCATCGCGTGAGAGAGCTTCGTCAAATTCGCGTCGACAACGGCTGGCTGGAGCTCGGGGCCATGGCGACCCACGCGGAGATCGAACGCTCGCGGCCCGTGCGCACTGGCTGGCCGCTTCTGGCCGAGGCGGTGCACCGTGTCGCGACGCCGGCGATCCGGACCTCCGGCACCATCGGCGGTAATCTCGCTTACGCCGAGGCTGCCTCGGACCCGGCGCCCGCGCTGCTGTGCCTGAACGCCGAAGTCGTGGTGGCCGGTCGGGGCGGGATCCGAACGGTGCCGGTGTCGCGATTCTTCCGCAGCTTCTACGAAGCGGCGCTGGATCCGGCCGAGATCGTCACGGCGGTGCGCGTCCCGCCGACACCGGCGGGCGCACGCGGCGGCTACGTCAAGTACACGTCGCGCTCGGAGGAGGACAAGCCGCTCGTCGGCGTCGCCGCGCTCGTCGTGCTCGACGCGTCCGGACGCTGCCAGGACGTACGCCTGGCGCTCGGCGGCGCCGCGCCAACGCCGATCCGCACGGAGGGCGCGGAGCGAACCTTACGCGGCGAGGCGCTCACCGACTCCGCGGTACGTGCCGCAGCGGACGTCGCTGCGCAACAGGCCGATCCACTGACCGACCTGATGGGCAGCGCCGACTATCGTCGCGAGATGATTCGCGTGTGGGTGCGCCGCCTGCTGATGAGCCTGCGCGACGCAGGTCGCTGAAAAAGCCCGTTTCGCCTACTTCGGGTTCTTCGGCTTCCACATGGCCAGGGTCGCGCCCGTCGGATCGGTGATGACGCTCATCCATCCGAAGTCGCCGACTTCGGTCACGTCCACGAGCACCGTGGCGCCGAGATCCTTCGCCTTCTTCGTCGAGGCCCGAATGTCGTCGACGCCGACGTAGGACAGCCAGTGGGACGGCGCGCCCGGAACTGGATTGCGCATCATGCCGCCGCCGGTGCCACCGCCCACGTCGATCATGGTGTAGGT
>Ga0066903_100005311_pt1 | contig 11149 bp, 10 predicted proteins | sample PanSoiMetaGPlot1_FD_67491 | JGI IMG/M metagenome (GOLD analysis project Ga0066903, IMG submission 67491) | Tropical forest soil microbial communities from Panama analyzed to predict greenhouse gas emissions - Panama Soil - Plot 1 (version 2) | ecosystem: Environmental > Terrestrial > Soil >...
GAAAGCGGGCCCTGCAGGACTCGAACCTGCGACCTCCTGGTTCGTAGCCAGACGCTCTATCCAACTGAGCTAAGGGCCCCGAGCGAGGAACGCGACGAAACAAACCCGTCGGACGAAACTTAGAGCTTACCACTGTTCCAGCCGCTCGTGAAAGAGCCGCTCGTCTCGAAAGAGCGCAGCCAGCCGATTGGCGAGCTCCTTCGCCGACGCAATCTCGGCCGGATCAAGTCGCGTCGCGTTCGCGCCCCGACCCGCGAGCCATGAAAAAACGAGCGGTGCGAGGAACGTCGAGCCCTCAAGCGAGAAGCGAACCGGCATCAGCACGCCGCGAAAGAACTTCAGGATGCGTCTCGAGTGAACCGCGAGATCGGCGCCACTTCGACGTGTTCGCTGAATCGCGACCGGTCCGTCAACACGGGCAGCAACGAGCTCGACGGAATCGCTCTCGGCCGACGGCACGACGACGACCACGTCGCGGACCAGCGCGCGCGGCAAGACGCGCGTCAACAGACCGGGCGACCCGATCTGCACGTTGACGGCCGGCTTCAGTTTCGCGATCAGCATCGCTTCACGCAGCAGCGCCTCGAGCTCCGAACCGACGATCGTCCACTCGGCGTTCGCGGCGCGCGACAACTCGGGCTTCAGAGACTGCCATCGCTTGGTCGAGAAATGCGCGCGAAGGCGCCGGCGGAGGTTGATGGCTTTGCCGACGTACAGCGCCGTGCCTTCGCTGTCTCTGAGCACGTACACGCCGGCAGCGGCCGGCGCCGCCCTGCAGATTCGTTCACCCGCCCGCTGCCAGGTGGTGCGGCGGTCTTCGACAACCAGGGCCTGGTCGACGAGCCGTCGCGCCAGGTCGGGCGGCGCTCCCCGAACCCCCAAAACCTCCTCGGCGAGCCGTCGATAATCGGGGGAATCGCCCATGTCGGCCATCCGCGCAAGGAGCTTGTCACGAAGCATGATGACAGTTTGTCGCCTCGCACGATGACCGTCACACGAAGCCGGCTACTTGACCCGCCGATCGAGCCCGTGGCCGACAGGGAACAATCCGGGGAGCGCAATCGGCAGCCTGCCCGAGATTGGCGATTCGCCGGCGATCGCGCGGACGGCTGACAGCTCGGCAAGATCGTAGAAGTCATACGTCAAGAGAACGGCCGGCAGCTCCGGCGCGGCCGCCGCGACATACGGATTGCCGAAGAAGGTTGTGATGAACGGCGTGCTCGCTCGCGCGGCCGTCCTGGACAGATCGCTCAACAACCGCACGAGCTCGGGCGACAGATCCATGCGGCCGCTCCCCGAGGTGGTGCGCACGAACACGGAAGCGACGATCGCGGCGTACCTGGGCGCGACGGCGCGCACGGCGTCCAGATCCGACAACGGCGTGTGGTCCGACACCTCCATCGATGTCACCTGCGGCCAGCGCTTCCTCAGCTCGGGGATGAAGGTTCGGCTCGGCGCCGCAATCTGCCATCCTGACGGGTAATCGAGTACGGACAGGTACAAGATCGGCCTGTCGCGCGGAACGGCCAGCGGGATCTGCCCCCCATCGTCCTTGATGAGCGTGACCGACTTCGCAAAGGCTTCCTCCGCGATCGCCTGATGAGCTCGAGTACCAACGGTCGCCGGCACAGCGTCGAGATCGACAGCGCGCTGGACATGAAGACGGAGCGACGCCTTGGCCCGCAGGAGGCGCGAGACCGACTCGTCCAGGCGCGCGCGACTGATACGTCCATCGGCGACGGCGCCCTTGAGGCCATTGAACGCCGCAATCGGGTCGGGTGAGTGCAGTACCTGATCTGCGCCGGCGAGGACAGCGCGGACTGCGCCCTCGCCCGGCGTTTCGAGCCGTGTGACGGCTTCCATGGACATCGAGTCCGTGTAGACAAGCCCGCTGAAGCCAAGGTCCCGCCTCAGCAAACCTTCGAGCATCGGCTTGCTGAACGTCGCGGGCGTCGACGCGCTCGGGTCGAGCGCCGGCAGCTCGATATGGGCCGCCATCACCGCCTCGGCACCACGCTCGATGCCCCGCCTGAAAGGCGCCAACTCGATCGATTCGAGACGCGCACGGTCGAACTTGATGACCGGCAGGCCGAGATGGCTGTCGACGTCAGTATCGCCGTGACCGGGAAAATGCTTCAGCGTCGCGATCATGCCGCCGACGCGGGCACCGTCGATGTACGCGGACACCAGCGCCCCGACGCGCGCCGGGGCCTCGCCGAACGATCGCGTGTTGATTACCGGGTTCCGTGCGTTGTTGTTGACGTCCGCCACAGGCGCGAAGTCCACGTGGACGCCGATTGCTCGTGCCTCGAGGCCGGTGATACGCGCCTCCTCGCGAACCAACCGGAGGTCTTCCCCGGCAGGCAAGGCACCCATCGCCATCTGTCGAGGGAACGATGTCGCCCCGGACATCCTGAAGCCCACACCCGCCTCGAAATCGGCGGTATTGAGCAAGGGGACCGACGAAAGCGCCTGGAGCCGGTTGAGCAGAAACGCGGCGGACATCGGTTGTCCCAAAAGGACGCTGCCGTACGTCGCATTCAGCAAGACCGGCGGCGCCAGTTGTGTCGCGCCGAACACGTGGAACCCGCCGACGTGGTACTCCTTCACGAGACGCGTTAACTCGTCGAACGTCCGGCTGTCGGTGCTCAGATAGTTTGACTCGAGCGCCGGGACGATGAGCTGACCAACCTTTTCGTCGACGCTCAGTTTCTTGAGCGTCTCGTCGACCCAGCGCGCCGCATCACGGTCGAGGGTCCTGGAGGGCGGTGCCGCGACGGCCGCTACGACAGCGGCCGCAACGGCGACAGTGGAAACGAGAAAGCGCACGGCGCGATGGTAGCACCGCTTCCACGCCGACGCCCGCGCCGAAGGCAACCGGCCAGGGCAGTACAATGGCGGGGCAATGCCCGCCGACCAGGAACATAAGGCACAGGCTCCACGCTCAGTCCATTGCTTCATCGTCACCGTGAGCGACACGCGCACGGAGGCCACCGACACGAGCGGGCGAGCGATCGCGGAACTGCTGACGGCGGGTGGGCATACGGTTGAAGGCCGGGCAATCGTGAAAGATGACGTCGAGCTGGTACGGGACACGATCGTGCGCCAGCTCGCCAACCCCGATGTGCAGGCGATCATCACGACGGGCGGAACGGGGATCACGTCGCGCGACCGCACCTACGAAGCCGTGACGGCAATGCTGCAAAAGCGGCTTGACGGCTTTGGCGAGCTGTTTCGAATGTTGAGTTACGAGCAGATCGGATCGGCGGCAATCATGAGCCGCGCGTGCGCGGGGCTGTCGTCAGGGCGCGTCATCGTGTCGCTGCCGGGGGCCGAGGCGGCGGTCAAGCTGGCCATGGAACGGCTCGTGATCCCTGAATTGCCACATCTGGTCCAACAGGCTCAAAAGTAGTGAAGCCGTTCACCTCCACCATTTCCATCGATGAAGCCAGGCGGCGCCTCGACGATGCGGTGCGAGCCATCGAGCGGACGGAACGGGTGCCGCTCGATCAGGCAGGCGGCAGAGTGGCGGCGACCGAGGTCGCGTCGGAGGTCGACGTGCCGCCATTCGCGCGAGCGGCCATGGACGGCTACGCCGTACTCGCTGCCGATACGGCGGGCGCCTCGAAGGAGTCGCCCGCGCGACTTCGGGTGGCCGCGCGTGTGTTCACGGGCGAAATGACGGCGGCGGGGGCTGGCGGGGGAGACTGCATCGAGATCGCGACCGGCGCTCCGCTCCCGTCGGGCGCCGACGCCGTCGTGATGGTCGAGGAAACCCGCAAAACGGGCGAGACGTCCCGGGACGAGCTGATCGAAATCATGGTCGCCGCCCACGCCGGCCAGCATGTGGGGCGTCGCGGGGCGGACATTGCGCCCGGCGACCGGGTCGTGGCGGCCGGGGATTGGCTGACTCCCAGCCGTGTGGGCGCGCTCGCTGCCATCGGCCGCGCGACCGTCGAAGTCTTCGCCAAACCGCGCGTCGCGATTCTGTCGACCGGCAACGAGGTCGTCGAACCCGGCCAACCGCTTCCCCCGGGGCATATCTTCGATGTCAATCGCTTTACGCTGGGCGCGGTCATCGCCGCGTACGGTGGTCTGGCAGAGCCCCATCGCCCCGCGCACGACAGCCTCGACGCGCTCGTTCGCGCGCTGGACGAGTGCGCCGGCGCCGACATGATCGTGTTTTCCGGCGGAAGCTCGGTCGGCGATCGCGATCTCATCGCCGACGCGATCGCCAAACGCGGAGAGATGATTTTTCACGGCATCGCGGTGCGGCCCGGAAAGCCAACAGCCTTTGCGCGCGTGTACCCGTCCGGGAGCCCCTCCGCGACGGTGCACGGCAAGCCGCGCGGAACGCCGTTCTTCGGCATGCCGGGCAACCCGACCTCGTGCTTGTCGAATGCCTATATTCTGCTTGTGCCTTTCCTCCGCGCCATGGCGCGGCTGCCGCCCCATAGGCCGCGTGTCGTGCGCGCGCCGCTGGGGCGGCGAATCGCGTCGGTCGTCGGCCGGCACCAGTTCTATACGGTGAGGGTGCGGGACGGCGTGGCGCTGCCTTCGTTCAAAGGTTCGGGAGATATAACCAGTCTGTCGCAGGCAGACGGCTACATCGAGATTCCGGCAACGGAAAACGTCGTCGAGGAAGGGACGGTCGTCGAGGTGACGCTGTTCTGAGACAACCGGGTCAACGCGGTCATTTCGGCAGCGTTTGGACGACCCCACCCTGGTCGTTCAGGAATTCGATCCGCGGATTGCCCGCCGCGTCGACGATCAGATTCAATCGGGCCGTTCCGTTCGCGTCCGCCAAGGTGAGCCTTGCTTCACGCTCCCTGCCCTTGCCGAGGTACACACGCCGCGGCGCGGGCGGGGCTTCAGCGCGTGCTTTCTGGACCGCCGCCGCGCGGGCGGCGGGATCTGCGATTTTGTTCGCCGCGTTCAGCTTGTCGATGAGGTTGCTCAACGGCTGATCCGACCGGTCCCAGACTTCAATTGCCGCGCTCCGCTGGCCGTTCCCCTCTGTATACCGCATGCCAATGGTCTGGTCCTGCTTGAGCTGATCGAAGGTGAGACCCGACTCGGCGGTTCGCTGACCGTCAGCGACCTTTCCCGAATACGTCAGCCCCCCGACCTCATCGCCTTCGTCATTGAAAAAAATGACGCCCGCAACCGGCCGCGGACGATCGATCACTTTCCCGTCGATTACGCCCGGATGCATTCGATCCTTGTCGGAGATCACCATCCGCAACGTGCCATTCTTGTCGACGACGTTGATTCGCTCGACGGTGATCTCGCCCAGATTTCGCGCCGGTTCGGCCTGGCCGCTCCGCCTGTAGGCCGATGTGGAGAGCGCAGCCAGGGCCAGGGACGTGACACCGACGTACAGACGAAGCCCCCACAGTTGTCGTCGAAGTGAAGATCGCGAAAGTCGCGAAGATCTCATGCAGCCTCCTGAGCCGCGAGCGATGCGGTCGTGAAGCAACGATTCGAGCTCGGATTATGAGATATTACGAAGCCAATGACACCCAAACACTACGCTGGCAACGATGCACTCCCTGGGCCGGGCGCTGCTGACAGACGCCGATTCCTCGCGACAGTAACGGGTTTTGCAGGCCTGGGCGCCATTTTCACGGGCGCAGCGACTGCCACGACCGCCGAGGCACCACGCCCCACGCCGAGTACCGCGCTCGACCACCGCGCGGATGCCATTCAAGGAACCCCGCAACAGCGCCCGGCCGGGTCGACCGAATGGGATCTCAGCTGGCTGGACCAGCTCAAAGGAAAGCACAAGCAGTTGTACGACGTCGGCAACATGGATATCTCCGAAGACACGCCGCTGCGCATGCCGATGAACTATCTCGACGCGTTCCGCGATCTCTACCACTTGGAGCCGCCGGACGTGAACGTCGTCATCGGGATCCAGCGAGTGGCGTTTCCGATGAACGCGTCGGACGCCCTGTGGGAGAAATATCTGTTGGGCGAGCGCTGGAACATCAAAGATCCGCAGACCGGGAAGATCGCGACGCGAAACGTCTTCCTCGGTCAACTGCCCGGCCAGGCGTCTGGCGGCGGAGGCGCGTTCGTACGGCCGCTCCAGGCCCGCGGCGCGATCTTCTGGCAATGCAATATTGCGCTCCAGGCCGTGACGCGGCAGCTCGCGCAACAAACGGGCAAGTCGCCGACTGATGTCCGAGCCGATCTCGTCGCCGGATTGAATCCCGGCGTCAAGCTCGTGCCCGCGCACACGCTGCTCGTTGGTCTCGTCCAGGAGCGCGGCTTTACTTACGAGAAGCCGTAACGGAGGCAATCGATGCGCTCCATGCCGCTCGCTCTTCTGGTCGCCGTCTCCCTCGCGCAACCTTCCGCCTCATATCGCATTACACACACCTACACGCTCGGCGGCGACGGCAGCTGGGACTACATCGTCCCAGACCCGCCTAACCACCGGCTGTTCATCGGCCGGCAGAATCGGGTGATGGTCGTCGACGAAAACACCGGCTCGCTCCTTGGCGAGGTGACCGGGATTCAGGGAGCGCACGGAACCGCCGTGGCGCACACCAGCGGCCATGGTTTCGCGACGTCCGGCAACGATCGGTCGGTGCTGATGTTCGATTTGAAGACGTTCAAGGTGCTCGGTCGAATTCCGGCGGCGGAAGATGCGGACGCCATCATCTATGACGGCGCCTCGAATCGTGTATTCACGTTCAACGGCGACGTGCATTCATCAACAGTGATCGATCCACGCGAGGGAACGCTCGTCACGAATATTCCGCTTGGAGGCAAACCGGAATACGGCGCGTCAGCCGGCGACGGAAAGGTGTACGCCAATTTGACAGACACGAACGAAGTCGTGGAGATCGACGCCGCGGCGGCGACCGTGGCGCGACGCTGGCCCACGGCTCCGTGCCGGCAGCCGGTCGCCATGGCAATCGACACAGGCCATCATCGGCTCTTCAGCGGATGCCGCAGCGGTGTCCTGGCGATCTCCGACTATCAGGCCGGCAGAGTTGTCGCGACCGCGCCAATCGGGGCCGGCGTCGACGGCACCGGGTTCGATCCCGCGTCAGGCGACGTGTTCGCCTCGAACGCGGATGGCACGCTCACCGTGATTCACCAGGACGGGCCGGACCAGTACCGCGTGGTCGAAAACGTGCAGACGCCGCAGTTCTCGCGCAACATGGGCCTCGATCCCACCAATCACCGCTTGTTCCTCGTATCGGCAACGTTCGGCCCGGCGCCGGTGGGAGGGCGGGGCCGGGGACCGATGGTCCCAGGATCATTTACATTGATCGTGATTGAGCGACAGGGCTCGGGCGACTGACGTTATCGTTAGCGCCGCCCGATTCTCCGCTCGTATTCAAGCTCGAGGACGTCCGCGGTGTGCAGATCGAATGCGGGCGCAGTGCGTGAGTACACGCCGCGGAACTCGGAGCGGCAGCGGTAACACACGGTCACGTCCTTCAGCTGTCCATAGACGACGAGGTCGATAAGGGCTGCCGAAGCAAGAATGCCGTAGGCGACAAGGTCACGTCCGAACCAGTAGAAACCGCCGCTCACCACGGCGCCGATAATCACGACCGTGAGCCCGATCTTGGGGTCGAAGTCTTTGCGGACGTAGAAGTCGGCGCCGGCGCAGACCGGGCAGCGATCCACGGCCCGGTCGGCGCGAATCGCCTCGCTGATAGCGAGGTCGATATCCCGGCCGCAGCGTCCGCACCGGATGGCCTGCGGCGCATTGCGCGCGAGACCGTCGCCTGGCTCCACCGGCAGCGCGGCATCGCACGCCCGGCATTTCACGAGAATCTCCATGAGCGATCAGTCGCCGGGAAAGAACGACGGGAGCGTCAGATCGCGCATCGTGTGGAGACCCGGCGCGGCCCGGAGGACCTTGGGAATCGAATTGACTGCGATCGACGCCGTGGCGACGTCGCCGTGGATGCCCCCCGGAATCTTCATCGACAGACTCGGCGATCCTTCGATCTCTACCGAGTCGTAAGTCTCCGGCGAACCCAGATACGCCTCCATGTGCAGCTTGATCAGCGGCTCGCCCTTCCGGAACCCAACGCCATCCTGAACGATCCCACACACATAGCCCGGATCGACCGCCAGGAACTCGCTGGACACCGTCACGGAGGCGAGCTTTGGCTGAATTTCATCGGTAATGCGGTCGAGGCTCCACCCGAGCGCGTCGGCAATCATCGCAATCGACTCGGTCAGCCCGACGTGACGCACACTGCCGTCGTCCACCTTTCGCTGAAACTGCTCGGGGGTGAGGCCGGCGCCGATCTTCTGTTGAAACGGCAAGCGCCGAATCCGCGCGTCCTGCACGCGATTGACGGTCACGCGCTCGACGCGCTCGCAGACGGCCGTCAGCGCAATGGGCAGCGCGTCCATCGCGAACCCGGGGTTGACGCCGGTGCCGAGCACGCCGACTTTGGCCTTCTTCGCCCACTTGTGAATCTGTCGCGCCTGCTTGATGTGCGTGTAGCCGGGATACGACAATTCCTCCGTCGTCGACACGATAGGCGTCTTCGATTTCAGGATCGTCTCGATTTGCGGCATCACGTCCGTGAGAGAAGACGCGGTGCAGAGCATGACGACGTCCGGTTTCGCGGACTTCAACGCGCGTGCCGCATCGCCGGAGACCTTGACGCCGATGCTCTTCGGAAGGCCCACAACGTCGCCCAGGTCGCGTCCGATCTTGGCCGGATCGATGTCGATGCCGCCGACGATCTTGAACCCAGGGCGGTGCGCGACTTGTTTGGCGATGGCTGCGCCGATCGGGCCCAGCCCGAAGTGCACGACGCGAATGTTCGGCATAAGCTTGGAATTATATGGCAACCGACCATGTTGGAGGACTCACGCGCGACCACGTCGTGTGGGCGTACCGTCTGCTGCTCGATCGAGATCCCGAAAACGACGATGTGATTGGGCCCAAGCTGGCGGGATCGCGCGACACACGCGAGCTGCGCCACCACCTGATGACGTCGGCAGAGTTCCAGGACAAGAACCGCGACTATGCGCACACGAACGACCGGACGGTGATCATCAAAGAGCTCGGCGGCCCTGGAAGCGTGCGTCTGTTTGTCGACCTGTCCGATCATGTCATCGGTCTGCCTATCGTGCGAGGGCACTATGAAGAGGCGGAGACGGAGCTGATGCGCCGGACGCTCCGCCCGGGGGACATCGTTGTGGATATCGGGGCGCATATCGGGTTCTTCACCATGCAGATGGGCGCGCTGGTTGGCCCGAGGGGGTACGTGTACGCCTTCGAGCCGCTCGACGCGAACGCGGACCTGCTGGAGCGATCGATCGCGGAGAACCACTTCGGCGATCGCGTGATCTTTCAGCGGGCGGCGGTGGGCGCGGTGACCGGCAATGGGATGCTCACGTTTCCGCGGGAAACGCTCAACACTGGGGGAGCCTATCTGCTCCCTGACGGGACGCCGCCGCTGGCAGGTAACCTGAAGCAGTCCGTCAGGGTCGTTTGCCTCGACGATACGGTGACTGAGCGGCCGGTGCGGATGATCAAAATGGATGTCGAAGGCGCGGAGCCTCAGGTGCTGAGAGGCGCGCGGCGGCTTCTGCGCGAAGATCGACCGATCGTGCTCTCCGAGCTGCATCCGACGCAGCTGGATCGGGCGTCGGGCATGACGGCGCGGGAGTTTTTGGAAGAAGTCCAGCAGGCTGGCTACCGCGCGCATCGACTGGCCGGCGGCACTGTGGGAGAGCCCATCGAGGACGTGCCCCGCGAGGCGGTGGTTTCTGTGTTGCTCGTCCCGGAGGGGTAAGAGCCGGCTCGGGGAAGAAACGAGGCACGAGCTTACGAGCCCAGAGCTACGAGTACCGAGTACGGAGTACCGAGCTCGAGTGAGGTAGGATTCGCGCATGCGCCACATGTTTGCAGCTGCCCTTCTGTTTGCCGTTGCGCTTGCCGCAAGTGGACTCGCCGTCGCCCTCCAGGCGCAGCCCACCGCGCTCGCGATCGTTGGCGCCACTCTGATTGACGGGAACGGCGGCCCACCCGTACGGGATGCCGTGGTCGTCATGACGGGCGGACGTGTCAGCGCCGTCGGGCCGCGCGCATCGACACCAGTGCCTGCCGACGCGGAGACGATCGGCGCTGCCGGGAAATTCGTTGTCCCCGGGTTCGTCGATACGAACGTCCACCTGTCGCTGTACGGCGGGATGAACGACCGCTACGAAACGTTGGTGCGCTACTACGATCGCCAGCAGGACATCGTGCTCGAGGCCGCCCAGATCGACCTGAGTTACGGCGTCACGACGGTCCGAGACAGCTACGGCATGCTACGGCCGCTGACGGCCGTGCGCGACCGCATTGCGAGCGGGGCAGCGCTTGGACCTCGGATTCTCGCTGCCGGCAACATTCTGGGGTGGAGCGGACCGTATTCAATCAGCTTCAGCCTGACGCGCGAGCAGGGGCTGACGCTCTTCCAAGAGCAGATGAACGACGAGATCGCGCAGGGCGCGGGCGAGGAGTTGATGAGCCTGACGCCAGGGGAGCTCGCGCGGGCGATCGATGCGTATATCGCCAAGCGTCCTGATTTCCTGAAGTATGGAGGCACGAGTCATTTCTCGGAGCCGACTTTCCTCGGCTTTTCGCCGGACGCTCAGAAGACGATCGTCGATCGGGCGCATGCCGCCGGACGCATGGTGGAGACGCATGCGACGAGCCCCGAAGGACTGCGCGTCGCGATGGACGCGGGAATCGACGGCATCCAGCACCCTGAAGTGGTCGATGGCAAGGCGTTTCCCGAGGATCTGATCCCTCGACTTCGCGAGAAGTCCATCATCTGCTCGATGCTCGTCAGCACGATGACCGGTGAGGCATGGGAGAAGCACCTGAAGGACCAGGCCGAAGCGCAGAAGAAGCTGGTCGAAGCGGACAAGAAGCTCACCGAGGACGAAAGCAAGTCAGAAGCCGAGCGCAGGCGGCCGCGTACAACATTCGAGGAGCGACAGCGCGCCACCGATCTCGGCACCGGGCTCGATATGCGTCGCAGGAACGCGCAAACACTCATTCGCGCTGGCGCGCTCATCACCGTGGGGACCGACAGCTACTGGGCGTCAGCGAGCGAGCTGTCACGAACGCCAAAGCCGCAGAACCAGGACCACGGCATCGGGACGATCA
>Ga0066903_100005312_pt1 | contig 11148 bp, 9 predicted proteins | sample PanSoiMetaGPlot1_FD_67491 | JGI IMG/M metagenome (GOLD analysis project Ga0066903, IMG submission 67491) | Tropical forest soil microbial communities from Panama analyzed to predict greenhouse gas emissions - Panama Soil - Plot 1 (version 2) | ecosystem: Environmental > Terrestrial > Soil >...
ACGACTACGTACGCGACTACGAGGAGTTCCTCGAGCTCGTCGGGGCGCCGACCCCCTAAGCCTCGCAGTGCTCGTCCCGGTCGCCGATCCTCGCAGGAGCGTCGAGACGCAGCGCGGCGAGCTCGGCGATGCCGTCGCGCGCGTGCTCTCCGGCGGGCGGTACGTCCTGGGCCCGGAGCACGACGCCTTCGAGGCGGAGCTGGCCGCATATCTGGGTGCACGCCACTGTCTGGGCGTGGCCTCCGGGACGGACGCTCTCGAGCTCGCGCTTCTGGCAGTCGGCTGCCGCCCGGGAGACGAGATCCTCACGTCGGCGAACGCGGGCTTCTACTCCAGCGCAGCCGCGTTGTCGGCAGGGCTGCTCGTCCGGTACGCAGACGTCGACGAGGCGACGCTCGGTCTGTCCGCGGCGACCGCCGAAGCTGCGCTGACCACTGCGACGCGCGCCGTCGTCGTCACGCATCTCTACGGGCTGATGGCAGACGTCGAGCAGCTCGTGACGCTCTGCCACGACCGAGGCGTGGCCGTCGTCGAGGACTGTGCACAGGCTGCCGGTGCCCGGCGCGGGGAACGGTCGGCCGGCACGTTCGGCGATGCCGGCGCGTTCAGCTTCTACCCGACGAAGAACCTCGCGGCCCTGGGCGACGGAGGAGCGGTCGTGACGGATCGCGACGACGTGGCGGGGGCCGTCCGCCGGCTGCGGCAGTACGGCTGGGAGGCGAAGTACCGGGTGGCGGCGCCACACGGCCGGAACTCGCGGCTGGACGAGCTCCAGGCGGCGATCCTCCGCGTCCGCCTCCCGCGGCTCGACGGGTGGAACGAGCGGCGGCGCACGATCGCGAGTCGCTACCGCGAGGCTCTCCAGGACGAGGCCGGCCGCCTCGTCTGCGGCGGCGACGTCGACTACGTCGCTCATCTTGCAGTCGCGCTCGTCGAGGACCGGGACGGCATGCGCGTGCGGCTCGAGGAAGCCGGGATCGGGACGGACGTCCACTACCCGGTTCCGGACCACCGGCAGGAAGTCTGGGCTGGCGCCCTGGCAGACGTGCGCCTCCCCGTGAGCGAACGCGCCTGCGAGCACGTCGTGACCCTTCCGTGTTTCCCCGAGCTGGCCGATAACGAGGTCGATCGCGTCTGCGAGGCCCTGCATGAGCTCTGAGCCGTCCGTCCGCTACTCCGTCGTCATCCCAGTCTACGGCAACGAGGAGACCCTCGAGGCCGTCGTTGGGCGCCTGGACGACCTGCACGGGAGGCTCGACGGGCCACTCGAGGCCGTCTTCGTCGTCGACGGCTCGCCGGACGGCTCGCTCGCGCTCCTGCGGAGGCTGCTGCGCGATGACCATCGTTTCTCGGCCCAGCTCATCGCGCTCTCGCGGAACTTCGGGTCGTTCAGCGCCGTCAAGGCCGGTCTCGCCGAGGCGCGAGGCGACGTCGTCGCGGTCATGGCCGCTGACCTACAGGAGCCCGTCTCGCTCGTCGAGGCGTTCTTCACCGGGCTCGCGAGCGGCGAGCACGACGTTGCAGTCGGAGTGAGGACAGCCCGGAACGACCGGCGTTCGACGGCGACCGCGGCGCGTCTCTTCTGGTGGCTCTACCGCAGGCTCGTGCAGCCCGAGATACCTCCCGGAGGCGTGGACGTCTTCGCGTGCACGCACGACGTGGCCGCTCACCTCGCGCGGCTCGAGGAGTCGCACACGAGCCTCGTCGGCCTCCTCTACTGGCTCGGCTACCGCCGGCTCGAGGTGCCGTACGAACGTCAGGCGCGCGAGTCGGGGAAGAGCGGCTGGAGCCTGCGGAAGCGCATCCGCTACCTCGAGGACAGCATCTTCTCCTTCACGAGCCTGCCCATCGCCGCGATCACCGTCGTCGGAGTCCTCGGCGTCGTCGTCAGCTTCGTCTACGGGTGGCTCGTCTTCGCTTTCTGGGTCACCGGAAAGATCCACGTCCAGGGCTACACGCCGCTCATGCTCGCGATTCTGTTCATGGCGTCGAGCATCCTCATCGGGCTCGGGATCGTCGGCTCGTACGTCTGGCGAACGTACGAGAACAGCAAGGGTAGGCCCTCGGCCGTGGCCATGACCCACGAGCAGTACGGGGCGAAACCTTGAGCACGCGCGCCCTGACGGCTTCGGCTCCGGCCATACGCGTGCGCGCCTGGAGCATCTCCGTCTGGGCGGTCGCGGTCTGGGCCGGAACCGGTGTGTACTCGTTCGCGCTGTCGGCCGAGTCGATCTCGGACCACCATCGCTTCCGGACCGGCCTCGACACCGCTCTCTACGACCAGCTGCTCTGGTTGCTGGCGCACGGCAAGGATCCGTTCTCGACGGTGGTCTCCCGCCCGATGCTGGGAGACCACTTCCAGCCGGGCCTCGTGCTCTTCACGCCTCTCTACTGGCTCGGGCTCGGAATACCCGGCATCTACGTCGCGCAGTCGATCGCGCTCGGCCTGACCGCGCCGGCGCTGTACCTCCTCGCCCGCAACCGCGGGGCTTCCGCGCCGGTTGCGTCCTTGCCCGCCTTCCTCTGGCTCGCGTGCCCCTGGGTCGCGTCGGCAAACCTGTTCGAGTTCCGACCTCCCTCGCTGGCGCCGCTCCTGCTCGTGCTCAGCGTGTACGCGGCTCTCGAGCGCCGGGACATCCTGCTCGCGGTGACGACGCTGCTCGCGCTCAGCCTCAAGGAAGACGTCGCGCTGACGTACGTGGCTCTCGGGCTGCTGATCGCGTATCACGGGAGGCGGCGGGCCGGAGCCGTCGTCGCGGCCGTCTCCGCGCTCTGGTTCGTCGGCGCGTCGAAGGCGGTGGAGGCGCTGAGCGGTTCCTACGACCTCTTCGGGGCACGGTTCGCCGGTGACCACGGCCATTCGGTCGGGTCGGCGCTGCTGTGGGAGCTCCGTCATCCGTTGCGAGAGCTCTCGGACATCGCCGTCCAGAGCCTGCCCGACCTCCTCCTCATCTTTCTCTCCACGGCGGGGCTGCCACTGCTGGCCGCGTCATGGATGCTGCTGGCGGTTCCGACGGCTGCGCACAACGCGCTCTCGGCCTACTCGCCTCAGCACGATCTCTCTTTCCACTACCACCTGGGCACGGTGGCCGGGCTGTTCGTGGCGGCTGCGGTCGGGGCTCCGCGGCTCGCGACCCTCGGGCGGCTCGGGCGAGTCGGCTTCGGCCTCTTCGTCTCGATGGCGGCGGTGGTGGCGCTGATCGGAGGAGACGAGATGCACTCGCACCCCGGGACGGCGCTGCGTGTCGATCCGGCCGCGACGCGGCAGGCCCTTGCCGTGATCCCGAAGGACGTCCCGGTGGCCGCGACGCTCAGCCTGCTTCCGCACCTGAGCCAGCGGGAGGAGATCTACACGCTCCCGGAGCCGTTCATCCCCATCCAGTGGGGCGGCTCCCTCACCCCGGCAGAGCTCCGCGCCCGGGCTGCACGGGTTCGCTGGGCCGCGTACATCGAGAGCGACCAGGTGCGGCGCGTCACGACGGGCGCGCACCCGCACCTGTTTCCGGACGTGAAGGCGGCGCTCGTCCGCGACGGCTTCGTCGTCGTCGCGCGGGCAGGCCCGCTCGAGGTCTTCGAGCGGAAGTGACGGCGCATGCCGAGACCCGGCCCGCCCAGCGGGTCCGAGCCGACGCGATGGTCCGTGCCGAAGGCCGGCGGTGGCTCGTCGTCGTCTGGGCGGGGACGGCTCTGTACGCAGTCGGGTTGACGGTCGAGTCCGTCTACCGTCACCACGGGTTCCAGACGAGCTTCGACCTCGCGATCTACGACCAGTACCTGTGGCTCCTGTCGCACGGCCATGCCCCGTTCTCGAGCCTCCTCGACCGCACGCTGCTTGGAGACCACTTCTCGCCGGGGGTCATGCTCTTGACTCCCCTCTACTGGCTCGGCCTCGGTGTGCCTGGGCTGCTGGCGCTGCAGTCGGTCGCCCTGGCCCTGACGGCACCCGTGCTGTACGCGCTCGCGCGACATACCGGCGCCGGGCCGAAGCTCGCGGCGATTCCGGCGGTCCTGTGGCTCGTCTCACCCTGGACGACGACCGCGAACCTCTTCGAGTTCCATCCCACGACCCTCGTCCCGGTGCTGCTCACGCTGAGCGTGCTGGCGGCGGTCCGCGACCAGTGGTGGCTCCTCGCCGCCTCGGCCGCCCTGGCGATGAGCATGCGGGAGGACATCCCGCTCGCATACGTGATGCTGGGGATCGTCCTGGCGCTCCACGGCCGGCGGCGGCTCGGCGCCACGCTCGCCGGCGCCGCGGTCGTCTGGGGGATCGCCGCGACGAAGTTCATCGAGTCCAAGGGGGACTCGCTGCGGTTCTTCGGCGAGCGCTTCGCCGGGAACCGTGGCCACACGGTCGGCGGCGCTGCGATCTGGATGCTCGAGCACCCGCTGAGCACGATCTCGTTCGCCGTGGGAAACAGCGGCTCGGACGCGCTCCTGCTGCTGTTCGCGACCGGCGCCCTCGCCCTGCTCGCCCCGTCCTGGATCCTGCTCGGCGCCCCTGCCCTCCTGCACAACGCGTTGACCGCGAACGTCTTCCAGCACGACCTGCTCCACGACGACCACATCGTCGTTGCCACGTCGCTCTTCGTCGCGGCAGCCTTCGGCGTCCGGAGGCTTCCGGAGCTGGCCCTGCACCGTGCCGTGGGCGGTGTCGCCGTGGGGGTCGCGGCTGCGCTCGCGCTCGTCGTCGGGCTCTCTCAGCACGACGTCTGGAACCAGGGCCAGTTCCTGCAACGAGACGCCGTCCGGCGCGGGCTCGCGCTGATCCCCCCGGACGCGTCGGTCGCCGCCACGATCCACCTCGACCCCCACCTCAGCCATCGCCGACAGCTCTACGCGCTCCCCGAGCCGTTCATCCCGTGGAACTGGGGGAGCCCGCTCAGCACGGCCGAGGTCAGGCAGAAGTCGGCCACGCTCCGCTACGTCGCCTACTACGACGGTGACGGGCCGCTCCCGTACGTCCGTCGGGCGCTCCCGCTGCTGCGGAAGGACGGCTTCGTCCAGATCTACTCAAGCGGGCCGATGCACGTCTACGAGCGAAGGGGGCGGAGTGGCTGATCAGCCCGAACGCCCAGGTCTCCCCGAACCTTCTGCCAGGGGCCGGCCCGGCGCCCGCCCCTACCCTGAGACGGTGAGGGAGCGCGGGCCGCGGCGTTTCTCGTATGCCGTCCTGGCGCTGCTCGTGCTGCCCCTGGTCACCCTGGCGATCGCCGGCTACGTGTTCCTCTCGCCGAGCGGGAAGGCCGAGAGCACGCCGGTCGCGATCGGCTCGCTGAAGGGCGGGTTCCACCCGGTTGCGGGGAGCTTCAAGCCGGACGGGACCGTGCTCGGCAAGTGCGGCGACACCGACTACATCTGCCTCGAGCAGGGCTTCGGCAACATCTCGTACCGGCAGGGGCCGACGGTCGCCCTCGCGCTCTATACAAAGCGGATGGCCACGGACAAGGGGGTCTTCGTCGACTGCCATCGGATCGCCCACTCGATCGGGTCCGGAGCCTTCGCGAGGTTCCACGGAAACGTGGCGAAGGCCTTCTCGCTCGGCTCCTCGGTCTGCGCCTCGGGCTACTACCACGGCATCCTCGAGCGCGCCTTCGTCGGCATCACGACCAAGGCAGGCCTCGAACGCGTGGCGCGCCGGCTCTGTCTCGCGGAGACGATCCGCCCGCGCTCGTACCTCGACTACCAGTGCCAGCACGGGCTCGGCCACGGCCTCATGATCGAGTCCGGCTACGACCTGCCGCTCGCGCTCAGCGTCTGCAGCAAGCTGGCGAACGGATGGGACCACATCGTCTGTACGAGCGGGGCGTTCATGGAGAACATCAATACCCGCTACGGCTTCCGGTCCCCATACGTGAAGGACAGCGACCCGCTGTACCCGTGCGCCACGGTGGGACTCGTCGATCGCCGCTCGTGCTACGTGCGGTCGACGTCGCGTGTGCTCGACCTGAACCACTACGACTTCCCGAAGACCGCGGCGACCTGTGCGGGCCTCGCGCGGCCCTGGGCGCGGTACTGCTTCCGCGGGTTCGGGCGGGACTCCGTGAACCAGGCGCACTACAAGCCTGCCGTGATCCTTTCGCTCTGCGGCCTCGCGAAGGGCTACGAGCCCGACTGCCTCTTCGGTGCCGCGCGGACGGTCGGGGACGGCTTCGGGTATGCGGGCGTCGTGCGGGCCGCGGCACTGTGCAGGCGAGCGCCGGCCGCGAGTCGCTCCGGCTGCTTCGGCGGCGTCGGGCTCGAGCTCGGGCTGCTCATGCCGACGAACGCCCGGCGAACCGAGGCGTGCGGGCGCCTGGCGGGCGGATACGCGGCGACCTGCACGAGGGAAGCGATCGCCGAGGTCCAGCCCGACGGCCGCCAGGCCTGGGGCTAGCGAGACCGCGCGGGCCTCCCGTTCGCGAGCGTTCCGCGCGGGCGACGCGGCTAGAGTCCGCGCCGATGAGGATCGCCGTCTGCGTCAAGCACGTGCCCGACGCGACCGTCCACAAGCGGCTCGATCCGGAGACCAAGCGACTCGACCGCTCGGGAGAGGGAGCCCTCAACCCGACCGACCTGCAGGCGGTCGAGGAGGCGCTCCGGATCAAGGAGGCGCGCGGGGGCGACGTCGTGCTCGTCTCGCTCGGCCCGGCGAAGGCGAGCGACTCGCTGCGCAAGGGCCTGGCGATGGGCGCGGACAAGGCGCTGCTCGTGTCGGACGACGCCGCGGCGGGGTCGGACCTCGTCGCGACGACGGCCGTTCTCGCGGCCGCGCTCGAGCGCGAGAGCCCTGACCTCGTCCTCTTCGGGCAGGCTTCGAGCGACGGAGACGGGGCGGTGCTGGGGGCGGCGGTCGCCGACCGGCTGCACCGTCCGCTGGTGACGCAGGTCGCCGAGCTCACGATCGAGGAGGGCTCGCTCACCGGGAAGCGCCAGACCGAGCACGGATACGACGTCATCAAGGCGCCGCTTCCGGCTGTGGTCGCGGTCTCGGACGCGATCAACGAGCCGCGCTACCCGTCGCTCAAGGGGATCATGGGCGCCAAGTCGAAGCCGCATGAGACGCTCGCGCTCGGCGCCCTCGGAGTCGACGCCGCGAGTGCGGGGGAGGAAGGATCGAAGACCACAGTGCGCGACCTCGGCCCGCCGCCCTCGCGCGGCGACCAGGTGAAGCTCGAGGACGACGGGGCCGCGCCGCAGAAGATCCTCGACTACCTCGTCGAGAAGAAGCTCGTGTGAAGTCCCTGGTCTTCCTCGAGCACTACCACGGGCAGCTCGAGAAGGGCGGGCTCGGCGTGCTCTCGAAGGCGGCCTCTCTCGGCGAGGCCTCGGGCGTCGTGCTCGGCGAGGGAGCCGGAGAACTCGCGGAGCGCGCCGGCGCGTACGGGGCGACGACGGTCTACGTCTCGGAGACCGCGGGGCTCTCGGCACCGCTTCCGCAGCCGCGCGTCGACGCGCTCGCCGCGCTGGTGGAGCGGACGAGCCCGGACGTGGTGCTCTTCGGCGCGTCGGTGCTCGCCTCGGACGTCGCCGCAGGGCTGGCGGCGCGGCTCGAGGCCGGCCTCAACTGGGACCTGACCGACCTCGTGCTCGACGGCGACGAGCTCGTCGGCACGCGTCCGGCGCTCGGGGACACGGTGCTCGTCGACGTCGGCTGGACGGGGGCGCCACGCCTCGCGCTCGTGCGAGCCGGGACGTTCGATCCGGTCGAGACGGGAGGGACGGCGGCGGTCGAGAGCTTCGACGTCGAGCCCTCCGACTTCTCGACCCTTGCCGAGCTCGTCGAGCAGACCCAGGAGGAGTCGAGCGGCCCCTCGATCGAGGAGGCAGACGTGATCGTCGCCGGTGGCCGCGGCCTCGGCTCGCCGGAGGCGTTTGCGCTCTGCGAGCAGCTCGCGAGCGCGCTCGGCGGGGCCGTCGGCGCGACGCGAGCCGTGGTCGACGCCGGCTGGTACCCGTATTCGACGCAGGTCGGCCAGACCGGGAAGACGGTCTCGCCGAAGCTCTACGTCGCGTGCGGGATCTCCGGCGCGATCCAGCACAAGGTCGGCATGCAAGGCTCCGGGACGATCGTGGCGATCAACAGGGACCCGAACGCGCCGATCTTCGACTTCGCCGACCTCGCCGTCGTCGGCGACCTGCACCGGATCGTCCCCAGGCTGACGGAGCTCGTCCGGGGACGGAGAAGCGGCTAGCCGTGGCCCGCCCGCTCGACTTCCCGCCGCCCTTCGGCCCGACCGACGCGATCGGCCCGCCGACCGATCCCCCGGAGCAGCGGATCGAGGTCGGGATCCTGATCGTCGGCGGCGGCCCCGGCGGTCTCGCCTGCGCGATCCGCCTCGGACAGCTTCTCGAGGAGCACCCGGAGCTGCGCGAGCGGCTCGGAGACGTCCCCGTCGCGGTGCTCGAGAAGGGGAAGCAGCCTGGGTCGCACCTGCTTTCCGGCGCGGTCGTGCAGCCTCGCGCGCTGCGCGAGCTCTTCCGCGGGCGCTTCACGATGGCCGACCTGCCGACGTACGGCCAGGTCCCGGGCGAGGCCGTGTACGTGCTCTCGCGGCGCGCCGCATACCGCATCCCGGCCCCACCGACGATGCGGAATCACGGCAACTTCGTCCTCTCCGTGTCCGAGCTCGGCCGCTTCCTGTCCGAGCAGGCGGAGGCCCTCGGGGTCACTGTCCTGCCGGAGACACCGGCCGCGAAGCTCCTCGTCAAGGACGGGCGGGTGCTCGGCGTGCGCACGGGGGACAAGGGGAGGGGGCGGCACGGAGAGCCGCTTGCGAACTTCGAGCCCGGCTCCGACGTCACCGCGACGATGACCGTCCTCGCGGAAGGCACGCAGGGGCTGCTGACGACGGCTGCGATCGAGCGCTTCGGGCTCGAGGGGGAGAACCCGCAGATCTGGGCGCTCGGGGTCAAGGAGGTGTGGCGCGTGCCGCGCCCGCTCCGCCGGATCATCCACACGATGGGCTGGCCGCTCAGGTCCTTCGCCGGGTACGGGGAGTTCGGAGGCTCGTTCGTCTATCCGATGGGCGACGAGCACGTGTCCGTGGGCTTCGTCGCCGGCCTCGAGGCGCGCGACGTCGAGTTCTCGGTCCATGACGTGCTGCAGGAGTTCAAGACGCATCGCCTCGTGTGGAAGATCCTGCGCGGCGGCGAACGGGTCGCCTGGGGCGCGAAGACCATCGCCGAGGGCGGGTTCCACTCGCTCCCGAGCCGGTTCAACGCGCCGGGCCTGCTGCTCGTCGGCGAGGGCGCAGGGCTCGTCAACGTCCCGCGCCTCAAGGGCATCCACTACGCGATCGAGTCCGGGCGCCTCGCCGCCGAGGCGGCGTTTCGGGCGCTTCGGCGCGGGGAGGTCCCGAGCCGGCCCGGCGCCCTCTGGAGCTACGACGAGGAGCTGCGCAAGAGCTCGACCTGGAGCGAGCTGTACGAGGTGCGCAACATGCGGCAGGCGTTCGACCAGGGCTTCTTCGTCGGGGGCGCGCTCGCGAGCCTGATGACGCTCACCAAGGGACACGCCCCGAACGGCGTCCGGCCCACCCACCCGAACGCTGCAGCGCCTCTGATCCGGACGGGCCGTGCCCGGCGTTACCCGAAGCCAGACGGCAGGTACACGTTCGACAAGCTCACATCGGTCTTCGCGTCCGGGAACCGGACCCGCGACGACCAGCCGAACCACCTCCAGGTCGCGACCCGCGTCCGCCGGCCGGTCGCCGAGGCCTGGGAGTGGATGTGCCCGGCGCAGGTCTACGAGGTCGGGCGCGACCTCGGAGAGGGCATGGTCACGGTGCACGTGACGCCGTCGAACTGCGTGCAGTGCGGCGCGATCAGCGCCAAGGGCGGCCGGCTCACGCCACCCGAAGGCGGCTCCGGGCCCGAGTACACGCTCACCTAGCCGCGCTCGCGCGCCGCCCACGCACGAGCCATGTCCACCCGCTGCTCGAGCGTCGGATGGTCCGCGAGGATGACGTATGCCCACGTCGCCGGTCTCGGGTCCTCGAGCGACGTCGTCTGGAACCCGACCATGAGCCGCTCGAAGTCGCGCGGGTCGTGCGTCACCTGCAGCGCCTTCCAGTCCGCCTCGGCCTCCATGCGCCGCGAGATCCAGTTGCGTGCCGGCGCCGCCGCGAGCTGGAGCAGCGCGACCACGAGAAGTGCGAGCGGAACCGCCTCCGGTACGCCCATCCCGCCGCGCGAGCGCGTCGCCCGCATCAGGATCCAGGCGCCAGGAATCGCAAACACCGCGAACCAGGCGAGGCCCTTGAGGATGTGCTGCGACGCGTGGTGGCCGAGCTCGTGCGCGGCCACGACCTCCTCCTCCCCGAGCGAGAAGCGCCCGTCGAGCAACGTGTCCCAGAGGACGACCCGCCGCGAGGGGCCGATACCCGCCGCAAACGCGTTCACGTCGCGCGTGTCGCCCACGTCGAGCACGCGGACCGGGACGTGCGGCAGGCGTAGCGCGCGCTCGTAGCGGTCGGCTGCGGCTCGGAGCGGCTGGTATTCCAGCGGTCGCGTCCCGAAGACGAGGTACGGAGAGAGGAAGGAGAAGAGCCCTGCGATGGCGACGAACGTGGCCGCCCCCGGAAGCCACCAGCGCTCCCCGAGTCGGCGGGCGAGCGCCATCACGATCAGGAGTGCGAAGCACACGGAGACGAACTCGGCGGCGAGCACCGCCCAGTCGCCGACGAGCCAGGAGAGGTAGCCGACGTCGTCCACCCCGTAGCGCCGGTCCCACCAGTGCGCCGCGATGCGGAACGGAAGCCGCACAAGCCACGCGATGGCGAGCCCGAGCATCGCGAGGAGCATCCCCGTGCCGATCGGTCCCGCCGAGGACTCCCGCACGTACGCGACTCCGCGCCGTGCGTACACGGCGAGCACCGCGACGAGCGTCAGCGTGGAGAGCACCCAGACGATGTCGAGGAACCGCTCGTAGCGCTCGGCCCGGTGCTCGCGGCCCACGTCGAAGGTGACGGCGGGCGGGGCACCCGGCGGGAGCTGGTCGGGGACGCTGGTCCGGAGGAGAAGGAAGGCGGCCGCCGTCAGCGCGACGACGAGCGCGCCGGCGGCGGCCGCTCTCAGTACGGCTCTCCGGGTGCCGTCAGCTCACCCACCTGACCGGGCCCGGGCGCCTCGAGCAGCGGCGACGCGAACGGGTAGCGCGGCGTGAGGAGG
>Ga0066903_100005313_pt1 | contig 11148 bp, 10 predicted proteins | sample PanSoiMetaGPlot1_FD_67491 | JGI IMG/M metagenome (GOLD analysis project Ga0066903, IMG submission 67491) | Tropical forest soil microbial communities from Panama analyzed to predict greenhouse gas emissions - Panama Soil - Plot 1 (version 2) | ecosystem: Environmental > Terrestrial > Soil >...
CGGGACGACTCGCGCCTCTAGACGGAGGCAGCTCCCGACGAACCAGTGTCATGCGGCTCTGCCCTCGCCGGTAATCCGCGCATATCAGCCTGATTCGTCGTCGAAGCCGTCCCATCGTCAGCCAGCCGCCGACGCCCTCGGGAAGTCGTCCGCACCATCGCGAGACGGTCACGGATGTCGATGTCGATCGAGAGATCGACGGCGCCCAAACAAACCACTTGACGGCTGGTCCTTCCATATCAGCAGACGACGGCTGGTCGCAGGAGCCGGGCTACGGTTAGCCGTTGCAAGGCGCCGGCGCCGATGGCGCAGCGATTTTGACTGGCGTCGCTGGCGGTTAAGATAAACATGAAAGCTTGGCGTAACGGGCTGGCGATGCAACACCAGCCCGCCGCGACCGTGCTTACTTCGTCAACGTGTCCGCTCCGACCTTGGCAACCTGTGCGTCCTGCTCCGAGGCTGCGCCGGGGACACCAATCGCGCCGACGATCTTGCCGTCCATGATCAGTGGAATCCCGCCCTCGAGCGGACTGGCGCCGGCCAGTTTCAGCAGCCTAAGATTGGGACCGCCCTGTGCGACGAGGTCTTGGAACACTTTCGTGGGCCGCCTTTAGAGGACCGACGAATACGCGTTGGCCTTGGCTGCTTCGATGCTGCCCAATTGGCCGTCGAGACGGTGGAGCATGACCAGGTGGCCGCCCGTGTCGAGGATAACGATGACCATGTTCCACTTGTTTTTCATTGCCTCGGCTCGGCGCCGGCCACAACCTTCTTGGCCTGATCGAAGCTTATGGGGCACCGTAGGGGATCTGCGGCGGTGGCGGTGCCACCGGCTGCTGAGCGACAAGCAGCGCCGTCACGGCAACCAGCGACAGAAGCGATAGCTTCCTCATATGTTTCCTCCTCCGAAGCGTTTAACGAATACCGGCGACGACCACTTCATTCCACGGTGTCCTCCGCCGGCAATCTGGCGCCTACGACGCGAGCATGAAACCGTCGTATCCCTTGGCGGCGACCTCGTCGCACTTCTGCCTATATCCTCCCACCCCAGCGGGGCCGAGATAGGGCATGAATACACGCGGTTTGCCGGGGATGTTGGCACCCATGTACCAGGAATTGGCGCCGGGCATCAGCGTCGTGTTGACGACGCCGGCGACATGCGCGATCCACTGCTCCTCCGACTCGATCGTTGCTTCGATCGTCGCGAAGTTGTTCTTGCGCAGATACGCGAGGCACGCCGAGATCCACTCGACATGCTGCTCGATCGACACCGGCATGTTGGAGAGTACGGAAGGGCTTTGCGGGCCGGTGATTGTGAACATGTTGGGGAATCCGGCGACGGCCACTCCGAGATAGGTGCGCGGGCCATCCGCCCACTTCTCCGCCAGGGATTGGCCGCCGCGGCCGCGGATCCCGAGGTTCATCAGCGGTCCGGTCAGCGCATCGAACCCGGTGGCGAAGACGATGATGTCAAGCTCGTGTTCCTGCCCGCCGACGCGGATGCCCTTGGAGGTGATCTCCTCGATCGGCGCATTACTCGCGTCGACCAGCAGCACGTTGTCCTTGTTGAAGGTCTCATAGTAGTTCGTGTCAAGCGGCTGACGCTTGGTGCCGTACGGGTAGGTCTTGGGGATCAGCTTCTCGGCAACAACGGGATCCTTTACCGTTGAACGGATCTTCCGCTTCAGGTAGTCCGCACACAGATCGTTCGCTTCCTTGACGAAGAACATGTCCTGGTAGTTGGCGAGCCAGAAGCCGAAGCCGCCGTTGTCCCAGTGCCGGTCGAACTCACGCTCCCGCTCCTCTGGCGTAGTTTTGAGCACAGACTTCTCGATGAAGTTCAGCTCGAAGCCGAAGAACGAATTGCGAATGCGCTTAACGATACCGTCGTAGTCCGCCTTGCGCGCCTTCACCACGTCGGGGTCGACCTTGCCGTTACGCGCCGGCACGCAGTAGTTGGGCGTCCGCTGGAACACCGTCAGGTGCTTGGCCTGCTGCGCGATCTCGGGGATCGCCTGCACGGCCGTCGCGCCAGTGCCGACAACGCCGACCCACTTGCCGGTGAAATCCACGCCGCCGTGCGGCCACTGACTCGTGTGGTACCACTTACCCTTGAACGACTCCAGGCCCTTGAACTTCGGCACATTCGTCGCCGACAGCGCGCCGACCGCTGTGATGAAATACCGCGCCGAGACGACGTCGCCCCGGTCGGTGCGGATTCGCCAGCCGGTTGTCTCCTCATCGAACGTGGCGCCGGTCACGCGCGTGCCGAACGTGATGTCGCGCCGCAAATCGAACCGGTCCGCGACGTGGTTGAGGTAGCGCAGGATCTCAGGCTGCTCGGGGTAGCGCTCGGTCCACTCCCATTCCTGCAACAGTTGTTTATCGAACGTGTAGCAGTAGATGTAGCTGTCCGAATCGCAGCGCGCGCCGGGATAGCGGTTCCAATACCAGGTGCCACCGACGCCGGCGGCGGCCTCGAAGACGCGTGTCGATAGGCCAAGCCGGTCGCGCAAACTGTGCAGCATGTACATCCCCGAGAAGCCGGCCCCCACGATGATGGCGTCAAGATCCGTAGTCGAAGCGGGGCGACCTACGCGTGACTCAGTCGTCGAGCTGACCATGGCGCTGTCTCCTTTTCTGTGGTTCGGCGTTCATCGTCGGCCCCAGTCACTCTCATATCGAGCGTCAGCGTCGGTTTGAGCTTGACGACCGGGGGAACGTAGCCGTGTCCGACGTGTTAGCGAACCCATGCGAATGGGCTCGGCTGCCTCCGGGCGCTATCGTCGTCCCGATGAATAGCAAGAAGACGATTGGCGAGATCCGAGATCAAACTCATCAGGTCCCTCCGTTTGGGCAGAGGCGCCCTGGGCGAGATCTTGCCTGAAACATCGGCTAGGCGGTGGCCGTCGGGAAGCCCGCTGCTCGGCCTACGCCTTCTCCAGCCAGTACGTCATCCCCATCTCGCGGTACATCGTCGTCGCGGTGGTGAGATGCTCCTGCGCCTGCTTGCCGGTGCGCCGGTAGAGCTTGCCGAGGCCGAGGTGGCAATACAATTGGAACAAGGTCGATGTGACGTATGCATGGGCCAGCTAAGGCCATCTGTTTCTTCCTTACGCTGGCCGTACTGGCAACGACCACGCTAAGCTGGGCGTCTGATTATGGTCATTGCGGGAAGCCGGTGACGGTTGGGGACAGTGCCAGTGCAATCCCCGCTTCTGCGACGATGGGTTCATCCGTTTCGTACGCCTAATTCCGGGATCCATGGCCATATGGTTGCCGCGTGGGGTAACCCTTCCGCGCAGCCACCGACCTACGAAATGTGTGAAAGTGTTCAATCCGACCGGACACATTGTTGCTACAGGAACTTGTTCGGGAGTTAGCGGAGAATTTCGCGTGCCATTCAGTATGTGGTGGAAGCCGGCGGCAGGTGGGGAAATTGCCCAGGGTGCGGTTCGCTTCGTGCCGCAGCGTCGCATGGTGGAGATCAAAGCTGGTGAGTGGGTCGAGTCCGCGCCACCCACTCCTCCTGCACCTGTGCCTTGAGCTCTGCTTCGCAAGGTGAAGATGGCTTTCAGCGATCGAGCCATCGGTCGCTATCTAATGGAAGGAGCCCAACGGCCTGCGTTTTTTGGGGTCCCTGCGGCATCAGTTGATACGCGCCTCGGCCGTGGGTACCGACGTAGATCACCCCGTTTTCATTCTGTTCAATATCGTAAACGGGCACAGCCGGGATTTCACCCAAATTGAACGCTGCCCAGGTTTCTCCACGATCAGTGCTCTGGAACACACCAATATCAGTCGCCACATAAAGCGTCTGCCCGGTGGAGTCACGTCTGTCCACGAGCACCCGCAGCACTGGCACGTCGGGCAGCGGCGAACCACCCCTCGATCCATCGGCCCTGGTCCACGTGGCGCCAAAATCCGTCGTGCTAAAAATATGACCAATCCCCGTTATGGCAGCAAAACCGGAAATGCTGAGGTATGCACTGCTGGCGTTGTTCGGATCAGGGGCAATGCCCGTAGCCTGCGTCAACGAGCTGTCGAAGGGAAGATTGCCGGTCACGTCGTTCCACGCGGCGCCGCTATTGAGATCGGCTTGCGTGGTGTTGAAGAGCTTGAAGGGGGTCGCGCCAATCTGCGTCGAGAGGGCCCATGCCCTGGTGTGGTCGGAGGGCGCGAACTCGAGATCCTGGAGCGCACAGTCGCCGCTGGTGCATCCACCGGTGAGATCCTGCGGACTATGCTGTGTGACGGTTAGCGTCGCAAAATCGACGACCCGCACAAAATGGCCACCCAGGAACACCCGTCGCGCGACCGCGGGATCACCCGCCAGCGGCGGATAGAACGAGAACCCAACCGGATCAGCAAGAATAAAATGTGCCCAAGCTAAGCCGCCATTAGTCGACTCTCCGAGTAGTACCGTGGTCCCGCCCGCGGCGAAGGTATGGTAGGCGAAGCGGGGATCGCTGCGATCAAAGAGCGCAAACCCACCGTCGCCCGTCTCGGGCTGAATCCACGCGAGCTCTCCTCGATAGAGATCGGTACCATTGTCCTGAAAGCCGGCCAGCACTGTGGTATCGCGGGTTGGGTGCGGCCCAATGCTCTGAATCTGACCCACACCCAGCGTGTCATTCAAGGCCTCAAAGCTCACGACACCGCCGCCGATGGCGCTCAAGCTGAACTTGAAGACGCCACCGTCATTGCCCACGTAGACGGTGTCATTGTCCGCATCCAGTGCCAGCGCGTGTTGGTCGGCGTGGATGCCGCCGTTCTGCGGAAGAAACCGCCAACTGCCTCCCGAATCCGTCGATGCATAGATGCCAACGCCTCCGAAAAAGACCGTGGCTGGATCAGCGGGCGAAACCAATAGCGCCTGGTCATAGAATTCTTGTGAGTGGTTGCCGATGGTCGTGCCGTCAATGGTTCGAGGTGGATTTGTTGGGAAGGTCACACTCGGGACACTTTCAGCGATCCACGTTGCCCCGCCATCGATCGACTTGAAGAATCCGACATAGGTCGAAAAGTTGGGAGCACCGAGCATTGCGTAGAGTGTCCCGCAGGGCCGGGTGCCACCCGAGCAAGCGAGCGAAGCACCGAGCGTCGGTGGCCCAATGGCCAGGCTCGGCCGGTCCATCTGATTGAGTGCACTCGGGAAGCTACAAGGGGTGTCGTTGGTGAAGCAGGCCGCCGTGAAGGTGTTCCCGCCATCGTGTGACATGAACACGTTATCGAACCTTATGGCGACATACACGTCGCTCGGGTTCTGCGGATCAACCCTCACGTCCGTGGCTGGGCAGGGAGTGGTGCGGGGTTGGGGAAGAAGGCCACATTTGAACGTAGGCTCCGGATATTGCGTCCACGCGTTGCCGCCGTTAGTAGACTTCCACAGACCGTTCTTCGTCAGGTCGCTCGCGACGAATTGCGCGGCGCCACGGGCACCGCTCTCGCCGGCGCCTATGGCGGCGAACAAGACGGGCGGGTTCTGCGAAGTATCGATCGCCATTTGGGCGACGGCGGCCCGGCCGAATGTCCCTGGTGACAGAGGCGTCCAAGTGGCACCGAGGTCAGTGGATTGGAAAATACCCTGACCGTAATAGGAATCGATACTATTGTTGGCTTCGCCGGTACCAACGTAGATTGTGGGCGGGTTGGTTGTGACCGGATCGAGCACGATCGCGCCAATCGCCTGGGTCGGCAGCGAATCGCCAATCGGGATGAACGTGCTCCCGCCGTCACTACTCATCCACACCCCGCCGTTGGCCGCACCCACGAAGAGTCGTCCCGGGGTGGTCGGGTCGGCAGCGATCGCCGTAATCCGGCCTGTGGCGCTGAACGGGGCACCCACGATCACCCCGCCGAAGTTCGATAAGGCGTTCAGCATCGGCTGGGGGCCAATGAAGTTCCAGGTCGGCCGCAGCCCGTGTCGGCTGCCTGCCTGTGCGGCCTCCATCACATGCATCTGGGCCGCCGCTTTCTCATACGCGCCGGTGGGCACGCCGAACTGGAGACCGCGGCGCGAGAACCAATACTGTTCACGTAACTGACGGTCGGTGAGCGACGGCACAGTCGGCGAGCCGCTTTGCTGGGAAGATGACGGCGTCACAAAACCGCCGGCAACGCCGCCGACCGTGATGAGTAAAGCCAAGAGTAGCCTTAGTTTCTTGCCATGTCTGCAGGATTGCCTGTTTCCCAGCATGCTTGCCTCCAGCGATTAGCATGAATCAGAAACATTGCTGCAGCCGATAGAAAGTTCTTCTCTAGCTTCGTCCCCGCGTGAGTGGCCGAGGAGCTGCGCGGCTATGGAAAGGGCACACACGAAACAGAACTTCGCCTTGCCGAAAGCTGGCTACCGCAGTTCGCGACACAGCGTGATTGGAGAGCTGGGCAGTAGGTCCCGCACGTCGCTCCCTCGAGCGGTTCCCCCGGGCGAACGATGACCCAGGTCAGAATTTCGGAAAGAAGGCCATCTGGGTCGGTGGGTAAGGGGTCTCAGACTTTTTGACTTCACCAAGTAGACGCATGCGACTGGGCGGACAGCCGGCCGACTGACCAGAACACGGGTTCGATTCCCCAACCCGCTACGGCCGACGTTTAGCACAACGCCGTAAGCAGGGTCCGAGAGGCGAGAAACCTGCGTCCTCCGCGGTTTACGCCGTTGTTGACGCTGGTTGTACCCCAGAGCTAAGGTCCTCCCACCGTCCCGACCGCCGCCGACCTGGCTCGTGAGGGTTAGATGAAGTGTCCCCGTTGCCCGCACGAGAATCGCTCTGGGGCGAAGTTCTGCGAAGAGTGCGCGACCCCGCTGGCACGGGCTTGCTCGAAAGAGGAGCCTCAAATTGGCTCGGTGCAAACAGCTGGCTCAGTGCAAGCAGCGCAGCGCCGCGTGGACGTGGCGCGGTCGAGATAGCTGCCTCTTCTGTTGTCATACATTGCTGTTTCACATCGCTAGCGGGCCTCGAGTTTCTGCCGCTGCCTTGGCACCAACAGCTGGAAGTTGGCGAATTAACGTCCGTTTCGTCTCGCATACGGACAACCAATCAGCGGGTGTCACCAAGGCAGCGAGGCAGTGGACTTGAAATGGGCCAGGAGGCTAGCTCTCCGGAGCACTCCATCGCATCGCATAGCAATCCGGCTCAGTATTCATGCGGGTTCCCATCAACCCCCAAGCGAGTCATGCTGCGTGACCGATGTATACCGACAGCGCCTGGATCTGATGTGCAACTAGCCCGGCGTGGATTCGAGTACAGGTGACAACCTCACCCCTCCGGGCCGCAGTGGTCACCCCCAAGCCTCGGGATCGCGACCATTCAGCGTGCTTCTCGAGCCAGCCCTCTTATCGACTCTGCTTTCCTCGATGGTGCCAGCGCGGTCCAGATGCCAGTCACCGCCAGTTGAGTCGCGCCCATCCAATTGAAGGGTGGCTTGCGCGCTGCCTCAGGTTCGCCCCGGACGAAGCTGTGTCATCGTTGGCTCGCTCAGCGCGAGCGGCCAGCCGCAGGATAGAGCAACCACTCAATGATAGAGTTAGGATCCTCTGTGTCGTGCGGCGCCAACGGCTGAGCCGACGTGGTGGCACGTGCCGTCGGGGCTGCCGATTGCTTTTGTGGCTCGACACGCGGTGCGACTGCTGCGGCACTGGTCGGCGGCGCGGGGGCGTGAGGGTCTGGCCCGACGAGTTGGGTCTCCCTCCGCAGCGTCACGGTTATCGATGCCGCGACGAGCTTCGTCCCCTGGCGGCTCGCGTCAACGACGACGTAGTGGCCCTGCTTGATCTGGGCCAGCGAGATGGATTGATCTGTAAAAGCATCCTGCGTGCCGGAGGCTACCGGGTTGCGCCGCGATTCGATGATGCGTGTCTTCCCCGTGATGGTGACGTGGAGCTTCTGCTCCTCGCCAGCGCGGCCGACCTCATGGACGACGAGACGGTCAGGCGCCACGCTGAGGACTGAGCCGGCATGACGGTCGCCAGCTGAAGGCGTCCTCGCATTGCGGAGCAACGTGTTGGAGTGCAGCGCCGGGTGGATGAGCGCAAATGTCTCCGCCCCGCCGGGGTCATATGAAGGAGGTTCACGGCGGGTCAGAGCGACGGCCGGCGACTTCTCTGGAGCCGCAGGAACTGCCGAGTCCTCGTGGCGATCTGGGGGGAGGGTCATGTCGGGAGCGCGCTCCAGGGTGGGCGGGGCAATCGCCGCGGACCCGCTCCTTCCAGCCGGGATAGCGATGCGCTCCTGTACGCCAACGCCGATGAACGGCGATCGCCAGGCCGTCGGCGTCGCAGAGTGAGTACGGACGAGAGCGGCGCCCAGGAGACCGATCGCGATGCTCGCGCCTACTGCCCCCCGCCGCACCCACATACGTCTCCGACGTTGCTGGGCGACGTTCACTATCTGCCTGAGACGTTCTTTGGCACTCTGCGGGGTCCATGGACCCCGGCCATCAGAGTCCGATCCCTCCATGCCTCCATTCGCCGCCTGTTTGGCGGCCAGGAGTGATTCCAGCGGAGCCGGTGGCGGCTGCGTTTCGGTGGGCGAGCTGTCTGTCGACGCGTGAAATAGAACTGTGGATGGCGTTGCATGCGTTCGTGGCACGTCACGCAGTCCCATACCGCAATTGCTGCAGAAGTTTGCTTGTCCGCTGTTACTCGCCGAACAGCGCGGACATTGCTTCGGTAACTCAACACCGCAGGCATCACAGAAGTGAGCGCTCGGTGGATTACGGTGCCCACAGGGCGATACGCGAGCGTCCAGAACACCGCGGTCTTCTTCGAGGATGACCTGCTCCTGCTCGCGCGGCTTCACGTGATCGGCTGCTCGGGCTCCAGCAATCAGATACTTCATTGCTGCTTCGGCCGGCCGCTCCCCAAAATCGGCGTTGAACACATTCTACGTACTCGCGGCGCCCGATTGTCGCAATGCCCCTCGATCAGTACGAGGTAGCTTGGGTGGGTGCGCAGCAGTTCGCGCCAAGTGACCGTCATGGATCCATCTCCACTCGAGCGATCCGGTGGAACCGAGGCCTGCCACAGCGGTCTATGTTGACGGGTATAGTGCCCTCACCTTGGCCTGTCAAGTGCGAAGCGTGACACGTGTTGAGCCTCGTTTGAGTGGAGCACGCGACCCCCAACATGCGGAAGAGCGAGGAGCTTCGCGAGGTCACGTCGTGAAAGGCAGGTACCGGCGCGGCCGTCCGACCCTCGCGCCGACGATCACCGCGGGAAACTTCGACGACGGATTCCGCAGCGCGCTCGTGCTCGATGACGACACCAACCCCAGAAACAAGGGTGGCCCGGCGCGCCGTCCTACGCCCGGGGCTGTGGACCGCCAGTGGAGATCGTGATGGCTGGCAACAGCAGCGGTACTGCCTCGGAGCCCGTATACGAAAACTATACGATGACCGGACGATGACCTCCCTCCTGCTTCCCCGCCGTCTGGAGAGGATGCGCCGCTACCGAATGGGCTGGGGCCGGTTCAAGCTCGACTGGGCGCTATCGGCCCGGTACCGTGCGCGGTCGGCGCATGGGTAGTCGATCTATTGACAGGGAACGCCGGGAGGCTGTCGGGAACCCGGGCAGCACGAGCAAAGTTATTGGTGCGTCAGTTTACGTTGCCGGCAACTCCGCCCGAACCATGGAAAGGGGGCTCAACTGTAGCAGCAGCCTTGCTCCTGATCGCTATCGAAGGATCGGAGATCAACGCTAAACCGTCCGAGCCGCAGGGGCGAGTATGTCGCGGCACCCGAAGCGCCGTACATCGAGGAGGAAGGCGAGATGACCTCCCTCGCAGCGTCGGTAATCGGACCTGCGGGCCTTGTCCTGATCCCGTTGGTGGCGCCGTCGGCCGTGGCAACCGACGGCCCGAACGTTCAGGCCACGGTCAGCTTGAGCCAGTGGCAGATGGACCCACCGGTATTGGTGCCGTTTGATCGTTAGAAACACGAGGGAAATACTGGATGGCTCGCGATCAAGTCTCAAAGGAGAAACGTGATGAAGCATCCCCAAATCCTTCGCGTACTCGCCGCGATGCTCGCACTCGTCACGCTGAATGGGCGGACAATGGCCTCCGAGACACACGAGGCCGAGTTGTTGCAAGGGGGCGAAGAAACTCCGGCCGTCATCACCGGAGCAACGGGCAGGTTCACGCTGACCATTGCGGATGGGGATGCGAGCTTCGACTTCGAACTCACCTACGCCGGAATAGAAGGCGGAGCAGTCACGCAGGCCCACATTCATGTGGGTCAACCGAACGTGCCGGGAGGCATCGTGATTTTCCTGTGCACAAATTTGGCTCCACCCGCCGGGGTTCCTGTTCCCCCACCCTGTCCGCAAGCTCGGGGTACTGTGACGGGCACTCGGACAGCCGCAGACGTCCTGGCTCAGACGACTCAGGGCGTGTCCACTGGCGAACTATCTGCAGTGCTCACCGCCATACGGCTAGGCCTCGCATACGCGAACGTGCACAGCACAGCCTCGCCCGCCGGCGAGATCCGTGGCCAAATCAAATAGGCGATCCTCTGACCCTTTGCTGGCGGGACGACGTCGGCGCCCTTGCGGAACTGGCGGGGGCGTTCACTCGAGCGGGTAAAACGACGGCGGGTCCTTCCGCACGATGCTCCCCGCCATACTACTCAGGTGTCGTAGAGGGTGGCGCGTTGAGCGTCGAGCGCCTGACTTATTCGACTACAGGGCGGCCTGGCGAGGTAAACCAGACCGCCCTGGCTTTACGCTACCGCCCGCACTTGTTCTGCCTGTCGTTCCACTGACCGCCAGCCCGTTCGCACTCGGCCTTGGTGCTGATCGTGGATGGCGTATTAGGGGTTCTGGTCTGTCCGGAAGTAGAGGATTCGGGGTTCCTAGATGATTCCGTCGGGGGCGACTGCCTGGGCGAGGGGGGGGTCTCACTTCCGGGCGTGGTGCCCCCACGCGGCTGGCGCGTCTGGCCTGACGTTTCGTCACCCCTCGTCTGAGCCAGCGCGACCGCCGGGGCGAGACCAATCGTTACGACGAGTCCGACGAGAACCAGGTTCTTCATGGCGCTCTCCTGCTCCGCGTTGTCGTTGTGGTGATGGCTGCACTACACCGACAACAGATTTGGCTGGGGGGACTTCTCACGCATTCATTGCTGTCCCAGTGGCAACACGAGAATTGAT
>Ga0066903_100005314_pt1 | contig 11147 bp, 15 predicted proteins | sample PanSoiMetaGPlot1_FD_67491 | JGI IMG/M metagenome (GOLD analysis project Ga0066903, IMG submission 67491) | Tropical forest soil microbial communities from Panama analyzed to predict greenhouse gas emissions - Panama Soil - Plot 1 (version 2) | ecosystem: Environmental > Terrestrial > Soil >...
CTGCAGAGTGCGCGCGCGGCCGGCCTGTTTCTGATGGACCGCATCGGTCCGCTGCGTCGGGCGATCATGCGCGAGGGCGTCTCGCCGTGGGCCTCCCAGCCGCGGCTCATGCGCGGAGAGCCCTGGCCGGGTGACATACGGTAACCCCGGCACACTTTTGTCCTTGCGGGCGGCGCAGAAGGCCGGTACTTGTGGGCTAAACGTAACTTGCCGCTACCTGGCGCTATTTGACGTTACAGTCGCCACGGTAACAGCCCTGCGTTAGCCCGAGGGACCAATGACCGAGCCGAGGCGCCGCCAGCGGCGCAAAGTACTGACCGACAAGATGGTGGCGGCGCTGCCGCGTAAGCGGAAACGCTACTTCCACCCCGACCCGGAGCTGCCAGGACACGGCGTGCGCGTGCTGCCTGACGGTGGGCCGTCGAGCTTCTACCTGATCACGCGCGACGGCTTTCACAAGCAACGCTGGGTGCGCATCGGAAGCACCGCCGAGCTGACGATCGCGGAGAGCCGCGAGCAAGCCCGCGCCGTGCTCAAGCGGCTCAAGGCCGGGCTGACGCCCTTCGAGCCGCCGCCGGTGCAGCCAGACAGCGTCGCGGCGGTGGCCGAGAGCTGGCTTGCGCGCCACGTCACGAAGAACGGTTTACGCACCGGCGACGAGCTTAAGCGCGTGCTTGAAAAGTACGTGCTGCCGGTGTGGCGCGATCGCGTCTTCGTGGACATCAAGCGCAGCGACATTGCGCGGCTGCTGGACGCGGTCGAAGACAAGCATGGCGCTTGGATGGCCGACAGCGTGCTGTCGGTGTTGCGCGCGATGTCGAGCTGGTACGCCGCGCGCGAGGATAGTTTCGTGCCGCCATTTGTCAAAAACATGCGGCGCACCCCGCCACAGGCCCGCAAGCGCAGCCGCACGCTGACTGACGACGAGCTGCGCAAAGTATGGAAGACGGCCGAGGCCGATGGCGACGTTTATGGCGCTTTCCTGCGGCTGTCGCTGCTTGCCGGTCAGCGCGCCGCAAAGACCTCTACGCTGCGCTGGACCGACCTGTCGCCAGACGGCACCTGGACGATACCGACGGCAAAGCGCGAGAAGGGCAACCCTGGCGCGCTCGTCCTGCCACCAATGGCGCTCGACATCATCCGGAAGCAACCGCGCCTTGCCTCCAACCCGTATGTCTTTGCTGGTCGCAGCAACGGTCCGCTGTCGGGCTTCTCGTCGCGGCACGAAGCCTTCAAGGCACGCTGCGGCGTGACCGGTTTCCACGTGCACGATCTGCGCCGCTGTTGCCGCAGCCTCATGTCGAAGGCGGGTGTGCGGCCGGATATTGCCGAGCGCGTTCTCGGCCACGTTGTCGGCACCAGCGTCGAGGGCGTCTATGACCGCCACGACTATCGCAACGAGATGGCCGATGCGCTCAAGCGGCTGGCGCGGCTGATCACGAATATTGTCGACAGCGAAGGCGGCAAGAACGTCGTGCGGCTGCACCGCCGGCGCGTGCAGCCGTGAGCGCGGAGCGAAAGTGGCGGACGCCTACGGTGGAGTTGGTGCGGCGGCTGCCCAGCATCGACAGCCAGCGCTGGCTGGTCGAATTTGAGGCCCAGCAAAAGTACATGGCTGGCGTCCACGCGGACGACCTGCTCGAAGCCGTGCACCGCTGCGTCGTCGACCTGCTCGACAGCGACCATACCCCGTCGCGAAACATGTTGCGCATGATCAGCGGCGAGCTGAAGGCGGCGTGGTGGCCGGACCGCAAGCAGCACCAGCACAGCAAAGAGGCGGCGTTCCTGGTCATCGTGCAGCAAGAGATCGACTACCGGTGGGAAACCCAATACGGCAAGGCGCGCGGCGCACGGACAAAGGCCGAAGCGGACGTTGCGGACATGCGCGGCCTCAGCGTCAGCGGGCTGCGCAAGAGGCGCGTGCGTTACCGCGCACGTCGCAAAGAGCGCGCAGCCGAATTGGAGCGGCAGCGCAAACGCCCGCTGAGAAAGTAGGGACAGTTTTTCGCAAAAAGTGTCCGTAGACGGGGGGCTAGGGGCAAGTATTTTCGCGTCTCACAAAGTAACCACAGTGAGACGCATACATGCCCCGTATCCCCCTCGGCCGAGACGCCGCGTCTGCGCTCGACGTTTGGCTTAGCTTTGCCGATCTAAAGCGCGCCGGCATTGTCGATAGCCGGAAAACACTGCGCGACTGGCAACGCGACCCGCGTGTTCGTTTCCCATTAGGAAAGTTGCTCGCACGCAACACGCGCCGCTGGAGCAAGCAGCGCGAGATTGACCCGTGGTTGGCCAGCCGTCCGGTCGAGCGCGCCGCCTTTGACGACGACGAGCGCACCGCTGCGGAGGCGCCGCCGTGATGGAAGATTGACCACAGTGTGCCGGCGCAACCCGGCGAGGAGAGGACCATGAAAGACGCCGTAACTACCACCATGACGAAGGACGAGCGCGAAAACCTGCAGCGCCTCGTGCGCCAGCGCGAGAAGGTGCTCAAGAGCGCCGCCAAGCAGCGCTCGGCCGAGCTGATCGCCGATTTCGAAAACCAGATGGGCCAGCAGTACAGCTTCGACCAGGACGAAGTGTGGGAGCAGGCCATCAAGGCTACAGAGGCCGTCATCGCCGAAGCGCAGCGCAAGGTCCACATGCGCTGCCGTGAGCTGAAAATACCCGATCGCTTCGCTCCCAAATTGGAGGTCAGCTGGTACGGACGCGGCGAGAACGCGCTCGAATGCCGCCGCAAAGAGCTGCGCCGCATGGCGCAGACGCAGGTCGAGGCGATCGAGCAAAAGGCCGTCGTCGAGATCGAGCTGTCGTGCCTCAAGGCGCAGGAGCAGCTCGCGCTCGCCGGCCTCACCTCGGACGCGGCGAGGCTGTTTGTCGAGCGGTTGCCGAGCGTCGAGACGCTCATGCCGAAGCTGTCCTTCACCGAGATCGCCGGCGAAGCCGAGCCGCCCGTGGCCGAGCAGCTGATCAGCAGCAATGCGCTACGCCAGCGGCGTTTCCGGGAACGGTTGAAGCGCAACGATAACGCCCAGCAGGCGTTACGTGACGCCACCAGCGTTACGGACGAGATCAACACGGAGGATTACTGAAGCGTAGCTGGCGCAACCCGGCGAGGAGAGCGACGCCGCGCAACCGGCGGGAAGGAGAAGACCATGAAGGACACGATGACACGCCCTAACCGGAAGGAACGGCGCAAGGCAAAAGCACTGGCGAAGAAGACGAAGCCGCTGGCGAGGTTCGGCGTGCCGATCTTCACCGGCATTGCGGTGGTCGTGCTTGATGCGCCCGACGGCCCGCAGACAAAATATTTTTGGTGGGCCGATGAAAACGAAGACCCAAACCCGGAAGAGTTGGACCTGCACGGTCCTTTCGACACCGAAGCCGAGGCGAAGGAAGCCTCACGGATTGCCGTCATCGGTGATTGCAAAGTGAGCGAAGGCGGAATGTGGGACCCTGTGTGGAATAAACCGCAGTAACGCGCAGCCGGCGCAATTCGGATAACGGGAGACTGACCATGAAAGACGAAATGGAGATCGACGAGATCGACCGCGAAAAACCCGCCACCAAACCCGAGACGCCGCCGGCCACCGTGCCGGCCAGTGTACCGGCCACCGTACCGGTCGCAGCCGGCGAGCAGCTGATCAACCCGTTTGCCATCTTCCGGCAACGCAATTCGAGCGGGGCCGTGCTGTTTCGCGGCGACCTGATCAAGTGCGACCACAACACCGGTGAATGGCTGCGCATGCACGGCGAGAACGCGACGCTGATCGGTGCCGACGAGCGTTTTATCGCCAACCCGCTTGAGCTGGTCGACAGCTGGACGAAGTTCGTCAACGGCAAGCTGATCGAGCGCAAGGTCTATCGCACGATTGACTTCGAATTTGCACCCGAGCGGGAGGCACTCGGCGACATGGACGAGCATCGTTGGGAGCTGGACCGCAACGGCAAGCGGCGCAAGGACCCGTGGTCGCGCGCACTGTATCTGCCGTTGAAAGCCTTCTGCGACGACGCGCTTTGCGCCTTCAAGGCGACCGGCGCAGGTGCCATCGGCGAGATCGCCGAGCTATGCGACATGTATGCCCGCGCCGACCGTGGCGGCAAGCTTCCGGTAATAGCGCCGGACGCCAGGAGCTTCGAAAGCCAGCACGGCAGCACCATCTTCGTGCCGGTGTTTCGGCTGGTGGACTGGGCGTGCTGGGAAGGCGACATACCAGCGCCGCCGGTGCCGTTGCGAGCGGCTTCCGCCGTGTCGCTGCCGGCCAAGCCGGCCACGGCCAAATTGGCCGCGGGTGCGAAGCCGAAGCACGCCGACATTGACGACGACGTCGGCGGCATGGACGACACTGTGCCGTTTTAGCACAAACAAAAAGTGAGAGGCCGGACGCAACTCCGGCCTCTCGGCATTTCTGACCCGGTGAAGATCAGGACCATGGAAGATCAGGACCATGAAAGAGCCCGCCCAATACCACGACAGGCTGACGCGTGTCTACGCATTTGATGCGCGCGCGGTGGCACGGGCACTGGGCGGCAACGTTATCGGGCCGGCCAAAGTGGCCGCACCTGGGCCCGGCCATTCTGGCCGCGACCGCTCGCTCATCGTCACGCTCAGCGCCGACGCGCCGGGCGGTTTCGTCGTGCACAGCCACGCCGGCAACGACTGGGACGTTTGCAAGGACCACGTCCGACAGCAGCTTGGCCTGCCGCAATGGCAGCCGGGTGACGGCTATGATCGGTGTATCGAGCCTTCACGGCGAAAGGCTTTTGACCGCGCCGCCATCAACGCCGAGAGCGAGCGCCATGAGCGAACCGAGGACGACCTCGTCCGCATCGAGCGTGCCGTCGCCATCTGGGACGAAGCAGCGGACGCGCTTGGGACAGTAGCGGAGAAATATCTTGCTGCGCGCAAACTTGTTCTCTCGGACGACATTGCGGGTGTTGTCTTGCGTTTTCACCCACGCTGTCCGTGGCGCGACGAAGACAGCGGCCAGACGATCTACATCCCGGCGCTGATCGCGGCATTCCGCAGCGTCGACGACGACAGCGTCACGGCAGTGCACCGTATCAGGCTTGATCAGCCGGAGCACTGGCCGAAGACGCAGCGCCGCATGCTCGGCGTCGTCCACCGCAGCGCCGTGAAGCTCGGCCTCCTCGGCGAGGTGCTGCATATCGGCGAAGGCGTCGAGACGTGTCTGGCCGCGCGTCAGCTCGGCTATGCGCCGGCCTGGGCGCTCGGTTCTGTCGGCATGATCGCGAAGTTTCCAGTGCTCGACGGCATCGCGCGGCTGCGCATCCTCGGCGAAAACGACACGGCCAATGCGCAGGCGGCCCGCATCTGCGGCCAGCGCTGGCATAGCGCCGGACGTGTGGTCGATCTCGTTACGCCCGAAGGCGGCGGCGATCTCAACGACGAACTCATGGCGACGAGCAATGGTCAAGATAACTCCACTCATTCCGGAGAATGAGGACAATGCGTCCCAGCAATATGCGCAAGCGGATAGGCCGTCACCGCTGCCATTTATCGACATGTCGAATTGGGACAACGAGCCGATCCCAGAGCAGGAATGGGCTGTGCTCAACCGCATTCCGTTGCGGCAATGCGTTTTGTTCTCAGGCGAAGGCGCGGCGGGCAAGAGCACCGTCGAATTGCACCGATCCGCCGCCCATGTGCTCGGACGCGAATGGCTCGGCACCCTGCCGGAACTGGGACCGGCGATCTATCTCGACGCGGAAGACGAGGCGAACGTGCTGCACCGCCGCCTCGGCGCAATCATCAAGCACTACGGCGTCACGTTCGCCGATTTGATCAGCGGCGGCCTGCATCTTCTATCGTTCGCAGGCCGGGACGCAGTGCTAGCCACCGTTAACCGCAGCGGCAAGATCGAGCCGACAACGCTCTACAAGCAACTGCTCGAAGCCGCTGGTGACATCAAGCCGAAGTCCATCACCATCGCCTCATGCGCTAACGTCTTCACCGGTGACGAGAACAACAGGAGCCAAGTGCAACAGCTCGTCGGCCTGCTCACACGCATGGCGATCACTGCTGACGGCTCCGTCGTGCTCATCAGCCACCCGAGCTTGACCGGCATCAACAGCGACAGCGGCATCTCAGGCACAACGCAATGGCACGCCTCCGTGCGCGCCCGCTTTTACATGAAAAGCCCGAAACCCAATCCCGACGAGCAGCCCGACACCGATCTGCGCGAGATCGTGTTCAAGAAAAACCAGTACGGCCCAGTCTCCGAAAGCATCGCGCTGCGCTACGCCAACGGCATGTTCTTGCCGCTGCCAAGCACCAGCACATTCGACAAGGCCGCACACGACGCCAAGACCGAGAGCCTGTTCTTGCAGCTCCTCGCCCGGATCACCGAGCGCGGCGAAAACATCAGCCCGAAACGCACCGCCAACATGTTCGCGCCTTCCGTATTCGTAAAGGAACCGGAGGCCAAGACCAACGGCATCAACAAAAAGGACTTCGAGAACGCCATGGTGCGACTGCTCGATACCAACAAAATTCACCTCGCCTCATACGGCCCCGCCTGCCGAGAGACCAAAAGGCTAATCGTTGGACCTATGAACACAGGAGAAGATCGATGACCAAGCCAATCAAAATTGATCCGTTCTTTTATTACGGCGTCGCGCACACTCCTAAGCGAAATCGGCGGGTGCGGGCTGAGGTAGAGGCCCACATCGTTGAATGCTTGAAGGAGTTTCCAGACGTTTGCGAGGGCGTGCTTATGCTCAACGGCTTCGAGCATTTCTTCACCTATGTCGTGCGCGAGGATTGCATCAAGGCGACCCTGCTTCCGAGGGATTTTGCCGAGGACATGCTGAATAAGGTCGGGCTGAGTACCCATGAACCATGGTCACCGCTGCCCGGATCAGAGGTCAAGCATTGAGGACGTCGAATATGACCAACGCTGAGGATGCGGCCGTTGCCGCCGTCACCAAAGTGATCGCCATAGGCCGCTTATTGTCCCTGTCGCGCATCTGTCGCACACCCTGTCGCGCATATGTCACGCATGGTGCACGCATGTGTGTGTGTCGCCCCCCTTATACCCCCTGCATGCGCAACAGGGTGCATGCATGCGGGACATGCGCACCCTTGTTGCTCTGCTCAAGGCCAACACAAAGGTGGGTGACGCGTACGCCGCCGCGCGGCCGCCAAAATTGCTTAGTGCCCTAAATTTTTTCCAGCGCGCCTTCTTCACCCTTATTTTCGTGACACGAAACAACGACGGCTAGTTGTGCTGCGCTCTACTGTGAGGTTCGCGCCAAAGTGCTGTTTCTGGTAAGCTAAGAGACGCTGTAGCTTGCAGAAATGCCGGTATTATGCCGGTTTGTCGCTAGCGTTGGACAAAGCTAGTCGGTTTGGGCTAACGTCCGGCTGTTATCGCATGGCTTAAATGACCTGTTTTGCTGGTTGGCGGGAGGGACAACCGGCACGCGAGCGGGGCCACAGTGGAAGTACCTGCTGAAAGCATCGGTATTACCCGTATGGCACCGGCTAAGCCGAAGCCTAACAAGCGCCGCGCTCACGTTCAGATCGATAAACGCTACGCCATCGGGCGGCGTATCAAGCAGCTCACGGCCACGTTTCGCGAGCGTCTTGGCCCTGACGTTTGCTCTGATCTGCTGTTGTTATCGGCAATCGAGCGTGCTGCAACGTTGCAGGCGCTTTCCGAGCAGGCTGCAGCGCGTGCACTCCGCGGTGACGTTAACGTTGCTTACGATGATGTTGTCAGGTTAAGCCGGCTGGCCGAGCAAGCGACGCGCAAGCTTCATCTTGATCGGCACAACACGAAGCAACAGCCGACGCTGGCCGATTATCTCGTTGCGCGTGGTGGGAGCACACCACCGCACAAGCCGGGTGGCGCATGACCGTGTTCTTCCGTGATGGTTACGGCGATTTGCCACCGCGCAACAACCCGCGTGCCGTGCTCGAATACGAGCTTGGCCGTCTCAAGGCGTTGCATTGGGCTGACCCGGGCGACGACGAGCTGCGGGTGCGGATTGAAAAGCTTGAAGCCGAGCTTGCTGTGCTCAATCGTGGCAACGGGAGCGCGGCATGACACCGGCGATCCCGATTGCCGAAGCGTTGGTAGACCGCAATTTGCTGGGCGCGGCGCTTGGTGACGTTACGAGCTGGCGGACGTGGCATGTAGTGTTGAAGGCCGCGTTTGCCGAGCATCTCGACGTCGAGGAGCGTGCGTTGTTTGCGCTTGTGGCCGGCGGCCGCGGTTTGCCTTCAAAGCGCGTGCGCGAATTGTGGGCTGGTCCAATCGGTCGCCGTTCAGGAAAATCGCGCACGGCGGCTGCGATTGCCGTGCACATTGCTGCGCTTACTGATCATCGTGCGCGCCTGGTGCCGGGAGAAATTGGTGTTGTTGCGGTGATCGCGGCGTCACGCGATCAGGCCAGCGTTGTCTTCGGCTACATCCGTGGCTTTTTGCAAGAGGCGCCATTGTTGGCTGGCCAGATTGCCAGCATTGGCCGTGACGAGATCATGCTTCGCGGCGACGTTTGCATTTCCGTTGTCACCAACAGTTTTCGTGTTGCGCGTGGCATGACGCTTTTGGCTTGCGTTGGTGACGAAATTTCGTACTGGCGCGACGAGACTTCGGCGCAGCCTGACGTTGAGACCTATCGTGCGGTGTTGCCGTCGCTGGTTGCCAGTGGCGGCATGTGGGTTGGCATTAGCACCGGCTATCGCCGTGCCGGATTACTGTTTCAAAAGCACCGTGAGCATTACGGCCGTGATGGCGACGACGTGTTGGTGGTGTCGGGTGCGACCGAGCAATTTAATCCGACGATAGACCCGGCGCTGATCGCCAAGGCGCGGGCGGAGGACCCGGAGGCTGCTGAGGCCGAATGGGGTGGCGGTTGGCGGCGCGACATTGCCGCCTTCTTGAGCGACCACGACATTGACGCGGCGGTCGATCATGACCGGCCGCTGGAGCTGAGGCCGCGTTCTGATCTCGTCTACACCGGCTTTGCTGACCCGTCCGGTGGCCGTCACGACGCCTATTGTCTGGCCATTGGCCATTTCGAGGGCACGCAGGCCGACGGCCGGTTCGTCTGTGATCTGGTGCGTGGCGCTCAAGCGCCGTTCGACCCGCAGGTGGTGACGCGTGGCTATGCCGAGCTGCTGCAGGAATTTGGGCTGAGTGTGGTTACCGGCGACGCCTATGCGGCGGAATGGGTTGAGGCCGCCTTCCGCGACGCCGGCGTCACCTACCAACGCAGCGAGAAGCCGAAGAGTGCGCTGTACCTCGAGGCGCAGACGTTATTCGCGCGTGGCGCAATTTCGCTACCCGATCATCCGGTGCTGTTGCGCGAGCTGCGGCTGCTGGAGCGGCGCACGCATCGCAGCGGCAAGGATAGCGTTGATCACGGCCTGCGCGGCGGCCATGACGATTTCGCGAATGCGGTGTTGGGCTGCGCGGCGTGTGCCATGCGCGGCGGCTACAGTCAGAATCTCGATTGGATCTTTGGTCCCGACGACGACGTTGCCGGCGTCGCGCGCGCGCTCAGCATCAGTGAGAAGCAGGCCTTCGCGCGCCAGCAAATGTACCAGTACTGCATAAGCGGTGGTGGCACGCGGCCACCCTGGTCATACTGAGCACGGAGCACCCCTATGCCATTTCAAGTGATCGATGCCAACGGCAACCTACTCGAGGTCGAGGACGGCCAGCCGATCCCATCGGGCTGCCGGCTGCATGTACCGATGACCATGTTAGACAGTGCGACGCGGGAGCTGCTCGACGATCTCAAGCGGCGCTATCCGGCCAAGGCTGCGAGCGATCAGGATGGTCAGGACGATCAGGATGACGACGAGGAGCCTGACGATCAGGATGACGGCGGCGATGATCAGGATGACGGCGACGGTCACCGTGACAACGATCCTGAGATGATCCGGGCGGCGGCCTATTATAGTTTCCGCAACAGGATCGACACCGCCAACAACCGGCGCCGCAATGTTCCGCAGGCACCGGCGCCGCGCGATCCTTCCTGGCAATCGTCGGGGCGATGGAAGCCGCGCGGTCGCTACGGCAATGACGCGGCGTCGCTGGCCGAGGCGGAAGGGCGAAGGGCGGCGGCGTACGTCGATTTCAAGGTCAGGATCGACACGGCGAACGTGAACCGGCGCGGCAGGCCGCCGGCATCACCACCATCGTCACCACCGGCTGCCGATGACGCTGCCACCAGCGAGCGGCGGGCAAATCTCGAACGGCTGCAACGGGCGTATGCGAGGCGTTGATCCGTGGAAGCCGATCTCGATACCCGCATCCGTGCTGCCTTCGAGGGCGGCATCTCCTCCGACGCCATTGCTGATCTGATCACTGCGGTTGATGCGGCGGCGGAGAAGGCGGGTCGGATGGCGGCGGTGGCGCGTACGCGTGCGCTTAATCCCGCGCTGGCCAGTAACGGGGTGAAGGAAGCTCGCCAACAGATGGAGGACGCCGCCTTCCAGCGCGACCGCCTGCAGGTCGCGGTGACGAAGTTGCGCGAGCGGCTAATCGCGGTGAAGGCCGACGAGGAGGACGCCCGCCGGCAGCTGGCCTACGACCAGATCAAGGCCGAACGCGATCAACTCGCGGACGAACTGCGGGATTTTTATCCCGATGTCGCTGAGCGATTGGCCGAGTTGCTGGCGCGCATTGCCGCCAACGATGAGGCAATCGAGCGGATTAATACGCATGGTTTGCCGCGCGAGCGTGGTCGGCTGCTGTGTGCCGAATTGACCGCGCGCAATCTCACCGGCTGGGTATGGAATTCGCAGCCGCTGGCGCGGCGGCTCACCGATGAGCTGCGGCTGCCGGCGTTCGAGCTGCAGCCGGGACCGGACGGCGGCTATCTGTGGCCCCGCTCGCGCTAGTGCGAGGACCGGCGCGCGGTTGAGTTCAGGCTTCAGTCTGCGTTTGGTGGGAGTGCCGGTCCGGCGCTTGTAAGGGCCCCACCAAGCATGCCCTCGGTCGGGGTCCGGAGAGTCACTGACCGCGTGGTGGAAGCGTGGTATGATCCCCCCATTGCATGAATGACCCCCAACCGGAGGGTCACATGGCAAGCTACATCGGACGGCGGGAATTGCTTGCCGCACTCGGCGGTGCGGCGGCTGCGTGGCCGCTCGTGGCGCGGGCGCAGCA
>Ga0066903_100005315_pt1 | contig 11147 bp, 8 predicted proteins | sample PanSoiMetaGPlot1_FD_67491 | JGI IMG/M metagenome (GOLD analysis project Ga0066903, IMG submission 67491) | Tropical forest soil microbial communities from Panama analyzed to predict greenhouse gas emissions - Panama Soil - Plot 1 (version 2) | ecosystem: Environmental > Terrestrial > Soil >...
CGTCTCGCCCGGCACGAGGCGAGGCAATAGCTGCCCGATTGCGGCCAAGTTTGTCGTTCCGGTGGCGCCGTACAGGTAGCTGAAGCCGAAGAGCGTGAAGGCAGACGAGACGACGCTGAGCAGGAAGTACTTGACGGCGGCCTCCTGGGCCCGCGGGTCATTCCCGCGCGGCAGGTAAAGCATCACGTAAGTCGGGATGCTGATCAGTTCGAGAGCAAGAAAGAGGACGATCAAGTCATTCGCGGCGCCAACGAGCGAGAGGCCCGCGGTCGTTGTCAAGAGACAAGCGTGGTAATCGGCTGCGCGCCGGTCGTCGCACTCGTTCCAGGTGAACAGGACAAGCAACGTCCCCGTCGCCAGCGCGGTGACTCGAACGAACGACGACATGTAATCGGCGAGGAGCGGCGTCACGGTGCGCAACCCGTGTTCGGGGCCGCCGGTGAAGTGCAGCGTCGCGGCGAGCGCGAGGCCAGCCAGGGCTAGCACGCCGGCCGAGGTGCGGCTCGCGGACTTTACCGTACTCAGGAGGAATAGCAGGCAGGCTGTACCGACCAGCGCGGCCTCGGGGACGGCCAGGCGGAAGACCTGTTGTAGGGTCTGATCGACACTCAACGAGGAAACTCCTCAGTTCTCGTTCACTTCGCGGCCCGCGTTCGGGCTTCATCACCGACTTGCGCCAGCCGGGTCACGTCGCGCAGCATAACGTCCAGCACCGGCTGGGCAAACAATCCGAGCAGAAGACAGAGCACAGCCAGCGGGCCGACCGTGAGCCGCTCGCGTGCAGTCAAGTCGGTCACAATCACCGATGTCGGCGGTTCCTTCACCGGACCGAAGAAGACCCGCCGCACCATCGTCAGCGTGTACCAGGCGCTCAGGAAGATACCGAGCGCGGCCAATGCGGCGAACGCGGTCGCGGACGCGTTCGCGTTGCGCATGTCGAACACGCCACCGAGCATCAGCATCTCGCTCACGAAGTTGTTGAGGCCCGGCAACCCGATGCTCGCGAAGCTGAACACCAGCATGAGCACCGTCAACTGCGGCAGCCGGGTCCACATGCCGGAGTAATGCTCGACCTGACCGGTGCCGTAGCGCCGGATCAGTATGCCGACCATGAGGAACATCGCCCCGGTCGAAAGCCCGTGATTCACCATGTGCAGGACCGCGCCGCCGATCCCGGATGGGTTGAACGCCACGATGGCCACAACGCAGAATCCGAGATGCGAGAGCGAACTGTACGCGACCAGTCGGCGCATGTCGATCTGCGCGTAGGCGCAGAAGGCGCCATAGATGATGCCGATCACCCCGAGGACCCCAAGGACAGGCATGCCGACGGCCAGCGCCGCATCCGGGCAGAGCGGCAGGCAGATGCGAATGAGGCCGAAGAGGCCCATCTTCGCGAGCAAGGCCGACAGCATGACCGTGACGCCGACAGGCGCTTCGGCATAGGCCCCAGGCAGCCAGGAGTGGAGCGGAACGATGGGAATCTTGACCGCGAATCCAACAGCGAGGGCGAGGAACAGGTACGTCTGAGTTTCGGTCCAGAGCGATCGACCCGACTCGCCGTTTGCCTTGTTCATCCCGGATTGAACGAGGTCGACGAGTCGCGGGATGGAGAACGTGAGCTGGCCCGTCCGCTCGTACATGAACAGGACGGTGCCGGCCACACCAAGAAGCGTGATCAATCCCCCCGCCAGGGTGAAGAGGAAGAGCTTGCGCGCCGCCTCCCGTCGGCTCGGACCGGGCCCCCAGCCGCCGATCAGGAACAAGAGCGGCACCAGCGTCAGTTCGAAACAGACATAGAAGAGAAGCAGATCGAACGACAGGAAGACGCCGAGCACGCCAGCCTGCAGCAGCAAAAGCCACGAGTAGTACGCCCCCTCGCGGCGGTTCACCGTGTCCCATGAGATGAGGACAATGGGAATCATCATGAAGCTGGTGAGCGCCACGAGCCAGACGTTGAGACCGTCGAGGCCGATGAAGAACTGGACGGCGCCCAGGCGGACCCGCTCGCCTTCCGCGCCCGTCCCGTGGAATGGGATGACGTCCCAGGTCGTCGAGTACGACGGCTTGCCGTTGGGCATCGGATCGCCAGGAACGAATTGCGGGGCGAACACCCGTTCTGATTGCTTCTTGGTCCGGTCGATCGATCGGTTGAGGTTTTCGTCATTCTGGATGTCGAGCATCCCGGAGAAAACAATCGCGAGCGTGAGGATGAGATGCAGCCCGGCGGCCATAAGCGCCGTCACCCGCGCCCGCGAACCGTCGAAGCAGCGCAGAACGATCGCGAAAGCCACTGGTAAAGCCAGCAAGGCCGGGGTGAGGGCGCGGATTACGTCCGGGGTCAGCATCGGTCCTCAAGCTGATTGCGTTCTGATCGGGCGGGTCGGGATAGTAGGCCTCACGCTCCGCGTGAGGATCGACGAGACTCGCGCAAGCCGCTGTGCCATCGCGGGGCTCATGCTTTCCTCACGCGGAGCGTGAGGCCTACTATCCCGATCCCGTCACTTCGCCATCAACACCAACCACGCGACAAAACCTGCCACGCCCAGGACCATGGCCAGGGCGTAGAACTGCACAAGTCCGTTCTGGATCGGTCGAATGAGCACTCCAAGGAATCGCGGGATCGTTGCAACTAGCCGGACCAGGTCGTCCACGACCGCCTCGACTAACCCGCAGATACCAGCCACTAGGGTCGCGGGCTGAACGAAGAGCAGGTTGTAGATCTCGTCCACGTAAAGCTTGTTGAGCGAGAGGTAGTACAGCGTCGGCGCTTTTTGGGCGAACTTCTCCGCCGTGCCGGGCTTCTTGAGGTAGACGTACCACGCGATCGCGAAGCCGACGATCGCCACGGCGCTGCTGCCGAGGATGAGCGGCCAGTTCAGGTGCTCGTCGGCCGTGTGTCCGCCACTGGCAGTGACGATCACCGGCGATTGAGTGATGAATCCGCTGAACCAGTGTGTAAACGGCTCGGCGACGATTCCCACCGTGACCGCGCCGATCCCGAGGACGATGAGCGGTACCGTCATGACCGCGGGCTCGTGCGGGTGAGCGCCTTCCGGCATCCGCAACTCGCCCCAGAACGTGCGGAAGTAAGCGCGGAACGTATAGAAGGCCGTCATCAGGGCCGTGATCAGGGCAACGACAAAGAGGATGATGTAGACCGTCCCGAACCGGCCCCCGTGGCCCGCCTCCAGCGTGCTTTCGAGGATCATGTCTTTCGACCAGAACCCGGAGAAGAGCGGAATGCCCGCGAGGGCGAGCGCGCCGGCCAGGAACGCCCAGTGCGTGATCGGCAGCACCTTCCGCAGGCCGCCAAACTCGCGCATGTCGATGACATCGTGCATCGCGTGCATGACGCTGCCGCTCGACAGGAACAAGACCGCTTTGAAGAAGGCGTGCGTGAACAGGTGGAAGATGGCCGCGGTCACCGCGATCGCAGCCAATGACGGCCGGGCGCACCCCACGGCGAGGAACATGTACCCGATCTGGCTGACGGTGGAATACGCGAGCACGCGCTTGAGGTCGTGCTGGGTGAGCGCGATGAACGCGGCCAGAAGAGCAGTGAACGCGCCGATCATCGCGACCGTGAGTTGCACGCCCGGCACCTGGACGAACAGCACCGTGCAGCGAGCCAACAAATACACGCCGGCGGTGACCATCGTCGCCGCGTGGATCAGGGCGGACACCGGCGTCGGGCCCTCCATTGCGTCCGGTAACCAGACGTACAGCGGAAACTGGGCCGACTTGCCGACGGCCCCACAGACAATGAGCAGGCATGCGGCCGCGAACATGGTCGGGTAGCGCTCGGCGAGCGCCGGCGCAGCGCCGAAGATCCGCTCGTACCCGAACCCCCCGAGCTCCGCCATCCACCACAACAGGAAGATCCCCAGGATGAGGCCGACGTCGCCCAGCCGCGTCACCAGGAACGCTTTGCGAGCCGCATCTGCCGCCGAGTTCTTGTGGTGCCAGTACCCGACCAGGAGGTAGCTGCACAGGCCGACGCCTTCCCAGCCCGCGAACATCAGCAAGAAGTTGTCGGCGAGAATGATCAGGCACATCGACGCCAGGAAGAGGCTGACGGTCGCGAAGTATCGCGAGTAGCCGTACGAGCCATGCATGTACCCGACCGAGAAGAGCACGATCCAGAAGCCGATGAAGGTCACCCCCAGGAGCATGACGCCAGCAAGCTGGTCGGCCGCGAGGGCGAACTCGACGACCATATTCGACTTCTCGTACTGAATCGAGAACCAGTGGATCGAGTCGGCGGACGACGAGAGCTGGGGATAAGACACCGGGCTTGGATTGTTGGCAAGGTGGGCCGCGACTCCGATGGCACAGACGCACGACAACCCGGCGCAGACGAGTACAGGCAGGTGGGCAAACCGGCGCAACTCGGTGACCATTCCGCAAATGGCGGCGAGCACGGCGCCGAAGAGCGGCAGCGCCGGGACATACAGGACCAGGTGAGCGGGGTCAAACATACTGCCGCTCCTCGTCGCGCTCGGGCTCGACGCCCGCGGGCGGCAGCTTGGGGAGCGGCTCTTCGGGGGACACCGGGGGCAGCGGCTCCGTGTCCACCGTCTCCGGCACATCCGTCTCGCGCAGCGCCTGCCAGAGGCTGACGTCAAGAGAGCGCTTGCGGCGGTAAAGCATAAGGAAAAGGGCCAGGGCAACACCGGCCTCGCACGCGGCCACCGCGATCACGAATAGCGTGAACACCTGTCCGTGCAGATTCCCGTGGTATCGGCTGAATGCGACGAAGTTGACCGCGACCCCCTGGAGCATCAACTCGGCCGAAAGGAACATGACGATCAAGTTGCGACGGCTCAGGAAGCCAATCAGGCCCAGTGTAAACAGGACCGCTCCCACCGCGAGATAGTGCGAGACCGGGATCACGCGGGCACCTCCCGCCGACCGGCGATGGCGATCGCTCCGACTGTGGCAATGAGGAGGAGCGTGCCCGCGAGTTCGATGGCCAATAAGTGGTCGGTGAACAGGGTGCGGCCAACGGCGGAGACATTGGCGGCCGGCAGTTGCCGTTCGTTTACCGGCTGATCGATCGGCTTGACAACGCCGTGTTCGGACAGCGTCACGTCGTGAAACGTGTTCGTTCCGTCTCGGTAACCCTTTAATCGCATCAGGCCGTCGGAGATCGTTTGGCAGGCCGGTCGGACGCCATCGCCGTCGGGGTCCTTGAAGGCGGTCGGAAGCCCGAAGTCGATGGCGTTTTGCAGTTCTTGAACGGTCTTGTGTTCGGTCAGGCGACGATCGTCCGGGCCGCGCGGGGCGGCGACGCGCACCCGGTCGAGCGCAGACCGCATCTCGGCCACAAACGCGGCCGCTTTCGGCGTCAACGGCGGCGGGTCGGGTTTCATCTCTTCGACGTCGGCCTTGGATCGCGGAGACAGGTAATCCGGGTCAATCTTGTCGGCGCGGGCAAGGGCGCTGGCGTGCGCGATGGCTGCGTCCACGCTCCGCCAGTCGTAAACGCGCTGCAGGCCGACCAGGAACGTCGCCAGCAGCAGGAAGCCGGCCGCAGTGGCGAATTCCGGCTCGCGCGACCGCAGGTTCGCGTTCGATGGCCCTTCTTGTTGCGACAGCATGATGACGAACAAGAAAGTGACGATGATCGCCCCGGCGTAGATGACAACCGTGGCCGCGGCCAGGAAGGGCGCAGCCAGGAGCAGGAAGAGGCCGCACGTGCTGAGCACGACAAGCGCAAACGCAAGCGCCGACCGGGCCGGGTTCCGGCCCGTGATCATCAGGACGGCGAAGACGATCGCGAGACCAGAGAAGCCGAAGAAGAGGACCGATTCCACCGTCTCGGGGACCCTGTCACCGAATCCTCGGAGTAGGAAACCCGCCAACCCGGCCAGCGCCAAGAGACCCAGGAGCAGCCCGTACTTGCGGGGCCGCTGTCTGGTGACCGGCAGCAGGTACCAAACCGTCAGCCCCCCCGCGACGACGGGTAGCATGACGGTCCAGTTCAGCGGGTCGGGTGAGGCAGCCAATGGTGTTCCTGGCGGGTCAGCGCAGCTACTTAGGGAGTTCCGCCGCGGGGCCGTAGTGGCCAGCGCGAGTCCGAACCGGGTCGGTGCCGGCTTTCACGGTGTAATCGAAAACACTGAGCAGCTTCTCCTTGTCGAACATCATCTGCTCGCGGCTCAGCCCGGTCAGGTCGTACAGCGTTGTGAGTTCAATCGCGTCGACTGGGCAGGCTTCCTCGCACATGCCGCAATAGATGCAGCGCAATTCGTCGATGACGAACGTCTCCGGGTACTTCTCTCGATCTTTCCACTCCGCCGGCGCCGCGGCGGCGACAATGTCGATGCAATGCGCGGGACAGGCCGTGGCGCACATGTAGCAGGCGACGCAGCGCACTCGCCCCTGTTCGTCCTTGTTGAGGCGATGGACTCCGCGGTAGTTCTGCGGCAGTTTCGGCTCCTCCTCCGGGTACCCTTCCGTCCGCACTTGCGGCTTGAAGATGTGCCGGACCGTGGTCGCCAGGCCCTCGGCAATCGCAGGGAGGTACATGCGCTCGAACAGGCCGACTTTCGGCTCATCGACCCAACGGACTGATTTCGTCCCGGCAGGCATTTCGTACCTCGATCGCTAGGCCGCAATCGGCTCATGCAGGGGCCGCGACACCACCGTTGAACGTTCGCGCGTCGCGATGACGGCCGCGGCGACGAATGTGATGACAGACGTCGCGGTCACCATCCAAGATGTCAGGCCGAACTCCTTTACCGCCATCACACATAACAGATTCACCATTGCCAGCGGGATCATCACTTGCCACGCCAGGCCCATGAGCTGGTCGAACTTGAAGCGCGGAATCGTCCAGCGCACCAGCATGTAGATCATGATGAAGATGAAGACCTTGATCGCGAGCACCAGGAACTTGATGACAAGTCCCGCGGTTCCGCCGATATCCGTGAGCCACGGGAAGTGCCAGCCGCCGAAGAACAGGATCGCCATGAAGAAGCTAGTCGTAATCATGTGGATGTAATCCACCATCAGCATCAGGCCGAGCTTCATCGACCCGTATTCGGTGTGGAATCCGCCGACTAATTCCTGCTCCGCTTCCGGCAAATCGAACGGCAATCGATTGCATTCTGCGAATACTGACACCATGAACAACAAGAACGCGAGCGGCTGGTAGAGCACGAACCAGCCGTGGTGCACCTGGTAGTCGAGGATCTTTTCCAGGTTGACCGACCCGACGAAGAGGAAAATGCCGAGGACCGACATGCCGAGCGGGATTTCGTAGCTGATGATCTGGGCACTCGATCGCAACGACCCGAGGAGTGAGTATTTGCTATTGGACGACCAGCCGCCGAGGATGATGCCGTAGACAACCAGACTGCCGAGCGCGAAGGCGAACAGGATGCCGATATCGAGGCCGGGGGCGATCGCGAAGGTTCGCTCGGACCGATACGACTCCACGTCCGCCCGGTGCTGCTCGATCGCGACATCAATGGGGCGCTCGGCGGTGACGGCAACCGGGCCCGGCGGCGGGTTGGACGGACCAAACGGCACAATGCTGAATGCGAGCAATGCGGTCGCGACGCCAACGCCGGGTGCCAGAAAGTAGAACACCCGGTCCACGTGTGATGGGATGATGTCTTCCTTGAAGAAGAACTTGATCCCGTCCACGATCGGCTGCAGAAGCCCCCACGGCCCGACGCGGTTCGGCCCGAGCCGGTCCTGAACGAAGGCCGAGACTTTGCGCTCGGCCAACGTCAGGTACGCGACCGTCCCCATGATCACCGCGAAGACGATGACGATGAGGAGGATCGTGTAGGTCAGGTCGAAATCGGTCATCTTGCGCTAAGTGGTGAGCTTGACTCCCAGTTTGTCAATCGCGGCGCCCAGCTTGGCGAAGTAGGGGATCTCAGCGGCCAGTTCCTTGCGTATCGTGGCGGCGTTGTAGAGGCCCGTGCGGCCGGCGAGGTCCATGAAGACCTGCCCTTCGGCCCGGGTCTCGAGCGGTGGCCGGCACGCGCGATGGAGTACTTGTGCAAGTCCCGCGTGATTCACGTACACGCCGTCCTTCTCGCTGAACGCGGTTGCGGGCAGGACGTACTTCGCATTCGCCGTCGGAGCGCCGTGGAAGAGCTCCGTGACCGCCAACAGCACGTCCGCCGGCAGTTCGCCGATCAAGTCGAGCGTTCCTTTGTCCGGATACCCCCCCGTCAGGAACAGTGCCGTCGCCTCGCCCTTCTTCGCGGCTTCGACGGCTGCCGAGTAAGGGATCACCGATCCTTGGAAGTGTTTGAGGATCTCTTCAACCCCGCGGCGGTTCGGGCACTTCTCGGCCCGGATCGTGAACTTGGCGGGCTCGACCGACCGGCCGCGGCGGTCCTTTGGATAGGCATCGTCGTCCCCGACGACCGGGACGAATCCGAGCGCCAGTTTCACGTGCTCCGATTGCGCTTTCAGCCACTTCGCGGCGAGGTATGCCTCTTCCACCGTCAGGAACGGCGACAGAACGGCCCAAACAGTTTCGGGATTCCTACGGAATTGCGCGGTGAACTCGTCGCGGACTTCCTTGACGACCTCCGCATACGACACAGCCACAAGTTGTCCGGAGCGACGGATGTGTGGGCGCTTGATGCGGATCGCCGAGTCCGCGTGGTGGTAGCCGTACCGACCCTCGTCGCACATGAAATAGCCTTGCGCCTCCGGGTTCTCTCGCGGACGCAGCCGAAACACGACGTCCTTGTTGGAATCAACGTGGATCGAGCAACCGGTCGAGCAGCGCGGACAGACGCTGTCGGTCTCCTTCAGGTACCAGACGCGTTGTTTGTAGAGGAAATCTTTGGATCCGAGCGCGCCCACTGGGCAGAGATCCACGACGTTGCCGGCCAGCTTGTTCTCGAGCGGCTCGCCCGGGAAGATGTCGATCTCCGAGTGATCGCCGCGGCTGGTCACCTGCAACTCGGCCGTTCCGGAAATCTCACGCGTGAACCGCACGCACCGCGTGCACATGATGCAGCGGTCGGTGAAGAGCGTGATCGTGGATGAGATGCCCGGCTTGTTCGGCGGCTGGTTCTTCTCGTCAACGAGTCGCGTTTCCGACCGGCCGAACTGATACGAGTAGTCCTGGAGCTTGCACTCGCCGGCCTTGTCGCAGACTGGGCAGTCGAGTGGGTGATTCAGCAGCAGCGCTTCCAATGTGTCGGCCTGAGCCTTCGAGGCGCGGTCACCGGGAACATACTTCGGGTCGTAGGCGAGCGCCGGATGGCTCTTGTCGCGCTTCGCGTACTCGCCCGTGACGATCACAGTGCCGTCCTTCACCGGCGTCTGGCAGCCGGGGAAGACTTTCGGGACCATCGTCACCTTGCCGTCCTTGAGATCCCCCATCTCGACCAGGCACATGCGGCACGAAGCGACGACCGTCAGGGCCGCGTGGTAGCAATAGTGCGGGATCAATATGCCGGCGCGCTCGGCCGCCTGAACGCAATTCAGGCGGGCATTGCCGATATCGACCGGTTTGTCGTTGACGTAGACGGTTGCCATTCAATTCCGCAATTGCAGGTTCGTCACTTACTTCCCGAGTCGTTGATCCAACTCCTGCCGGGTCATCGGTTGGATGCCCGAGGATGTGAGCACCGAGAAATTCCCTTGAGGAAGCACGGCCCAGGCCCATACTTCCTCGCGAGTCTTGGCCGGATTGAGAACGATGAGCTTCTGATCAACGTACTTGGCATATTGCGGCGCTTCTTTCTTGAGCGCTTCGTAGGTCGTCTGGACAGGGGGGATGTTTCCGTCCACGGACGCTGCGTCAATGAATATGCGAATCTGCTCGAGCGCGTTGTTGAGTTGCAAGCGATCGGTGGCGCCGTGAACGCCCATCACTCCGGGACCGGCGCCGGGACGCACTTCCAGTGGTCCGCCCTGATTCGCGGGCTGATCTGAATCCGAGTTCTTGAACGTCGACCTGCGACACCCCGCCGAGATCACCAGGATCAGGGCGACGAACAGCAATGATCGCGTCATGACCGCCCCCTTTTTCAGTGCGCTGCCACCGGCAGCGATTTGATCACACTCTTCCGCCCCGCCTTGATCGCGTCCTCAAACTCGTGCCGGAACTTTTTGATTGCGGTCTTCACTGGCCAGCCGGCGCCGTCGGCGAGCCCGCAGATCGTCGTCCCCGGCATGATGCCGATGCGGTCGGCCACGTCCACGAGGATGTCCAGGTCCTCCCGTCGCCCGTGCCCACGGCGCATGCGCTCGGTGATCTTGAGCATCCAGCCGGTCCCCTCGCGGCACGGTGTGCACTGGCCGCAGCTCTCGTGGGCGAAGAACTGGCAGGTGTTGTGCAGCACGTCCACCATGCTCGTCTCGTCGTCGATCACCGTGATCGCGGCCGTGCCGAGCCCGAGGCAGCCGACCTTGCCCGGCCCGTTGAAGTCGAGCGGGATGTCGTACTCGGTCAGGTCGGTGTCTTTCAGTTTATCGTCGCACTTGACGAACCCCATGCTGATCCCGCCGGGATTGACCGCCTTGGCCTTGCGTCCCTTCCAGACGCCGCCGCCGTGCTTTTCGACGAGTTCGCGGAGCGACACACCCATCGGCAGCTCGACACACTTTGGTTCGTTGACGTGGCCGGCGAGCGTGTAGAGCTTCGGACCATAGCTGCCCGCGTCGCGCGGATTCTTCGGGTCGGGCGGCACACCGATCGACTTGAACCAGTCGTTGCCGCGACGAAGGATGTGCGTCACACACGCGAGCGTCTCGACGTTGTTGACAATGGTCGGCTTGCGGAACGCCCCCTCGATGGCCGGGAACGGCGGCTTGATCCGCGGCCACGCCCGCTTCCCCTCCAGCGACTCGATGAGCCCGGTCTCTTCGCCGCAGATGTAGGCCCCGGCGCCGCGGTGCAGGTAGACGTCCAGATCGAAGCCGGTCCCGAGGATGCTTTTGCCGAGGAGCTTGGCCGCGTACAACTCGTCGATTGCACCTTGCAGAGCGCGGAACGCGGTGCCGTATTCGTAGCGGATGTAGAAGTACGCCGTCCGGCTCTTGATCGCGTAGCACGCGAGCATGATGCCTTCGAGCACCTGATGGGGGTCCTTCTCCATCAGGATGCGGTTGTTGTAAGTGCACGGCTCGGACTCATCCGCGTTGACGCACAGGTAGAT
>Ga0066903_100005316_pt1 | contig 11146 bp, 10 predicted proteins | sample PanSoiMetaGPlot1_FD_67491 | JGI IMG/M metagenome (GOLD analysis project Ga0066903, IMG submission 67491) | Tropical forest soil microbial communities from Panama analyzed to predict greenhouse gas emissions - Panama Soil - Plot 1 (version 2) | ecosystem: Environmental > Terrestrial > Soil >...
CGCGCCTTTCCCGGCGCGGCCCCTGATCAGCAACCGAAAAGCTCAGTCCCGATCTTCTCAACCAACGCAACTGCTATCCCGCACGTCCGGCGCTTTTGCGATGCTGGCCGTTCGTGGCTTGCAGTGGGTCGGTACCCGGACGCGCTCTACAGGCGCGCCGTTCCCGAGGAGCAAAATCGCCTCCGCGCGGAGGATTTGCGCCGCGGCGCGCGAGCGCAAAGCAATGGGCGGAACATATCGGGAAGTTTCCCGATCAATCTAAGCGGCGCAATGCTGGCATCGGACTAACAGCCCGATATATTGTGGCGGTGCCGTAGCTGCCATCAAGGGGAAGATTTCATGAAGAATGCAATGCGATTTTTAAGCGTTGTGCTGCTGATCTGGTGGCTCCCGTCGCAAGTGCGAGCCGCAGAGAATGTCAAGATTGGCGTCATTTACCCACTGACCGGCAATGCTGCAAGCGCTGGCAATTCGGCTAAGGACGCGGTTGAGGTTGGCGTCGAGATCGTCAATAGTCCGCATCCCGAGCTTCAAGGCATCCCGCTCGCGGAAACGGCGGGGCTTCCCAATCTGGGCGGGGCCAAGATCGAGCTCATTGGCGCCGACCACCAGGGCAATCCATCGGCTGGCCAGAGCCAGACCTTGCGCCTCATCACTCAGGAAAAGGTCGCGGCCATGCTTGGGGTCTATCACTCCTCGGTCGCGCTGACGTCGACAGCCATCGCCGAGCGGCAGGGCATCCCCTTTCTTGTCTCCGATTCGGTCGCGCTTAATATCACCCAGCGCGGCTTCAAATGGGTTTTCCGCACGGGGCCGATCGCCCCAGATTTTGCCAATGCCTACACGAAATTTCTGACTGAACTCAAGGCGGTCGGCAGAAAAATCGATGCCCTTGCCGTGGTGAACGAGAATACCGATTATGGCACATCCGTCGCCGCCAGCATCCTCGAAGCGGCAAACAAGGTTGGAATCAAAGTCGCAGCGCAGATCCCCTACAATGCCAACACTGCCGACGTGTCGGCGCAGGTGCTGCAACTCAAGCAAGTGCAGCCGGATGTAGTCATCTTCATCAGCTACACGGCTGATACCATCCTATATTTCAAGACCATGAAGAGTCTTGAGTATCTCCCGCCGATGATCATCGGCGACGATGCCGGCTTTTCAGACCCCTCGTTCATCCCGGTGGTCGGGGATATCGCCCAAGGGGCGATGAACCGCAGCGCTTGGGACATCGGCAAGCCGGGCAGCAACAGCTATAAAATCAATGAGCTGTTCAAGGCCAAGACTGGCCGCGATATGGACGACACCAGCGCGCGCTGGATGCAGGGATTTTTGGTGCTCGCCGATGCCATAAACCGAGCGGGCTCGACCGAGCCGGCCAAGATCCAGAAGGCATTGCAAGAGACCGATCTAAAGCCCGACCAGCTCATGATCGGTTACCGCGGCGTGAAATTTGACGAAACGGGTCAGAATACCTTGTCAGCGACCTACCTAATCCAGCTTCAGGGCTCGGAATACAAATCCGTCTGGCCGGCGGAGCGAGCCACGACCCAGCTGCAGTGGCCCATGACGGGTTGGAAGAGATAGCCCGAGCCCCAGATCCAAGTGGGGTCAAAGCGCGGGCCACCCTGACGCACGCATCCCTTCAGGGCGCCCGCCGGGTTTCGCCTGTGCGAGTAGCAATGCCCAGATAAATCTCCTGCACCTGCGCGTCGTTTGCCAGATCGGCGGCTGCCCCTTCAAGAACGGTTCGGCCGGTCTGCAGGACGTAGGCATAGTCGGCGATATTGAGCGCCAGCGGCACCGATTGCTCGGCTAGGAGAAGGGTGAGGCCCTCATTGTGCAAACGATAGAGCGTCTCATATAGGGCCTCGACCACCGCGGGTCCAAGGCCCAGGCTCGGCTCATCGAGCATGAGCAGCCGTGGCTCGCTCATGAGGGCACGGCCGAGGGCAAGCATTTGTCGCTCGCCCCCTGAAAGAGTGCCGGCCAGCTGGCGCCGTCGCTCTGCCAGGCGCGGAAATAAAGCGTAGACCCGCTCAAAGAGCGAGCCCAAATGCGATTTGTCGGCAAGCGCGGTCGTGCCAAGTCGCAAATTCTGCTCCACTGTCTGAGAGACAAATAGACGCCAGCCTTCCGGCGACAATGCGAGCCCGCGTCTGACGAGGGCATAGGCAGGCAGTCCTGCAATCTGCTCGCCACGCCAGCAAATAGTGCCGAGGGATGGTCTCACAAGTCCGGCAATTGCAGCGAGCGTCGTGGTCTTGCCGGCACCGTTTGAGCCCAGCAAGGCCACGATCTTTCCCGTCTCGACATTGAGCGAGACGTCGACAACGCCAACGAGATCGCCATAGCGCACTTCCAGGTGCTCAACGGTCAGCCTCTCTACACTCATGGCCTGTACTTGCGGTGGCCACGGCCAAGGTAGGCCTCGATCACAGCCTCGTCCCTGATGACATCGGATGGTTTGCCTTGGGCGATCACCCGGCCCTGATTGAAGACCAACACCCGTTCGGCCAGTGTCATGATCACCTCCATGATATGCTCGACGATGACGAGCGTGATGCCCCTCGTGTGAACGCGTCGCAACAGGTCGATCCCGGCGCGCAATTCCGTCGGGTTGAGGCCGGCGAGCACCTCATCGAGCAGCATCAGCCGTGGACCCGTGGCCAGCACGCGCGCAATCTCGAGGCGCTTGCGGCCCGGCGTGCCGAGCGATCGCGCGCGCTGGTTTCGCTGCTCTGCTAGTCCTGTGAACTCAACGATCTCGAGCGCGGTCGCCAGAGCATCGCCCCGATGGGGATGGCGCAGGAACGCGCCTACAAGAACATTGTCGAGGATTGTCATGTCCTCGAAGGTCGCCGGGACCTGAAACGTGCGGCCTATGCCCACGCGCGCATGCGCTTCGGCGGTGGCGTGCGTCAGATCGGCGCCGGCGAAGACAATGCGTCCTTCGCTGGGGCTCATATCGCCGGCAATACAGTTGAAGAAGGTGGATTTGCCCGCGCCATTGGGGCCAATCAGACCCACGATCTCGCCTTCTTCGACCGAAAGGTTCACGCCGGACACGGCGCGAAAATTACCGAAGACCTTCGCGATACCCTGCGCGCTAAGCAGCATTTTATCGCCTCAGCAATTGCGCCGAGATGCGGTGGTAAAGTTCGTGCAAACCGCCCGGCTCGAACCTCGCAAGCAGAATGATAATGCCTCCATACAGAATGTAGGTGAGCCCCGACCCACTAGCGCCAAACCAGGTATTGGTCGCCGTCTGCAATGGCACGAGGACGAGTGCGCCGACGAGCGGACCAAAAAGCGTGCCGGCTCCTCCGAGGGCGGCCACGATCAACAACTGCACCGAGACAAGAATTCCGAAACCGCTATCGGGATCGATAAACCCTGTTTTGAGGGAATAGAGAGAGCCCGCAACCGACGTGAATGCGGCGCTGAGCATCAGCGCCTTGAGCTTCGTCCATCGCACGGGCACACCGAGACTGCGTGCGGCCCGCTCGTCTGCCTTGATGGAGCGCAGGTAGTAGCCGAACCGACTGCGTTGCACTTCAAAGGTCAGGTAAAGCAGGACGGCAAGCACGCCGAGAAACATGTAATAGTAGGGAAGTTCGCTGCGGAAGGTCAGGTCCCACCAGCCTCGCCCGACCGCTGGTCCCTGCAGACCGATTGCGGCACCGACGAGGTCCCAGGTGCCGACAAAAATGCGAATGAGCTCGGCCACGGCGATCGTCGCCATGCTGAAATAATGACCTTGCAGCCGAAAGGTCGGCATTCCGATCACCACGGCGAGGGCGAGGGAAAGCAGAATTGCGGCGGGAACGCCCGCTACGGGGGGAAGCTTCCACAAACTGAAGAACAGCAGGGGCATATAGGCGCCCACCCCGAAAAACATGCTGTGGCCGACGGATACCTGGCCGGCATAGCCGCCAACGATGTTCCAGGCCGACGCGGAGATCGCAGCCAGCAAAAACGCAACACCAATATCCCAATAGAAGGGGCCGGTGAGGATGAAGGGATAGAGGAGCAGAGCTGCGGCGATGGTGAGCAGACCCCATTTCATGGTACGGGCCTACCTTTCACGCCCTGCCCATCAGGCCTTGCGGACGCAACCACAACAGGGCAACGAATAGCCCATAGACGATGATGTCCTTGTAGATCGGGCCGAACAGGTAGGCCGATCCCGCCTGAATGAGGCCAATCATGAGGCCGGCATACATTGCGCCCGGTACGCTGCCAAAACCGCCGAGGGCGACAACCACGAATGCTGTCAGCCCAAATGTCTCACCCACCGAGGGTGACCAGGGATAGGCGATCGCCATCAGCGCACCGGCAATCCCTGCGCTGCCGGCAGCGAGCCCCCACGCCAGCGCCTGCATTCGATCGGGCCGAATGCCCATCAGCATGGCCGCGGCGCGATCTTCCGCGACGGCAAGCAGCTGGCTGCCGATGGTTGTGCGCGTTAGCAGCATGTGGAGGCCGATTGTAAGTGCGGCGGCGACAATGCCTGCAACCAGCTGAGGCACCGGCATGAGGATCCCGGCAATGTTGATCGTGCCGGAGAGATAGGTCTGGGGCAGGGATACAAAGTTTGCCGAGAAGATCCAGAAGGCGGTGTAGCGGAGCAGCAGAGCAAGGCCAAATGTGGAAAGAATTTGTGCAAGCATCGGGCCGCGCGCCACGTGACGGATCAGCAGAAGGTAGACGGCAACACCCAGCGCGAACAGCGCGCAAGCCGCGACAAAGCCGAACATGCCGGGCCCGCCACCGAGCCATACAACAACGAGGAGAGCCACATACATGCCGAGCATGACGAATTCGCCGTGGGCGAAATTGATGAAATTCATCATGCCCCAGATCAGCGTTAGACCCGAGGAGAACAACGCGTAAATGGCTCCCAGCAGCAGGCCGCCTACGATCACCTGCACGAGCAACATCGATTAATGTTTCCAGCCCTTCATGGGCCACACGAGCTTGGCGCTGCCGGCCCGATCGGGCCACACGAGGCGATACTTGTTGCCCTCTAATTGGATCAGGTAGGTGGATGCGAGGAAATTCTGGCCGGTCTCGTCGAACTTGACGCCGTTGTAGCCCATCATCAATTGCTCGGGTTTGAGGTCTGTCTTGCTCAGGGCGTCGCGGATCCTCTCAGGATCCGTCGAGCCCGCGCGATTGAGGGCATCGGCGAGCGCCAGGAAGCTCTGCATATTGCGGGCGCTCGTGTCATCGAGATCCCGCCCGGTCTTGGACTTGTACATGTCGTTGATTTTGTATGTCGTGCTGCCGGGCTGGCCAATGTCCCAGGCACTTCGGTTCATGGCTCCTTGGGCGATGTCGGCGACGGCGGGAATAAAGGAGGGATCGGAAAAACCGGTGTCATCGCCGATCACCATGGGAGGCAAATAGTCGAGATCCTTCATCGACTTCATGTAAAGGATGGAATCGGACGTATAGCTGATGAAGATCACCACATCGGCATTTTTCTCCTTAAGTTGCAATACCTGTGCGGAAACATCGGTAGAGCTTGCGCTGTAGGGAATACGTATCGCCACAGGGATGCTATTTTTCTTTGCCGCGGCTTCAATCTGTTCCGCCACAGAGGTGCCGTAATCGGTATTCTCATTGACTACGGCAATCGACTCGATCCTGTTGCCTTGTTTTTTCATGTCGTTGAAAAAGCGCATGTACGTTGCGGCATAGTCGCTGGCGATCGGAGTGCCGCGAAACACCCATTTGAATCCGCGCCCGGTAATGTTTAGCGCTGCCGACTCACCAACCATGAAAGGAATGCCGTAGCGTTCCGCGACCGCAGTGGCGGTGAAGCTGCACGACGATTGATAGGCGCCGATCAGAGCATGGACCTTGTCCTGCGTGATCAGACGCGTCGCCAACTGCTGTGCGGTCGCCGGAACACCCTGGTGGTCGACGAAAACTAGCTCGAGCTTAGCGCCCCCCAGATTGGGCAATCCTTCGGTTGCGGCGAGCGGGATATTGCTCAGCTCGGGATGTTTGTTGTTGACAATCTCGGCGGCGATTTCTGCCGCTGCCTTCGAGGCCTGACCGGCAGCAGCGGCGTTGCCGGTGAGCGGCCACAGGATTCCTATTTTGACGGGATCGACGGCGGTGGCCGGCCCCATGGAGGCCAGAATTGCCAGCGCGCCTGCGAGGAGCGCACGCGGCAGCGACAGAATTCTCACGTCGATCCTCCCCACGGAGCTATTGTTCTTGGAGCTGAGGACACAGCGTCCGTCGCTGTAGCCCATGCTTGCGCCGACTGCAGTGTGCTCCCGCGGCCGTTTGGTCACGGTAGAAAGCGGATTTGAGAGTGTCAACGAGGGGTTTTTATGGTGGCAGCGTTGGCTCGGACAGGCGGGTGTCCACAGGAGCAAGAGTAAGCCTAACAACGGATGCCCGCCGCGCCGTCTCGGTTCGGACCGTGCTGAAAATGTCAATTCCCGCGCAACCTTGCTAGTCGGCTTTCCGCGTCTGTAGCGCCAAGTTCACGTGCTCGCTCGTACCATTTTTTTGCCTCGGCACTATCGGGGAGGACACCTTCCGCATGCAAACTTGCAAGCTCGGCTGGGTCGTAGGTTGCCGCCAGCCGCAGCGCGGCTGCGGCAAGACCCGCATCGGCCGCCCGACGGAAGAACTGACGCGCCGCCTCGATGTTTCCATCGACCAGATATTTCTCGCCTTGCGCAACGAGTTTTTCCGCGCGCGCCTTCACCTCGCTTGAGACGGCAGCTGAGGTTGGCAATGTTGGGGCTTCGGGCGCTGGCTTGTCGACCGCGGGAATTTGCGGTAGCGCCGTTTGCGCTTCCTCGGCAGCGGCAATTTCAAGCACAGTTGTTGCCTCCGCCAGCAGCGAGCCATCGCTTCCGATAAGGGAGATGACAACCTCCGAGCGCCCGGAAACGCCGGCCGGTATATCGGCCTCTAGCACTACGCTGTCTCGGGAACGGACGGCAAGCAGGGGAATGGTCCACGACCCCAAATTGGCCTCCCACCCCGGCAGAGACACGCGCGCGGGCAGCCCACGGAGGCTCACCACGCACTTGTTGGGCACGATCTCAGGCGGACCAACCCCAATCGTAATAACGGCCCGGGATTGGGCTCGCGCAAGGATGGTCGGCGCAATCGTGATATGGGGGCGTGGCCCCTCCACCTGCTGGCTACGCGCGTCTTCCGCGGTTGCAAGCACCGCCAACGTTGCGAGTACGAGCGCGCTCATCCGATACCGGCGCCGATTGGCGAGTGTCGCTTGGCACCAGTTCGTCGGTGATAGCAATCCCTGCCCCGGCATTTCGCTTGACAAGGTTGCTTCCCGCTCGCCTATCTTTCGCACCACTTATCCCGAGAGCTATGGATTGGGCTGCATTTTCTTCCATTTGAGGAAATTCTCGAAAAGACGCTGCTGTTCGGCCACGTCGTTTGGCGCGGCACGGGCTGCCAGTTGGCGCACCAGCTGCAGGTCGATCTGCTGCAGCTTCTCGGATTCAGCAACCATCTGCTTTAATTTCTCCTCCGCTGGCCGATACCGCGTCCAGCCGGGTACCGAGGCGGCGAGGTTTATGCTTTTCCACTTGGCCTGATAGGGCGGTTCGTGAAAATTCTTGAAGCGATCGAAGTAATAGTCAATGAAGCGAGAGAGCCGCCGAGCCCGGTCGCTCCCACGCGGCCAGTTGTGCACGGCGAGCACCGCCTGTACGCCGATTGTCTCGATAGTTTCGCCGGACTTGATGTAACCGGGATAGTCTTCCGCGGTGAAAAACGACGGCACATAGAAGTCTTCGAACTTTTCGAACGGCACGGGCAGGAACTTGAAGCCATAGTCGTTCTTGAATTTCGCCAAGAATTCGTTTGGCTTGCCAACGGTATGCAGTAGCGCCGCAACCTCTCCGGTCTTCATTTTCTCAAGCGCGATGGCATTGTTGATATAGAGGGGCTCCACCTTCACCCCGAGACGCCGGAAAAGGATGGGGCCCGTTACCGATGGTCCAGCGCCCTGTGTGTTAAAGCTCACTTTCTTGCCTTCCAGATCGCGGAAGGAATTGATCTCGGGACGCACAAGTACGTGGAGCTCTGATATGTATAACGCCGAAATGTAGTTGATGCGCTTCTCCACGTTCGCAATCTTGTCGACTGTTCTGAAGTGTTCGAACACGTCAGCGTGCGTGATCGCTATGTCGATACCTTTGAGATAGAGCAGGTCCACCACGTTCTCAGCCGCTCCCGGCGTTACGACTGGGAGGACGCGCAGCTGCTCGCCATCGTTGACGTTGCGCGCAATTTCGGTAGCAAAGCGTAGGATTGTGCCTTCCGGCAATCCGCCGGCGAGACCTACAGTCCACTGGTTGGCCTTTTCGATCCTGCTGGCTTCTTGGGGACCCTTCAGCTGGGCCCGCGCCTGCGCCAAACCCGCTAGCGAGAAGACGAACATCGTGGCAAGCGCCACGCCTAGGTTGGCAATCCTGCGCATCTTCGGCTCCCTCGCTCCCCAAAAAAATTCAAGCGCGCCCACTCCAATAGATGGAAGGTTGTCTCACGTGGTAGTCAGTATCTCGTTCGAATGCGCCCGCAATTCTGAACAGGAGCTGTTCCTGAAAGTCATTGGCGACAATCTGCAATCCAATGGGCAACCCTGTTGTGCTATAACCGCACGGGAGCGAAATCGCCGGGAACCCGGTGAAGCTAATTGGCACGGTAAACTGGCGCACTCCGGGATCTGCTTCGGCATCCACCGTGAATGAAGGGGCCGCAAACGGATGGGTTGGCGTAAGGAAGGCGTCCACGTCCTTGAATACTTCGCGGATCTCTGCGATCTCTTTTGGCCGCTGCTCGACCGCGGCGGCGTACGCCTCTTTGCTGATCTTCTCCGCTTGCGCCATATTTGCGTGGACGACCGGCCCGAACAGAGCCTTGTTTTCGGCGCCGCGATAACTGTCGCCCAGGATTTGGTCGAACTCGTAAATCAGGATGGTAAGGGGATATTTGAAGTCGATCTTGCCACTCAAAAGAGGTATTTTCACGGATTTGATCACTGCGCCGAGTTTGGCGAACTGGTCGGCCGAGGCTTGTATGGCTGCGCCAACCGCCGGATCAACGTTGCGGAAGGTGAAATCATCGACGATGCCAAGACGCAGCCCCTTCACTCCGCTATGCAAATCGGCGGTGAAGTCGGCCGCGGGTGTGCGAACCGCGTACTTATCCTTCTCGTCGTACTCGGCAATCACCTGAAGTAGGGCCGCCGCATCAGCTACGCTGTGCGCCAGGGGACCTACGGTATCCAAGCTGTACGCGCGCGGAAATACTCCACGCACGCTCACGCGCCCATAGGAAGGGCGCACACCCACCAGTCCGAGCCAGCTAGCCGGCCCTCGGATCGAGATTCCGGTGTCCGTTCCAAGCCCGCCTAAACAAAGGCCGGAGGCAATAGCCACGCCCGTTCCGCTTGATGAGCCGCCCGGCCAGCGCTCCAGGTCCCACGGATTGCGCGCATTGCCAAAGTGCTGATTGCGTCCGGCAACTCCGGCGGCAAACTCATTCATGTTTGCCTTGGCGATCATAATCGCGCCGGCTCGCTTCAACAGCGTGACGACATGTGCATCCGCATCAGGCACGCGCTTGCCGAAAAACGCAGAGCCCACTGTTGTCAAAGTGCCGGATGTATCAATGTTGTCCTTGTAGACGATTGGAATTCCATGCAGCGGCCCTCGCGCATTGCCCTGTTTGAGTTCGGATTCGAGAACCGAAGCGGTTTTCAAAGCCTCTTCTTCCGTCAACGTGATAAACGGATTGAGCTGGGGGCCGAGCTGCTTGGAGCCTTCAAGGTAGCTGTTGACGAGCTCGGTCACGCCCAGCGAACGATTGCGAAATCTTTTGCCCGCTTCCTCGATGGTGGGCGGCAGGTCTGCGGTTTTAGTCTGCGCCATCAGACGGCCACGAAATATCGGCGAAAGTGCCAACATGGCCGATGCCGCTCCGATGCGGCGCAGAGCTTCTCTTCGCTCAAGCGCGGGAAAGTTGCTCTGCAACTCACCATCATGCGGATCTGACATGTGTTCCCCATTTTTTTCTACTGGGCTTGGGATCGAGGAGAACCCAATCGAGCTTGCGCAGAGTTTGCCCTTGGCGCCTCAGCGCATCTCCCCCGCACCGGAATCCCCCCATGCTAGCCCCGGCGATAATCGTTCCCTGGCAGATCTTGCCGATTGCGAACCTTTCCCGCAACTGGCTATTGCATGGCGCATTCGTGTGCTCGGGTAGGAGGAAGGGCGACCGCGCTATCATCGCGTTCCCTGCGCTTGCGCATGAGATCGCAATAAGCCATTGAAAATGGCTACAGAAGCCTGCGGCAGCAAGGGCTGGGGAAGCATACCGCCGCACTGCGGTAGGCCGGTCAATGCTTTGGTCTTAAACTGCGCGCGGTGGGCCCGGCCCGCTATTTGCCAAATCATATCGCATCGCAAGCAAAAGTTAGCGCAAGACGCTTTCGGTTTGCCAACATCCTTGACCTCGCGAGAGGTGGCCTTCTCGTCGGAAGACTGCGCCTAGTCGTTATTTGCGAAGGGCGCTTGCGGTCGGGCCTGCAATCTTCAATGTGAAATTGAGGGGTTGAGCGTGCTCGACACGCAAATCAGCAATGCGCCGGCCAAGAAAGATGCGCGCCGGCCCATCGTGCGCTCTCTATGTGTTTATGTGGATGGGCATGATCATGAGACGCTCAACCGTGATCCGATCACGATTGAGTTTTCGATCGCTGTCGTGCTCGGGCTTCTCGCCATTGTCGGCCATCGTTGCTTGGCTTGCGTACGGGCGGGCTCGGGGGTCGCTCACTCTGTTTTGCTGCGACTACTACTCGAGCTTGGTTGGCAATCTGGGCTGGCACGTCTTCGTTCTCACGGGCATTATTTTCATCGGCTGCATCTTTTTCTCCAGTATCGTTGAAATGGTGATCCTCAGGTTCAATGCGCCGATCTTTGCGTCATCGTGCGCCATTCCCAGTCAGCGCGATGTGGCACACTTCGTCTGGGATGCGGTGGCGCAAGGTGCCTTCAAATTTCGCAAGTATTTGCCGCTCTCATCCGACGGCTGCACGCCAGACAAGAGCGGCTGGACCGCGCAGGCAACGAGGCTGCTG
>Ga0066903_100005317_pt1 | contig 11143 bp, 6 predicted proteins | sample PanSoiMetaGPlot1_FD_67491 | JGI IMG/M metagenome (GOLD analysis project Ga0066903, IMG submission 67491) | Tropical forest soil microbial communities from Panama analyzed to predict greenhouse gas emissions - Panama Soil - Plot 1 (version 2) | ecosystem: Environmental > Terrestrial > Soil >...
GATTCGCACGCCTCACAGATCCGGAGAATCCAGGGTTGCGAGATTGTGGGAGTCTGTGATCGCGAGCCACTGATGGCTCAGCAACTCTACGACCGGTTCCCCGTGCGGCGCCACTTCAGTGACGTTTCCGATCTCCTTTCCAAAAGCCGCCCCGATGTTGTCCACATCACGACACCACCAGCGAGTCACTTCAGTCTGGCTAAGACGTGCCTGAACGCGGGATGCCACGTTTATGTAGAAAAGCCCTTCACGCTCTACAAGAATGAAGCGCAGGAGTTGATCGGGCTGGCCAATGAACGCGGACTGAAAATTACAGCCGGCCACGACGATCAGTTCAGTCACGTCGCCCGGCGCATGAGATCCCTGGTAGCAAGCGGGTACCTCGGTGACGGTCCCGTGCACATGGAGAGCTACTACTGCTACGAGATGACTCGATCCGGCTATGCGGGCGCGTTGCTCGCCGACAAAAAGCACTGGGTTCGCAAGTTGCCGGGAAAGCTGTTGCAGAACATTATCAGCCACGGTATTGCCCGGATCGCTGAATTCCTGACCACTGAATCTCCTCAAGTAATCGCGCACGGGTTTACCAGTCCACTCTTGCGAAATATGGGGGAGACAGAAATCGTCGACGAGTTGCGCGTTATCATCGCCGAAGAAGGGCGTACTAGCGCATATTTCACGTTTTCTTCCCAGATGCGGCCGTCGCTGCATCAATTCCGCATCTACGGCACTGAGAACGGATTGATTCTGGATCACGATCAAGAAACTCTGATCAAGCTCCGGGGAGCCCGGTTTAAGAGCTATGCTGAAAAGTTCGTGCCGCCAGCGGTCTTCGCCAAGCAGTATCTCGGTAACCTGAGCGCGAACCTTAAGACATTTCTGGCGCGCGATTTCCATATGAAATCGGGGATGAAGTACCTGATCGAATCGTTCTATCGCGCGATCACCGAAGATGCTCCCTTGCCAATTTCCTATCGCGAGATCCTTTTGACCGCGCAGATCATGGATGCGATATTTGTGCAATTGAATGCAGGCGAACCGAACGAAAGTCTCACAGAGACAACTCTATCGGTGAGTTCTTAGGGTGAGAATCACGCAAATAGTTGTCGTTGAGCAAGACGCGGAGAGGTCGCCGATGGTTAAGGCAGCGGTCGAAACATTGGCTGCGATGGGTTATACCATCCGGAGGTTCAAATCCTTCCCTCTCCGCCAATTCAATCTACATCTTCAGCGTCACCCAATCGCATAGCTTTCCTCCCGCTACGATTGCCCACCGGGTCATCCCTTCAAATCCTTACAAGGAATTCTATTTTATGATTGTGTGCGGAAGAGAAATCAAGGTTGAAGGCCGGGTGATTCGAATTGCCCGTCTCGACGCAGAAAAATACCACTTTCTGGAGGATCCCGCACCAATCTTAAACGGTCTGCGGAATTCCAGAGTCCGCGTCGACCTATTCACCTTTATGCAGAGAGTCCAGGAGACTTCACCCAAGTACAAATACCCGATGGAGTGGGACAATTTCGCCGCGATCCCAATCACGAGCTTTGAGGATTGGTGGACCAAACAGATTGGCTTCAAGGCCCGAAACAAAGCCAAACAGGCGGGGAAAAAGGGTGTTGTCCTGCGCGAGGTCCCGTTCGATGACTCGCTCGTGCGCGGAATCTGGAAGATCTACAACGAATGTCCGGTCCGTCAGGGCCGACGTTTTCCCCACTACGGCAAAGATTTCTCGAGGGTCTACGAGGAAGAGGCCACTTATCTCGATTCGAGCGTCTTCATTGGCGCATTCTTACAGGAGCAATTGATCGGTTTTGTGAAACTGGTCATGGACGAAACGGGAACTCAAGCCGGCCTGATGAATATAGTCTCTATGATCCAGCACAGAGACAAAGCTCCTACGAACGCACTTGTGGTGGACGCCGTGCGAGCCTGCGCCGCCCGCAAGATCGGATACTTGGTGTACTCGAATTTTGCTTACGGAAAGAAGAAGCCAGACAGTCTGGCTGACTTCAAAGAGCGAAACGGATTCCTGCGTATCGATGTGCCGCGTTACTACGTGCCTTTGACACAGCTTGGCAGCGTCGCTTTCCGTTCAGGTTTGCATCGCAAACTGGTGGACCGCGTTCCAGAGCCAGTCGCAGCCAAACTGCGAGATTGGCGCAATGCGTGGTACAACCGCAAGTTCCGTTCGGTCGCAGAAGCAATCTAGATATCCATGCCCGGAATCATCGGACTAATTACAAAAAAACCTCGCGCCTGGGCCGAGTCCCAATTGCGCGCCATGCTCGAATCTATGCGCCACGAGTCTTTCTACGTGAGCGGAACATGGATTGACGAGCAGGCTGGAGTGTACGTGGGATGGATGGAGAGAAAGAATTCGTTCGCCGACGGTATGCCCCTCCAGAATGAGGTCGGCGACGTGGCTCTTTTTTTTTCCGGAGAGGAATTTCCTGAGTCAGGAACGGCCGACCGACTGAAACAACAAGGTCATTCTCTTGACGGATCGGCATCCTCTTATCTTGTTCATCTTTCTGAGCAAGACTCCTCGTTTCCTGCAGGGTTGAATGGATTATTCCACGGGTTGCTGGTGAATCGCCGTGACGGCATGGCAATGCTTTTCAATGATCGCTACGGAATGCACCGGCTCTATTACCACGAATCTGAGGATGGTTTTTACTTTGCGGGGGAAGCCAAAGCGATCCTCGCCGTGCGTCCGCAACTGAAGTCCATCGATCCGCAGGGATTGGGAGAATTCATCTCCTGCGGTTGTGTTCTCGAGAATCGTACGATCTTCCGGAATATTCTTGTTCTGCCACCCGCGTCGAGCTGGATTTTTCGGAATGGGGCAATCGAACGGAAAAAGGTCTACTTTCGCCCGTCCGAATGGGAAAACCAGGAACCTCTTGCTGCGGAGCCCTATTACCAACAACTGCGTGAAGTATTCACGCAGAATCTTCCTCGCTACTTCGACGGGCGGGAGCGGATTGGAATTTCGCTGACCGGCGGGTTGGACACTCGCATGATTATGGCGTGGTGGAGGCCGACACCGCTATCTGTACCTTGCTACACCTTTGGCGGCCCTTATCGCGATTGTCAGGACGTGATTTTGGCTCGAAAGGTCGCAGCCCTTTGCCGACAGCCGCATGGAGTGATTCCGATTGGCAATGAATTTCTGTCGCGTTTTCCGCAGTATGCAGAACGTTCGGTCTATTTGAGCGATGGTTGTGTCACGGTGAACCGTGCCGCCGATTTGTACGCGAACGAACTGGCAGCGCAAATTGCCCCAATCCGCATCACGGGGAATTATGGCAGCGAAATTCTGCGCCGTTTGCGCGCCTTCAAAGCCGCGGGATCAGCGCCCGGATTATTCCAACCGGAATTTGCCTGTCATGTGGAAGCTGCAAAGGCGACATATGCGCGGCAGTTTCAAGGACATGCTGTTTCTTTTACCGCATTCCGCCAGGCCCCTTGGTATCAATACGGTCTCTTGTCGCTCGAGCAGACGCAATTGACGCTCCGTTCACCCTTCCTGGACAACGATCTGGTGCGCACGGCTTTCCGAGCACCTGATTCGTCCATCCCGAAGAAAGACATTTTCGAAGACAACGAGGCTTGCGCGCGACTCATTGCCGAAGGAAACAGCGCGTTGCAACAGCTTCGTACCGATCGTGGGCTAGGGGGTCCGAGGGCAAGCTGGAAGACACCTATCGTGCGCGCAGTGCAGGAATTCACTTTCCGCGCCGAATACGCCTACGACTACGGCATGCCGCAATGGTTGGCGAGAGTTGATCGGGTTTTGTCGCCGTTTCACTTGGAGCGGCTTTTTCTGGGGCGACATAAGTTCTGTCATTACCGGGTATGGTATCGACACCAGCTCGCGTCCTTTGTGCAGGAGATGCTGCTTGATCCGCGGACGCTCTCCCGACCCTACCTGGATCGCAATGGAGTGGAAACCGTGGTGAGGAGGCATGTGAAGGGCGACCGTAATTACACCTCCGAGATTCACAAGCTGCTATCGCTTGAGTTGATTCATCGACTTTTCATCGACAAATAAGCGCTCTCCGCGAGCCGTAGCTACTATAGTCAGGATATTTACTGAATGTCTCCGTCACTAGCCACGCTTCTTTTCGTGATCGGCATCGCATGTCTTTTCTATTTCGATCGCGATAAGGACGTCCGTGTGTCCAAGGCTCTTTGGATTCCGATGCTGTGGCTGTTCATCTGCCTTTCGCGGTCGGTATCGCAATGGTTGGGCATGAGCCCGCCTCCAGAAGATATGGCTACTGTCTATCTTGAGGGCAGCCCCATTGACCGGGCCGTTTTTATAGGTCTTGAGGTCGCGGCCCTAATCGTAGTTGTCGCCAGGCGGCGAGTGGGCTCCATCCTCGCTCAGAATTGGCCGATTTGTCTGTTCTTCTCTTACGCGGCATTGAGCATCGCCTGGTCTGATTTTCCCATGGTGACACTCAAGCATTGGATCAAGGGCATTGGGGACCTGATGATGGTGCTAATCGTGCTCTCAGAGTCGAATGTCCCCCAGGCTATCGAGCGTATGTTCACGCGGCTTGCCTTCGTGCTGGCGCCGCTGTCAGTCCTCTTCATCAAGTACTACCCGCAACTGGGGCGATATCTGAATCTGAGCTGGAATGAGGAACCAGTTGGCGTCGCCACGCAGAAGAACAGCCTGGGCGAATTGTGCGATTTCCTAGGCCTGGCCCTCCTCTGGCGTTTTCGCACTGCCTACAACGATCGGGAAGACCCAAAGCGTAAACGGCGCATGCTGGCGCTCGGCGCGGTTTTGGCAATGATCGTCTGGTTGCTGTGGATGTGTAATTCCATGACTTCCATTTGCGCTCTCAGCATGGCAGGTGGCGTGATGTTAGTTTCCACTAAGCCCAGTTTCCGCCGCAGGCGTTATGCCATACACGTACTGGTTGCATGCGTGCTCGCTTGTACGGTTTATGCGCTTTTCTTTCAATCTTCAGGAGATCTCATACAGAGCTTGGGGAGAAATCCGACACTGACCGGCCGAACTGACATCTGGGAACTGGTTCTTTCTATGCCCAGTAATCGTGCGCTGGGCGTCGGCTACGAGAGCTTCTGGCTCGGTCCACGACTGCAGAAGGTCTGGGACACAATTCCGGGACTTATGCTCAATGAGTCGCACAACGGCTATATCGAGGTGCTGATTACATTGGGGTGGATAGGAATGGGACTGCTATTGTGCGTGGTCGCGATGGGTTATCGAAATGCGATCGCCCATTACCGACGCGATCCCTATGCAGGAGCACTGAGAATTGCTTGGTTCATCGCGCCTCTAATCACGGGCTTCACCGAGGCGGCGTTCCGGGTGATGGGTGTCCCTTGGATAATCTTTCTGCTGGCGACTACCAATTGCCGATGGGGTACCGCAAGACAGAGCGTCCGCAGTAATCGCCCGACGGAGCAATCGCAGTTGACCCCTAAGGAGCCTGGTTCCATCGAGGCGGAAGTTCCAAAAGACTGGGATGCAGTTTCTCCGGCGCAGTCTCGGCTCTGAAACAATGTGCGTCTACTCACGCCGATTAAGCACCGGTTCCAAACTACACATGATCAGTGGATTAAACGGAATACACGAAAGCACGTCTCGCGAAATCGGACAACGAATGGGGCGCCTGCGCATTTTGATACTAGGGCCGGACTGCAACCCGGAGGCGGTCAGCATCCCTTTTGTTACGTATTCTCATGCTGCCGCGCTCGCCAAGCTCCATGAGGTCACCTTAGTCGCGCGCGAGAACGTCGAGGAACCTCTGCGCCGCGCACAATCGTCCATCCACGCGATTGAGGTGGTTCGGACGCCGCTGCTTGACCGCATTTTTGCGTTGGGTTTTCGTTGGATTTTTAAGGGTAACTACGACAGCCAAGCGGTTACCGCCTGGAGGTATCCGTTTTCCGTGGCATTTGAGTGGTGCGCATGGCGACAGTTGCGGCGCCGCATCCGTGACGGCGAGTTCGACGCCGTTTTACGCGTCGTGCCAATGACTCCAACCATGCCAAGCCCTTTCGCTTTCTTTCTCCGAAATGGACCTATCCCATTCGTGATAGGACCACTCAACGGCGGCTTACCTTGGCCATCTGGTTTCAGCCAACTTGAAAAGCAAAAGGAATGGGTCGCCGGCTTAAGAAGGCTTTACCGGTTGCTGCCTTTCGCTCGATCCACTTACCGTTACGCGTCCGCCATCATAGCAGCCTCCTCTCAAACCTATTCCGAGTTTGCTTCATATCGCGACAAGCTGTTCTTTGTTCCGGAGCCCGGCATCGGGACCTCCCTCTGTTCCGACGACTTACGCAGGCCGGAACCGGGCGCTCGACTTGAGCTGATATTCGTCGGGGGGCTCGTGCCACGTAAGGCATGTGACCTTGCTTTGCGCGGAGCTGCTGCCCTGTTGCGAAACGATTTGGCGCACTTCACAGTCGTAGGCGACGGCCCGGAACGGAAGCGCCTTGAAAGCCTGGCAAGTTCGCTTGGAATTCAAGATGCGGTCTCCTTCTGCGGCTGGCTCAGCCATGATGATGTCCTCAGCCGCATGCGATCAGCCGACGTGATGGTGTTCCCAAGTCTTCGCGATAACGGCGCAGGGGTAATCTTCGAAGCGCTGGCGAGCGGAGCTGTTCCTGTGGTCGCAGACTTCGGCGGGCCCGGAGATATCGTCCACCCACAAGTCGGATACAAGGTGCCACTTAGCAATGAAAGCGAAATGATATCTGCAATAGAGACGATCCTGGCAGATCTCGCGGAGAATCGAGATCTTCTCAATCGCTTACGACAGCAAGGGATGTCCTACGCTCGAGAATCGCTGACTTGGGAGGCAAAAGCACAGAGCACTACCAGGGTTCTTACTTGGGCAGTGGGGCGCGGGTTGAAGCCCGATCTTGTGCCGCCGAAGATGTTGCACATCGAGCGTGCAGAATGATGTTGACAGGGACGCCGCCCAGCCTCTCCGCCACGACCCGAGATGTTCAATCAGCGAACCGCTAGGTCATTCTAAAACGTTCGAGGAAGTTGATGTTTCCGAAAAAAGAGGAGATCAATGAACGCCACGATCCGACGAATTCTAACCGCGAATAGTTTGTCACAGCGACTGTACTTCGCGGCGCGGCAGAAGTACCAAATCTGCCGGACGACAATGGCCGCGGGGCAATATTTCGTGAACTCTGACGAATTTAAGAACGCCCTTCGCGCACAAGGGTCGACACAGCTGGTCGATCTTCGCACGTCGGATGGTCTTACGATCACCATAAGGAACAATTACAGCGATGCAATGACTATCGCTGAGATCTTTTTGGACGATTCCTACGTTCGAGGCCTGTCTCTCTCCCCGAACCCAGTCGTAATAGATGTGGGCGGGTTTATTGGCGACTTTTCGTTGTACGCGGTGAAGCGCCTGAATGCGCGAAGGGTTATAGTCTGTGAGCCTTCGCCGCGGAATTGGGCGTTGCTCCTCAAGAACATTGCCAACAACGGCTACGAGGATCGAATCGAGCCGGTAAATAAGGCGGTCACGGATGGCCGGGACGTGATGATGAATATTGATACGCCTGACGAATCACAGTGTATGGTCTCCGCATACTATCAAGCAGGACAGCAACTGACAGCGGTTCCCGGAATCTCCCTAGGTGAACTGCTCCAAGACCACGCCGTCGAACGCGTCGATCTCCTGAAAATCGACTGCGAGGGTGGAGAATTTGCAATCCTCGAGAGCACCCAGTCCGATGTGTTCAGCCGCATTCGAAATATCGTGTTCGAGTACCACCAGATCGAGGGCGTCTGGGCCAAGCTGGAGAGTGTGAAGCAACGGCTTCGCCGCGAAGGATACGCTGTGCACATGCGCGGTGGTCTCGTATCGGCTTTGCGGTCGTGAATCCATCGTTAGCAATTTGGGTTTTGTGAAAACAATAAGGCAGTTTGCAATCAATATCACCGAATCTCTCGTTTGGTGGGCCCGAGAGTGGGAAATGTATTCTGGCAGCGTGATTTCGGGGCGGCTGTTCTCGGACGCTACAAGTGGATCGAAGGGTCGATCTTGGAGAGGCAATGATTCCATTTGACGATCGCGGCACCTTTCATCCTAGAGCTGGAAGCCACGAATTGCGACGGCTCGCCGTTCGCGGCGCCGCCGCAACAATATCGGCTTCGGGGCTGGGTCTGGTAATCCAGATCGTTGGCACGGTCGTTCTGGCTCGCCTGCTAACGCCTGCCGACTTCGGCGTAGTCACTATGGTCACCACCTTCAGCCTCCTCGTGGCCAGCTTCGGCCTCAATGGGTTTACGGAGGCGGTCATCCAGTTTGAGGAAATAGACCACTATACTGCCAGCAATTTGTTCTGGCTCAACTCAGGTGCTGGGCTGGTGCTGGCAATCGCGTTCGCCGCTGCTGGGGCGCTGCTGGCGCGATTCTTCGGAAATCCCCTGGTAGCGCAAGTCGCCCAAGGCGTATCGGTGGGGATCTTTATCGGGGCGCTTTCCGTTATGCACTTAGCTCTCCTAAAGCGAGCGATGCTCTTTAGGACAACTTCTACCAACGACGTCATAGGCCGTGTAGTTTATACAGTTGTTCCGATTCTGCTGGCATTGAGAGGATGGGGATACTGGGCGCTGGTTGCTGGAATCGTGGCGCAACAGTTTAGCATGATGGTTGGAGCCTGGTGGCGTTGCCGGTGGATCCCGAGCTTGCCACGGCGGACGGGCAAGACAGGCCCCATGGTCCGGTTCGCGGCAAAGGTTTACGCGCAGTACAGCCTTGCCTACTCTACTTTGAATGTCGACAACCTGCTAGTGGGCTGGCGATTCAACGCAGTGGCCCTTGGATTCTACAAAAAGGCTTTTGACTTGTTCGCACTGAGTGCCAGCCAACTCACGGCGCCGCTTCACAATGTTGCGTTGGCATCGTTGAGCCGCCTGAAGCAGGACCCGGTTCGCTTCCGGCGCTACCTCGCCAACTCGCTCGGCATGATTGCGTTTGCGGGCATGGCAATGAGTGCCGATCTTACCCTGGTAGGCAGCGATCTGGTCAGGTTCGTGCTGGGGCCGAAATGGGCGGAGGCGGGCAGAATTTTTGAGCTATTCGGGCCGGGAATTGGAGCGATGCTTCTCTACACTACGATTGGCTGGATCCATCTTTCCATCGGGAAACCTGGGCGCTGGCTGCGCTGGAGTCTATTCCAATTAATTGCCACCACCAGCCTGTTTCTGCTCGCGCTGAGCTGGGGGCCTGCGGGAGTGGCCGCAGCCTGGAGCATTTGCCTTTGGACCCTCTTAATTCCCAGCTTCTGGTATGCCGGGCGACCCATCGAGTTTGCCCCTTCAGATTTGATCGCCGCGATCGGGAGGTACGCTGCCGCAGCGCTCGTAGCGGGCTTAGTTACGGCCGCGATAATCCGAAACACGCTATTCTGGGGCGAGCCTTCAAGCACGGGCGCAGCCTTGGGGGCAACCGTCATCATTTCGACCCTGTTTGTCACGCTTTACCTGGGTACAGTCATTCTTTTTCACTGGGGCCTGGCACCACTACGCCAGCTTGTGAGTCTGCTCCGCGAGCTGGCGCCGGCACGGAAAGAAACCAAACCGGCCGCCGAAGCCGCGGGAGCATAACAATGAGCCAGCGGGAAAACTCCCCGAGGGCTGGCCTCGCGGAAACCGCGGGCCCAGCCTCGTGGTCAGCCGCCCGAGAAGTCTTCTCAGTTCACGCTGGCAGCAAGGCCCGTCGGGGGCGCAACGCCAGTTCCGCTTCCAGAAGACGGATAACAGGCGTTGGCGTCGAAACTCAATGCATTTCCCGACCCGTCTGGCGGACCGCCCATGGAGAGATAGCAGTCCATGGCGGGGATACTGTTGGCATGACCCGCATTAATGTGCGCTGAAAATCCTCCTCCTGCGCATTGTCCCGATGCAGTGGCAAACACCGATGTGTAAGTTCCACTCGTACATTGCCCAAGGTTGCCGTTAGTCACGTCTGGACCGATTGCGGGCCACTGCTTGGCAGCCGGCCACCACAAAGGGGCCGCAGCGTAGATGAACGACGCCGGCATTGGCGGTTGACCGATCCCGGTATCACCCAAGGTCGGAACGGAATTTGCGTAAGAGGATATGCCAGTCGGAACTTCCGAAGCGCCACCGCAAGTCGTGTTCCAGCCGGTATTAGAGGAGGTTCCACAGAATCGCGTGGCGCCGGACACGCTATCGTAGTTGGCCCAACGGAGGAGCGTCTGACCCACAACAGAGTCGAATCCAACATCACCATGTGCTTGCCCAATTGAGTACACTCCACCATTTCCAGAAGGGTCGGAAATTGAATAGGTAGTCGTCCTGCCAGGGGTACCGATTACGTTCCCCACTACGTTTTCGTATCGGTTGTAGGGATCAATTTCAATGGCAACTGTATAGCCCGACTTTCCGAGTTCATAACCGGTGAATACGTTGCGGAAAAGAGTGTTCAGACCAGAAGTTCCGTGGACCGCATCCATATCCACGCCGGAGGCGTGGTTTCCTTCCCAGAGGTTGTATTCCGCCGCCGCATCGTGCGCCAATGTTGAGAGATACATGCAACTACTACATTGTGTTTCATAATCATTGATCTGATAGTTGTACGCGAAAACATTGCCGAAGTGAGAACCTCCCATGATCGGTGAAACTGTTTGCTGCATGATGTTGTTAACGGTCAGATCATCACTCGTCAGATCCACTTCAACACCATACCCGAGAGATGCCTTGCTTTGAGTCGAGTAGGTGTAATTGTTCTGTACTGTGTTGTGGGCACCTTGAATGATCCAGACTCCCGCGCGAGGCGTGGTTATGAAAGCAACTCCACTGACCCACGAGTTAGAGGCATTGAATAACCCGATACTCTCTTCTACGCCTGAATTCGCCGTGCTGATCGCGAGGTTTTCGACGCCGGAATTTTGCGTCATGGATGTCCACCACGCCCCAGGCGTTTTCCCAGACGACCAATTGGAGCCGTATAAGCCCGGAGAAATCGTGATGGTGAACGGACCCGACCCAGAACAACGGGATGAGCAACCACCAGTAACTTTTACCACTTGCAATTGGCTATGAACTACGCCATTTATGGTTCGTCCGGGCGACCCTCCTTCGGTTGTGCAAGC
>Ga0066903_100005318_pt1 | contig 11142 bp, 6 predicted proteins | sample PanSoiMetaGPlot1_FD_67491 | JGI IMG/M metagenome (GOLD analysis project Ga0066903, IMG submission 67491) | Tropical forest soil microbial communities from Panama analyzed to predict greenhouse gas emissions - Panama Soil - Plot 1 (version 2) | ecosystem: Environmental > Terrestrial > Soil >...
CACGAGCACGATACGCCCGAAGAAGAGTCGTCGTGCTTGCAGTGGCGCTGTCGGGTGTGCGGCGCCGCCTGCCTGGGAACGCTGGCCGACAAACCGGCGCGCTGCCAAAGCTGCGGCGCTACCGACTTCGAGTTTGCATCTGAAGATTGAGCGCGGCCACGAGCCTGGCGGCCTTTCTGCACCCACCACGTACCTTCTCCCGTACAATTGAAGATCGAGGCCGGATGGAAGGAGAAGGTCAGCCAACATGACGGTCAGCAACCGCCCGTCGCTCGGACTTTACGAGCAGGCCACTCGCTTCTACGAGCGTGGCCGCTATCGAGAAGCTTTACCCCTCGCCGAGCAAGCCTGCGAACCGGGACAGGGTCAGGACCCGACGCTCGCCGACAGCCTCACGCTCCTCGCTGATCTGCACCGCGAGCTGGGCCACTTCGCGCAAGCCGAGCAGCCGTACCTCCAAGCTCTTTCCATCAAGGCCGCGTCGCTCGGCAAGGAGCATCCCGGCTACGCCCGCACGTTGCACGGCTTGGCTCGGCTCTACGAATGGACCGGCCAGTACGCGCAGGCCGCTCCGCTGTTCGACACGGCGCTCGCGATTCGCCGCCGAGCACTGGGCGAACACCATCCGGACTACGCCCAGACGCTGCACGATATTGGCCTCCTGCACGACCTGCGCGGCCGTCGCGCCGACGGCGAACAACTCGTCCGACGCGCGCTGGAGATTCGCAAGAAAGCGCTGGGTGAGGAACATCCCGATGTCGCCCAGAGTTTGACAGCCCTGGCATGGTTCCGCGCCGGCATGGGCGACCTGAAGGAAGCCGAGCAGGCGGCCCGCCGTGCGATTGACATCCGCAAGAGTACGCTGAGTGAGGAGCATCCCGACTACGCTGCCAGCGTTCATCGATTAGCTACCCTCTGCTCGGCCCTGTGCCGACTGCCGGATGCGGAGCGACTGACGCTTCAGGCTGTCGCCATTCGCAAGGCGGCGCTGGGTGAAGGTCATCCGGACTACGCCAATAGCTTGGAAAACCTTGCGGTCATCCGCTGTCTACAGGGCAACGCGGAAGAGGGCGAAAAGCTCGCCGGTCAAGCACTGGAGATCGCGCGAGCGGCACTGGGCGAACAACACTGGTACTATGCCGTCGCCTTGTCCACTCTTGGCTACACGCTTCAGGCGCGCCGGCAGCATGCCGATGCCGAGCGGTACTATCGGCAGGCCATGGATGTAACCCGCCGCGCACTCGGTGAGACCCACGTCGCGTTCGGCCGTTGCCTGTGCGAGTTGGGCGAAGTCTGCACGGCACAGGAGAAGTACTACGAGGCCGAGCCGCTGCTCCGCCAAGCCCTCGCCGTCTACGACGTGCCGGATGGCGCGGGCGATCCGCATCGCATCAACGTACTCCACAATCTGGCGCGCCTGCTCGGCGCGCAAGGCAAGATTGCCGACGCCGAGCCGCTTGCCGACGAAGCCCTGACTCTGGCTCGAAAGCTCTTTGGTGAAAGCCACCTGCACGTCGCCAGCAGCCTCGAAGCGCGGGCCTGGCTCTACCAGGCCAAGGGCGACTTTGCCGGCGCTCGGCCGCTCTGCGAGCAAACTCTCGAAATCGCGGGCGAGGTCTGGGGCAAGGATCAGACGGAATACTGCCGCACCCTCTATAACCTCGCCGAGCTGTACCGGGGCATGGGTCTCCACGCGGAGGCAGAGACACTGCTGCGCGAGGCCGTCGAAACGAATCGGCGGCTGCACGGCGAGAAGGACGCCCGCTTCGCGCAGGCCGCGCTCAATCTCGCCATTCTCTACCAGCAGATGCAAAAGTATGCGGAGGCGGAGGCGCTCTACCAGCAAGTGCTGGAAGTGCGGCGCAAGGACCCGGGCGAGGACCATCCGGATTACGCGCAGGCCTTGTTCGCCCTGGCCGGCCTGTACGAGGCGATGGGTAATTTCCAGGCGGCCGACCTGCGCTATCGGCAGGTGCTGGCCATCCGCGAAAAATCGCCGGGCGAGGAAAGTGCCGAGTTCGCCCAGACCATCCACGCACTGGCGTCGCTCTATCACAAGGTGGGCCAACTTCCTGCCGCGGAGGCCGGCTATCAGAAAGCCCGCGAGATTTACGAGGAAGCGCTCGGCTCGGAGCACCCTACGCTCGCGCAGTGCTTGCACGACCTGGCCCAGCTTTACCAAGCCCAGGGCAATTTCGCGGACGCCGAGCCGCTCCTGCGCCGGGCCCTGGACATCGTCGCCGGGATGCACGGGGAAGGCCACCCGGAGCACGTTCGCTTCCTGCACAGCCTCGCCCAGTTCCATCAGGCAAAAGGCGACCTGGACGAGGCGGAAAGGCTATTCCAGCGCGTCGTTACGGCCCAGCGTCTCCAGGGCAACCAAAACAACCCAGCACTCGGCGGCACGCTGACCGACCTTGGCCTGATGCTCCTCTCCGCCGGCGACGCGCTTGCCGCCGAACCGCTCTTCCGCGAGACGGAAGAAATCGCCGGCCGCGTCTTTGGCGCCAAGCATCCCATCCACGTCGGCTGCCTGCACAACCTGATGATGGTTCACCGCGCGCAGGGCGATTTCGCCCGAGCGGAGGCGTTGGCTCTCGAGGCCCTCGACCTGGTGCGCGGTCGCGAGGATGCCGACCCGCTCGACCTGGCCACGGCCTCGACGCACCTGTCGTCGGTCTACCAGGCGATGGAAGCGCCGACGCGAGCCGAGCCGCCGGCGCGCGAAGCGCTCGAAATCCGCCGCCGCATCCTGGGAGCCGCCCATCCGGTGACGGCGGCCAGTCTCAAGACCGTGGCCACGCTCTGTCAGTCCTCCGGGCGTTCCGCCGAGGCGGAAGCCCTCTACAAGGAAGCCCTGGATTCGTATCGCAAGTCCGTCGGGGACGATCACCCCGAGTGCATCGAGACGCTGCGTCTGCTGGCCGCCGTGCATCAAGGTCGAGGCGACTTCGCCGCTGCCGAGCCGCTCGTCAAGCAGAGCACCGACATCGTGCGCCGCCTGTTTGGCGAGGAAAGTGCGTTTCTCGCCCCGCCGCTGACTCAACTTGCCGACTGCCATCGCGGCCGCGGCGACCACCAGGCCGCCGAGGCGCGCTACCGCCAGGCGCTCGATATCGTTCGCGCGGCGCAGAACGAAGCCGGGCAGCCCGGCGCCATGGGTCATCCCCACGTCCCAGGCAAGCTGCCGTTCCTTGACCGCTCCCTGTCGATGATCCTGAACAACCTGGCGTTGCTTTACGCCGGGCTGGGCCGCAAAGGACAAGCCGAGCCGTTGCTGCGCCAGGCGCTGGAAGTCGAGCGCGAGTGCCTGGGCGAGGAACAGGCCGATACGCTTTTTAACCTGGCGACCGTCTGTGCTGCTGCCGGCCGCGAGGCGGAGGCAATGACGCTGCTCGAAAAGGTGTCGGCCTATCAAGATCGTTTGCTGCCGCACGTGGCGGCTCTGCCAAACGAGAGCGCTCGCGAATCGTTTCTCCAAAGTTACTATCGTTGCTACCAGGCTCACTTGACGCTGCTCGTGAAGCACTTTGGCGAATCGCCCGAGGCCGTCCGCGCCGGCTTCGACCTGATTCTTCAGCGCAAGCTTCGCTGGCTCGAAGTCCTCGCCGGACACGTAGGGTGGGTCGAGTCTTCGCGACCCACGAGTTCGCAGCACGATCACCACTCCTCACTTGCCCGAAGCGCCAGCGAGGGATCCAGCTCGGAAACGACCACGACTACGCGCGAGCTGCTCATCCTCCACCGGCAGATTGCAGGGAAGATGTTGAACGGGCCTGGCTTCGAAGGGGCTGCGGGGCACCAACGCCTGCTGGCCAAGTGGGAGGAGAGAGTAGCCCACCGGGAAGCCGAGTTGGGTCTGACGCCGGTCTTGGTGAATTGTGAGACCGTGGCCGGGGCCTTGCCGTCCGACACGGCTCTAGTCGAGTACGTGCGCTTCACCACGTTCGACTTTAACCCCAACTTCAGTGGCGAACCGCGGCAGTTGCCTGCGCGGTACGTCGCCTTCGTGCTGAATGCCGGGGCACCGTCGGCCGTGAAACTGATCGATCTCGGCGAAGTCGAGAACATCGACCGGCTTCTCAGCGTTACGCGTCTCGCTCTCGTCCGAGGCGACGGTCTCGCTTCCGCCCGCGCACTCCGAGAGGCCGCGTTCGACAGACCCGCCGCTGCTGCGGGCTGCCACAGGCTCGTTCTTGCTTTCGACGGTGAACTCGTACACGTACCGTACCCCGCGCTGCCAGCCGTGGACGGACGGCCCCTCCTCGAGACACACGTCCTGCACGGCGTGACGACCGGCCGCGACCTGCTCGCGCGCGCTTCTCAGGACCGACAGCCAAGTGCGCCGCTCGTCGTCGGCGATCCGGACTTCGATTGCGATGCCCAGTCGATCTTGGTGCCCGAGCCACCCGCTCCCGGCATCTTGAATCACGCGTGGTCTTCGATCAAATCGCTGCTCGGACGAAAACCGCCCGGTCCGGCTGCCGACACCAAAGACGAGTCGTCCGATCCGAACAAGCTTCGCTTCCGCCGCCTAGGCATCGGAGCGACTGAAGCCGTCGCTCGCTTGCTTGGCGTTTCGGCGTTGGTCGGCCGTGGCGTCCTAAAAGAGCACTTGATCGAATGCCAGTCGCCGCGCTTTCTCCACCTCGAAGCACCGGGATTCTTTCTCGCGGGTGCGCCGGCCGGGGTGACGGGGCCGACCGTGCCGCGGCGAGACAAGCTCCTGACACGCGCAGGACTGGCACTTGCTGCCGCAAATTCCGCGATCGACGGAAAAGCTTTACCGCCTGGCGCGGGCGACGGCCTTCTGACGATACGAGACGTGCTCGGGCTCGACCTGGTCGCGACGGAGCTGGTCGTGCTGCCGGCGTGCGGGGCGGGAGCGTGCGAAGTCGGTGCCGGGCCCGGCGTGGTGGCCCTGGAGCGTGCGTTCTTGCTGGCCGGCGCGCGTACTGTCATCCTGACTCTGTGGCAGCCACGTGCCGACTTCGGTCTGGAGGTGCTCACGGATTTTTATCGCCGCGTCCTGGCGGGTCAGGGCAAGTCCGACGCCCTCCGCGCTGCTCAGCAGGCGGCGAGGGCCAAGCACCCAGATCCACGCGGTTGGGCCGCCTTCGTGTCCGTCGGCGAGTTGTAAGGAGAGATTCGGCAGTCCTTTGCCGGGCGGTCTTGTGTGCTTTCGAGTAGAGCGGTCTAATAACCCATCGCTTCGATCCCCGCGTTCGCGGTCCGCGTTCGACTGCGAGCGGCCAACCCCGGCTGGACAAGGAGGTCCGCCATGAAGACCGCGATCGTCATCCCCGCGCGCTATCGCTCGTCGCGCTTGCCCGGCAAGCCGCTCCTGCGCGAAACCGGCAAGTACTTAATCCAGCACGTCTACGAACGGGCCTGCCAGGCGAAGTGTGCCGACCAGGTTCTCGTCGCCACGGACGATTCGCGGATCGCCGCCGCGGTCGCGCATTTCGGCGGCCGCGTCGTGATGACCCATCGCGATCACCCCAGTGGCACGGACCGCGTCGCCGCGGTCGCGCGAAGCCTGGACGTCGACGTGATCGTCAATCTCCAGGGCGACGAGCCGCTGATCGATCCCGCCGCGCTCGACCTCCTGCCCGAGATGCTCCGGCGCGACGCCGACGCGCCGATGGCCACGTTGGCCGTGCCGATCACCAGCCTCGACCAGTGGCGCGATCCAAGCTGCGTCAAGGTCGTTCGCGACGCCCACGGCCGAGCTCTCTATTTCAGTCGGAGTCCTATTCCCTTCGTCCGCGACGGCCGGCCCGACTTCGCCGCCGAGCCGCCGCAGTTCCTGCAGCATCTCGGCCTCTATGCCTACCGTCGCGAATTCCTGCTTCGCCTGGCCCAGATGCCCCCGGCCCCGCTCGAGCAGCTCGAAAAACTAGAGCAGCTCCGCGTCCTGGCGGCGGGCCACCCCATCGCCGTCGGCATCGTTCGCCACGCGTCGATCGGCGTCGATACGCGAGCGGATTACGAGCGCTTCGTGGAGACGTACCGGCGGGGCGACGGTCGCAAGGCGGCGTGACGTCCTCTTGAGGGAGAACAGGAGCCGGGGATAAAATGCACGAGTGCTGACGAGCCCAATAAAAGGAACCGCCATGAGTGACGCCACGCCGCAAATCGAGATGTTTGAGATTACCGATCCTAATGAGATTGCCAAAGCCCGAGCCATGCACGAACAATTCCAGCGCAACTGGGACTGGCTGGAAGCCCATGCATCGGACGTCTACAGTCATCGCGGAAAGTTTATTTGCATTGCTGGTCAGCAGCTGTTCGTCGGCGATTCCATCGACGAAGTGCTTGCGGGGGCCAAAGCCGCGCATCCCGAGGACGTGGGGCGATTGACTCGGTATATCCCGAAGGAAAGAGGGCTACGAATCTATGCTTATCGAGGGATCGTGGCGGGTGTGTGACGATGGCGGTGTACGTACCATCGTCGAAGCCGCTATCCTCGCTGGGGATGGAAACTGGATCCCCGTTGCATTCCTCATCGATCCGGCAGCAGATCGCACCGTGGTCTGTGGGGAAATTCTGGCATCTCTCGGGTTACCGTTGCTCTCAAGTCCTACCCGATTGGAGGGCGTTGGCGGTCGAGCGGAGTGCGCGCTCATCGATACCCAAATTCGGATGATCCGCGAGGCAGGTGCAACGGTAGTCTTTAAAGGCCAGTTCGCGGCTTTCACCGATCCCGCTGCCCTCGACATGAGCGTATTGGGGCGCGACATCACGAATTTATTCGCCCTCATTATTGACCGCCCGCAGGACCAAGTTTGTTTGCTCGGGAAGGGCCATCGATACGTAATCACTTCTGATTGATCGACACGGAATGCGAGACTGTCCGACGGCCCCCCGAACTCAACTTGCTGCCTTTCTCCCGTCCCGGCTACAATACCGCATTCTCGTCACTTCGCCCGCTTCGCGGGGCCTTGTGCTGGGGGATCGCGTGTCTGAACCTGCCACTGCCGCCGGATCGCCGACGCAGCGCCGGCGCGTGGTCGTGCTCGGGTCGACGGGCTCTATCGGCACCAATTGTCTCGACGTCATCGACCAGCTTCCCGGGCGCTTGCAAGGCATTGGTCTCTGCGCACACTCTAACTGGCAAGCGTTGTTCGAACAGGCCAAGCGCCATCGGCCGCGCTGGATCTGCGTCACCGACACGGAAGTCGCCAGGCAACTCGATGCCTCTGAGCTGGGCGACACGCAACTATTGATCGGGCCGGACGGCGTGCGCGAAATGGTGTCCGATCCCGACGTGGACATAGTCGTCAGTGCGATTGTCGGGGCGGCGGGGCTGGAAGGAACGTGGGCGGCACTCGAGGCGGGCAAGACAGTCGCGGTCGCGAATAAGGAAACGCTCGTGATGGCCGGCCCGCTGGTGATGGAGCTGGCGGCCAAGCGGAACGCCGGCATCCTCCCCGTCGACAGCGAGCACAGTGCTCTCTTTCAAGCGATGTGCGGCGGCAGTTCGGACGAAATCGAACAAGTGGTGCTGACGGCTAGTGGTGGGCCGTTTCGCGGCTGCCAGGCGCGCGACCTCGCGGACGTCACGCCCGACGAGGCGCTTCGGCATCCTACCTGGCGCATGGGGCCGAAAATCACGATCGATTCCGCCACGCTCATGAACAAGGCGCTCGAAGTCATCGAGGCCCGCTGGCTGTTCGGACTGCCGCCCGAGAAGATCGACGTGATCATTCACCCGGAATCGATCGTACACTCCTTCGTCGAATTCGTGGACGGCTCGGTGCTGGCCCAGCTGTCGCCGCCCGACATGCGGCTGCCCATTCAATATGCACTAACGTATCCGGAGCGGGTTGCCGGGCCCGCACGGCGGCTGAGTTGGCGCGAATTGAGCACTTTTCACTTCGAGCAGGTCGATCACGACACGTTTCCCGCCGTACAATTAGGTTACGAAGTCGCGCGCCGCGGCGGCACTTGTGGGGCCGTCCTCAACGCTGCCAACGAGGCAGCCGTCAGCCGATTCTTGGCCTGCGAGCTGCGTTTTCTCGACATTCCCCGCGCCTGCCGCGACGTGCTGGCGCATCACGATTACAGCCCCCGGCCCAGCCTGGCCGAATTGGCCGCTCACGACCGCTGGGCCCGACAGGAGGTAAGTCGTTGGATAATCAGCAAACACCGGAACGTCCCCGTGGCGTAAGCCCCGCGGCGGCCGGCGAGACGAACGGCGGTCCGTGGACCTTCCTGCTCCTCGCCCTGGCCATCATCGCGGGGCTTTACTACCTGTCCGTCGAGTTCGGGCCGCACGTGCCATGGCAGATTGGCAAGGCGGCCATCGGCCTGGGCTTCGTCATCTTCCTGCACGAGCTGGGCCACTTCGCCGTCGCCAAGTGGTGCGACGTTCACGTCGAGGCCTTCAGCCTCGGCTTCGGCCCGGCGATTCCCGGCCTCAATTTCCGCCGCGGCGAGACGCTCTACAAGATCGCGTGGATTCCGCTGGGCGGCTACGTCAAGATGGTCGGCGAAGGCGCCGAGAGTGAGGAGGACGACGACGATCCGCGCTCGTTCAAGAACAAGACAGTCGGCCAGCGCATGGCCATCATCTCGGCTGGCGTGGTGATGAACGTCATCCTCGGCTGCGTCTGCTTCATCCTTGCTTACCACGGCGGCGTCAAGCAAAGCCCGGCGGTTATCGGCCTCGTCGAGCCGGGATCGCCTGCATGGAAGCACGGCGTACGCAGCGGCCAGGTCATCGAGCACATCGGCGACGTCGAGCACCCGTACTTCGAGGACTTGTTGTTCGAGGTCATGCTGTCGCGCGAGGGGCAGGAGCTGCGGATGGTCGTGGCCCGGCCCGGCGATCCCGGCGAACGGCGCGAGTTCAACATCACACCACGCCGGGACGCGAACGACTCGAAGCCCGTCATCGGTATTGCACCGCCGCAGACGCCGCTGATCGTGACCAAGCACGCGACCCGGGGCAAGATCCCACCCACGTACGGGCCAGCTCGGGCCGCGCGGGCGCTTTCGCCCCGTCCCGGCGACGTGGTCGTGGCCACGAGCGATCCAAACCGTCTCGAGCAAATGGCCGCGCTCCCTCTCCGCCGCGAAGGAAACACGGAGCGCACCGATTACGAAGCCCTTTGCAATCGCTTTCTCGATTTCACCGGCGCGCCCGTGTCTGTTGACGTGCGCCGGGCTGACGGCAAGGTCGAACGCGTGGACCTGGACGTCTCCGGCCTCGAATACGGCGACCAAATCGTCGGCACCACCGACCCCCAACAGACGGGGCCTTACGATCCGTACCAAACGACGGCCCTGGAGGACGACAAGCGGAATCCCGGCCATCCGGATTTCTTCGACTTCAGCCGGCGAATGCAGCTCCTGGCCGGCAAGCCCGCCGTACTGCACGTGCGCCGCCACGACGCCAAGGAAGGCGCCCCGACCGTCGCCGTGCTCGTCCCGCCCGCGTTCCACCAGACCATTCCGGGACTGCGCATGAAGATGGGCAAGGTCAAGGCCGTGCGCGGCGGCTCCTCCTCCGAATTGGCGGGCGTACAGCCCGGGGATCGCATCCTGGGCGTCGAACTGGCCGACGGCCAGGAAGTATTTCGCGTCGCCAACAAGCTCAGCCCGGACAAGCTGCCCGATCACGTCACGGAAAGACGCTTGGACCCGGTCCGGCTGCCGTTCGACTTGCGCCAGTGGGTGGGCGACCGCACGGGCGTGCAAGCAACTTTGATCGTGGCTCGCGACGATGCCGAGCAGCACGTGGACGGCGCCAGCCTGACCCTCAAGCCCGTGCCCTGGGACGAGAGCCGGCGCTTCGACCGCGAAGTGCCACTGGCCGTCGCTGCTCCGATGTCGATTCCCGAGCTGGGCGTGGCCTACCAGGTGGATACGCTGGTGGACGCGGTGGAACCCGGCTCGCCCGCCGCGGCCGAATTGCAAGCGGGCGACGTGATCGCAGCCGTCGCGTTCAAGGAAGTGATTCGCGACAATGCCAAGAAGTTTGGCTCCGAGCTGGAGCTCTTCCAGAAGAAGGGCGAGCGCGAGCCGTGGTGGGCCAGTGTTGCCGCCATCGTCAGCGATCCCGACGTCAAGGCGATAAAGATGAAAGTCCGGCGCGGGACCGAGGAGCTCGAGGTCGAATTCGAATTGGCGCCAGACTTGACCTGGCCGATGGCGGATCGGGGCCTTCGGCTCATGCCAGACCAGCGCCTGCAACAAGCCGACGGTCCGTTGCAAGCCGTCGGCATCGGCATCACGCGCACGTACCAGATGATCGTCAAGACCTACATGAGCCTGCGCAGCATGATCACTGGCCGCGTATCGGCAGTGAAAAACCTGCGCGGGCCGATATCCATCGCCGAGGCGGCGTTTGACATCGCCGGCGAAGGGTTTTCACAGTTCATGTTTTTCCTGGCGATCATCAGCGTGAACCTGGCCGTCATCAATTTCCTGCCCATCCCGGTACTCGACGGCGGCCACATGGTGTTCCTGATTTACGAAAAGCTGCGTGGCCGCCCGGCGACCGAGCAGGTGCGACTGGCGCTCACCTACGTCGGCTTGCTGCTCATCCTGTCGCTCATGGCATTCGTCATCTATCTGGATGTGAAGCGGAAGTGGTTTAGCGGGTAGGCAGAGGCCGTCTTATTGACTGAGCCCGCAGCGCCAGCAAGGTGGCTCTTTGCTGGCGCTCCGGGCTCGCGATACACGTGCACCATGACGAAACCTTCGCAACGCCACGCCGGTCACGTGCAGGCCGCGAAACCCGAGGCAGAGAATAAGGCTCCCTCCTCGACTAACTCGCCCGGCGAGCCCGTCCCTTCCATACAGAGCGAGCGAGCGCGCAGCCGCCTTTGGATCGCGCTCGTCGTCTGGACGTTCGTCTTCGGCTTTCTGTTCGTGTATCTTCTAATCGATCTTGTCCTGAGCTTGTTCCGGCGCTGAAGGCCGATCGTTGTGAGCAGGGGTCCTCCCTGTGATCCGCGTCGTCGCGGCTGTCCAACCAGACGAGGTCGATGGCGTGCGTACCTTGTTCCGCGAGTACGCCGATCGTACCCACTTTCTCCAGTGCTTCCAGCAATTCGACACGGAGCTGGCCGAACTGCCCGGCGAATACGGGCCGCCCACCGGCACGCTGCTGCTGGCCCGCGACGACGAAGA
>Ga0066903_100005319_pt1 | contig 11142 bp, 9 predicted proteins | sample PanSoiMetaGPlot1_FD_67491 | JGI IMG/M metagenome (GOLD analysis project Ga0066903, IMG submission 67491) | Tropical forest soil microbial communities from Panama analyzed to predict greenhouse gas emissions - Panama Soil - Plot 1 (version 2) | ecosystem: Environmental > Terrestrial > Soil >...
TTCGGATTCAAAGCGGCGTAATCGATCACGGTCGTGAACAAAGTCTGATTTGAGCAGCTTCAACGCTACTTCGCGGCCCAGCCGCTCATCAGTAGCCCGGTAGACCTCTCCCATTCCCCCGGAGCCGATGGATTCCCCTACCCGATAGTGACCCAGGATCTCGCCAGTCATTGCGAAGAAATACTCTATTCGGCTCGCATGTTAGGTTGGCCACCGATTCAAGTCAACTGCATGGAGAACGAGAAAATCACGAGCCTTCCAATTTAACACCTCACATACGGCAAGCTTCATGACATTAAGGTGGCGGGAGGAGCAACTAGGTTAATATCAGCAAGAAACGGAGAGCCGTAGATGGTGCGTTACGGGGTTATCGGCTTTGGACTACATGCAGTTCGACGATTGATGCCAGGCTTTGCCTTGGCTACCAAATCGCGGGTGCAGGCTCTTTCTCGAAGGGACATCGACAAGGCACGCGAATCCGCCCGCCACTATGACATTCCCTTAGCCTTCGACTCCGCTGAAGAGTTGTGCAAATCCCCCGATGTAGATGCAGTCTTCGTGGCCACGCCGAATTCGTTGCATCTTGAGGACGTTCTGACCGCAATCAAATGCCGTAAGCCGGTTTTATGTGAAAAGCCCATGGCGATGAATGCCGATCAATGTCGTCACATGATCGAGGCATCTCGCAAGGCAAATGTTCGGCTTGGCATTGCTCACGTCTTTCGATTCGAGGATAGCACCGCGCGCCTGCGGGAGCGCGTCGCCTCGGGACAGATCGGAAACCCGATCTTTGCCCGCTCGGAATTCTCTTTTCCCGCTGGCGGAGGCCATCCCCGCACCTGGCTCAATGATGCCTCCATTGCCGGAGGTGGGCCGGTTGCAGATATCGGTGTCCATTGCATCGATACCTTGCGTTATGTGTTGCAAGACGACGTCGTTCGCGTCGCCGCGCGCGGAGCGCGCGACGATAAGTCAGGAACCGTGGAGTCCGCGGCCGTGCTGGCGCTCGAGTTCGCTCGTGGGACCCTGGGCTCTGTTATGGTCTCTTTCCGGGCGGATTATCGTACTCCGTTTGAGATCGTAGGCGACGCTGGCGTACTTCGGGCCGACGATGCCTTGAATGTGGAGCGCCCTATCACTATTCAGTTGCGCCGAGGCGTTGAGATCGTGGAGCAAGAAACAGTCACCAACTATCAGGCATATGCCCGTCAGGTGGATGCATTCGCCGACGCAATCGAGGGCAAAGGAGAATTCGCTGTGCCGGGCGAGGAAGGTTGGCAGAATCAACTCATCCTCGATGCCGCCTACCGAAGCATGGCCACTGGAAAGCTCGAGGAAGTTATTAAGGTGAAGTAGGGGCTGGGTCAGGATTTGAATCTGGTGGGATACCCCGTGCCTCTATGATCGCCCAATGCCATTCCTGGTCAGGAGCCGGTGGGTTGCTGATCTTTTCTCTGAATACCGTAGTGCTCATCGACAGCGCAGACCCCTTGAGCCGATAGAGCATCGTAACGTCCGGTTGTTTCGCTGCGATTGTTGTATCCACGGAAGAGGCTGGTATGAGCTTAACCGCCTCGTAGGGCGCAATCGGTTCGGCACCTCGCACCAGAGTCAGGCCTACCGTGATTTCTTTCAGGTTCCACGCACTTCCATTATGGACAGACAGCTCCATCGAATCGCCCTGAATCGTGGCCGGGCCATCGATCTTCGCCAGTTCCTCTTCCGGAAGCTGTTGAGGCGCATACGGATTGCTCAACAATGCCGTCGTCTCCGCATTGAATGCGAGGCTGCAGGTAACGTCCGGCGACGAAACCTGAAATTTCTTTACAAGCCCCTCTAGCGAAAACAGCAATCCCCGCGTCGGTCTATGGCTCGCGGCTTCCGCCAATATCTTGTCGAAATTGTCATTGTCGATGACAGGATCCTGAGTTGCATTCCCACTCGCCACCTTGTTGCGGCGTAGGGTTCGCGCCAAATCCCCTAGCGAGGTCGGATCACCCTGCGCAAGACAGATTCCGCCGAGGACTGACAAAAGGCAAAGCAATATGGAGAAAGCAGTGCGTTTCACGAAAATAGACCTGACAAAACCGACTATTCAGGGAAATTGTAGCTAGAAGACCAGTAAAGCAGGCAGGAAACAAGGCAAACGTTGGTCGTAGAACTTCAGAAACAGGCAGGAAGAACGGCTCGGGCGTGCGGAACAAAGCGGCCACGCAACGGGGCACCGCACGCCCTCACCAGTACTTCTTACAGCAGGCCAGAGGTACGAAACTTCGGAACCGGATCTCCTAGCGGTACAGGTTCTCTCCTGAAAATCCAGCGAGCCACCGCGAACCCCATTGCCGCATAGCAGACGTAAAGCAACTTCATAGCCCACCCCGTGTCTCGGTCAGGTACTCAAGCACTAAGGAGGAGACATCCAACTGATGCACTCAACTTAGCAACTCGCCATCAGTAGGTCAATGCACCATTGGGCTATTCATATGGCACGAAAGTTTAGGTGGCAATACAGGGTAAACATCGGGTAAAAGCCGCTCTGGATGGGCGATTTCGGGCGAAAGCCATCATCAGAGGAGTATCAAAAGCGGAACCGCAGCAACATCCCCTTGTCGAACTAAGTGCTGATCCCTTGTTAGCGGTAACAGTCTCTTTAGTTTTCGGAAGACACTTCCTATCTGAGAGAAGTACTAACTACGTAGTATTCTCAGGTCGCGCCCGGTCATCTCGGTAGGTTCCTGCAGCCCGAGCATCGCGAGAATCGTCGGAGAGATATCTCTTAGCGAGCCGTCATTTCTCATCGTGAATGTCTTTGCATCTGCAGATACCACAATGAATGGGACGGGATTCGTCGTATGCGCTGTGTGTGGCCCGCCCGTCACAGGGTCAATCATCATTTCGGCGTTTCCATGATCCGCCGTGATGAGCATGGCCCCGCCTTTCGCGCGTACTGCCAGCTCGATCCGGCCCAGGCAGGCGTCTACGGTTTCGACCGCCTTTACTGTCGGCTCAATCTTGCCGGAATGCCCCACCATATCGGCGTTCGCAAAGTTCACAATCACAACATCGAACGTTCCATCTTCCGTGGCCTTGACTACAGCGTCAGCAATGCCCGCGGCGCTCATCTCTGGTTTTAGGTCGTAGGTTGCAACCTTCGGCGACGGAACCAGCACGCGATCCTCTCCAGGAAATGGCTGCTCTACTCCGCCATTAAAGAAGTATGTGACGTGGGCGTACTTCTCCGTCTCGGCCACACGCAGGTTCCGGAGTTTCGTCTGGCCCATAACATTGGCGAGGATATTCGCCATCGATTCCGGCGGAATGACCACGGGAAGCCGGAATTGCTTGTCATACTGCGTCATGCACACGTACTGAAGATTCTTGGGGACGCGATCTCTTGGAAGGATTTGGTCGAGGTCCGCCGCGCCGGGCAGATCGCTTCCCCCCTGGTCATTCAGCCCGCTATTGCGAGTAAGCGCCCGGGTAATCTGCCGCACACGATCTGCGCGGAAGTTGTAGCAGACGCAGGAATCATCATCGCGGATGGTGGCGAGCGCCTCGCCGCGGTTATCTACGCAAACAAACGGCACAACGAACTCATCGGTGACGTCTTTATTGTAGGAATCCTTCATCCCTTGCACCGGGTCAATGTACTTTCCCCCTTCCGCCTCGCCAAACACCGTGGCACTAAAGGCCTTCGCAATCCTTTCCCAGCGACGGTCGCGATCCATCGCATAGTAGCGGCCGCTCACGGACGCAATCTTGCCGGTGTTGAGTTCGCGCATCTTCTGCTGCAATTGCTGCATGTATCCCGCGCCATTTGTTGGCAGCGTGTCGCGGCCATCCATGAATGCATGGACAAAGACGCGATCCACGCCATTCTGCTTAGCCATACGGAGCAGAGCGTATAGGTGGGTCTGATAGGAGTGCACGCCACCATCCGAGAGCAACCCAAACAGATGCAGCCTCCGGCCGCCACTGCGCGCGTTTTTCATCGCTGCCAGAAGCGTGGCATTGGAGAAAAACTCACCGTTCTGGATCATCAACTCGATCCGGGTGCTGTCCATGTGAACGATGCGTCCGGCACCGATATTCAAATGCCCGACTTCGCTGTTCCCCATCTGACCGTCGGGAAGACCTACATACTGACCGCTGGTGTGAATCAGAGTGTTGGGATACTCGCGCAGCATGCGGTCATACGTGGGCTTGCGGGCTAGCGCGATAGCATTGGCATTGGTTTCGGCTCGATAACCCCAGCCGTCGAGGATGACGAGAATGAGTGGCTTCGGACGCATAGGAAACTTACAGGCTCCTGACTCTCTGTTGGAAGCGCTCTGAGGATTCTGGCTTCAGTTCTTCTTCGGCTGCGTTTTCTCCTGCTGGCTGGCCTTTTCATCCATTCGCTCGAGAATGTCGTCCATGTTCTTTTGCAGCCGTGGATAAACAGCCTCCATTCCCTCCGCCATGATGGAAGGCATATCTTTTAGTATTTTCTGCCCAGTAGGAGAGGAGTAGAAGGCGATCATCGCATCCACATCGGTCTTGGTCAGGTGCCGCTGATACACCGGAATCATGTCTTCAATGATCTGATCCACCGGGTAGTTGCGCGCGATCTCCGCCGATTCCTTGTCCATGTTGGTAAGCTGTTCTTCGGTCAACTCAGGATGTCGCCTCTTTAGTTCCCGCCGCGCCATCGCCTGCGATTGCGCCATCACCTGTTCCATCGTCTGTCGAACCTGTTCCTGCGTGTTCATTACGCTTAACAGTTTTAGAATGTCGTCGCGTGTCGCAGGCGTTTGACTTGCTTGAGCAATAACGAGGTGAGTAGCAAGGCATGTAAACACCACCGCGTGAATACTAAACCTCATGAGATCGCCTTTTCGCACTGGGTGATTAGGAGTTCTCCTGTTTGTAGTTCAATGCTTTCAACCCAAGAAACTTTGCCGAACTCCCCAACTCTTCCTCAATCCGCAACAACTGGTTGTATTTTGCGATACGATCCGTGCGAGACGCAGAACCTGTCTTGATCTGCCCTGCTCCCGTGGCAACCGCCAAGTCAGCGATAAAAGTGTCTTCGCTCTCACCCGAGCGATGAGAGATCACCGAGGTATATCCATTTCGTCGCGCCAGGTCGATCGCATCCAGAGTCTCACTCACGGTGCCGATCTGATTGACCTTGATCAAGATCGAATTACCCACGTGCTTGTCGATGCCCTCCTGCAATCGCTCAGTATTCGTCACGAACAGATCATCGCCGACAAGCTGAATCTTGTTTCCGAGTTCTTCGGTCAGCATCGACCAGCCATCCCAATCATCTTCCGCCAAACCATCTTCGATCGACACAATCGGATAATCCTTCGCCCATTTCGTCCAGAAGCGAACCATTTCCTCTGACGCCTTGCTTGATTTGTCCGACTTCTTGAAAACATACTTGCCATCCTGGAAAAACTCGCTGGCCGCCGGATCCAGCGCGATCGAAATCTCTTCCCCGGGTTTATAGCCAGCCTGGCCAATTGCCTCGAGCACCACCTCGATGGCCTCGACGTTCGACTTCACAGAAGGCGCGAAGCCGCCCTCGTCTCCTACCGCGGTGTTGTATCCCCGCTTCTTGAGGACTCCTTTTAGGGTATGAAACACCTCGACTCCCCAGCGTAGTCCTTCGGAAAACGACTCTGCCCCTACCGGCATCACCATGAACTCCTGGAAGTCGACGTTGTTGTCGGCGTGCGCTCCACCGTTAAGGATATTCATCATTGGCACCGGCAGCGTGTTGGCCGCCGCGCCGCCCAGATATCGATACAGAGGCAGTCCGTATTCATTGGCTGCAGCCCGAGCCACCGCCATTGAGACCGCCAGGATCGCATTCGCTCCCAAACGGCTTTTATTCGGCGTGCCGTCCAGGTCGATCATCTTCTGATCAATCGCGCGCTGCTCCGAGGCGTCCTCGTTGGCGAGTGCCTCCGAGATCTCTCCGTTCACATTCTCGACAGCCTTTAGCACACCCTTTCCTTGGAACCGGGCACCATCGCCGTCGCGTAATTCGACGGCTTCGTGCTCGCCGGTGGAAGCACCACTCGGAACAATAGCCCTTCCAGTCGTGCCGCTGTTCAGTTGAACCTCTGCTTCGACCGTGGGATTGCCTCTTGAATCGAGAACTTCGCGCGCAATGATGTTTCCGATGTTTGTCATATGAGAACGCTTTTCCTTATCTGAAGATATAAGCCTGGTGTTCACATCCACCATTACCGAAGGACGGTCTGACCGAAAGGTAAGCTTTCGACCCGTAAGATAACCAATTCCTGAATATGTCCTTGCCATGAGTACTCGAGCAGACTCGCGATTATATCGAAGGCACTCACTAGCCGTCTGTGGTCGTCAACCATTCGACTGGCGAAATTGCCAGATGTGGGAACCCCCAATGCTATTGTTCCTGCTCTCTTACCTGCCTTAGATTCGCCTCAGATGCAGGATCACACTCAGACGCTAGCCATTGGATCGCGTGCGCCAGATTTCACGCTTCCCGCGGCCAATCGTCTGGGCAGCTTCAGGCTTTCCGAAATGCTTCGTCAAGGCCCGGTGATCGTGGAATTCCTGCGGGGAACTTGGTGACCGAATTGCGTGAAGCGTATGGCTCAGTTCGAGTCAAAGAAAGAAGACCTGTCGCGGACCGGGGTGCAACTGGTCTTCATTGCGGCCGAGAAGCAGAAAGGTTGGTTCAAGCCTGTGAAGTTCATGGCGCAACATCCGGTTTCGTTTCCCTTTCTGCTGGATGAGGATCGCTCGGTGACGAAAGTATACGGCCTACATCATCGCCTGGGCTTGGACGCAATTGATATCGCACGGCCAGCATCGCTGGTGATCGACCAGTCGGGAACCATTCGCTTTATCTATCGAGGAGATGACCAGCGGGATCGCGTAGACGTCAATGAGGTGATTGCGGCGGCAGCTGCACATCAGAAATGACCGCATACATTATTGGAGGAACAATGAGAAAGTACAGCTCATACCTGTTGGCTTCGCTGTTGCTGTTCGCCAGCGCCTTCGCACAAACGAACCTCTCGCTTCCGGCTGGCACTGCGCTGAAAGTGAAATTGGAAAACACGCTTTCCACCGATTCGAACAAAGTCGGGGACCCGCTCTCGGGACGCATTACCGAGGCCGTCTTGCTCGACGGTAAGACCGTCATTCCAATCGGCGCTTCGGTCAAGGGACGCATCACCCAGGTATCTCAGCCGAGACGCATCTCGGGTAAGCCGACGCTTGGAATCCTGCCGGAGGCCGTCGTGCTTCCTACCGGTGAGCGTTATACCCTCAATGCCACACTCGTGGATACCGGCCTTCGCGACGGTTCCGACGTCAATACTGAAGGTCAGTTCAAAGGTGCAGGTCATGACTCCACCGACTTGGTGCAGATCGGGTTTGGCACAGGGGGCGGAATGCTGGTCGGCGGTCTGATTGGCGGCGGGAAGGGACTGCTGATCGGAGGCGCAATTGGCGCAACCGCCACCGTTGCGCACTGGCTCGGCAAGCATCGATCGGCAACGTTGCCGTCAGGTACAGAGCTTGTGATGGAGTTGAGCCGTCCGATGGTTCTCACGCCGGAAAGCAGCGGCGGACAGTAGCCGATTCTAGCCTAGGCGCCATTTAAACCCGGCGTACGTTGTCGCCTAGGCTTGCCTCTTATCCCATCGCGCTCTCAGGACCGCCAGATAAATGTGGCATGTCTGGCGGTCGCATGCAGAGTCCCCTCCCACCGTTCAAGCCTGCGTGTCGTAAATAGCCGATGTTTCCATCGTTCAGTGATACAAGGCGGCCTGACCAACGCTAAAATCATCAGGCCATGGTTCGAACAGATTCGGAGTCGCACACTTCTGCGAATGATTCTCGTGGACGACTGAAGGTTTTCCTCGGCTATGCCTCGGGGGTAGGCAAGTCATTTCGGATGTTCGACGAGGCCCGGAGGCGAAAAGAGCGTGGGCAAGATGTAGTGGTTGGTGCGCTCCAACCCGAAGTACCGGCAGAGTTGAAGCCAATCCTGCGCTCGCTCGAGGTGGTCCCCACTCTGAACATAGAGAATGTACCCGTCATAGACGTGGCTGCAATTCTTCGCCGCCGTCCTCAGGTTTGTGTGATCGATGGGCTTGCCTATGACAATCCATGGGGACGCCACCCGCACCGCTGGCAGGACGTCGATGAATTGCTATCGGCTGGAATCAATGTTGTGGCGACCGTGAATCTGGAGCACATTGAGGATCAATGCAGAGTTGCCGAAAAGTTGACGGGTCATACGGTGACTGAAACCATCCCTCGTGACTTCCTGAATACCGCCGACGAAATCGTGGTCGTTGACGCTCCAACCGACGGGTCTCCTGAACTTTCCGAGCTTCGCCAAATGGCCCTGGTTCTCTCCGCGGATGTAATAGACGCGGGCCTTCGGCGCTACCTCGAGGCCCACGAAATAGAACCCTCGTGGCGAACTCATGAGCGACTCCTCGTTTGCCTGACCCCTAAAGCGAATGCAGATCGGATGATTGCCAGCGCCCGCGAGAGCGCAGCGCGCTTTCATTGCGATGTGATGGCAGTCTCAATCAAACAGGGGAACCTGTCACAAACTGAACAACATTCCATCGATGACAACCTTGCAATCGCGCGAGCCGCGGGCCTGCGTGTCGACATACTGGAAGCTAGTGACGTGGTCGACAGCATCGTGCAGTATGCCCGGTCACACGGTGTAACTCAGATTTTCGTCGGCCACAGTTTGAAACAGAATTTGCGAACGCGCTTGTGGGGGAGTCTCGTGAGTCGATTGATCCGCTCGGCTGAGGGCATTGACGTCCGCGTTTTTCCCCATTAAATGAAGGAACACGCCCATGAACCAATCAATGTCTGGGGGACACCTCAAAATCTATCTCGGCTATGCTCCGGGGGTCGGGAAAACCTACCAAATGCTCGATGACGCCCGTGCTTTGAAAGCACGCGGCGTCGACGTCGTCGTAGGTTTTGTCGATACCCACGCTCGCCCCGATATTCAGAGCCAGCTTGAAGGTTTACAGCTTGTGCCACTCGCCCGAATCAACCACCGCGCCGGCACAGCCGAAGAACTAGATGTCGAGACCATCCTCTTCCGTAAGCCGCGTGTCTGCATCGTCGACCAACTCGCACATTCAAATCCCCCCGGGTCCGCTCGACAGAAGCGTTGGCAGGATATCCAGACGCTTCTTCAGGCGGGCATCGATGTATACACCACGATGGACATACGAGATCTGGCTAGTTTGAGCGATCAGGTCTGGCAACTCACAGGACGTCGCGTGCGCGAAACTGTGCCAGACTGGCTTTTTCAGGGCGCCGACGAGGTCGTGCTGGTGGACGTCACACCTCGGGCCCTTCTCCATCGCCTCGATCGTGGTGTGATCTACCCCCAAGACAAGGGAAAGAACGAGGCGGAAGCCATCTTTAAGGAACCTGTTCTAGTCTCGCTCCGTGAGCTGGCGATTCGGCAAACAGCTCAAGCCCTGGAAGCACGACACGCCGGTAGAGCCGGCACCGCCGTATTACATACGCAAAAGATCCTGGTCAATATCACAGCGGACCCATCGACCGCGATGTTGCTGCGCCGGGCTAGACGTGTCGCAGATCATTTGGGTGCTGCTTGCATGGCGGTATATGTCTATTCGCAGCAGGAGTCCAAGGCCCTGCCCACAGAGGACCACCCAACCATTGAACGCCACCTCCGCTTCGCGGAAAACCTGCAAATCGCCACCGAAACTATTCACGGTAGGAACCGAGCTCAAGCCCTGGTTGACTATGCCCGCAAGCAGGGTGTGACCCAGATATTTCTGAACCGTGACGTCGCGCCCAGAAGGCGTTGGCTCCCCGGCCTCGACTTCACCGAGCAGGTGCTGGAGCGCGCACATGAGATGGAACTGACCGTTGTCGCCGGACATAAATCAGCTTCTCCATACCCTGAGGACGAAGCCGGCGCGCTCATGCATTCGGGTTACGTCCATATATCCCCCGAGATCACGATTGACGAAGCCATCGCTCAAATTCGTCAACAGGCAGGAAGCGTGGAGATGATCTATTACGCATACGCACTGGACGAGAGTCACCACCTTATGGGCGTCGTCTCATTTCGTGAGCTCATTTCCGCTGAACGCTCGAAGCGGGTTCGCGACATCATACACACCGATTACGTCTTCGTTGAGGAGGACACAGATCAGGAAACGGTAGCCCAACTGCTTGCAAAAAGACGTTTTCTCGCTGTACCTGTGCTCGATGGCGAAGGACACATGCTCGGGATTGTAACCAGCGCTGATGTTGCAGGCATTGTTCAGGAGGAGGCCGGAGAAGACATTCTCAAAATCGGCGGAACGGAAGCATTTGAAGGCCCGTACCTGGACGTCAGCTTTGGACACATGGTCCGCAAACGCGCCGGATGGCTGGCCATTCTTTTCGTTGGCGAAATGTTGACCGCAACTGCCATGGGCTTTTTTTCCACGGAAATCGAACGGGCGGTCGTCCTCGCGCTCTTCATTCCCTTGATCATCAGCAGCGGCGGTAACTCAGGCTCTCAGGCCACGACGCTTGTGATTCGGGCCATGGCCCTCGGCGAGATACGATTGCGGGACTGGTGGCGTGTCATTCGGAGGGAGATTGCCGCCGGCCTCGCTCTCGGCACAATTCTTGGCATCATCGGCATATCCCGCATTTTCCTTTGGCACACCTTACATGGAAGCTACGGGCCGCACTACCTAGTCGTCGCCTTAACCATCGGATGCAGCCTGATCGGCGTCGTGCTGTTCGGAACTACTGCCGGATCCATGCTGCCCTTTATTCTCCGCCGTTGTGGGCTCGATCCTGCCAGTGCGTCGGCTCCGTTCGTCGCAACCCTGGTCGATGTCACCGGCCTGGTGATCTATTTCACGGTCGCAAGCATCATCTTGAAAGGAATCTTGCTGTGAGATACAACGTTAATTTCCGGCAATACTAGCCGATTCCGCTTGCCTCGCCCGGCTCCGGAAAACGAGCCAAACTACACATCCCAACATTCCGATCCAGCCGCACATGCGTACGAATCCCGCAATCTGCGTGTCGTACCGCAGAACTCCCAAGGTTGAGAAGATGGCGTTCCAATCGTGCTCAATG
>Ga0066903_100005320_pt1 | contig 11142 bp, 13 predicted proteins | sample PanSoiMetaGPlot1_FD_67491 | JGI IMG/M metagenome (GOLD analysis project Ga0066903, IMG submission 67491) | Tropical forest soil microbial communities from Panama analyzed to predict greenhouse gas emissions - Panama Soil - Plot 1 (version 2) | ecosystem: Environmental > Terrestrial > Soil >...
TGCGGCGCGTCTGGATAGGTGTAGATCTCGCTTTCCTGACGCTTCTGCTTGATCGCGGCGACATCCGTCATCGGGATGCTCTGGTCCTTCTCGCCAAAATGCATCTGCATCGGAACCTTCGGCTTCTCGTCGGCGAACTTGGCGATCTGGCCACCGTAATAGGCGATTGCGGCCGAGAGCCCGTTGAGGCGCGTTGCGGCCAGAAAGGCGACGCTGCCGCCCATGCAGAACCCGATGATGGCGACCGGGCCTTCTTTCTTGAGCTCGTCGATCGCAGCCTGTGTGTCCTTGAGCATCGCGTCCCAGTTCGGATTGGCGACGAACTTGCGCGCATTGGCGACTTCGTCGGGCGTGTAGCCACATTCGAAATCCTTCTGGGTGCGGTCAAACAGCGCCGGCGCCACCGCCGTGTAGCCATCCTGCGCGAGCCGGTCGCAGACCGCGCGGATGTGCTTGTTCACCCCGAAGATTTCCTGGATGACCACGACCCCGCCCTTGGACGGTCCGGCGGGATCGGCGCGGTAGGCGCCCAATTGATGCTGGTCGTTGGCGGTCAGTGTGAAATGCTTACCCAAGGCTACCTCCTGTCAGCGATCGGGGAGCGCGCGAAATATGCGCTCCGGCTTCTCGATTGCATGATTTCGCGCCGCCGTGCAAACCCAAAGCACCCGCGCGGAGGCCGGCGCGTTGTCGCGCCAAGTTCCATCATGTGGGATCGAGCTGAAAGGCCTGCGCCAAGAGCTCGTAGGAATGCCGGCGCGCGGCGTGGTCGTAGATCATCGTCGTCACCATCAGCTCGTCCGCCTTGGTGGCTGCAATCAGCGACGCAAGCCGCTGGCGCAGGGTCGATGGTGAGCCTACGAAAAGACGGGCACGGCGGCGCCGGATGTACTCGCGTTCAACCGGCGACAGGGGATAGGCCTGCGCCTCCTCGGGGCTCGCCAGCGGCAGATATTCGCCGCGCGCGCGGCGCACCCAGGCGAGATCGATAGTTGAGGCGAGCCGCTCCGCCTCGGCGTCGCTGTCGGCGCATACAGCTGCACATGCGAGGATCGCACAGGGACGCTCGAGCCCGCCGGACGGCTTGAATTGCTCGCGATAGCCGAGCATCGGCGCGACCGCATCGTGGTCGGAGAAATGGTGCGCAAACGAGAATCCCATGCCGACCATGGCGGCGAGCTGCGCGCTGTAGCCGCTCGAGCCCAGCAGCCAGATCGGTGGCAGTGCGACGTCCTTCGGCATCGCATGCACGGCGTTGTAGGGATGGCCCTCCGGGAAGTCCCGCCGCTCGAACAGCAGGAGCTCCTGGAACCGTTCCAGGAAATCGTCGTCGCTTGCGCTGTCCTGCCGCCGCCGCAGCGCATAGGAGGTGACCGGATCGGTGCCGGGCGCGCGTCCGATCCCGAGATCGATGCGGCCCGGGAACAGCGCCTCGAGCACCTTGAAGCGTTCTGCCACCATCAGTGGCGCGTGGTTTGGCAGCATGACACCGCCGGAGCCGACGCGGATGCGCGTCGTTGCCGCCGCGATCTGGCCGATCATGATCTCGGGGGCTGAGCTCGCGATCGAGGGCAGGTTGTGGTGCTCGGCGACCCAGTAACGCGTGAAGCCGAGCCGATCGGCGAGCGCGGCGAGGTCGAGGGAATTGCGCAGCGAAACCGCGCCGGAGGAGCCGGCGGAAACCGGCGACAGATCGAGAACCGAGAGCGGAAGCATCTTACCGTTGGAGCTCACTCACAGATCGCGTCGTTTTGCCGGGCTTGCCCGGGTTATCCATCTTCTTCGCAAGGGTCAGCGCGAAGCAAGGGAAGCGGACGGTAGCAGCTGGCGGCAAAGCCGACACGATGTCGACAAGTCTTGCGCCTATGTGTGCAAGAGCCACGCGCGTATCGGTATTCGCAGAGGGGGAAGCGATGGTCCATCGGCTCGCACTGCACTCGGCCTTCATCCTTGTGATCTCCGTTGCGGTCGCTGCGCCGGTCGCGGCAGAGGATAACGCATTGGAGACCTCGGTCTTCCGCCTCGAATTGCCACGCGGGTGGAATAAGGAGGGCCAGAGCACGCCCATTCGCGCGCGTGGCCCTAACTCGGAAGTCTTGTTGATCTCGGTCGCCATGCCGGCCCCCGGCGACAGCAACGCCGGCAAGATGGCAGATACCAAACCGATGACGGATTTCTGGAAGGAGGCCATTCGCAAGGCGCTGGTCGGGGCCATCTCGCAACAGGGCATGAAAACTACCGAGCCCTTCACTGAAAAGTCGATGCAGGGCTTGCCATTCTTCACCGCCAAGTCGGAGAACGAACAGCGCGGTTCGTTCCTGAGCTGCTACGGCTTGATCGGTCACGGCGGAGCCGTGTTCATGGTCACCGTCGAGGGCTGGCTGAAGGACAAGTCAACCGCGGAGGCTGCGGCCGAGGGCATGTTCAAGAGCATTGTCTGGAAACGGAAGACCTAACCGCGCGGCGTCGGCGCGGGGTCGGCACGTGCGCGCCTAGAACGGCCAGGGCTTGCGCAATAGCCAGTCCTTCTTCCATCCGGTCAGGCGACCGTTGCGGAACTGCAGCGCGATCCCGAAGTCCGTCGGATAAAAACCCGGAATGCCGGCGGGGGCGGCCGCCACATAGATTTCCGAGCCGCGGCGGCCAGAGTGGTAGACTAGCGGCTCGCCCAGCGCGAGCGAGGCCTCCGCTGGCGTCATGCCGAACGCGAGCGGAAGATTGTTCGAGCGCGGCGCCCCGCACCACGCCAGCCAACATATGCAACAGGTGACGACGAAGCCCCTCATGTCGACATCTTCCGCCCAATCGGATGCACAGGCAAGGGCCGCAGCGACTAATACAAGAAATCCGTTGCGCGCCTGCAACCATTCCACATGAGGCAGCGTATCTGCGCCCGGAGGTTCTCTTGACCTTCTGGCGACGCCGCGGGGCGTCGTTGCCTTGCAAGCGATCAACGTGGAGGGATCTCATGTCCGGGCGTCTTGTATTGTCAGCCGCCGTTGCGGCGGGTCTTGCCTGTTCGGTTTCGATCAACGGCGCCGCCGCGCAATCGCGCTCGCTCTACGAGCGGCTTGGCGGCTATCACGCGATCCTCGCGGTCGTCGACCAGACCATCAAGAATGTCGCCGCCGACCGGCGGATCAACCGGTTCTTCGCCGGTGCCAATATCCCGCGCCTGCGGCGCATGCTGGCCGACCAGATCTGCGTGGCGTCGGGCGGGCCATGCGTCTATGTCGGCCGCGACATGAAGTCCGCCCATGCCGGTATGGGCATCAGGTCGAGACACTTCAACGCGCTGGTGGACGACCTCGGCCGCGCACTCAAGACCTTCAAGGTGCCGCGTCCCGAACAGCGGGAACTGGTCGCGCTCTTGGGGCCGACCAAGAGGGACATCGTCGAGCGCTGAGCCGGCGTCGAAGCATCGATTGTCGTCGCCGGTTCCAGCCTCCCGCGAGTCGGTGTCTCCGACTTGCGGTGCCGCACGACTAGCATTTCCGGGCTAGATTTCGACCCCAACCCCGGCCGCGCGGGCCTTGTCGTGCGCGAGCTTGGCGAGCGCCATGAAGCCGACGCCCTGGTCGGAATTCTGCTTGAACACAGTGATCTCCGCCGGCGAACGCCGCCCTTGGGCCTTGCCGGCGACGAGCTCGCCAAGATCGGCGATCTGCTCCCAGCTGGTGATGCCGTTCGCGACCGGCTCGAACAGGTCGGCCTGCTCGTCCATGATCGCTTGCTCCTTGAGGGTGGCGACCACGCGGTCGGCGCGCCTGATCACGGCATCGTCGAACTCGCGCCGCGGCCGCGGCACCGAACCCTGCAGGAACACGCCCTTGTTGCTGGCCACGATCGAGGTGACGTGCTGCCCGGGCTCGAGCCAGGCGCCGAACAGAACCGGCTCGTTGCTGCCGGTGGCGAGGCAGATCAGGTCGGCGCCCCGCGCCACCGCCTCGGGGCGCTCGACCGCCATCATACGCGCGCGCACCTGCGGCTGCATACGGGCGACGAAGCGAGCACGGTTGTCGGCGCTGCGGCTGAACACCCGGACTTCCTCGACCGAAGGGCGGATCGTGCACATCGTGACCAGGTGCCGGCGCGCCTGCCGGCCGGTGCCGTAGAGGCCGAGCACGCGGCAGTCGGCGCGCGCCAGGATGTCGGTGCCGACCGCGCCGGTGATCGGCGTCTCGGTGCCGAACCAGTCCTCGGCCGGCTCGTCGAACAGGGGCAGCGACCCCACGATGATGCACTTGAGCTCCGCGGTCTCGCTGTCGTAGGCGACGTAGACCCGCTTGCCAGCCTTCTCGTATTGCTGGGCGCCGCCACGGAAGGTGAACCGCTCCACATGGATGAACATGCCGGCGACCTGCAGGCGATGGCAGCCGCCCTGATGCACGCTGACGCGGCGGTCTTCGTGCTGGATGCGGATGCGCGGCGCCGAATAGGCAGGCTTCTCGCCCTGGTCGCGGAAGCCATCGCGCACCGCAGCGATCGCCTCCTCGAGCGAGATCAGGCCTTTGAGCTCCTCTGCTTTGATGAGCAGCGACATCCTGTCGTCCTCCCTATTGCCGTCCGTCGGCTTGGCGGAGGACTTATCACGGCGCTGGCGCCGTAGTCAGGGCGAGGCCCGGCGGCGGACGCCCTATCGCGCCCGACCGGTGGTCGCCGATGCGCGCGTCGTCGTCTCGAACCGGTTGGCCTGCACCACGAGGTTGCCGAGCATGTTGGTGACCGTCAGGCGAAACGGCGCAAGCACGCGCGTTCCCGCGACCGGCACCAGCGCCATTTCGATGTCACGTCCATCGGACAGGAACTTGACCAGCGGGCTTGAGGTGCGGTGGCCGGCAATCGGCTGGAACGTGACCGCGCAAACCACGGCCGGTCCGGCATAGCCCTGTTCAGCCTTCACTGTGTCGATACGTTTGAAGGCGAGCCTGAGATCAAAGTGGCGGCGGCCATCGAAGATTGCGAGCGTCCGCTGGCAGCTGGGCTCGGCGATGCCGTCGCCGCCATCGGCGGCCGGCACGAGCAGGGCGGTCAGCGGATCGACGACCCCGCGGCGGTCACCCTCGCTTACCGCGACGCGGTCAGCCGCAGGCGGCGGCGCCGAAGCAGTGAGTTCCTTCACGTTGCCGTCCTCGAATGTCATCGTCACATCGAGGGAATCGTCCTCGGCGGTCGTATTCGATTGATAGTGCAAGGGGATGAGCCGCCCGTCCACGACCCTGCCGGTTGCCGCCAGGGTCCCTTCGCCGCCGGCAAACACGCGCAGCATGCCGCTCGCCCTGCCGCTCATGGTCGTGATGTATTCGGCATTGCCGATCTCGGACGTGGCAGTGATGCTGCCGACCGGGATGCGCGCAAAGGAAATCGTGTAGCTTGCCTCGAGCTTGCTCTGTGCGACGGCTTCGCCGCCCGCCGTGAGCGGCGCGAGCGCGAGCCCGGCTGCGAAGATCACGCGTGAAACAGCGACACTTGGCGACACGCTCATCGGGACACTCGAGCATTTCCGAGGTGGAACTTGGGGCAGAGCTTCGGCGTCAATCGTGACCGGCGCAAGGCGCGTCGTGCCGCGGGGCCGCTTTTGGCTCAGCGGCGCGGCGGGCCCGTGACAAATGCCACGACCTCCTTCCGCGGCGATTGAATCCTGCGGGCAATTTCGCTGAATTGACGCCGAACGGTATCCGACATGCTCACCGCTGATTGTCAGACCTGCGGCTACCCGGTTCCCATCCTAGCGTCGGCGTGCCGCCGTTGCGGCGCGCCGAACGCGACGCGGCTTAGCGCGCTCGCGGTCGCCGGCTCGCTGCTGCTTCTTGTCGCTGCCATCGCTATTGCTGCGATCGTCGCCATTCGCTGGGTGCCGCTCGAGCCAGGCGATTTCACCTGGCTCACCAAGGCCATGACCGAGTGCGATGGGGAGGCCGAGAAGGAACCGGCGACAGTGCATTTCCTGGTCGTGCCAATGGCGTCGGCGCCGGCTGAGGACGAGCGTTGGAAGGCGAAGTCCCTCAATGACATCGGCAACGCCATCCTGCTCACTCAGCGCGACACGATCGGCGGCCTTGAGGATGGCACGCTGCGGATTTCGACCGAGCAGTATGAATTCAGCGTTCGCGACGAAGCGACCGGCGGCGTCTATAACTTGAGCCCGTCAGTCGGGGTCAAGAAGTTCCTGGTCCCCGATGGGGACCAGATCAAAGAGTTTAAGGTCCAGTTCAGAACCGGCCAGACGGCGAACGAGGCCGCATGGGGTGCCGCGTTCCAGCACCGGCAGGGTACCTGCTACTGGGTCAATGCGATCATCGGGCATTGAGCGCTTTCGCGTCGCCCCCGCCGGATCACGCCAATCTGATGGGCCAAACCGTGTTGGTGTCGTCGGGCACGCAGATGTGCAACGGCGCCGTCCGATAACGCAGGGCGTGAGGACGCTGCAGGTTGATGGCCGAGGCGGGATGGATCGCCAGCGCGCTGCACGCGTGGGCAGCCTTGAGATTGAGCGGCAACGCGGGGGTCGCGACCGAGGCCACGCTGACACAGCCAACAAACAATCCCAGCCGGCGAACAATCATATCGAGTCCTCGGAGCGCGAGCGCATTGGCTAGCGGCAGCCGAATACCTATCAGCGGGCAATTAAACTCGATTGTGAACGGTCGCTAAAATTGTCGCGTTCGCGGTAACGGCGCAGCGAAGGTCGGATGATCGAGATTGAGGACAATTAAAGATAATTGCGCAGCCGATCTTATCGAAATCACAGCCTGCGCGGGGTGTATTAGGCGCACTCGCAACCCGGGGCCGCCACTCATGTCCACCAATCATATCGACAAGCTGATCGAGCAGCTTGGCATCCTGATCGTCGATGAAAGCCAGTACATGCGCAAGCTCACGCGCTCGATGCTGATGAATGTCGGAGCGAAGACGATCTATGAGGCCGGCGACGGCATTTCCGCGCTCGACATCATCCGCACCGCCAATCCGGATGTGGCGTTCCTGGACTGGGAGCTGCCGGTGCTCTCGGGCCCTCAGGTGATCCGGGTTGTGCGCTCGCCAGGCGTATTCCCGAAGCCGAACCTGCCGATCGTCATGCTCACCGCCTGCGCCCAGCGCTCGCGCGTATTTGCGGCGATGAACCTGGGCGTGCACGAATTTCTGCTCAAGCCAACCTCGCCCAAGGCGTTGCGCGACCGGCTGCTGTCGATCCTGATCAAGCCGCGCCCGATGGTTCAGATTGGCGACCAATACGTGCCGCAGCCCCGCCGACAGGCAGCATCCGCTGACCTCTTGCACGCGGCCTGACCGCGCTTGCGGTCAGACCCGCGCCGACTCGCGCCAGACCAGGAACAGGCCCGATCCGACCACGACTGCCGAGCCTGCAAGCAGTGCGGCGCTCGGCACGTCGCCCCACACCACGAATCCGAGCACGGCCGCCCACACCAGCGACAGATAGAAGAAGGGCGTCACGGCGGAGGCCGGCGCAAGATGCAACGCGCGCGTCCACCAGTACTGCCCGACCGCATTGGTGAGACCATTGAGCAGCATCAGGCCGGCATCCGCCCAGGTCGGCACTGCGACGCCGAACGGCAGCAGCAGCGAGAAGAACGCCGTGATCAGCAGGAGCTGATACATCAGCAGCGTCTCGGCGGTTTCGGTCGCGGTCATGCTGCGCACCGCGGCCGTGACCGAGCCGTAGATCATCGCGTTGACGAGCGCGAACAGCGCGCCGAGCTGGATCGTCTCGGCGCTCGGATGGGCCACGATCAGGACACCGAGGAAGCCGACGATCAGCGCGAACCAGCGCGCGAAACCGACCTGCTCCTTGAGCAGCAGGATTGACACCAGCGCGGTGAACAGTGGCGCCGAAAAATTGATCGCGATCGCGCTGGCGAGCGGCATCATGCTGAACGCGATGATCAGGAAGGTCTGTGAGACGGCCTGCGATACCGAGCGCATGACGTGGTCGCGGCGGCGCTGGGTTTGGAACACCGCGAGCCCGGTTCGCGGAAGGATGAACAGGGCGCAGGCGATAAGCGATACGCCCGCGCGCGTGAACAGCACTTCGCCGACCGGATAGGTGTCCACCAGCCATTTGGACACTGCGCTCGAGACTGCGAACACCAGCGTGGCACCGACCATGTAGAGAATGCCGAGCGGGACATGCTCCCGCCGCGTCACGGTCGCCAGGGCATTGAGATCTTGGCCGGTCGCCTGCGTCACGCGCTCTCTCTTCGCGTCCGCCACCTGCGACGCGCCACCGTGTCTAGCATTGCCGCGAAGGGCGCAGGCATATCCCGCCCGGCATGACCGGTCGGCAGATTTGCGGTGCGGTCAGAAGCGTCAGGCCTTACCGTCGCGGGCGAGCTTGCGCCAGCCGTGCGCGGCAGTTCCCGTTAAGTCTGCAACATCTGCAGCGCGCCGAGCTGCAGCACGAGGCCGAGCTCGTCGGCGAAGTACCAGGCGTCCTTCCACTTGCCGTCGGCGAAACGCATGATGCCGATCTCGGGCACCTCGACGCGCCGGCCGCTCGGCGGCAAGCCGTAGAGCTTGCCGCCGTGGGTGCCCGCCACCTTGAACCGCATCCACACCGTCTCGCCCTCGGCAATGAAGCCGTCGATGCGGTCGCGCCGGTCCGGTAGCGCTGCCGTGATGGTCTCGCTGCCGACTCCTTTGGCGTCGCCGTAGTCGCGCAGGTGCTGAAAGCCGACGCGCCGCTGCTTGAAGTCGGGCGCGCGCAAATCGGCCGGCGGCGACCCGCCCTTGGAGCGCGCCACCATCAGCCGGTTGCGGTCCTCGCGCGTGTTGAGCGGACCTGCCTCGAGGCGCTTGACCACCGCATCGGGATCCTCGCCTTCGCCCGTCACCGGCGGCGCGACGAGCTTGCCGTCCTGGCGCGTCGGCAGCTTGGCGCCGAGCTGCTGCAGCAAGCCTGCTTCGTCGGCCATGAACCATGCTTCGGTGATCTTGCCGCCGGCTAGCCGGAACACGCCGGCCTCGTAGACGTCGATGGTCTTGCCGGTCGGCGGAATGCCGTTGAAGTTTGCTTTGTGCGTCGCCTTGATCCGGAACAGCATCCCGACCATGTCGCCCTCGGCGACCATATCCTCGATCTCGTCGTGGCGGTCCGGGAAGGCGCCGCGCAGATAGGAGCCCGCGCTCGGGAAGCCCTGGCCTTGCGCGTTGGCGGCGAGATGGGCGAAGCCGCCGCGCCAGCGCTTGTAGTTGGGTGCGAGCACCTCGCGCTCGATCAGCGCTTCGTCCTTGGTGCCCTGCAGCTCCTTGAAGCGGCGGACCACCGCCTTGTTGCGCTCAAGCAGAGCCGGATCGCTCTGCGCCAGCGCCCACGGCGAAGCCGTGAAGGCGAGGCCGGCGCCCAGCGCGCCGTCGAGGAATCGGCGACGGGTCAACATCGTTCTCCTCCCATGCTTTGTTAGCCGGCGCTCCTCGCGCCTGGCTTGCCGACCATACTGCACCGTGTCGTTTGCGGTAAACCGGCGCGGCCGCGGAAAGGAGCAACGATGCCGAAAGTGGAGGTGATCAGCCGCACGCGCCTGCTCGATGATTTTTTCAAGGTCGAGGAGGCGCATCTTCGCTTCGAACGTTTTGATGGGACGATGAGCGAGGTGGTGCCGCGGCTCAACGTCGAGCGCGGCGATGCAGCGGCGGCGCTGCTGGTGCACCCGGGGCGGAGAGCGGTCTATCTCGTGCGGCAGTTCATGTATCCGGCCCTGGAGCAGGCCGGCGGTTGGCTCGATACGGTCGTCGCCGGAATGATCGACGCCGGTGAAACCCCGGACGCGGCGATCCGGCGCGAAATCCTGGAGGAGGTGGGCTTCGCCGTCGACAAGGTTGAGCCGATCGCAAGCTTCTTCCTGTCGCCGGGCGGGTCGAGCGAGCGCATCTTCCTGTTCGCCGCGACGGTGTCGGACGCCGCGCGCACCTCGGCGGGCGGCGGCGTCGCGGCTGAGAACGAAGACATCAAGGTGATGGAATGGCCGATCGAGACGTTCCTCGGGCGTCTGCAATCCGGCGCGCTCAAGGACGCCAAGACCATCGTCGCGGCCTGCTGGCTCAAGGATAATCTCGCACGGATTGCTCCGGCCTGAGCCGAGCGGCCCGCAGCTCTAATGCAAACGCCGCCGGTCAACGCCGTCGGACGCCACCCGCAGATCGAGCATGCCGATCAGATCGGCGCGGCGCGCCTCCGCATCCTCGAGCGCCGCGGTGAGCTGATGAGAGCTCGTCGTCGTCGAGCCGAGCGCAACGCCCGCCCCGATCACGGCCGCGATCGCGCCGATCATCACCGCGGGGTCGACCTCGATGAGCCCGAGCAGCAGCAGCACGACCAGGACGGCGCCGCCGACGGCCACGACCTTTGACAGCAGGATGACCTTGCGGCAGCGATCGATCGCCTCGGTGCGATCCTCGATCTCGGCTTCGAGACGCGCAATCTCCTCACGCAGGTCGTCGTCGGACATCGGGGCTGTACCTTGGAGACCCCCGCCCATCCGGCGCGTCGGCTGGCGCGCCCGACAAGATTCGAACTTGTGACCTCTGCCTTCGGAGGGCAGCGCTCTATCCAGCTGAGCTACGGGCGCGTCCCGCCTAGATAGCCCACGGATGGGCACGCGGCAACGGCCCCGCCCCTTCAACGAAGGATGGCAGGTCCTGCGTCAGGCGTCAGGCGGCAGGGCTCGAGCCCGATCACTTCGGTCGCGCCGAACCCACGGTGCTGGGTGAGCGCTGTGTCGTGGCCGGCGTGACGCACGATCCATCCTTCGATGGGGTGCGGCACCGGTTGACCGAGCCGGTTGTCTCGCGGGCTGTCTTAGGGCGATCGATGCGGGCGAAGCGTTCCTCGAGCTTGGCAAGTTGTGCGTTGGTGCGCGAGGCGTCGGCTTCGACGCCGGCCTTGAGCTCCATGAACTCCGCGCGCAGTACCGTGATTGCGCCCTGCAGCATGCGGGTGTCGTACAGGGTCGCCATGGGCTCGACCGTTTCGGTCGCCCGCATGAACCCCGTCACGGCCAGCCCACCGCCCACCGCGCCGGTCACCGCCGCGACCGCGATCAGCGCGCCGACAACAGTAATGTGCTTGGCGCGCGGCTCCGCGGTGAAAGCGAGCAGCGCCTTCGCCGCCGATCGGCCTTTGGC
>Ga0066903_100005321_pt1 | contig 11141 bp, 10 predicted proteins | sample PanSoiMetaGPlot1_FD_67491 | JGI IMG/M metagenome (GOLD analysis project Ga0066903, IMG submission 67491) | Tropical forest soil microbial communities from Panama analyzed to predict greenhouse gas emissions - Panama Soil - Plot 1 (version 2) | ecosystem: Environmental > Terrestrial > Soil >...
CCAGGATCTTTTGACGATCGGGTCCATACGGCCTTAGCACGTTTGCCATCCGCTCGACCTCGGCTGGAGCCACGGGTGAGCCATCGAGGTTCAAAATCGCGGATATGCCACTCATCGCCTTATCTTACCCGATAAGCGAGCTGTGTTAACAAAGAAGGTATTGATTGAATCATCTCGCAAACTGAATTGCGTTATGAATGAGGGAACGGCTCCAGTCCGATTCTCACCAATATAGTGAACTCGGTACTCTCGCTCCGGTCCGAGTTTTCACCATTAACACAATCACCCGCGCGAACCCAGGCATGGGCACAAAGTGAAGAATCTTCCAGGAATTTTACGCCGGCAAATAGTATCGCCGGAATCCCTCGGCGATGAAGCATTATTAGCTTTGCGATGGATCGGCTAAGGCACAGGCTGTTCCAAGGCAATACGTTTGCCGCACGCAATATTGAAACATCGATAAGCCTGACGTCGTTGTTGATATCATCGGAGCGAACGATAGCTTTCCGGCTGCGCTCGTTCCAATGATGCAGGTAGCGGTTGATATGCCTGAAAGCGACTGTCTTCACACCTATATTCGAAATGAGCAACAAAATATACGCTTCAAAAAAAAATAGTTTTTCACGTCGAGTCAGATACCAAAACCTACGAAACCGAGCCATTGCACACCTTCAATAGACCTTCGATCCGCAAATCTTCAAGGAATGATAAAGTCTCCTCCTCGCACTTCGTCCGGTCAATATTATAAGTCCCCGCAAGATGATCGATCAGATCGGAGATCTTCTTTGGGCGCTCTATATTCTCCCATATCTCTCGGGCAACATCGGAGACAGCGTAGTAAAGGCCATTGGCAATGCTGACCATGACGAGGTCTTGATCCGCTTCTGCGCCAACGACTTCAGGGTCACGCTGAACGACACAATTCAAATTCAACATCTGTGCGAAGGTCATGGTCTACCGCCCCAGAGGAATTGACCAGCAAATGCCCATTGAACCAGAGGTGTTTGATAGCGGGCGCGAAGCCCTTGGTCAATCAATAAGAACGAAGATAGAACCGGAGCCGCTAATCATTGTAATGATGCTCCGTTATGGCCCCTGGGCGCGCTACTCAATCGTTAGCGGGCAGTCAAGCGCGGTGACAAAGCGAGCCTCCGAAAGCGGCTAAGGCTTCTCGCGCCATTGCAACTTTTGCGAATATCCTTGGCTAAGATCGCAGCTTTCGCAGACGCACCGAGTTATCTCATAGTTTTTAGCGGTTTTGCGAGATTGCCTGCGAGAAATTCTATTGGATGCTTGGCAACTATGTCACCCACCTTGCCGGCCGCAGGGAATCCAGGCCTAATGCCGTTTTCCGAGCGGCTAATAGCAGACTGTCGGGAAGGACGAGCTCATCGATGCCTGCTTGGTTAGCAGAATGCTGTGCGCGCCTCATCCTTGCTAGCAGGATTATCGATAAGTTCTATTCGGTTTTTGATCGAGGGCGCTCGGCGCTCCTCTTGGCGCTTGCTCCTGAAGCCGTTGTCACCAGCTTTAACGATCTCGCGTACGGTCGCGATGTATCATATGATCCCGAGTCACCAACCTTTCGGCGTGGCCTCTTCGCTTGGGAGGAGAAGGCTATTGCGACCTACTTTCCGCGGCCACCATCTCGCGTGTTAGTCGGTGGAGCTGGAGGGGGGCGCGAGGTACTGGCGCTTGTGGAGAAAGGCTATGAAGTGACGGCCTTCGAACCGAGCGCGACGCTGGCAGCTGCTATGTCCTGCCGCTTTGCGGAACGATCGAACATAAGGGTTTATCGCGCCCGCTACGAAGACATGCCGCACCTTTTTCCAGCACGTCCAGACGCACCCTCGACGACGCTCGAGGCTGATTCCGGCTTTGGGGCGGCAGTACTTGGTTGGGGCAGCTATTCACATCTTAGAACCGAGGCGCAGCGGATTCGCACCTTGTCATTGTTCGCTCGCTACGTACGCGGTCCAATCCTTGTAAGCTTTTTTGTCGACAAGAATGCTCATATCGGACGGTTCCGATCGTCATTAAGAAGCTGGCTCAAGCGGGATCCGAACGATTTTTTCTCTGTTTACTATGGTTTCGCTCACAACGTGAGCGTCGCCGAGCTGGAGGCCGCGGCAAGCCGGTCTGGCCTGAAAATCGTGCACCTCAATTCGGGCGGCACGGTGGATGTTCCATCGCCGCATGCCGTCCTCGTTCCGGTAGACCTCGCCGCCCAATCGTCCGATGCATAGCGAAGCCACTTCGACTTTGCATCGTCTATCGAACTTGAACTCGTTTTTGCTCCGAGCTTTATTGGCAATTATGGGCGCTCAGATGGTGAGCCCCGTGAGAACTTTGCGGTCACCATCATATCTTGAGTCCAATGTGCGTCTTTTGACCTGTTGTTCCTAGCCGCCGTTGAAAATTTTCTCGTTCTCGTCGCTACTATTTGTGCCCCAAGGGTTTATTGCGAATAAATGACAGTGCCGTCATCAAAGTGCAATTTGCTCCAGTTGCTTGCTTTATAATCAACAAAAGACTTCAGTAGAGCTTCTGCTTCGCCGTTCTCCGACATCCACTTTGGCGCGACCACGAATATTTTCTCCACGCGACCGAACCAATTCTGACGAGTAGGAGGAGCGATAACGCGAAAGCGTGGAATGGCAATTGCGGACTCAGGTGTGGGGAGGACAGCGATGGCGCGTTCCCAGTTATGCTCCCTCATTTGCAAACGTAAGTATTCAAGAACGACAGGCGAAACGATCGTCTGAGAGGTGCCACTTACAGGATCGTAGTAATGACCACGCATGAGGCCGCGAGCGCCGACCGCGTAGGAGGTGAATCCATAAGCTGCAAACACGGCGACGACGGCCAGTGCAATGCCCTTAGCTACCCGCGTGCGCCCTTGATCAAAGGCGACTAACAATAGGAGCAGGAATAGTATTCCTGCGTACCGGAAGAAACGTTCTGAAATTTCACCTAACGGCACGTAGATATATATCAGGACAAATGCACTGGTGTAAAATGTAATGATTACAAGCAGAATCGTAGCCACGGTGCGATAGCGGGTGTGGCGCAATCGATGCCAGATCCAAAAAAGTAGGGTTAAACCGAGCGGTCCGAGGAGATAGGTTGCCGCGAGGGAGAACTTCCTCGTCAGAAGATCGAGCGCTGAGAATCCCGAGAAAACGGCGCCGGATAAGGGAAACAAGATCACAGGCCATGAAAAAGGTTCCCCGGACCCCGCGGATAGTGCAACTGCCGTCAGTGCCGGAACAGTGATAGTGCCAGCAGCTCCTCGTGCGAGCCAAAAAACCACAAAGCAAAGGGCCGCAACGGCAGCGGCCGCTAACGTCGCGAGCACCGCCGCGCTCAAACGGCGCTGCCTAACGATCTCAAACAGGCTAATGGCTAGGACATTCGCCGCGAAGACGATAAGGCCGACGAGCTTCGCGACGAACAGCAGTGCAGCCAACAATAGTGAGATCGTGAAGCTGGCGATCGGCGGCTTGAGGACCGCGTACAACTGCCAATAAAGGCACCACGGGACGACCGCAAAAAGCAGAATTTCACCACCGTGGTACATCTGGAAGGAAAGGGTGGCATAGCGAAAGGTTACGAGACTTGACAAGAAGGCTAGCAACACAAAACGCGTAACGCCGAAACTTCGCGCGACTTGCGCCCAACCGATCACACCAATGACTGTAGAAAGGAACGTGGTTAGCGAGACTGCAACTCCGTAGCTCATGCCCAGCCAAACTAAAACGCCGGGAACGAGATATTGCCCAGGAGTCCACCAAACCTGGAATTCCGCAACATCATTCGCAATGTTAGCGGCATCTGGTTCGGTGACCATGTTAAAGCCGCTACCCTCCAACATGCTACGGAGCGCAAGGAAGCCAAAACCGCTATCAACCTGTATCGTAGGTCGGATGTAGAAAGAAACCAGAAATAAAATTACCGGGATCAGCAGGGGAACATAGCAGCTGTAGTCCCAATCTGGTAAAGATACCGGACGTTTGTAATCATCATGATCAATCATATTGAGATTTGGGTGGGGGGTTCTATTAGAAAGGGCCGCGACGAGCTATCCTTAAATTGGCTCAATGCTTCTCCGAGAAACGTTTGGTGGCTGTCACGGTATGCAATTACCGTTGCGGATCGCTGAAGCGTGGGCTGGCAACGCTTTGAACCGGACTATGGCATAGAAACGCTCGTTGACGGCCATGTCAAACGGCAAAAGAATGGCCAAGCCAGAGACAATGGCGTCGCTGGACCAAACTATCCATCAACATCATTTGATATTTTACCAGCTATAAGCTGAGACTTATGCATTCATCGACGACCTCGGTCGTGGCGATACACATTTGCGCAAATTCCAGCCTCCTGAACGGGAGCACCAATTTTCGCGCCAACATCTTTATCGACGCTCGAAATATGTCCTGCCGGCCCAAAACATCATAAATAAACGGAGCAAGGTGACCGCAGCGATCGCAGTCCTGAACAGAGCCGGGTACCGAGAGTAACGAAAAAAGCCAATTGGATAGTAAAGATAGGTCAGCCCAGAGAGAAAGATCGCTGAGATCAACATGACCCGCGACCGTGAAAACGAAACCAGCGGCAGGATCCAGAGCACGAACTGTGGCGAATAAAAAACGGAAAACGATGTGAAGCCGAGAAGCGCGAAGAGAAAAGCGTTGATTAGATCATCGAAGTTTCGCGGGCGCATGGCGGCTGCAGCAAGAGTGCACCCGACTTGCAGGGATTGTGCGGCCCACCGCACCTCAGGTCCATCTGGAATCAAGGGCGTGCTAAAGAGATAGTTGAACGTCGCGTAGGTGGATTCGCCGTTAAGCGTCCGTAGCGCTTGAAAGCTAAAGGGGGCGACCATCCCCTCCCAGCCCGCGAATGTAAGGGTAGCAAGAAGACTCAGAAGCATCGGGGCAATGGCGAGCGCTCCCACTTTAATCGCGTTCGCGAAGCCGCGCTGGTAAACTACGAATACACAGTAGGCGGGCAAAAAACACAGGGCGTAACCTTTCAGTGCTACGGCCACGCCGAGCCACGCAGCACCCTCGATATAACGCGAGCGTTGGATTGCAAACAGCGACATCAGAGTGGCGACGGCTGGATAGATGTCGAAGCGAAACAAGGCAAAATAAATCGAGCCGGGCGCCAACCAGGCGAGTGCGGCGAGCATCGTGGTGCCCGTGGCAGTCCGATACACCGCATAAAGGTAGACAACCCCGGCCAATGCGATCCAAAGACCGTAGAATCCATATATTCCAGAATGGAGGAAATTGGCCAGGTAGCGCACAGTCGCGAAGATGACGTTGGCAAATAGGGGATAATCAGATGATACTTCGCGATAGAGGCGGCCACCCTCGACGATCCAGCGGGCCGAGTCGAAATAGGTTTCGATGTCCCATGGGTTGAAGACCAGATACCAACCTTTTCCGGTGAAATACAGGATTCCAGCGAGAATAAGGGCAGCTGCTGTTGAAGCAGCACCAACAAGAGCGACAGCTGTTAAGGAGAGCCCTGTCGGGGAAAGGGCCTTTTTGTAGGAGTTTGGCAATATTCTGCTCCTGAAACTCCAGTTTTGGGTAATCACTTCTACCTACTCGTGCTCAGCGTGTCGCTCTGATGCAACTTAAGTGCAGCTCAGGAAGGCCACACCCCCTATCCTCCGGGTGCCAGGCTGCACGGCATCACGCCGGCACGGTTGCGCGTGTGGTGTTCGCCGGCAGCACGGCTAGTCACCGGGTGTAATTTCACCAAGGACGTCGTCGTGCGTAAAACGCTGCCTTCGCTTCTTCGTGCTTCGGCTCGAGGTCTAAATTCGGGGTAGGTCGGGACGACCATGTCGTCTACTGTCGTCGCAAGCGCGAAGGCGATTGGCCCTGTCATCACCGGAGGATTGCCGATCGACACACGTAAGTGACGAGCATGGGCACAAGATTCAAATTAGCCGTTGATCGGTCCTTGCGGAGGAATGTGTCGGATTTCAAATATCGAGCTTAAGAAGGCGCCCGCTACCATCTGCACCGCGACTACTATGGCCGTGAGCGAGATAACTAATAGACGCATCATGCCGTTATAGGTGATCGGGCGGAAGCCGGTAGCTCCCCAGCTGTATACAGCCCACATCGAGCCGACCAAGCCGATTACGAAAAGCAACACGCCACATTGCACTATCCGCTCAAGTGTTAGGCCAGATAGTATCAGCTTGAATGTCGTAGCAGGTGGCAGGAAACCTTCGACCATTGCATATTTTCGAGCAATGGCGCTAAACATCACTAGCTGCGAGCCGACAATAACAGCGAAGCACGCAACTACCAATGAGTGAATGTCGACAGTCACCTGTGGCGAGAGCTTGACCGGACCAGACCACAAGCTTCCGATAGCGATAAGCCCGATGACGATAAAAAACAGGCCCGGATAAAGAAATAGCCAGCGAGGACTGTGTAACAAGAGGAAACGGAGATGGCGCCAGCCATCGCGCCAGGTGCGAAGATGCGGCGAGCGAGAGCGCCCGTCAGGCGACAACGTTGTCGGTACTTCTGAGATTTTGAGTCCACGTAGCGACGACTTTACCACCATCTCGCTGGCAAATTCCATTCCTGCATTTCTCAGGCCGAGCTGACGAACCGCTTCGCGCGAGAACCCTCGCAAGCCGCAGTGAAAATCCCCTATTGGGACGGAGAAGAGGGTGCGCCCAATCCACGAAAGCAACGGATTCCCTAAGTAACGATGGAGCGCCGGCATCGCGCCAGGTTTGATTCCGCCCTTAAATCGATTCCCCATGACGAGCTCCTGACCGGCTCGCAGCTCAGCGACAAACGGGCCGAGAGCGGAAAAATCGTAGCTGTCGTCCGAATCACCCATGATTACGAAGCGTCCGGCGGCTGCTTCAATTCCTCCGATCAGTGCGGCACCGTAGCCTCGGTCGCCAATGCTGACTACCCGAGCGCCGAGCGCCTCGGCCATCTTCTGCGATCCGTCGGTGCTGCCATTGTCGGCGACGAGCACTTCCCCGCTGATCCCGCTCTCGGTTAAGAATGTTATTGCCTTACTAACACAACTTTGAATCGTCTCGGCCTCGTTTAGACACGGCGTCAATATTGTCAATTCGATAGGTTGGTCGCATTGCCCACTGGTCAAGCTACGCGGGCAGGACAAAGTCGACAATACTGAAACTGGTGACATCGCGCTTGCGGCCTCGCGGTAACGAACGGTCAATGATCCCAAAGGGGGCAATCGACCAATTGCCTTTATTTCAAATTTACGGCCAGGTGCGACGATAGTAAAGTTGCGCGTGTTGGCGTTAGGACCCGGGACAAAGGGGAGTCGCATGGGGGGCAAAATCGCGGAACTGGTCGAACGCAAGCGTGATGGCTGATCGTCGATGGTTGGCGGGTTGCGGCGTGGCCGGTGCGCTACTTGCCGTCGCGTTGTCGTGGGACTTCTTCTCATTGTCGCTCGACCCATGGCCGGATCAGGCGTGGACGCTCCTGGCCGCTGAACGGCATCATCACGGTCTCGGACTCACAACGACGCTGGACTCGGCGGGCCAGGACCTCGGCGTTACTGACTACCACTGGCTCATCTACTTCCCGCCCGGATATCCGCTGCTCGTCTCTGCGCTACGGTCAACGGGCGCGTCGATCGAGACAATCGTTAAGACCATCAACGCGCTCGCCCTCGCCGCGGGATTCTTCGGCTGGATGTCGCTCGCTGGAAGGTGGCTCGCCTCGCGCGCGGCGCAGCTCCTCTTCGCGTTGCTCCTCGTGCTCGCCTGCCGCGGAACGATTCCGCCTGGAGGGACGACCGACTATGTCTTCTGGGCGCTGCTCCCGTTTTGGTTTCTACTGATGGAGAAGCGATTGATCACCGCTGCGGGCGTGGTGGTAGCGGTTATGATCGGCTTTCGGTGGGCAGCCGTGGTGTTGGTCCCGGCCGGCACTGCGGCGTTGCTTCTTGACCGCCAGGAATCGCCGCACCGGCGAGTGCTCGCAGCCGCGCTCTACGCGCTGCTCCCGACGTTGACCTTCGGCGGGATCGCGCTCACCAATCGCGTGATGTCGGCGCAAGGGAGCACGGTCCTATCGTACATCAAGCCGATGTGGCGCTTCGATCTGTTGGCGACGCTGTATCCGTTTGAGGCGGCGTTCGTCCGTCCGCTAGCGATCGAGCCGCTGTTGACGCGAATCGGACGCGCCATCCCGCCGATAAGCGGATTAGCGCTTCGCGTGGCAATTCCGTTGATACTCATCGCTCTGCTGGTCGGGTTCGCGGGTTTGAAGCGCGACCGGTTCACGAGCCTGCTCACGCTGACCTACGCCGCGCTACTCGGGCTGCTCGCATATATGAGCGTGCGCAACAACTGGACCGGCGTCAACTGGAGTTATCTCGAAGAGCCGCGATACTACTTGCCGTTTTTCCCGGCCATCGCGATCTTCTGGCTGAGGATGAGCGAAAGCATCGGGCACCGCGCGGTGCGCGCAGCATGGCTGATCGTGTTGGGCGTGGCAGTGCTGTACGTCGGACAGGCTGAGGTGCGGTGGACTGCGACGCGACTTCGCCAAGGTGAGGATGACACCGGGCTGCTGTCGCAGCTCGCCGAAATCGCGCGCTACGCGTCGCGACGCAGCGTGGTCTTCGACATGGACATCAGCCGCTATCTCCTCTGGGACTCCGAGCGGTTTTCGCCTCGGCTGTATCCTGCATCGATTGAGAATCTGTACACCAGCAAGCCCGTCGATGTCTGGATAGTGGAGCGCCTGGCGCAGAAGACGGCGTACGTCTCCGATCCCGACTTCGATAGCAAGCGCTTCGACGCGCTGCGCGCTCGCTTTCATCCGGTATTGGTTTGGAGTGATGCACACTTCCGCCTATACCGCGCTACGGTTTCCGCACTGCAACCTATTCGGGCCGATTAACGCGATGCCGGCAGCATGACAACGCGGGTGAGCCAAGTCTGCTTTCGGGTTAGCACCGACATCGCCACAGTGGCAATTGCTATTTGAGCGAGAGAACGGCCAAGTAGTTTGAGATATCGGTTCAAATTTCATCTTGCGGTTCAGCGACCCAACCATCATTTTCTCTAAATGAGATGATGTCCTATACTACTCTCGGCAGGCCACTCGCGAGCCCAAAGAACTCTTGAATGATTATTGTCAACGAAGGTTTCTTTAAAGCAGACCTCTGCAATCTAATTGCAAGAGGCGCTCAAGCTTATCAATGGAGTTATCATCATAAATCGGACATCGTCAACGCAACTCACAACAAATTTTTTGTGAGCTTTCTTTGGAACGAAGGATCGCAAGAGAATTTTTTTTATATGTTGTGGAGAATGATTCATAAAAACATCGCATTCGTTGCGGATTGTCATTGTTGGCGCATCATTGCAAACGGTCAGGTCAAGGGTCAAAATGGGAATTGGCACACAGATCATGGCGATAAAACTGTTCTCTACTTCCCTCTGGAATGGAAACCTGATTGGGGCGGTTCGACTTACTTCAGAATTGATGATGCAGAAAGGCAAATACAATACAAACAGAACCAAGTAGTAGCGTTTAATTCAGACATTTTACATTATGGATCTTGCCCCACCGTTGACAACGTTCTGCGCGTGTCTATTGCTTTCAACCTGCGTGTGAATAACTTGCGATCGGGCGGTAGTGACGTGGTAGGTGATTGAAGCTGGAACATTGGCGTTATCGTCCGTGCCTGACCGTCTTCTCTGATATCGCCGACACTCCAGTTATGTGCCGAATTTTACATAAACAGCTACGCCGCCGGTGAGACTGTCGTGGCCGGCGTGTGAAAAAGGTGTGTGAGTGATGGAGCAGCTGGTCACCGGCGGTGTAATCGTAGTTAAGGTGTTAATGCCGTTCTATCTTCAAGATGCGCTCTGATGAGGGACGCAACGTGTTCTCTGGCGCCTAACAATGGCGATCGGCGCATGCGGTAGATGGCAATTTTGGAGGCTAGCCGAGTACACAATGCGAGATGGTCATTAAATCGCCTAGTACTGATGACAAAGTCTAAATGGTACGTCTGTTCGATTAAGGCGCGGACAGCTTCTGCACCGACGACCCGATCAATTGAGTGGCGCGAATTGGTAGGATCAATTTCAAGCAAATAGAGCCTCTCCAGTCGACTCCACCTGTCATCGGCCGCACATTTCGGTTGAACGAAGTATTTCTCCTTGTCTAGCCTCTCGCTCACTGGTTCTACGGAGGTTAATGCAAGTTGAAAGATAGAATCGCTTCGGAGCTTGAGGCGGCGAAGATATGGCCAAGCGCCTGGTATAGAGTTTTGATCAAAGTTGATCGTAAACATGTCATCCGCAAACAATTCGTAGGCCAGCGAGCCCATCATTGCCGCGACTGTCGACTTGCCTACTCCGGAACGCCCGGCAAACGCTGTAATGTGTCCGTCTACCAAAATTGCACTAGCATGCAATGGCAACAGCCCGCGTTGATGGCACAAGGTTGCCCACACCGGCCCAAAAAGAAAAATCTCAATATCTTTTTGCACAACGCCGGCCGCTGGCCAAACGCTGATTTGCTGTCCTCCCAGGACTTCGAAATCCGCGACACCTTCGATCCTAATGCGCGAACACTCTGCTGAATGTTCAAGAATCAGACCTTGCCGCCGTTGAATGATTGGGGAATGTCCTGGCGCGATCTGGATGAGGATATCTATACCTGGTCCATCGACCGAAGATGTTGGCACGCCGGTGAGTGGAATTTCGGAACACGTCCGCCAACCACAGAGCGTGTAAATGTGAGTGGCTCTTGGGTGGAAGTCTCTTTTCTGCGACAAGCTCAATTCCTCGTGCTAGTCTGTGATCAGCGGAATTCGTTTTGACGACAAAACGTCCCAATCGTCAAGAAACTCAACGCACGATCAGAAGTGCCACTCGATATTATTATTGCATTATTACTGCATTACTGCGCGACTGGAATCTCCGCACGTTTTTCGACCCTTCGGTCGGTCGCGTATCGCGCCGACAGCAGTGATTTTCGGGGACCAGACGGCCCAATTGAAATCGAGTGCAGTCGGGTTTGGGCGAGGAGATGCCTTGATGGCTTACCAGGCGGTAGATTTTGGGCCATCCAGGAAAGAAGGCGCAGAGG
>Ga0066903_100005322_pt1 | contig 11141 bp, 11 predicted proteins | sample PanSoiMetaGPlot1_FD_67491 | JGI IMG/M metagenome (GOLD analysis project Ga0066903, IMG submission 67491) | Tropical forest soil microbial communities from Panama analyzed to predict greenhouse gas emissions - Panama Soil - Plot 1 (version 2) | ecosystem: Environmental > Terrestrial > Soil >...
AATTGCGCCGGCTCCCCGCGGTGGTATTGTCGTAGTTGTCACAATAAACGGGCCGCCGACCACGCGCGGCCGATCCCTGGGGAGGGGCAAAATGGCGAAATCCGTTTCACTCAACGTCAACGGCAAGGCCGTGAAGGTCAATGTCGATGACCCCGACATGCCGCTGCTCTATGCGCTGCGCGACAATCTGGGGCTGCATGGGCCGCGCTTCGGCTGCGGGCTCGGCCAATGCGGCGCCTGCACGGTGCATGTCGACGGCAAGGCCGTGCGCTCGTGCCGAGTGCCGCTGTCGACCCTGAAGGCGAGCCAAAAAGTCGTCACGCTGGAAGGGCTCGCCAAGGGCAAGACGCTGCACCGCGTGCAGGAGGCTTTCATCGCCGAGCAGGCCGCGCAATGCGGCTACTGCATCAACGGCATGATCATGGAGTCGGCCGCCTTCCTGGCGAAAACGAAAAATCCGAGCGAGGCCGACATCAAGAAGGCCCTCGCCAACAACCTCTGTCGCTGCGGAACGCATGCCCGCATCGTGCGCGCCGTGAAGCGCGCCGCCACGGTCGCGTGAGGGAGGGGGCCATGAACATCCATGCATCGCGACGCGACATGCTCAAGGGCGGCGGCGCCCTCATCGTCTCCTTCTCGATCGGCGGGCCTCTCTCCGAGGCGCTCGCGCAGGGAGCCGGCGCGGCAAAACCGCTGGCGCTCACCGAGGTCGACTCGTTCCTGTCGATCGACCCCAAGGGCGTGGTCACTTGCTATACCGGCAAAGTCGACCTCGGCACCGGTATCGACACCTCGCTTCGCCAGATCGTCGCCGAAGAGCTCGACGTTCCGCTGCGCACGGTCAACCTCATCACCGGCGACACGCAACTCACGCCGGACCAAGGAACCACCTGGGGCAGCCTGTCGATCCAGGTCGGCGGCGTGCAGCTCCGCAATGCGGCCGCGGCCGCCAGCGACGCGCTCATGGCCGAAGCGGCCAAGCGGCTCGGCGTCAAGCCGGAGGAGCTCACCGTCGCTGACGGCGTCATCAGCGGCGGCGGCAAGAAGGTGAGCTATGGCGAGTTGATCGGCGGAAAACAGTTTTCGCTCAAGCTCGATCACACGAAGCCGCCCAAAGCCAAGGATCCGAAGGACTACAAGCTCGTCGGCAAGCCGGTGCCGCGCGTCGACATCCCCGACAAGGTGACGGCGAAGTTCACCTACATGCAGGATTTTCGCGTGCCCGGCATGCTGCACGGGCGGGTGGTGCGCCCGCCGGCGCTGGGGGCGAAGCTCGAGAGCGTCGACGAAGGCTCGATCAAGGACATTCCCGGCATCGTCAAAGTGGTGCGGGAAGGCGATTTCCTCGGCATCGTTGCGCAGAACGAATGGGCCGCGATCAAGGCTGCGCGGCAGATCAAGGCGACGTGGTCGAAGGCGGAAACGCTGCCCGATCCGGCAAAACTGTGGGACCACGTGCGCAACAGCAAGGTGTTTCGCGACGAGGTCACGAGCAGCATCGGCAATGTCGGTGCCGCCATGGCCGAGCTGGATGCCAGGACCTTCAAGGCGACGTACGATTTTGCCGTCCACACCCACGGCTCGATCGGACCGTCGTGCGCGGTCGCCGAATTCAAGGACGGCAAGCTGACCTCGTGGTCGGCCTCGCAGGCAACGCACGCGTTGCGCCGGCAGCTCGCCACCATGTTCGGGCTCTCGCCCGACAACGTTCGCTGCCTCTATGTCGAAGGCGCCGGGTGTTACGGGCGCAACGGGCACGAGGATGCGGCGGCCGACGCGGCGCTGCTGGCGCGCGCCGTCGGCAAGCCGGTGCGCGTGCAGTGGTCGCGCGCCGACGAGCACGGCTGGGACCCAAAAGGCCCGCCGACCCTGATCGACCTGCGCGCCAGCATGGACAAGGCCGGCAACATCACCGCATGGGACTCCGACTTCTTCATCCCGCAACAGACGGCGGGCGGATTCCACGTGCCGCTGGTGGCGGCTTCCCTGTCGGGCATGCCCGCCGATGCGCATACCGCGCCCGGCAACATTTTTCAGAACTCGGCGGTCCCGTACAAATTCCCGAGTATCAGGACGGTGTGCCGCCGGCTGGAGACGACGCCGTTTCGGCCGTCGTGGATCCGCACGCCGGGGCGGATGCAGAACACCTATGCCAACGAGTGCTTCATCGACGAGCTGGCGACGGCGGCCGGCGTCGACCCGATCGCGTTCCGCCTGAAATATCTCGAGCCCAACGACAAGCGTGGGCTCGAGACGCTCAACCGCGCGGCGGCGCTCGCCAAGTGGGATACGCGGCCATCGCCGCGCAAGGAACAGAGCGGCGACGTGGTGCGCGGGCGCGGCGTCACCTACGTCAAGTACGAGCTCGCGCGCACCTATGTGGCGGCGGTGGCGGAGGTCGAGGTCGATCGCAAGAGCGGCGAGATCCGCGTGCCGCGGTTCTTCATCGCCCACGACTGCGGCCAGATCATCAACCCGGATGGGCTGAAGAACCAGCTCGAAGGCAACATCATCCAGACCGTGAGCCGCACCCTCCTGGAGGAGATCAAGTTCGACCGCGCCATGGTGACAAGCCTCGACTGGGAGAGCTACCCGATCCTGAAATTCCCGGACGTGCCAGAGATCGTGATCGACCTGATCGACCGGCCGAGCGAGCGGCCGTGGGGCGCCGGCGAGCCGTCGGCCGCGGTGGTGCCGTCGGCGATCTCCAACGCGGTGTTCGACGCAACCGGCGTACGGTTGCGCTCGGTGCCGTTCACGCCCGCGAAAGTGAAGGCGGCGCTGGCGGCCGACCCACGCCGCGTGTGATACAACGCCAGGATTCGTAGGGGCGCCCCTTGTGGGCGCCCGCGGGCTGCGTGAAGAAGAGGGCGGCCACGAGGGCCGCCCCTACGATGCCACGCCTTCAGATGCAATTTCATCGAAACTCGCTGTAGCAGGTACGGAGAATGGCAAGCCTGGAAATGGATGCAACGGCCGACTACCGCGCAGGCGCGATCCGCCACGACTGGACGCGCGAGCAGGTGCGGGCGCTGTTCGACCTGCCGTTCCCCGACCTGATGTTCGAGGCGCAGCGCATCCATCGCATGCATTTCGATCCGCGCGAGGTGCAGATTTCCACGCTGTTGTCGATCAAGACCGGCGGCTGCCCGGAGGATTGCGCCTACTGCCCGCAGAGCGTCCACTATGACACCGGGGTCGACGCCGCCAAGCTTATGGACCTCGACGCGGTGCTCGAGGCCGCGCGGGCCGCCAAGGCGGGCGGCGCGAGCCGCTTCTGCATGGGAGCGGCTTGGCGCTCGCCCAAAGACCGCGACGTCGAAGCGGTGTGCGCCATGGTGGCGGGGGTCAAGGCGCTCGGGCTCGAGACCTGCGCGACGCTCGGCATGCTGTCGGGGCCCCAAGCGCGGCGCCTGCGAGAGGCCGGCCTCGACTACTACAACCACAACCTCGACACCTCGCCCGAATACTACGCGCATATCATCACCACGCGCTGCTACCAGGATCGTCTCGACACGCTCGCGCACGTGCGCGCTGCCGGCATTCACGTGTGCTGCGGCGGCATCGTCGGCATGGGTGAGACGCTGGAAGACCGGGTGGGCATGATCGCCACCTTGGCGAGCCTGCCGGTGCACCCGGAAAGCGTGCCGATCAATCTCCTGGTGCGGGTCGAGGGCACGCCGCTCGCCGCCGGGCCTCCGCTCGACCCGCTCGACTTCGTGCGCACGATCGCGGTCGCGCGCATCACCATGCCGGCCTCGGTGGTGCGCCTCTCCGCCGGGCGCGAGGACATGACCGAGGAGACCCAGGCGCTGTGCTTCCTGGCCGGTGCCAACTCGATCTTCTACGGGCCGAAGCTCTTGACCACGGCGAACCCGGCGCCCGACCGCGACCGAAAACTGCTTGATCGCCTCGGCATGGTGCCGATGGAGTAGGATGGGTTGAGCGAAGCGAAACCCATCGTGCGCACGGCCCTCCGGATGCGTCTCGCTGCGCTCGACCCATCCTACGCCGCTCCAACTATTTGACGACCAGAACCGGGCAAGGGGCAAGGCGAACCAGGCGGTCGCTGGTCCCGCCAATGATCCGTTCGTACAGTGCCGAATGTCCCATGAAGCCGACCACCAGCAGGTCGGCTTTGGCGGCCTTGAGCCGCTCGATCACGGCGGCGGCCGCATGCCCGGCCACGACTTCGGCCTCGAACGGAACGCCCGCGGCCTTCGCCATCTCCCGCCCGCGTTCCACGACCGCATGGAATTTGTGGTTCTCGGCGTCCTTGATCTCGACGATTTCGTCGATCGAGGCGGGAAAGTCGGGCAACTCCTCGACCGAGATCATGTGCAGCGCGGCGCCGTAGCGCTTGGCGATGTCGCACGCCACGCCGAGCGCTCGGAAGCCGCCTTCCGAGCCGTCGTTGGCGACCATGATGCGCGTGAACACCTCAGATCTCCTGCTTTGCGCTGCCGATCTTCGGCAGGAACCACTTTTGCGCAATGAGGGTCGGGACCACCGCGCTGCCGATCACGGCGGTGAGCAGGATCGTATACTGCTCCTGGTCGATGATGTGATTGGTGAGGCCGTACAGCGCCGAGATCGACCCGAAGGTGAGGCCGGTCGACATCAACAGCGTGGTGTAGATGCCGTCGCGGGATTCGAACCGGAACAGGTAGGTCAACGGCAGGATGCCGATGAACTTGGTCAGCATCTTCAGCCCCAGGAACAGCGCGATCAACCCGGCGCCGGTAACCAGCGCCTTGTACTCGATGAGCGAGCCGGCCTTGAGGAAATAGAACGGCGTCAGCGTGGCGAACGCGATGACCCGCATGCGATGGGCAAGCTCGTGCTCGCGCTGGAACGTCGGCGCCAGCACCATGCCGATGATGTAGGCCGGCAGCACCGCCTCGCTTCCGACCGCGATGGCGATGCCGCCCAGCCCGAACAGCACCAGCAGCACGAACTTGATCTGCGGCTCGCTCACCCGCTGCCCCACCTGCGCGAAGAACCACGGCGTGAAGCGCGGCATGATCCAGGCGGTCACCAACGTCGCCGCCGCAAAGGCAATGAGCCACACCGAATAGTTGGCGAAGACGATGCCGAGGGCGAGCACCGTGCCGAGATCGGTGATGAAGCAGGCCGCCAGGATGATTTTTCCGAGCTCGGTCTTGTTGAGGCCGGTCTCCACCATCACCGCATAGACCACCGCCACCGACGTGGTCGACAGCGCGATCCCGGCGATCTGCGCCTCGGGCCAGCTCCAGCCGAGCAGGTAGCGGGCCGCCGCCAGGCAGCCCAGATAGGGCGCCAGGAAGCTGATGAACCCGATGCCGAGGCTCGCCCCCATGTTCCGGCGCACCACGTCCATGTCGACTTCGGTCCCGGCCAGGAACGTGAGCAGGATGGCGCCAAAACTCGCCAGATAATTGACCCAGGGCGTGAGCGGCAGCCCGATCATGTTGCCGGCAACCGCGCCCACCATGATCTCGATCAGCGCGACCGAGATCGCCGCCCAGATCGAGATCAGCGAAGCAGCGAGCGCGAGGGCGATCCACAAGGCCGAGGCAAACCAGATGTTCTCCATGCAATCCTCTCCGGCGCGTCGCCATTCCCGGCGACGGAAAACGGCTTCGGTTCGGGCGGAGCCTCGTACGGACTGCACGGGCACAATAAAACCGCCCGGCGGCGGCTCACGTGAAGAGACCCACCGCTCGTCTTTCAAGCGGTAGGAGTCATCAGCCGTTGCGGGCGGTTTTGGGGGACTCCATCCCCATCGGGCAAAAAGCTACCGGCGTGACGCGCGGCAGTCAATCACGGTGGCATCGGTCCGATCGCTCCGTCGTGCGAGGCGTCATCCGTTCGAACGACGAAAAGGTTCAAGCATCCGCGCTAGATCTGTGAGCCAGGTCACAGAGGCGTGCGCGAAGGCGCCGTACACGGCCTCATCAGCAAGCATGGAGGCTTCGATGCGCGGTTGGGTCGACTTCAAGCACCTTGGCCTGTCTCCGTCCGAGCAGGGCGTCGTCAGAAGGTGGTCGCGGGTCATGGTGGCGATCTATGCATCGCTCGCGCTCGGCGGCCTCGTGCTCGCGGTCGCAACCAGCGGCCTGCCGCGCGACCACGTCGCCGCACACAAGGCGCCGCCCTTCGTGATCGTCGACCTCAACTGAATCAGCCGTGTTCGTAGGGGCGCCCCTTGTGGGCGCCCGGCAGCCGCCGCAAAGAGGGCGACCACGAGGGTCGCCCCTACGAAGACTATGTGGTCGATCAAAGTCACAGCATGCCGAGCACCCGCGGCAGCCACAACGACATCTCGGGGATGTAGGTCACCATCACCAGGAAGGTGAGCATGGCGAGCAGCCATGGCCACACCGCCACGGTGAGCTCGGTGATCCCGAGCTTGGTGATCCCCGACGCGACGTAGAGGTTGAGCCCGACCGGCGGGTGGCACAGGCCGACCTCCATGTTGACCGTCATCAGAATCCCGAGATGCACCGGGTGAATCCCGAGCTTGATCGCGATCGGGAACAGGATCGGCGCGGTGATCAGCACGATCGATGACGGCTCCATCACGTTGCCGGCGAGCAGCAGCAGCAGGTTGACGAACAGCAGGAACTCGATCCAGCCGACGCCGCGCTCGACGATCCAGTTGGTCATGATCTGCGGGATCTGCTCGTAGGTCATCAGGAACGAGAACAGCACCGCGTTGGTGATGATGTAGAGGATCATCGCGCTCATGTTGGCCGAGGCGAGCAGCACTTTTGGCACCTCGGTGAGCTTCATGTCCTTGTAGACGAACACCGCGATGACGAAGGCGTAGACCGCGCTCATGGCGGCGGCTTCGGTCGGCGTGAACATGCCGGTGTAGATGCCGCCGAGCACGATGACGATGAGCAACAGGCCCCACACGGATTCGCGGAAGGCGCGGACCGTGTCCATCCAGGTGCCCTTCTTCATGCGCGGGTAATCGTTCTTCCAGGCGCGGTAGAACGTCACCGATCCGAGCATCGAGGCGAGGATCAGCCCCGGGATCACGCCGGCCATGAACAACTGGCCGACCGAAGCGGAGAGCACGCGTCTTCCCGCCGGATCGACCGCGATGCTGCCGCCGGTCGCGACCGCGTAGATCACCATCACGATCGACGGCGGGATCAGGATGCCGAGCGCACCCGACGTCGTGATCACGCCGGCGCCGAACCGACGGGGGAATCCCTGGTTCACCATGGCGGGCAGGACGAGCGAGCCGATGGCGACGACGGTGGCGGGCGAGGAGCCGGAAACGGCGGCGAACAGGGCGCACGCCATGACGCCGGCGAGACCGAGGCCGCCGTACCAATGGCCGATCAGCGAGGTGGCGAAATTGATCATCCGCCGGGCGACGCCGCCGTGGGTGAGGAAGTTCCCAGCCAGGATGAAGAACGGGATCGCCATGATCTCGAAACTTTCGATCCCGGTGAACAGCTTGAGCGCCACCGCTTCGATCGGCACCTGCGTCATCAGATAGAGATACGAGAGCACCGTGAGCCCGAGCGCAATCGAGATCGGCATGCCGGTCAGCATCAACGCGATCAGCAGGCCGAAGATGAAGGCGGTGGTCATGGCGCCATTTCCTTCGCCACCGCCGGGCTCTCGATCACGCCTTCCACGTGGCCGGGATCATGATGCGGCAATTCGCCGGTCCACCAGAACGCCCACGCCACCTGCAGGAAGCGGAAGCACATCAGGTACGACCCGAGCGGCACGCAGGCAAACACCATCCAGCGCGGCAGCTCCATGTCGGGCGACACCTGGTCGGTGTCCATCAGCGAGATCACAAAACTCGCCCCCATGGTGCCGATGATGGCGGTGAACAGCGCGCCGCACATCATGGCGAACAGGATCATCGCCCTGCGGCTCTTCGGGCCGAGCTGGTTCACCAGCACGTCGACGCCGACGTGAATGCCGGTGCGCACCCCGTAGGCGGCGCCGAATTTGGCCATCCACACGAACATGTAGACGCACAGCTCCTGCGCCCACGACAGGTGGATCTGCGACATCAACGGAAAGAAGAACGGGATACCGGACAGGTATCGATGCACGACGGCGACGAAGATGATCACCGTCGCCAACGCGATCAGCGTGGCGATCAGCACCTCTTCGAGCCGATCCAGGATCCGCAGCATAAGTTTCCCCCCGGTATTGTTCCTGCTCGATTGCGCCGAGCCTGACGGATAATCCACGCCGGCGGCGGCCATGCCAAGGCCCTGCGCGCACGTGACCCTTTTGGGCGACCGGCACGCTCGGCCATGATCTGGAACGACAGCGGAAATCATCCGTTGGCTTGTTGTTCGGGAGACCGAAACGAACGACGATGCCGGTTGCGGCGGCGCTCATCGCAAGGTCCAACCCACGTACTCACGATGAATTCAGCGACCCAATTCGATGCTTTGTTGCGTGTGCCGGTCATTCCGGTGCTCACGATCGAGCGCGTCGCCGACGCCGTGCCGCTCGCGCGGGCGCTCGTGGCCGGCGGGCTCAACGTGCTCGAGGTGACGCTGCGCACCGCCGTTGCGATCGATGCGGTGAGGCAGATCATCGCCGCGGTGCCGGAGGCGGTCGTCGGCGTCGGTACGCTCACCCAGGTGCCTGACGTGCGGCTGGCGTTGGCGGCGGGCGCCCGGTTCCTGGTCAGTCCCGGCACCCCGGCGGATCTGGCCATGGCCTTGGCGCGGGCGCCGGTGCCGGTTCTTCCCGGCTGCGCCACCGTTTCGGAAGCGATGGCGCTCGCCGCAAACGGCTTTTCGGCGTTGAAGTTCTTTCCCGCCGAGGCGTCCGGGGGCGTCGCCTTCCTCAAGGCGATCGCCGAGCCGCTGCCGCACATCCGGTTCTGTCCGACCGGCGGTATCGGTCAGCATAATGCGGCCGCGTACCTGGCCTTATCCAACGTCATCGCCGTCGGTGGCTCATGGGTGGCGCCGAAAGACGCCGTCGCGGCGGCCGACTTTTCGCGCATCACGACGCTCGCGCGCGAAGCCGCAGCGTTGCGCCGCTGATCAATGCATGGCGGCGGCGCGCGGCATGATGGCGCCGCGATGGCGGATTTTTTCCGCGGCCAGCCGGTGCGCTTGCGCGACCGCGGCGACGGGCGCCTCGCCCGCGAGCCGTGCGGCGAGATAGCCGGCGTTGAAGCTGTCGCCCGCGGCCGTCGTGTCGACCGGTGTGACCACCTCCGGCACCGGGATGAGCTCGCGGCCGTTCTTGGCCGCCACCAGGGCGCCGCTCGAGCCGTTCTTGACGACGATCTCAGCCACGCCAAAGGCCTGCAGACGATCGACGGTCGCATTCGGGCTTGAGTCGCCCCACAGCATGGCCTCGTCGTCGAAGGTCGGCAGCGCGAGGTCCACGCGCTTGAGCGCCTCCATGAACACGGTGCGGGTGCGCGCGACGTCGCCTTTCCAGCCGCGCGGCCGATAGTTGCCGTCGAATGCGACCTGCACGCCTTTCTGGCGCGCCACTTCGAGCACGGCGAGGAAACGGCCAAGCCCGGTATTGGAATAGAGCGACAGCGTGATGCCGGAGAAATACACGAGCTGCGCGGCGAGAAGAGACTCGGCGATGCGCGCCCATTCGGGCAATTCGAACAGCTCGCGCGCCGGCGACTGATCGCGCCAGTAGGTGAAGCGGCGCTCGCCGGAGGGATCGGTATCGATCAGGTAGAGCCCGATGGTGCGGCCGGGGACCCGCAGGATCAGGTCGGTCGACAGCCCTTCGGCGGCGGTCAGCGCGACGGCGCCGTCCGAATAGGGATCGTCGCCAAGCGCGGTCGCATAGGCCACCGGAACGCCGGCCCGCGCGAGATAGACCGCGGTGTTGAACGTGTCGCCCCCATAGGCGAGGCTGTAGCGACCATCACTGCCGCGCGCCAATTCCGCCATCACCTCGCCAACCGCGATGAGCCGGCGCGAACTCTCATTCATGATGTCGAACCCATCATTCGGGCCGCGCAAGGAGCATGTCCGGCCGCAGCGGAAGCGGAGAGATCCGGCCGCCTGGTTCCTCCGCGCGCCTCTTTTGGGCCCAGATCGGCTTTACCGCAAGCCACCCATGCGGTTTCCGGACCGATGAGCAAATGGCGATATGGCCGCCTTCGTCGTATCCAGACTTCGAGACGACGGAGATTCGGTTGACCAAGCAACGCATGGCCGGTTGGCGGCCGTCCCCGCCGGTGACCGGCGCGCTGTGCGGCGCAACCGCCGCAGCCTGCTGGGGCGCCGGTTTCGTCGCCGCCCGCCACGGCGTGCTCGCCGGGCTGCATCCCGCCGATCTCGCGTTCCACCGCTTCGTCTGGGCCGGGCTCGTGTTCCTGCCGCTGATCTGGCGCCGCGGTCTTGGCGATCTCGGCGGCGTCGGCTGGGGACGCGGCCTGATCATGATGGCGCTCGCCGGCCCCACGCAGGCACTGGCGAGCGCGACCGGCTTCACGCTGACCCCGCTCGGCCATGGCGCGGTCATTCAGCCCGCCGCCTCGGCGCTGGGCAGCGTCGTGCTCGCCGCGCTGGTGCTGCACGAGCACCTGCGGCTCGCCCGCGCGCTCGGTGCCGTCCTGATCGTCGCGGGCCTGTGCCTGTTCGGCCAGGATGCGCTCAGCACGATCGGGCGGCAGGGTCTTGCCGGCGATTTTCTGTTCCTGTCGGCGGGCATTGCCTGGTCGGTGTTCGGCACGCTGCTGCGCTCGTGGCGGATCGAGGGAATCCGCGCGGCCGCGATCGTCGCCGCCCTCTCGGCTCTCCTCTATGCGCCGGCCTATGCGGTGCTGGTCGGCTTCGGTCATATGATCGCCGCGGGGTTTTGGGAGAATCTCCTGCAAGCCGTCGCGCAGGGCGCGGCCGGCGCGTTTGCGATCTTCCTCTTCACCCGCGCCGTCACGCTGCTCGGGGCCGGCCGTGGTGGCGTGTTCGCCGCGCTCGTGCCCGGCTTCGCGCTGGCGATCGGGGTTGTCAGCATCGGCGAAGTGCCGACGCTCATGCAGCTCATCGGCTTCGCCGTCGTGATGGTGGGCTTCAGGTTCGTGCTGAAGCCGTGAGACGGAAGGGCTGTCCACCAGCAATTCAACTATTTGCAAAAATTAACGCCGCTATGCGCCGCGCGGTGTTTCGGCGCCAAAACAT
>Ga0066903_100005323_pt1 | contig 11140 bp, 8 predicted proteins | sample PanSoiMetaGPlot1_FD_67491 | JGI IMG/M metagenome (GOLD analysis project Ga0066903, IMG submission 67491) | Tropical forest soil microbial communities from Panama analyzed to predict greenhouse gas emissions - Panama Soil - Plot 1 (version 2) | ecosystem: Environmental > Terrestrial > Soil >...
CCCATCGTCTCGTCTTTCCAGATGATGGCCTTCATCGTCATCAGGTCGACGACGCCGACGAACTTCGCTTCTTGACCGATGGGGATCTGAATCGCGACAGGCTTGGCACTGAGGCGCTTGCGGATGGTATCAACGGCGTGCTCGAAATCGGCACCCATCTTGTCGATCTTGTTAATGAAGCAAATTCGCGGGACGCCGTACTTGTCAGCCTGTCGCCACACTTTTTCCGATTGCGGCTGCACGCCGTGAACGGCGTCAAAAACCGCGACCGCGCCGTCGAGCACGCGCAGTGAGCGCTCCACCTCAGCCGTGAAATCCACGTGGCCGGGCGTGTCAATAATGTTGATGCGGATGTCGCGCCAGGTACAGGTCGTCGCTGCGGACGTAATCGTGATGCCGCGCTCCTGCTCCTGCTCCATCCAATCCATGGTCGCAGTGCCTTCGTGCACCTCTCCGATGCGGTGCGTCCGCCCGGTATAGAACAGGATGCGCTCCGTCGTAGTGGTCTTGCCGGCATCGATGTGCGCCATGATGCCGATGTTTCTGCAACGCTCTAATGGAACTGTTCTTGGCACGACTAACTCTTTCTGGGCTCCGAAATCGGCTATTTGCTTCTAGCTCTGAGCGAGAAGCTCCTTTACCACCGGTAATGCGCAAACGCCTTGTTCGCTTCCGCCATGCGATGCACGTCTTCTTTCTTCTTGATGGCGGCGCCGCGGCTGTTGGCGGCATCGAGCAATTCATTGGTCAACTTGTCGACCATTCCCTTCTCGCCGCGCTCGCGTGCATAAGTAATGATCCAGCGGATGGCCAGCGAGGTGCGACGGTCGGCATTGACCTCAACCGGCACCTGGTAGTTGGCGCCACCGACACGGCGGGTCTTTACCTCGAGCAGGGGCTTGGTATTCTCCACGGCCTTTTTGAACAGCTTCAGGGCCTCATCGCCACCCTTCGACTCCAGCTTCGTAAGGGCTTCATAGAAGATGCCCTCGGCCGTCGACCGCTTTCCCTGCCACATCATCGAGTTGATGAACTTCGTCACCAGGTCCGAACCATACACGGCATCGGCTGGAACCGTCCGTTTTGCGATATGTCCTTTTCGAGGCATCTGACTCCGTAAAGACGTTGCTTGGAACGTCTGGAGACGCAGCCATCTGCGTCCCTACCATGGCTTAACCTTTCTTCGGTCTCTTGGCTCCATACTTCGAGCGTCCCTGCATGCGATTGGCCACCCCCACCGCATCCAGTGTTCCGCGAATCACGTGATAGCGCACGCCCGGCAGATCCTTCACGCGGCCGCCGCGGATCAGCACGATCGAGTGCTCCTGCAGGTTGTGCCCGACCCCCGGGATGTAGGTCGTGACTTCAATGCCGTTGGTCAGCCGCACGCGCGCCACTTTCCGCAACGCGGAGTTCGGCTTCTTCGGGGTCTGGGTGTACACGCGGGTGCATACGCCGCGCTTTTGCGGACATCCCTGCAGCGCAGGGCTGGCCGTCTTGTAGCGAGGCCGCTTCCGCCCCTTGGCCACCAACTGATTAAAAGTAGGCACTGTTGCCGCTCCTTGCCAGCGCGCTCACTCAAGGCGCACGGCTCTAAATCCACAGTTTCGGATCGCGCATCCGTGGCATGACCGGCCACAACCGGCCATTGCTTCTCGTCCCTTATTGCGCAGCCAGTCGCACCGGCGCACTGACGAGAGATTCTGGATTCCCTTTAAGACTTACGCTGCCGACGGTGGCGCCCGGCCAAACCCCGGGGGCACTCCGTTTCGTCAGCCTTGCCCTGCATATCCTTTCGCAAGGGCGAAAGGCGCCGCAGGTACGTTTCAGCGAGGAATGTTTCCGAATTCTACTCCATCCGGAAACCGATTTCTTCTAAAGCTCGACCGCTACTTTTCTACTTTTTGCACACACGCCCGCAAAAAAGTCGCGGCATACGGCAAGCCTGGATGAACTCGCGGAACCAAACTAATATAACAAGTCGTTCAAAACATCGTCAACTCGTTCTTTTGCATCCCAATTCCGAGAACAGATTACTGTTCTCGAGAAGGCCGCGATTCCCGGCGCTTGCCGATTCGTGGCCCAGCCTCTACACTACAGGTTTTCCAATTCATATTAGATTCTCCGTTCCCGATAGGGCTCGGAGTCTTGGCTCTTATCGCAAATGAACAACGAGGAGTGCATGGGTAGGTTCCGTCCGCTTGGTTTGCACCTCGCAGTCACCGCTTTTCTTCTCTCCACCATTACCGGATGCGGCGGTGGATCGCACCCCGGACCTCCCTTGTTCCCCGGCCACATCAATCTATTGCCTTCCGCCAGTACGTCTCTGACCGTGGGGGGGACCTTTACCTTTGCCGCCACGGTGCAAACCACATCCGGAACAACCCTCAACACCACAATCACCTTCGCCTCGAGTGATACTTCCATTCTCAATTTAGCCCCGAATGGCGTGGCCTGTGCCGGTCACTGGGACGCCGCCTTCACGACCTGTACTCCGGGCGCGACCGGACCGGTTCAGGTGACGGCCAGTGCCTTGGGCGGCACCAGCGTCCCCACCTTTGTCTTTGTCCATCCGCCGATCGACAACATCAGCGTAGTCGGCATTCTTCCGAGCGGTGGATCTGTGCAGGAACCGTGCCTTTCGCAATCGCAATCGATGACCGTCGAGGCCCGCGCCTTCAGCCAGGGAGCCGATATTACGACCTCGGTGGGTCCCTTCACCTGGTCGGCAAACAGCCCGTCGGTAGTGACGCTGACGCCCCTGAATAACACGACCTACAACTTCCCCACGAATCAGGCCACGGCCACCGCGAACGCGCCGGGCATCACTTACATTTCCGCCTCCGTCAACGGCATCACCAGCAGCTCATTCCGGCAGCCCCAGCTGACCAATTCTCAGGGGGCCGCTTCTCCGGTTCTCGATTTCTTTGCGACCTGTGCCATCCAGAACATTGCGCTTGAACTTGGCGCGCCGGGGTCCGGCCAGACTAGCTTTGCCGTGCCCAAAGGGTCCGCCAACCAAACGATCGTGGCCACCGTCATCGACATTATGGGTTATAGTTCGCTCCCCAGAACCGATGGCGGTCTTGTGCTCAGTAAAATTCCTTTGACTTGGACATCTTCCCAACCAGGCTCCATTAGCGTTCCCACCGGGTGCACGCAATCCTGTGCTCTCACGCTTTCCAACCCAGGTTCCGCAAGCATCACGGCGTCCTGTTCGCCGCCGACATGTAACGTCGGGTTCCCCACGATCCCGAACGCGTTCCTGACCAATGGTCAGCTCGATACGACAAAAATCGACAACTGCACGACCTACTTCCAAGCTCTGTATTCCCAACTCACGAGCTGCCAACAGCTCCTTCCCATCCCGGTTTACGCCTCTCCACTGTTTATCGATCCTTCCGATCCTTCACACCCGCGGACGCTGTCCTACGCGGCTGCGATCTCCGGCGTGGTCACCGGATCGACAACGACAGCCACCGTGTTTGCCTCCAGCACCGGGTGCGCGGAGCAACCGCCCTCGGCTTGTAACACGTTTGGCTACAACGTAACCAGCAGATCATCGGCGGGTAACGCCACCCAGCTTCCGGTCTCGCCGAGTTCATTTCTTACCGATCCAACCGGCACACGAGTCTGGATGGGCAGCAAATTTGGCGCACACATCGTCACTCCCACCAACTTCGGGTCCAGCTCGCCTCCATTTACATCGCTGGGAACGGTGACCGGAAACGTTCTTGCCAGTTCGCTCAATGGCACCTCGGCGGTGTTTTCGGATACGGTTCATCAACCGAACCAGGTTTACGTCGTCAGCTCGGGCGGCACCTCGTTCCCGGCTATCCTTAATATCGCGAACGCAACCATAGCCGGATTCACACCGGACGGCCTGAAGACTTACATAGTCAGTGGCAGCAACAACTCAGGTGTCGCCGATTCACTGTATATCTACTCGCCTCTGCAAGCAGTGCAGGGACCTTTCACGCTCACAGGATCGGCCAGAGCAATCTCTTCTTCCCCAAACGGCGCCTTCACCTACATTGCTCAGGCTAATGTCAACAACTCTGGGGCAAGGCTCGACGTTTTCTCCAACTGCAACAACCAGGTCGCAGCATCCGTCGCACTGCCCGCTGACCCCCTTCTGATGAAGGTTTTGCCCGCGTTGCCCAGGGGCAGCATGGATTCCTCCGGCTTTCCGATTCCCCCGGCCCTCCTCCCGCCGCCGGCCGCCCTACCCCCGGACCATATCCACGTGCTCATTCTCGACAGCACCGGATTTGACGTGATTACAATGCAGACCCTCGCCCCACCCTCGGGAAGTCAGTGTCCCCAGGGAATCCAATTCGTCAGTGGCGATCCCGATCCCACGCATCTGGTGCAGCGCTTCGAAGTAGGCCAAGGCACCCTGCACCCACTGGATTTCTTTTATTCCGCCGACAACACACAGCTCTACATCGTTTCTTCCACCACTTCGAGCATCGTCACTTACAGCATCGTCAACAACGCGGTCATCGGAGGCATCCAGCTCCAGAACAACGCGATCCCAATCACCGCCGACATGTCGCCTGACGGGGGCACGATTGTCATTGCGGGCAGCGATGGTCTGTTGCACGAAGTCAGCACCGAACTGGGCGGAAGCGATTCGATCCCTATCTCGTTCTCAAATGCTCCAAACGCGCTGAACCCCTTCTGTACGCTCGATCCCAGTGGCGTCCCGTGCGCGCTGAACGTAGCGCAAGCTAAACCATAAGCATGTAGCGAAGAGGTCCGTGTAGGGACAGCCGCTTCGGCTGTCGGGCGAAGGCAAAGCCGAGCGGCCTGGGCACGAACGTTGAAGGTGTAGCGGAAGGCCTTGTAACTGCCAACAGCGATGAAGCATCACCGAATTGGCAACTGAGAATCAGCTACTGAGTACTGGTTTGCAACTCTTTCCCTACGCTATCCAGCACCCCATTCACAAAATGAACCGACTCGGGAGATGAAAACTTTCGCGCAATTTCCAACGCCTCATTAATCACCACTGCCTTAGGCGTTTCCGGATAAGCCAGCAACTCCGCCACCGCCGCCCGCAGCAGATTCCGGTCAACGGCCGCCATGCGCTCCATCCGCCAATGCTCGGCATGCTTCTCAATCAGAGTATCGATCTCACTGCCACGGTCGGTAGCCACCCGAAACAAGTCATCGGCGAAGCCGCGCACCTCGGCGCTGGTCTCACCATGCTCGGCCCAAAAGGTGCGCCGCACCTGGTCGGCATTCTGCTTTCCCATGTCCGCCTGGAAAAGCATCTGCAGCGCGATTTCGCGGGATTTCCGACGTGTGCCCATCTAGCTTTCAGCTGCCGGCTTTTAGCCGAAAAGTGCGCCTGTGCATACTCAGTTTACATGCAAGTGATTTTCGACAAGGAGACAACGGGAAGTTCCGCGGGCAAGCCTGGTCACGAACGTGACCGCCTCGCCTTACCGGATGGGCTCGGTTTGGTTTTGCGGGAAGCGGAGGGCTGCGGTCTGCTACCTTGGGCCTTGGTGACGCCCGGCGCCTGGCGCCTGACGCCTGCAGTCATGGACGCCATTTCCACGGCCGCCAACGCCGCCTCAAATCCCTTGTTCCCCATCTTCAACCCGGCCCGATCAATCGCCTGCTCGAGAGTGTCGCAAGTGAGCACACCGAAAGCATGGGGGATTCCCGTCTCCTGCGCCGATTGGCCGATGCCGCGCGTTACTTCATTCACGATGACGTCGTAATGCGCTGTATCCCCGCGCAGCAGGCACCCGATGCAGATGAGGGCATCATACTTCCCGGTCGAGGCCAGAGTGCGCGCCGCGGACGGAATCTCAAAGGCTCCGGGAACGCGAACAACGTCGATGTCGTGCTTAGCCGCACCCGTCCGAATCAACCCATCGCAAGCGCTCAGCAGGAGTCGCTCAGTAATAAAGGAGTTGAATCGAGAAACCACAAGCGCGAACCTCTTCCCCGACGCGTCAAGCGTGCCCTCAAGCGCAGGCTGAGTCTCGGGGACCGCCTCAATCTTCAGTTTGTTTTCGCCTGTGATCTCTGTACCCTCTGGGGGTGAGATTTTCTTGGTTCTAACTTCTTACTTCCCTTTGAACAGCGGTGCCCGCTTCTCCAGAAACGCCCGAGTGCCTTCGGTTTTGTCCTCAGTTGCGCAAGCGACCCCAAACAGCACTGCCTCGAGATAGAGTCCCTCGGCCAACGTCATCTCCATCCCCTTGTTGACCGCTTCCATCGCGTACTGTACGGCCAGGGGCGCGTTCGCAATAATCTTCGCGGCGATCGCCTCGGCTCGCGGAATCAATTCCGCCACCGGCATGACTTCATTCACCAGCCCGATCCGATGCGCCTGCTGCGCCGTGATCATCTCCCCCGCGAGCACCATCTGCATCGCGTTCCCTTTGCCGACCAGGCGGGGTAGACGCTGCGTCCCGCCGTATCCCGGGATAATTCCCAGCTTCACTTCCGGCTGCCCCAGCTTCGCGGTCTCGCTCGCCAGCCGCATGGTGCAGGCCATCGCAATCTCGCATCCACCGCCCAGCGCAAATCCGTTGATGCAAGCAATAACAGGCTTCCCGAGATTCTCAATGAGATTGAGCACGTTCTGCCCGCGGTGCGTGTATTCTTTCCCGGATACGGCATCGTTGTTGGCAAGTTCGCCGATGTCCGCCCCGGCAATAAACGCCTTCTCGCCCGATCCGGTGAAAATCACGGCACGAATCGCAGGGTCGTTCTTGATGTCATGAAAGGCTGCCCGCAATTCCTCCATGGTCGCCATGTTCAGCGCATTGAGCACCTTCGGCCGATTCACGGTGACATAAGCAATCGCGTTTTTCTTCTCGAGAATGATGTTTTCAAAGCTCATAAGAATTGTTCCTGAAAGCCGAAAACGGACAAATTCGTTAGCTCAGCACTTTTAACGAAAGCAATAGTGTGATTGCCGCATAGATCAAGATCAAGCCCGAGTGCAAACGTAGCCTGGCCACACTAGCGGTAGGCATTTTGTCGCGAAGTTTCGGCGAAGCGAGCCACCGATAGCGATCGAACAACCTGAGATTCCATGCACGATATCGATCCGGGAAGAACAACGTCCATGTCGCGACTAACATGAAAATGAGAAAAAAGGCTCGAAATACCCACGTAACCAAGTCAGTTGCAATCTTAGGAGAAGTAGCCATATCGAACAACTTTCTCTAATCCGCGCTGATCGGGGTGAATCCGTGGCCGGGAATTTACAGCCTTTGCGCGCGTGGCTTCTCCGGGTCGGAGTAATCATAAAACCCCCTCCCCGACTTCCGCCCGTACCACCCCGCCATCACCAACCGCTTCAGCAAGGCGGGCGACGCAAACCGCCGCTCTTTGAACTCGTCATACATCACGTGCGTGATGTAGTAAGTCGTATCGAGACCAACAAAATCCAGCAAGGTAAACGGCCCCATGGGATACCCGCAGCCCAGCTTCATCGCGTTATCGATATCCTCAATGGACCCCACGCCCTCTTCATACGCCCGGATCGCATCCAGCAAATACGGCACCAGCAGCCGGTTCACGATGAATCCCGTCTTGTCCGAAGTCCGGACCGGCACCTTGCCCAGTTTTTTCGCAAACCCGTACGCGCTCTCGTATACGTCGTCAGCGGTAGCGATCGTGCGGATGACTTCAACTAATTTCATGAGCGGCACCGGATTAAAAAAATGGAGTCCGATAAAACGCTCCGGCCGCCTGGTCGCGGTCATCAGCTCGGTAATGGAAATCGAAGACGTATTCGAGGCGAAGACGGCCTCTTTCTTCACCACCGTATCGAGGTCCGCATACATTTCTTTCTTCTGTGCAACGCTCTCGATGATCGCCTCAACCACGATGTCGCAATCGGCAAGGTTGGCCTTCTTGGTTGTCCCGTGAAGCCGCGCCCGAGCGGCATCCTTCTGCTGGCCTGTAATCCCGCCCTTTTCTGCAGGACGCTCGGCAAACTTCGCCAGAGATTTCTCGATGCCGGCAAATCCCTTATCAAGAAAGTTCTGCTCGACCTCGAGCACGGTCACATCGAATCCAGCCATGGCCGCAACTTGCGCAATGCCGGACCCCATCAACCCGCAACCCAGAACTCCAACTTTCTTAATCTCCATAACCTTCCTCAACTCAACCACCAGGGAAACCAAGTATCACGAAGTCTTTCTGCATCTGCGTGTCCTTTGCGGTTGACGATCTCAGCCCTTGCTACCAGCTCAACTCCACCAGCGACAGGCCTTCTCCGGGAAGAGGAAAATCCAACCGCACTACCCCATCGCTACTCCTTACCCACTGCGGCGACTCGAGCAACTGCAATTGTCCCGCCGCCTTCAGCAATTCGTACTGCTCAGGGCTGGGTGACTGTGGAGACCCCATCGCCTTCCACACTGTATAGGAATTGCTGTGGTTCTGGTCAATGCGGGAGTGCCTCACCAGAATTCTCTTCGTACTGGCCGGCAATCCGGCGACATTCAACTGCACCGGCATCTCCGGTGCGGATCCTTCGTCGTCGCGATAATTCCACACCATGACCGTAACCTGATGATCCGCACGGGCCGCCAGTCCGTCGATATTCGATTTCCCGCGCACTCCACTCGTGATCACCTCATCAAGTCCGATACCGCCGCTACTCGTCAACGAAACCCGCTCTCCCGACATCAGGCCCAACATGCGAAACAGATTCAAGACCGGCTTGTCGACGCCATTCGTGGCAAGTGTCCTATAACCCAAGAAGTAAGGCTGATCTTCAAACTCAAACGCCCACGTCAGAATTCCCGCCAGGTTAGTCTTTGCGCGCTCGTTCAAATCGAGCATGGCTCGAACCGCCACCGCCGTATACGCGGGATACTGCGTGCCGTTGCGATACGCATTCTGGGGATGATCCTTCGCGGAACACGCCGCGCACCCCTCCGGATCCGCTTCGCTCAATATGATGGGCAAAGGCGCGAGTTGTGGAAACGATGCCACAATCTTCAGACCTTCATCCACGTCCCGTAACTCGTGCGCCAACCCCATGAGCACGTGCCCGTCCTTCACTTGAGGAGCACCTTTCGCGTGGAAGCTGATGAAATCCAGCGGGGATCCGGTTTTTCCAGTGGCGAAATTCGTTCCCGTCGTACAGTGTTGCAAGAATTGTCGCAGGAATTCCGCCGCCTTGGCCGCTCCCGGCCCGGTCGTTGCCGGCCCGCCGACCTTGGCTTCGGGCAATGCCCGGCGCACTCCATCGACGGCGTAGTCATAGAGCTTGTCGTACTCCTCTGCACTGCCATGCCAGTACGGGATATCCGGCTCATTCCACACTTCCCAGTGCCAGCCGGCAACTTCAGCGTTCCCATACCGCGCAATGCAATGCGCGACCATTTGATGGACCAGCTCCCGCCATTTGTCATAATCCTTCGGAGGATATGTCCATCCCAGGAAGAGTTCGCCTTGCGGAAAGTGGTGCTGATAAGGCTTGGGATGGGTGGAAAGCGCCTCGGGCATGAAGCCGATCTCAACCAACGGGGTCACACCTGACGACCTATAGGTATCGAAGATCTGATCGACGATCTTCCAGTCGTAGACCGGCCGCCCCGCCGAATCTTCCGTGTAAGCGTTGGTTGATCCCCACTTCAATGCCGCAGTGCCATCGCCGGTCGTGAGCAGGTTGTGCGCGCGAATCTCCACGCGCTCAGGATTGCTGGCTGCGAGTTCCGCAATCAATTCCCGCCCATGCGTCCGATAGGTATAGTTCGGCTCGTCATAGCCGAAGTAATTCCAGACGGGGGCAAGCGGACCAAGACTCCTGGCCGCATTTACTTGAATCACCACGGGAACCTGCGCGCAAAGAAGTGGTGCAAGCAGGAAAACGAAAGAGGCGGATACAAATCGAAAAAAGAATTTGCGATTCATATGCGGTCGGCCGGCGCGAACTCGATTGCACGGATCCTTCGCGGCAAGAGCCGCCGCTCAGGATGCAAGATGTATTTGATCCGAGTAAATCCCTGCGAATCCCTGGCAAAGAACCCTAGTTCATGGCTTCGACAACCATTGCGATCCCCTGGCCTCCGCCAATGCAAGCGGCAGCCAGCCCATATTTCTTCCTCCGCCGGCGCAGCTCATAGAGAAGGGTGATGACCAGCCGCGTGCCCGTCGCGCCCAGAGGATGGCCCAGCGCAATCGCACCGCCGTTCACATTTACTTTCTCGCGATCGAGGCCCAGCTCCTTTTCTGCCGCCAGATACTGCGCTGCGAACGCCTCGTTCACCTCAACCAGATCAATGTAATCCAGCGACAATCCAGCCTTCTGCAGCGCAATCTTAGATGCCGGGACCGGGCCGCGACCCATCACCTTGGGCTCCACGCCTGCAATACCCCATCCCACGAGACGTCCCAGCGGCTTGAGCCCGCGCTTCAATGCATTCTCCAGCGACATCACAACCACAGCCGCGCCGCCATCGACGATCCCACTCGCATTTCCAGCCGTGACCGTCCCATTCTTGCCAAACGCAGGGTGAAGTTTCGCCAGTCCTTCCATCGTGGTCTGCGGACGGCGATGATCGTCCTCGGTCAGCGTCTCCCCCGTGGGCTCACCTTTATGATTCTTCAGGGACACAGGCACCAGCTCTTCCTGAATCCGCCCGGCCCTGTAGGCATCGTCCGCGCACTTCTGCGAGCGCAGCGCAAACTCATCCTGCATCTCGCGCGTGATGCCCAGTTGCGATCCGTACAACTCCGCCGTGTTCGCCATGTACGATCCGCAATAGGAATCCAGCAGAGCCACCATGAGCGAATCCTCGAGCTTGCCGCCCGGCGCCAGCGTGAACCCATCCCGCCCGCGGATCACGAACGGCGCCTGCGACATCGCCTCCATCCCGCCTGCGAGCACGATCTTCGCCTCGTCGGTTTGAATCATCTGGGCGGCCGAAACGATCGCCTGCATCCCTGAACCGCACAACCGGTTCACCGTCAGCGCCGGAGTCTCGATCGCAATCCCCGCCCGCAGCCCCACGTGCCGCGCACCGTAGAGCGCATCACCGGAAGTCTGCTGAGCGTTCCCGAACACGACATGATCGAACTCCCTGGGATCGATCCCCGCTCGCTCGATCGCTCCCTTACCAGCAACTGCTCCCAGTTCCTGCGCCGTAAA
>Ga0066903_100005324_pt1 | contig 11140 bp, 10 predicted proteins | sample PanSoiMetaGPlot1_FD_67491 | JGI IMG/M metagenome (GOLD analysis project Ga0066903, IMG submission 67491) | Tropical forest soil microbial communities from Panama analyzed to predict greenhouse gas emissions - Panama Soil - Plot 1 (version 2) | ecosystem: Environmental > Terrestrial > Soil >...
CCTCGAGGGGAGAAAGGAGAGCCACATGCTTCAGTCTTTCGCGGTGCGGCTCCACCTGGCGAAGATGCGGGCCGAGGAGGGTCAGGCGCTGATCGAGTACGCCCTGATCGTCTCGCTGATCTCGGTCATCGCCATCGCCGCGCTGACCCTGACGGGTACGAGCGTCAAGAACATGCTGAACTTCATCAGCCAGCAGGTCTGACGCAAAGTGCCCGATCGAGTCGGCGCCGACAGCATCGCGGCGATCGAGCGGCTCCTTCGGGTGACCTCGACATCGGTCGATCACCCGAGGCGGTCGCCACCGCAGGTGCTGTCGGCGCCGACGCGTTCCAGCCTGGAGCTAGCGGCTGAGAAGCTCCTTCTCGGCTTCCTGCCTCCTGCGCTTCTCATCGTCCTCGTCGCCGCTCGCTATTTGGTCGGGCGGCACCTGGGCTTCGATTACAGGCCGCTCTGGGAAGCGTCGCGCCACTTGTTCCACGGCGCGTCGCCGTACCCGGCGCCTCACGCTGCTGCGCTGCACGACGAGCAGCAGTTCGTCTATCCACCCGTCGCCGCGGTGCTGGCTGCTCCGCTAGCCGTGTTCCCGTTCGGCGTGGCTGCGGCTCTGTTCGCGGCATTGGAAGTCGCCGCGACAGTGATGACGCTACGCGTGCTCGATGTTCGCGATTGGCGTTGCTACGGGGTCACATTTCTCTGGTACCCGGTCCTCCAGAACTTCCTGATGGGCTCGATCACGAGCCTGCTTGCGCTGGGCCTCGCCGTCGTCTGGCGTTACCGCGACGACCGGCGCATCTCGACCTTGATCTCCGCGGCGCTGATCGCCGCAAAGGTGTTCCTCTGGCCACTGCTCTTCTGGCTCGCAGCGACCCGGCGCTGGCGAACGGCGGGACGGGCGCTCGGCCTCGCACTCGCCGCCGTCGCGCTCTCGTGGGCGCTCGTCGGGTTCGGCGGACTGACAACCTACCCGCGCCTCCTCGACGAGCTGTCCCGACTCGAGTCCTGGAAGAGCTACTCGGCTGTCGCGCTCGGGCTCGTACTGGGCCTGTCGACCGGCGAGGCTCGAGCCCTCGCAATCATCGCCGGCGCGGCGGTCATCTCCGCGATGTTCGTCGTCGGCTACCTACGCCGAGATGAGGCGGAATCGGACCGCAATACGTTCGTGCTCGCGATCGCCGCGGCGTTCCTGTTCTCGCCAATCGTATGGACGCACTACCTCGCGCTTCTGGTCGTGCCAATCGCAATCAATAGGCGAACGCTGGCGCCGCTCTGGTTCGTCCCGCTCGCGATGTGGGCGACGACCGGCCAGAGCGATGGCCATGCCTGGCAGGTCGTGATCGGCGTGGCGGTGTGGTCGGTCGTGCTGGGGGCAGCGCTCCGGACGCCGCGACCGCTCTCCGCGCCTCAGACGCGTGTCACGCAACCCGTCCTGTCGCTAGGCGTCTTCGGCCGCTAGTTCACCGCCCGCCGAAGGGGTAGGTGGGCCAAGCCTTTCGCGGGTGTGAAACGAGGCCCTCCGTGCGGACAATCAGCCTGTGAGCACATCACGGCTCTTTGCGTGGAAATTCGAGGCACGGAAGCGCTCGCAACGACGGGCAAGAGCGGCTCGGCCATCATTGACTTGGTCGCCAACTCGGTGTAGTAGGCAGTGATGTGCCGGCACGCGCAAGCGAGGATGCCAGCCGCGCGCTGCCGGGGGTCTGCCGATGAGCGGGGCGCCGCGCTGGTCGAGTTCGTCCTCGTCCTGCCGCTGGTCCTGCTCCTGCTCTTCGCGATGATCGACTTCGGGAAGGCGTTCAACTACTGGAACGACGAGACCCACCTCGCCAACGAGGCCGCCCGGTACGCAGTGGTGAACAAGAATCCGCTGGGAGGCTCGTCGCTGGAGGCAGCGGTGAAGAACGACGCCGACAGCGGCGAGTTGAAGAACGGGTGCAGCGGCTGCTCGATCAGCACGCCGGGAATCAACGTTTCCTTCTGCTTCGTGAACGGAGTCAACGCGACGAACGCCGGCGACCCGTTGCGGGCCACCGTGACCACGAATTACCACTGGCTCGGCTACCTGGTCGGGAACGGCTTACCCCTGACATCCGGCCTCACAAGCACGGCCACGATGCGCCTAGAACAGCCGTACAACACAACAGATCCGTCGAAGAACGCCTACCTCAACGGCTCGAGCGCGGATTCGCCCGCCGGCGCCGTTGCGTGTTGACCATCCAGACCGACTAGGAGGACAAGAACGTGGAAAATCTCGCGCCAAGCCGTCTTTTGAAGACCCGGCAGGGGACGATCGTGGTTGGGGTCGCAGCGGCGGTCCTGGCGGCGATCCTCCTGCTCGTCTACCTCAGCCATTACCGCAGCAGCGTCAAGGGCTCGACCGAGCCGGTGACGGTGCTCGTGGCAAAGCGGCTCATCCCGAGGGGCACCTCGGGCAATCAGATCGCCGCGCAGAACCTCTTCACCGTCACGACGATCCCGAAGGGCCAGTTGAAGCTCGGCGCGATCAGCGATCCTGCGGTACTGCAGGGGACGGCCGCGGTGTCGGACATCTATCCGAGCCAGCAGCTGACGACCAACGACTTCACGACCAAGACGGCAGGTGCGCTCGCCAGCCAACTCACCGGCAGGTGGCGCGCCTTCTCGCTGCCGTCGCTCGACGCCGCCCACGGCCTCTCGCCTGATGTCCAGGCGGGCGACCACGTCGACGTCTATGCGCAGGTCAGAAACATCGAGGGGTTGGTGATGTCCGACGTCGTCGTGCTTGCGTCGCCAACAGCGGCAACAGGGTCTGCGCCTGCTTCCGGGAACTACATCCTCCGGATCCCGAGCTCGAAGGCGGCCAAGTTCGCCTACATCGGGGAGAACGGGAAGTATTGGCTCGTCTTGCGGCCGGCGGTCAAGGCGTTCCCGACCCCGCCGACGCTGGCGCCGACAGCGAATCTGTTCGGAGGGCCGTAGTGCAGCATCCGACGAGAACGCTCGTCTCGCTCGACGCGGGCATAGACGAGGCGGCCGTTCGCGCCGCCATGCCGGCGAGCACGGACATCCAGATCGTCGGCATCGTCCGCGGCGTCGATGAGAGCTGGACGACGCTTCAGGAGACGCCGGCTGACCTGCTCGTGGTCGCCTGCTCCGGATATTCGGAGCGGGCGCTGTTCCTGATAGCGAGCGTGGTCAAAGAGCGGCCCGGCATGCCGGTCGTCGTGCTGGCGCACGAGGCCCCGGACGGGTTCCTTCGCCGAGTGTTCGAGGTCGGCGCCGACGACGCCGTTCGCCTGCCCGAGTCGCCGGAGCAGGTCAACTTCATGATTCAGAAGGTGCTCGTCCGCAAGCGCGCCGTCGGCACGCTACGCGAGAACGGCACCGCCCCGATGATCTGCGTGCTCGGCCCAAAGGGCGGAACGGGAAAAACGGTCACATCGTCCAACCTCGCGGTCGCACTCGCGCGCGCCAACCAGTCGGTGTCCGTGGTCGACCTCGACCTACAGTTCGGCGACCTGGCGCTCGCGATGGGCGTTCGTCCCGAGAAGACGATGTACGACTTGGTCCAGTCGGGAGGCTCGCTGGACGCAGGGAAGCTCGAGGCCTTCGTCATGCCTCACGAGAGCGGTGCGCGCGTGCTGGTGGCGCCGACCCGGCCGGACCAGGCCAGCGCGGTCGGGCCCGAGTACCTTCGCGAGATCTATCCCCTCCTCCGGGCCACAAGCGATTTCGTCGTGCTCGACAGTTCGCCCGGGTTCACCCCCGAGGTGATCTCGGCGATCGACAACTCGAACTACATCTGCATGGTCGGGACGCTCGACACGCTCTCGCTCAAGAACACGCGCCTCGGGCTCGAGACGCTCGACCTGATGGGCTACGACCCGGATCGGGTCGTACTCGTCCTCAACCGGGCGGACAGCCGCGTGGGCATTGACGACGATGACGTGCTCGCCGTTGTGGGCAAGCGCCCAGACGTGCGGATCCCGAGCGACGTCGAGATCCCGCGTTCGGTGAATGAGGGACGGCCGCTCGCACTCACAAAGCCCAATTCGGCGGCCGGCAAGGCGTTTCGAGCGCTCGCCGAGGAGTTCCTCCGACGCGAGGGTCACGAACCGGTCAGCTCCGCCGAGCCCGAACCGCGCTCGAGTCGGGGGAAGAAGGAGAAGGCTCGAGAGACGGACTCCCTGCCGGCTGTCGACGGCAATTCGACCAAGCTCGAAGGCCCCCAAGAAGAGGGGCCGCGTAAACGATTGCGACTGAGCACGAGGAGACGCTGATGGAACTTCACGAGAGATTGACGACTGCACGTCCGGCGCCGCCGCCTGGGCGCGACGATCCGTTTGCAGAGCTCAAGAACCGCGTCCACATGGCGGTGATCGGCGATCTCGGTCCACAGCTGTTCAACGTCAATATGGACCCGATCGCCATGCGCGACCGCGTGCTGGCCGACATTCGACGGCATCTCTCGGAAGAGCAAGGAATCTCGCGCGACGACAGGGAGCGGCTCGCGTCGGCGATCGCGGACGACGCGCTCGGCCACGGACCGCTCGAGCGGCTCCTCGCCGACGACAGCATCTCCGAGGTCATGGTCAACGGTCCCTACGACATCTGGATCGAGCGCCACGGCAGGCTGTTCGACACGAACGTGCGCTTCGACGACGAGTCGCACATGCGCCGGATCATCAACAAGATCGTCGCGGAGGTCGGACGCCGCGTGGACGAATCGTCGCCGATGGTCGACGCGCGTCTGCCAGACGGCAGCCGCGTCAACATCATCATCCCGCCGCTCAGCCTCAGCGGGCCGCTGATCACGATCCGGAAGTTCAGCAAGAAGCGGCTGACGCTCGACGAGATGATCAAGATCGGCACGCTCAACTCCGAGTCCGTCGAGTACCTGCAGCGCTGCGTCCTGGCCGAGCTCAACATCCTCATCTCGGGGGGTACCGGCAGCGGGAAAACGACTCTCCTGAACGCTCTTTCGGCGGCTATCCCCGACGAGGACAGGATCGTGACGATCGAGGACGCAGCCGAGCTGCAGCTCAACCAGCGGCACGTACTGCGGCTCGAGTCCCGCCCGAAGAACATCGAGGGCGAGGGCGAGATCCCGATCCGCGAGCTCGTCCGTAACTCGCTGCGCATGCGCCCTGACCGGATCGTCGTCGGCGAGGTCCGCGGCGCCGAGGCGCTCGACATGCTCCAGGCAATGAACACGGGCCACGACGGCTCGCTCTCGACGGTCCACGCCAACACGCCGCGCGACGCGCTTTCACGTGTCGAGACGATGGTGCTGATGGCGGGCTACGACCTGCCCGTCAGGGCGATCCGTCAGCAGGTCTCGTCGGCGCTCGACCTGGTAGTGCATCTCGAGCGGCTCGAGGACGGCTCACGCCGGGTGACGGCGATTACCGAAGTGCAGAGGATGGAGGCCGACGTCGTCACGCTCCAGGATCTCTTCACGTTCAAGTTCTCCGAAGTCGCAAGCGACGGGAAGATCGTCGGTCAGCTAACCCCGACGGGACTTCGGCCGGCCTCGCTACACAAGTTCGAGAAGCGCGGCATCTCGCTTCCGCTCAGCATGTTCCACGCCAGTGCGCCACTTGGAAACGGCGCGCCGGCCCAGGAGCGTCAGACGCTGTGAGCAGACGCTTTGTCATCGCCCTTGCTGCGGCTCTGGCCGCGGCCGCCGCCCTCGCCGCGACGGCCGCGGCCGGATCGGGGGTCGAGGTCACCCCGACCGGCAAGGCCGCCTGGCCGGATCGGGCCCTCGTCGTCACTCTGCCGACCGGCCAGCGGATCGAGCCCTCGCGCTTCACGGTGCTCGAGAACGGGAAGCCCGTGCTCGCCCAGAACGTCGTCCCGGCTAGCGCGGCCGGCGGAACGTTCGGTGCAGCGCTTGTGATCGACACGAGCGAGAGCATGCACGGCGCACCGATCCGCGGCGCGATCAACGCCGCCCGCGCGTTCGCCGCTCGACGGAACGTCAACCAGAAGCTAGCCCTGGTCACTTTCAATTCGTCGAACGACCTCGCGATGCCCTTCACCAGCTCGCAGACGAAGATCGACGAGGCATTGGGCCGCACGCCGCGCCTTGCCTACGGCACGCACATCTACGACGCCGTGGCCCAGGCGATCTTCCAGATCCAGGCCGCGCGGCTTCAGACGGGCGTCGTCGTCCTCCTCTCGGACGGAGGTGACACCGGCAGCACACTGAACCTCGACCAGGTCAGCAACCTCGCGAGTCGGGCACACGTTCGGATCTACAGCGTCGGTCTGCGCGGACGGACGTTCCGGCCTGCGACCCTGCAGGGGCTCGCGACGGCCACCGGCGGTTCGTTCTCGGAGGCACGCAACTCGACCGAGCTGGCGGCGATCTACGACAAGCTCGGCTTGAAGCTCGCGAACCAGTATCTCGTCACCTACAAGTCTCTCGTCGACCCCGGAACGCGCACGCGGGTGAGCGTCTCCGTCGCAGGAATCGGCGGCTCAGGGCTCGCGTACAGCGCACCGCCGGCGAAGACCGAGCGGGTCACCCAGCCGATCCAGAACCGAATCTGGCGCTCATGGCCTGCATTGATCCTTGTGGCCTTGCTGGTTGCCGGACTGATCGGCCTCGGGCTCTACACCGCGCTCCGGCCGACCGGTAGCAACGTTCGCGCACGGCTGTCGGATTTCGTCTCGACGGCCCCACAACACAACGATGGCGCCCGAGACGATCTCGCCAGCCGTGTGTTCGAGGGCACCGAGCAGTCGCTGCAGAAGACCCGGTGGTGGCAGAGCTTCAAGGAGAACCTGGAGCTGGCCGACATCCGGATCCCTCCGGTTCAGCTACTCGTCGGCACGCTCGTTCTGACGCTTCTGGTGATGTGGGTCCTCGGCACCTTCGTCGCAGGCCCGCTCGCGTTGGTGGGCCTTTTGGTGCCGTTCCTGGTCCGCGGCTTGATCAGGTATCGGGTCGAAAAGAAGCGTCGCGCGTTCGGCGACCAACTTCCGGACAACCTCGACGTCGTCGCCTCCGGTCTCCGCGCGGGGCATAGTCTCGTCGGCGGGCTCTCACTCGTGATCAACGATGCGGCGGAGCCATCGCGCAGCGAGTTCCAGCGCGTTGTCACCGACGAGCAGCTCGGCATCCCACTCGAGGACGCACTCGAGGTCGTCGCACGGCGGATGAACAACCGCGACATCGAGCAAGTCGCACTCGTTTCGTCGCTCCAGCGAGAGACGGGCGGTAATGCGGCCGAGGTGCTCGACAGGGTGATCGAGAACATTCGCGAGCGGCAGGCGATCCGCCGTCTGGTGCGCACCCTGACGGCGCAAGGGAGGCTCTCGCGTTGGATCGTGTCCGCGCTGCCGGTCGGCCTGCTGCTGCTGATCTCGGCAATCAACCCGACGTACATGAAGCCGCTTTTCACGCACACGTCCGGGAAAGTCATCCTCGCGGTCGGCGCGGTTTTGATCGTCGCCGGCTCGCTCGTCATCAAGCGCATCGTCGAGTTCGAGGCCTGAGGGGGTCGCCGTGATACTCGTTCTCGTTCTGGGGTTGCTCCTCCTCGCCGGGGCAGTGGCGCTGATCCTCCAAGGCTGGCGCTTCTCCGAGGCCCGGACCGCCGAGTCGCTCGAGCAGATCAGCGCGTACGGATTCTCGGCCGAGCCGAATGTCGAAGTCGAGGAACCGCAAGGGCGCTTCCTACAGCGACTCGCCGACCGGATCGGCGGTCTTGCCCCGAGCGCCCTCAAAGGCGGCGAGGGCGGAACCCGGAAAAAGCTGATCGCCGCCGGGCTCTACGACACGAGCCCGCGCATGGTCGTCGGCTACCGCATCCTGCTCGGTCTCGCACTGCCGATCGGCTGGCTGTGGTTCGGCCTCTCGGCCGGACTGACGTCCGCGCTGGTCATTCTGGGCGCCGCCTTCTTCGCGGTGGTCGGCTGGATTCTGCCGATGTTGATGCTCGATCGGCGCGCTCGCGAGCGGACTGAGGCGATCGACCGCGAACTGCCAGAGCTGATCGATTTGCTCGTGGTCACGCTCGAGGCCGGCCTCAGCTTCCTCGCCTCGCTGCAGATGGCAGCCGACCGGCTCGAGGGACCGCTCGGGGTCGAGCTCCGGTTGACGCTCCAGGAGCAGCGGATGGGGCTGACGACCAACGAGGCCCTGAAGGGAATGCTGGCCCGAACAGACACGCCCGGGATGCGGACCTTCGTGCGCTCCGTTCTCCAGGGAGAGACTCTGGGCACCTCGACGGGTCAGATCATGCGAAACCTTGCGATCGAGATGCGGAAACGCCGCCGCGCCGCGGCCGAGGAGCGCGCTCAGAAGGCGCCGATCAAGATCCTTTTCCCGCTCGTCTTCTTGATCTTCCCTGCCATGTTCATCGTGTTGCTCGGCCCGACGTTCTACTCGATCGGGAAGATCTTCAGCACGGTGCACCACTGAGATGGCTGGACATGCGGGCGCACTCGTTCTCCGGAGGGAGGACGACGGTGAAGTGCTCTGCGAGCGGTGTGTCGTCGCTGACACGACGTTCCGGCGGCTTCGCGGGCTCATGGGAAGGCGAGAGCTCCGGCGCGGCGAGGGCATCGTCCTTCGGCCGGGCTGGTCGATCCACACGGCGTTCCTGCTTTTCTCGATTGACGTGGCCTTCGTCGACCAGGACCAGGTCGTCCTCAAGGTCGTCAAGAACCTGCGGCCTTTCCGCGCGTCCGTCTGCCGGGGCGCCCGCGACGTGGTCGAGCTCGCAGCAGGCGAGGCCGAGCGCCGCGGGTTGAAGCCCGGCGACCGGCTGACCTGGGCCGCGCGCGGGGTGAACGGCGCCGTGCTCGGAGCGCGCCCGGCGTCGGCCGCGCATACGGACGGCGCGATGCCGCCGACGCGACCGATCCGGGTCCTCCTGGCGACGCGCGACGACGACTTCGTGCGTCTCGCGCACTTCCTGCTCACACGCAACGGCTTCACCGTCGAGACGACGAAGAAGATGTCCCAGGCCGTCGACATCGTCGGCCGCTTGTGGATGGACGTTGTCGTCCTCGATGCGACCGAGTCCCTCAGCGAGGCCGCGCGCACCGTTGCGGCGATCGAGGCGCTCCACCCCCAAGTGTCCGTTCTTGTCGTTTCCGACGATGAGCGGCCGAAGCCGAACGCGGCGCTTCAGGTGGAAGACAAGTGGGAAGCGATGGAGACCCTAACTGAGGACATCCGACGCGCCTACACCAGCGCAACCACATGAGCACAGCGCAGGAGGCAGGCGCGCCACCAGCGGAAGGACGCGCGCGACTCTCCGCACGCGCGCACGTTCTCTCGCTCTCGCGCGCTCAGAGGCTGGTCGTCCTTTATCTCGGCGCGTCCTTGGCGATCGCCAGCATCGTGCGTTTCGGCTTCAGCGGCCACGCGCTGGTCGGCGTGATCTTCGCGCCGACGCTCGTCCTGCTGACCGTCATAGACCTCGATCGGCGGCTGATCCCGGACGCCATCGTCCTCCCTGCTTTGGGGAGCATCCTCGTTCTGCAAATCGCCTTCCACCCCAACCACACGCTGGAGTGGGTGCTCGCCTCACTTGGCGCTGCGCTCTTCTTCTTCATCCCGATGCTGATCTACCCGGCCGGAATGGGAATGGGAGACGTGAAGCTGGCTGCGCTTCTCGGCGCCGCGCTCGGTAGGTCGGTCACGGCAGCCGTCGCAATCGCGCTGCTCGCGGGCGGGGTCGTCGCCCTCTTTGTCCTCGCGAGCGAAGGGATCGGCGCCCGCAAGAAGGCGATCGCGTTCGGGCCGTTCCTCGCCGCGGGCGGTCTCCTCGTCTTCTTTCTCGGCGGTCACTAACCGTCGTCTTGAGCCGGTCCTAGACTTTTCGGCGTGAAGCTGCTCCTAGCGGCCGGGTGCGCACTCGCCGCCGTTGTGACCTGCCTCGCCGCAGCCTTCGCCGCAATGGCTCCCGCAAATTTCGCGCCGAGCATGCTGGTCCACGTCGGGTCGGCCGAGCCGATGGCGAGCGTTGCGCGTGCCACGGATCCGCACTTCGCGCTCGTCCCGAACCAGAGCCACTACGACGGCGTTTACTACTACGCGATCGGCCGTGACCCGCTCGCGCAGGGCAGGGAGCACACCCTGATAGACCGGCCGGCATACCGTTACGGCCATCCTGGATTCGGCTGGCTCGGCTGGCTCGCCTCGGCGGGACAAGCAGCGGCGCTGCCGGACGCGTTGCTCGCTGTCGCGCTGGCGTGCGCCGCCATCGCGGGAGCCGCTGCTGCGCTCTTCGCAGCCGACCTAGGCCTCAGCCCGCTCTGGGGGCTGGTCGTCGCCCTCAACCCGGGGCTCGTCTACTCTGCAACCGTCCTGACAAGCGAGGCAGCAGAGCTAGCGGCGCTGTTCCTCGCCCTCTACGCATGGCGGCGCGGCCACCGCGTCTGGGCGACAGCGGCGATGACGGTCGGCTGCTTCATCAAGGAGCCGCTCGTGCTCGTCCCGGCCGGTATCGCAATCTACGAAATCGGGAAGTGGTTGCACACGAAGTCGCTCCGCCCGCTCTTGCCGCGACTCGGCCTGCTCGCCGTCCCGCCCCTGATCTACCTCTGCTGGTTCGTCTACGTCTGGTGGCACTTTGGGCTGCCGTCGACGGATCAGTCGCGTGATCTCACCGCAATCCCCTTCACCGGCTGGGTCGACACCTTCAAGCGCGCTGCCTCCTTCGTCGACGCCGACTACAGCAACTCCCAAGTGGGCGCGATCGAGGTCGCGCTGCTCGTCGTCGTCGGGTTTGCGCTAGTCCTCGGCGCCGCGCGCGCCTACCGTCTCGATACGGTCGTCAAGCCGGTCTTCGTCCTGATGGCGCTGACGCTGTTCAGCCTGACGTGGCTGAACCTCCTCTTCCCGAAGGATTTCCTGCGCGCCGCGACAGTCCAGCTTGCGCTTCTGCCGTTCGTGTTCGCGCCCGGACGGCCGTGGGAGCCGTCATTACCGGCGGACCGAGGCACATGACGAAAGTCGTCATCACGCTGCCCGCGTACCGAGCTGCTGGGACGCTACGCCAGACCGTGGAGGCGATTCCGACGGGAACCGCCGACGAGCTGATCCTGGTCGACGACGCGAGCCCCGACGCTACTGTCGACATCGCGCGCGAACTGGGCATCGGCATCGTCGTTCACGAGCAGAACCGCGGCTACGGCGGAA
>Ga0066903_100005325_pt1 | contig 11140 bp, 9 predicted proteins | sample PanSoiMetaGPlot1_FD_67491 | JGI IMG/M metagenome (GOLD analysis project Ga0066903, IMG submission 67491) | Tropical forest soil microbial communities from Panama analyzed to predict greenhouse gas emissions - Panama Soil - Plot 1 (version 2) | ecosystem: Environmental > Terrestrial > Soil >...
AGCAGCGCGATCTCGACCCGCGGATGCGAGATCAGGAGCCGCAGCAGCTCTGCGCCCGTGTATCCCGAAGCGCCGAGCACGCCCACCCGTGCCTTTCTCGCCATCGATCCGCTCCTTCGTTTCCAGCGCCGCAAGACGGGCGTCGGCATTCTCCGCTGGCAGGCGCCGCCAGGAAGCCCGAACCGCGGATTTTCTTGAAAGAAGATCAGGGCCGCGGAAGGCGTTCCGGCGGCGCGGCGAGATGCGTCAGATGCAAGCCGCGGCCGCGTCTGCGCGGCGGCGACGGTGCAATGATGTTTTTGCAACGCTCTCGTTCATGGGCGCGCGCTATAGCGGGCGCCCCGTCGAGCGTCAAGCGAGCCGCCCTGGACCGACCCTCCCCGCCGCTACGTGCGGGGAGGATCGGAAGCGAAGCGCAGTCCGGGGATTCCCGGCGCGGTCAGATCGAGGGGTTCCACCCGATCGGGATGAGCCGATAGTTGGTGCCGTCCTTCTCCACGTGACCCAGCGAGGGGAACGGGTAGTGGAAGCCGGCGATCAGCGACTTCTCGGCGACCGCCATGTCGTAGAACTTGCGGCGGGTCTCGATCGCCTGCGGCCCGTCGAGGTCGAATACCGCCGACCAGCCCGGGTTGCGCACGAACAGCGCCGGATGGTTCGTCACATCGGACTGCACGAGCAGCCGCGCGGAGCCCGAGGCGATCACGAACGACGTGTGGCCCGGGGTATGCCCGACGGTCGGGAAGGCGGTGATACCGGGCGCGACCTCCTTGTCCCACTCGTAATGCGTCACCTTGCTCGACACGACGCCCATCACCCGGCGGACGTTCTTGAAATAATCGGCGAGGCGACCGGCGGGCGCGCGGCTCATGTTGCCGTCGTCCATCCAGTACGCGACTTCCTTCGTCGGCATCTTGATCTCGGCATTCGGGAACGCGAGAGCATTGTCGGCGCCCACGAGCCCGTTGATGTGGTCGGGATGCAGGTGCGAGATGACGACGATGTCGATCGCCTTCGGGTCGATTCCGGCGGCTCCCATGTTGGTTACGAGCTGGCCCGCGGTCTTCGGCCCGACCGCGCCGTAGCCGGTGTCGATGAGCACGAGCTTCGAGCCGGTGTTGACCACCATCGGATTGAAGATGATGGTGATCTGATCGCGCGGCAGGAAGGCGGCCTCGAGCGCGCTGTTGACCGCAGCCTTGTCCGCATTGGTGACGAACCCGTCCTGGAGCGGGAACGTGACGCTGCCGTCGGCGATCTGGGTGATCTCGAGATCGCCGAGCTTGTGGCGGTAGACGCCTGGAGCCTGCTTGCCCGCGGGCGGGGCAGCGCCAAGGCTCGGCGCGGTCGTGGGTAGCGTGCCGGCAGTTGCCAGAGCCGCGGCGGCGGCTCCCATCAGCGCCCGGCGACGGGTCATTTCCATGGCGACGTCCTCCCTGACGTGGGTTGTGGATTGAGAACACCCGGTATCCGGGGCTATTCCGGACCCGAGCTTTGGGGAATGGCAGCGGCGGATTATATCAGAGCCGGTGCCGCGCGCGATATCCGCGAACCGCCGCCAGGATGCACGTCGAGGGCCATCGCAGGGTTCGGCCCCGCTGACGGTTTCCCCCGCTGCGCCATCACAGTTCGGCCACCGCCATGGCATAGTCGGCGGCGCCGATTCGCCTGAAAATCGATTCGAGCCGATATGGCAAAAACCGCCAAAAAACCTGCCAAGACCCGCGATCTCTTCGATGTGCCCGAGCCCGCGCCGCGCCGCGTCTCCGGCCGCAGGCCGATCGCCAAGGCCGGAAGCCCGGGCGAGGCCGGCTACACCGCGCAGCACATCGAGGTGCTCGAGGGGCTCGAGCCGGTGCGGCGCCGGCCCGGGATGTACATCGGCGGCACCGACGAAAAGGCGCTGCATCATTTGTTCGCCGAGGTGATCGACAACGCCATGGACGAGGCGCTCGCCGGGCACGCGAGCTTCATCGAGGTGAAGATGGAGGCCGACGGCTTCGTCACCGTCATCGACAACGGCCGTGGCATCCCGGTCGATCCGCACCCGAAATTCCCGAAAAAATCCGCCCTCGAAGTGATCATGTGCACGCTGCACGCCGGCGGCAAATTCGATTCCAAGGTCTATGACACTTCGGGCGGACTGCACGGGGTCGGCGTCTCGGTCGTCAATGCACTCTCCGAGCGGCTCGAGGTCGAGGTGGCGCGCGGCCAGACGCTCTACGCGCAGACTTTCGAGCGTGGCAAGCCGAGGACGAAGCTCGCAACCCTCGGCCGCGCGCCGAACCGGCGCGGCACGAGCGTGCGCTTCCGGCCCGACCCGCAGATCTTCGGCGCCAACCCGCGCTTCAAGCCGCTGCGGATCTTCAAGATGGCGCGCTCGAAGGCCTATCTCTTCGGCGGCGTCGAGATCCGCTGGTCGTGCGCGCCGGAGCTGCTTCATGGCGTCGAGGGCGTGCCGGTCGAGGAGACATTCCACTTCCCCGGTGGCCTCACCGACTTTCTCAACGCGAGCATTCACGGAACGACGCTCGTGCATCCCGATATCTTCGCCGGATCTTCGGAAAAGAAGGGCGGCCACGGCACGGTCGAATGGGCGATTGCCTGGGTCGCCGACGCCGACGGTTTCGTCTCATCCTATTGCAACACCATTCCGACGCCGGAGGGCGGCACGCACGAATCCGGCCTTCGAGCCGCACTGAGCAAGGGTCTGCGCGACCACGCCGAGCGCGTGGGACAGGCGAAGCGCGCCGCCTCCGTCACGACCGAGGACGTGATGGTCGGCGCCGCCGCGATGCTTTCAGTCTTCATCCGCGACCCCGAGTTCCAGGGCCAGACCAAGGATCGCCTCGCGAGCGCGGATGCGGTGCGTATCGTCGAGCAGGCGATCCGCGATCCCTTCGACCATTGGCTCGCCGGCAACCCCAATCAGGCCAACAAGTTGCTCGAATGGGTGATCGAACGCGCCGAGGAGCGCGTGCGACGCCGGCAGGAGAAGGAAATCTCGCGCAAGACCGCAGCGCGCAAGCTGCGGCTGCCGGGCAAGCTCGCCGATTGCACCAACACCGCGGCGGAAGGCTCCGAGCTCTTCATCGTCGAAGGCGATTCGGCGGGTGGCAGCGCCAAGCAGGCGCGCGAGCGCGCGAGCCAGGCGGTGCTGCCGCTGCGCGGAAAGATCCTCAACGTCGCCTCGGCCGGCAAGGACAAGCTCGCGCAGAACCAGCAGCTCGCCGATCTCGTCCAGGCGATCGGATGCGGCACCGGCGTGCACTACCGCGACGAGGACCTGCGCTACGGCAAGGTCATCGTCATGACGGACGCCGACGTCGACGGCGCCCACATCGCCTCGTTGCTGATTACGTTCTTCTATCGGCAGATGCCGAAGCTGATCGACAGCGGGCACCTTTATCTCGCGGTGCCGCCGCTCTATCGCCTCACCCACGGCGGCAAGACGGTCTACGCGCGTGACGACGCCGACAAGGAGGCGCTGCTCAAAAGCGAGTTCCACGGCAACGCCAAGGTCGAGATCAGCCGCTTCAAGGGCCTCGGCGAGATGATGCCGGACCAGCTCAGGGAGACGACGATGGACCCGACGAAGCGCACGCTCCTGCGCGTCGTGCTGCTCGCCGACGACCGCGAGGACACCGCGGATTCCGTCGAGCGGCTGATGGGCACCAAGGCCGAGGCGCGCTTCGCCTTCATCCAGGAGAAGGCCGAATTCGCCAGCGAGGAATTGCTGGACGTGTAACCGATATTCGAGCCGCGTCGCGCTAGGTGTCCGGTGCGGCATATGTCGGTTTTATGACAATCTGAACATGACGAGAGCGGGAACTTTTTCCCGCGTTTTCCGATTGCTTGTGGCGTGCCGATGTCGCCCGCCCCCCGCCAAAGCCGGTGCACCTTGCCTCCCGATCTGTCGCTTCCCCTTCTCCGTGCCCTGACTCACGGTGCGCGCGAGCTGCGCTCGGTGCACGTCGACGATTACAATGTCGAGCTTCGAGACAACGGCGAATTCCTCGGCGATCGCGCCAACAAAAAGACGTTCCAGGCGCTCCTCGATCGCTGGCGCGCGAGGCTCGGGGACGCCGACCCGCTGCGGGACGTCTCGACGCAGGAGCTCTACAAGCAGAAGCCGGCGCTGCAAAAAATCCTGCTGGAGGGCGATCCGCTCGCCGCTGGCGTGCTGCTCGGCGCGATCGAGGATTTTTCACACTCGCTGTGCGAGGTCATTGCCCGGTTCCTGAAGCTCTCCGCCTGGCGCGATACGCAGCGCATCGTGATCGGCGGCGGGTTCCGCGAGGGGCGCTTCGGCGAGCTCGTGGTCGGGCGCACCGCAGTCCTGCTGCGCCACGCTGGAGAGCGCATCGAGCTCGCGTCGATCCGGCATCACCCCGATGCGGCCGGGCTGTTGGGCAGCATCGAGCTTGCGCCTCAGGAAATGCTCGCCGGCTTCGACGGCATTCTCGCGGTCGACATCGGGGGGACTAACATCCGCACCGGCATCGTCGAGCTTGGGTCGCGACCGGACAAAACCAACGTCTCGAAATCGCAGCGTTGGCGTCACGCCGACGACGAGCCCGAGCAGGACGAAATGATCGAGGCGTTGATCGCCATGCTGCGCAAGCTCATCGCCGCAACGAAGGCCGAAAAGAGCTTCCGGCTCGCGCCGTTCATCGGCATCGCCTGCCCTGGCATCATCCGCGAGGACGGTACGATCGAGCGCGGCGCGCAAAATCTGCCCGGAGACTGGGAAAGCGGAGAGTTCAACCTGCCGGCCCGGGTCTTAGAAGCGATTCCTCAGATCGACGGCAAAGACACGGTCGTCGCCGTGCACAACGACGCCGTGGTACAGGGCCTGAGCGAGGCTTACTGGATGCGTGACGTCGCGCGCTGGGGCATCCTCACCATCGGCACCGGCCTCGGCAACGCGCATTTCACCAATCGGAGCACCTGAGAAGGGAACAAACGACCCCGCGAACGCGACGCGCTCCCTCTCCCCGTCAGGGAGAGGGTTGGGTGAGGGGGCCGGAAAGAGAGGGTAGAACCCCTCACCCCACCCCTCTCCCTATGGGAGAGGGAGCAGGCCCAGTCGGCGTCGTGCCTCGCTCCTAACAATCCTGATCACGAACTCTCGCGGGGCTCCGTCTGGTGCCTCACGCGAGATGCTTGTTGAAGCAATCCAGGGTCAGCGCGAGCGCGCGCTCCGCCTCCGGCTTGCTGTAGGTCTTGCCACCGATCCGGGCGAACGCGTGGTCCGCGTTCGGGTATTTGTGGATCGTCACGAGCGGATTGGGCGAAAGCCGGCGCTCGAGAAGATCGTTCACCTCCGTCTGCACCCAGCGATCGCGCATCGCCATGTGCAGCATGAACGGCCGGTGCAGGTTCTTCGCCTCTTTGATACGGTGCTCGATGTAGGTGCCGTAGTAGGCGACCGCGCAGTCGATGTCGGTGCGACAGCACATCAGGTAGCAGAGCTTGCCGCCGAGGCAATAGCCGACGACGCCGACCTTGCCGTTGCATTCCTTGAGCCGCTCGAGGTGATGCCAGGTGTCCTCCATGTCGCGGACCGCGAGGTCGTAGTCGAACTCGTAATAAAGATCGAAGGCCTTGCGGACGTGCTCGGGATCGTGGTCCGAGAGCTCGACGCCCGGCTCCTGGCGCCAGAACAGGTCGGGCACGAGACAGATGAATCCGGCCTCGGCGAACTCGTGCGCGTGGTGGCGCATCGTGTCGTTGACGCCCCAGATCTCCATGATGGCGATGATCGCGCCCGCCGGCGTGCGGTCGGGGATCGCGAGGTAAGCGCCCATCTCGCCGTCGCGGAGCGCGACCTTGATGTTCCGGGTCCGCATCGGACCGTTCCTGTCCTCAAAGCTTGAGCAGCGCCCGGGCGTTGCCGGAAAAAATGCGCTCGCGCTCTGCCGTGGAAATGTCCAGCATCTCGACCGCGCGGATCGTGTTCCGGATAAGGCCCCTGCCCTGCTCGGCATCGAACGGCGCGTCGGTCGCGAACAGACAGGATGCCGTCCCGAAGAATGCATGGCCGCAGCGCGTCGCGTTCGGCTCGCCGTTGAGCGCGGTGTCGGCATAGAGCATCTTGAAATATTCGAGCGGACGCTTTTTCAGCCCATGCTCGCGCGCTATGGGGTTGAGGTCCGGCGCGCCGAAGAAGATCTGGCGAAAACCGAGATCGATCCTTCCGGCGAAATACGGGATCATGCCGCCCATGTGGTGCGTGATGATTTTCAGCGCCGGCAGCTCATCGAAAATTCCGGAAAAAATCAGCCGCGTCATGCAAGCCGTGGTCTCGTAGGGCCAGCCGAAGGTGAACCAGATTTCGTCCTCGGAGACCTGCTCGCCCACGTAATCGGGAAACTGCGGGCCGCGGATCGGATGCACCCACACCGGCAGGTCGTGCCGAACCATGCTTTGGAAGATCGGGCGAAACGAGGGATCGCTCAGCGGCTTGCCGGCCACATTGGTGAAAATCTGGATGCCACGCGCTCCCAACGTGCCGATCGCGCGGTCGATCTCGGCAAGCGCAGCCTCGATATTGTTCATCGGCAGTGCGGCGATGAAGGTGGGAAAGCGCTCGGGATATTTGCGGCACAGCTCCGCGAGCGCATCGTTCGCAAGGCGGGCGAAATCCGGCGTGCGGTCCGGCGGGCCGGTGAACTCGATCGGCGGATTGGCGAGCGAGAGCACCTGACGGAGATCTTCGAACTCGTCGAGCAATCGCAGCCGCGTGTCGAGATCGTGGAGCGACGAGAGCCGCGGGAAAGCGGTTACCGCCGCGTGTCCGGGCACGAGATCGCCGAGCCGATCGAACCAGGCTTTCGGCATGAAATGATTGAACACGTCGAGGATCATCGGCGAGCTTTCTCGGGCGGCGGGCTCGTGCTTAATAGCACGGACTCCGTGCTCGCCCAGCAGCCGAGATGTTCGCCATGGCCGCGCTCGATCCGCGATCCGTCACCTTGCACCGCACTGGTTCCGGACCGCCGCTCGTGCTGCTGCATTGTCTCGGCGTCGATCATCGCTTTTGGGATTTCGCGCTGCCGCTCGCGAACGAGTTCACACTGCTGCGCTACGATTTGCCCGGCCACGGCTCGACCGCCGTGCCGGACGAAAGCTACCGGATCGAGGACCTGTCGGATCAGCTCGCCGGCGTCCTCGCCGCATACAAAATCTCGCGTCCGCGCGTCGCCGGGATCTCGCTCGGCGGCCTCATCGCCCAGCATTTCGCCGCCAACAACGTGGTCGAGCGTCTGGTGCTGATCGACACGACACCGCGCTACACCGAGGAGATGCGAAACATGTGGGCCGAGCGCGCCGCGACCTCGCGCCGGCACGGCGTGGCCGCGTTCGTCGAAGATTTGCTGAAGGTGTGGTTTTCCGCGGGCTTTCTGGTGCAGGACCCGCCGGCTGTCCGCTACGTGCGCTCGACGCTTACGCGCACGCCGGGCGAGGGTTATGCGCTCGCCTGCGAGGCGCTTGCCGCCGCGGACCTGCGCAATGGTGCGGCAAAAATCCGCGCGCCGACGCTCGTCATCTGCGGCGATGACGACATTCCGAGTTTTCGCGATGCGGCCGAATGGCTCGCCGGCCGCATCGAGAGCGCCAAGCTCGCGTGGATCGAAGGCGCGCGACACGCCTCGGTATTGGAGCGGCCCGATCGCGCGTGCGCGCTGTTGCGTGAATTCCTCGCTTCCGCCTGATCACCTCACGGCAAAGCGCAAGGGCGCTTGCTCGCCTGCGGCTTGCTATGGCAGCGTTCGCGCGAGGCGGAGGGGAACCGCCGGGACGGGGGGCACACAATGGCAGAAGCGCAGCAGAAATCTTCCGAGCTCGTCGCAAGACTCGAGCGGCTGCCGTTCTCGCAATGGCATCGCAATTTCTTCATCCTGGCGTTTTTCGGGATCATGTTCGACGCCGCCGACTTCGCGCTGTTCGGTGCGGCGCTGCCGCCCATCGCGCGCGAGTTCGGCCTCGGTCCGGCGCAGGCCGGTTTGCTGGCGACCGTCGGGCTCGTCGGCGCATTCCTGGGCGCGCTGTTCTGGGGAACGCTCTCCGACTACATCGGCCGGCGTACGGCGTTCCGCGCGACAGTCGGTCTCTTCTCGCTGTTCACCGGCCTCGTCGCCGCGTCATGGAGCGTGCTCTCTCTCAGCGTCTTCCGCTTCCTGTCGAACTTCGGGCTGGGCGGCGAAGTGCCGGTGACGCTCACGCTCGCTTCCGAGTTCAGCCCGGGGCGCATCCGCGGCCGCATGGCCGGGAACATCATGGCGGCCTTTCCGGTCGGCCTCGTCGTGGCCGCGGCGCTGAGCCTCGTCATCATTCCGAATTTCGGCTGGCGCGCGCTGTTCGTGGTCGGCATCGTGCCGGCGATCCTGCTGTTCTTCGTACGCCGCTACATGCCGGAATCGGTGCGGTATCTGCTCAGCAAGGGCCGCGTGCAGGAGGCCGAAGCGACGGTCGACGAGATCGAGCGGCAGGCGTTCGGCCGCACCGCCGCCGACGTCAAGCCGATCCCGGACGTGAAACCTGAGGTCGGAGTGGAGCAGCACGTCACCGTGCTCGAGCTCCTCGCGCCCGATCGGATCAAGCGAACCATCCTGCTGTGGATCGTGTCGTTCGGCTTCCTGTGGGCCTCGAACGGCATCCTGTTCATGCTGCCGACGATCCTGCAGCAGCGACATATTCCCCTGACCCAGGCCATCATCTTCCAGCTCGTGCAGGCGATCAGCGCGGTGTTCGGCTATTCGGCCTGCAGCTTCCTGATCGACTGGTTCGGGCGCCGCCCGGTCCTGTTCCTGTATTTCTTCGTCGGCGCGTTCTTCCATCTGTGGTTCGCGGAGGCGAGCGGGATCTGGCTGTATTTCGCGGCAGCCGCAGTAGGCTGGGTCAATCCCGGCGTCTACGGCTCGACCGCCGTCTACGTCGGCGAGCTGCATCCTACGCATCTGCGCGCCACCGCGGTCGGCTGGTTCTTCGGCATCGGACGCGTCGGCTCGTTCCTGGCCCCGACGGTGGTCGGCTTCATGCTCGCCTATGGCGCGGGCGCCTACGTGCTGCACACCTTTGCGCTCGCCTATCTGATCTCGGCGATCGCGATCTTCCTCGTCGGCGTGGAGACCAAAGGCCGGGTGCTCGAGCAGATCACGGAGCAGGCGGCGCCTGCTTGATCGCCGGCGATTAGCCGAAGAACACCCTTTCGAGGAACCAATAGGCGCCGATCGCGGCGACCGCCGCGGAGGCAGAGCGGATCATCACCGGCGCGCGGGCGAGTGAGCCGATGTAGAGCAGGACAGGCAGCGCCACCGCGATCGCGGCTGCCTGGCCGAGCTCGACGCCGACATTGAAGCCGACGAGCGCGTGCACCAGCGGCCAGCCGGAAAGCGCGAGCTTGGTGAGCGCGTCGGCGAAGCCGAGCCCGTGCACCAGGCCGAAGGCGAAGGTCACCGCGATGCGGTCCCAGGGACGGTCCTGGCCCAGCAGATTGCCGACCGCCACCCAAACGATCGAGGCGGCGATCAGCGGCTCGACGAGAGAGGGCGGCGCATGGACTAGCCCGAGCACGGCGAGCGAGAGCGTGATGCTATGGGCGAGCGTAAACGCCGTGACGATGCCGAGCACGCGCCAGAAGCTCTTGGCGCCGATCAGCAGCGCCAGCAGGAACAGCAGATGGTCATAGCCGGTGAGAATGTGCTCGAAGCCGAGCCGTATGAATCCGACGAGCCCGCTCGGCGCCGGCGCGCCGAAATAGACCGACGCGCGATGCGATTGCTCGCCCAGCACGTATTCGCCGCTCCCGCCCGGCGTCGCGATCGTGACGATGGTGCGGTAATGCGGGCCGAACAGATCGGTCCAATCCTCTTCGAGATCGAGAGCGCCCGGCGCGCTCGGGCAGCGCAAAGTGTAGTCGAGCACGGCTTTCGCCTCGCCGGCTGTCGCGCCGCGAATGACGATGCGGCCCGGGCGGCAAGGCTCTCCCTCGACGCGAATGCGGACGTGCTGCCGCAAGGCTTCGCCCACGTCCTCGGCTTGCGCCCGATCTCCGTCCGCGGCGCGCTTGAGCAGCTGCGCGGCTTCGTTCGGCAGCTCCGAAAGCACCAGGGTGAGGCGATAAGTGACGTCGCTGCCGTCGACGGTCAGTGCCGCAAGCCCGGTCGCGGTCACATGCGCGGCAGCCGGCCCTGCGAGCAATGCAAGCCAGAGCCCGAACGGCCACAGCCGCCGTGTGCAGCTCATCGCGGCCCCATCGCGCGCTCCCAAGCCTCGGCCACGAACGAGGGCAACAGCACGACCTCCGGCCGGCCCTCGATCCGCGCGTAGCGGGCGAGGCCCAGCGGATTGGCTGCCCCGAAATGCACGGTGACGCTGCGGCCTGCGGAGGTCGTCGCCGTGACGGTGAGGCGCGGCGGCGCGAGGCCGAACTCGACGAGCTTCTGCTCGTCGAGTTCGCCGGCAGCGAACACGCGCTCAGGTGCCGAATTGTGCAGAAGCTTGAGGCCCGTCGCGATCTGCTCTTGCGCGTTCGGCGTCGGCGCGCGTTCCTCCCCGCGCCAGCCGGCGCTCCCGGTGCGATGAAAGGATCGATGTTCGGTCCCGGCGGAAATCTCGATCGCTTCTATGTCCTCCAGCGGCCAGCCGACCAGCAGGCCTGCCGGCTCGAAGCGTCCCAACCCCGCTCCTGGCCGTTCGCCGTAAAACGCCAGAAGCCCAAGCAACCCTGCAGCAACCGCGGCGGCAAGCCACCAGCCCCAAACCTTCAAGCCCGCCGCCGCCACCAAACCACGCCTCCCACCAGTGCCACCGAGCCCGGCAGCAGCAACACCGTGGAGATGAAAATCCAGCGCACCTGCGCGCCGGTCAATACCACCATCGGCAGCACCTCGATTGGCGGCTTCATGCTCGGCGCCTTCTCCTCATGGATCAGCCAAGCGAGGCTGCCGAGCGCAAAATCCGCATTGGAGAGATACGGAAAGAAGGAGTTGCTGGCGAAATCGGCATCGCCGACCACGACCAGCCGAAACGGTGCCGTCCCATCCGGCGCAAGCCGGCCCTCGGCCGCGACCGCAATCGCGAGCACGCCGCGCGGCGCTTCAGAGGCGGCCTGAACGATCTTCGAGCGGTCCGT
>Ga0066903_100005326_pt1 | contig 11140 bp, 8 predicted proteins | sample PanSoiMetaGPlot1_FD_67491 | JGI IMG/M metagenome (GOLD analysis project Ga0066903, IMG submission 67491) | Tropical forest soil microbial communities from Panama analyzed to predict greenhouse gas emissions - Panama Soil - Plot 1 (version 2) | ecosystem: Environmental > Terrestrial > Soil >...
TTGATTCGCGTTTTGTCCTTTGTGTTGCCACGCTTGGCCGGATCAGCAAAGTGTCTTCTGCACCACTTTTGGGATGTTTGGTCACCATATGAGTCATAGAAAAAACCATGAACGGGCCAACTACGCCTTTCGCAGGCGCGATTTCGTATTAGAATCTGGGGCCTTGTAAACGACTCGAGAAATCATGCACCCAACGATGCTCGCCCTGTTTCTTCCATTGCCCGGCACGGCAACAGCAATGTGCGTTGCCGGCGCCGCGATTTTCCTGATCGGAGCCTGGGCCGTGAAGAGCGATATCGCGACGGCTCGCGGCCTGGAAAAGATCGTGGCACTGGCCAATCTGTGTTTCGCTGTGCCGCTGGCGGTCTTTGCCATGCTGCATTTTTTTACTGCAAAGGATCTGGTGGCTTTTGTGCCGAGCTACATGCCAGGTCGTATGTTCTGGGTCTATTTCGTCGGCTGCGGGTTGATCGCCGCGGCCCTGAGTATCGCCACCAAAATTCAGGTGCGCTGGTCCGGCCTCCTGGTCGGAATCATGATGTTTCTGTTTGTCGCCATGCTCTATCTGCCCGGAGGGCTGCGCTTATATCACCTCGGAATTCCGTGGGCCAAAGCCAGGTTCACCTGGACCATCGTTTGCCGCGAGAGTTCATTCGGCGCCGCCGGTTGGCTCCTTGCAGCCACGGCAAAAGACGGATGGCGCGGCCCAGTCAAGACCACGCTGATCACCGTAGGACGCATCGTCATCGCGTTGACCGCGCTATTCTATGGTGTTCAGCATTTTCAGCATCCGCTTGGACTTCCCGGCGTCCCCCTGCAAAGAGAAATGCCCACGTGGGTTCCGGCACGCATGCTCATCGATTATGTGACGGGCGCAGCTCTTCTGGCGGCCGGCGTGAGCATTTTGCTGAACAAGAGAGCACGGACGGTAGCAGCCGCGGCCGGCGGCTGGATTCTGCTGACCATCGTGGTCATCTATATCCCCGTAATGATCGGGGCGCTGGCCACACCGGATATCCAAGCCAAGATTGAAGGGATCAACTACTTTGCTGACACGCTGCTGTTCGCCGGAGTGATATTGGCGGCAGCAAGCGCCGCGCCGCAATCCGATTAGGAAACGGAAATTCCAGGGGAATAACCGCTCATCGCGATACGGGCCATCTCCGGCTCGTGGTTACCTTCGTCCCGACCCTTCAGACTGTACCGGCCCAAGCTTGCTACATGTTAAAGATTGTCTAGCGCTTTACGGCTAAAACTTCTTACTGATCTGTCTCCCGGACAACCTGTTGGAACTGGCCAATTCTCCGGAATCAACCGGTGTCTCGGGTGGGAGTGTCATGGGCCAATTCAGGTTACTGCTGTCAACTGCCATTGCCTGCGTGCTGACTGCTTGCGGTGGCTCCAGCCATTTTAACGCCGGCATCGATTCAACTCATTCCGCTGCCTCCGGCAGCCACGGCGCCAGCACCGTTCTCGTTTCCAAGAAAACTGAGGTGGCCACAGCCAGCACGGAGACCCATACAAACGTCGCTTCTCCGGCTGACAAGCTCATTGCGCTTACCTTTGACGACGGCCCGCGGCCCTACGTTCTGTTCGGCAGCAAGGGTGCTCACCCTGCTCCAGGCCTGGCGGACATTCTCGACCAGAATGGCATCAAGGCAACGTTCTTTGTTGTCGGCTGGCGGCTCACTCCCAAGACCTGGGGCGAACCGCGACACGAAGAGAACATTGGCATGACCTGCCTCGATGCGGCGGAGCAGTTGATCCGGCGCGGTCACGAACTGGAAGACCACACCTACAGCCACGTGGAGCTGCGCAGCGCCGAAAAGAAGAACGGTGAGCAGTGGGTCATCGGCGACGTGAATCGCGGAGCGCAGGCGATCAAGGCGGTTACGGGCACTCAGCCCCGGTTCGTCCGCCCTCCGGACTGGATCATCACCAGTGATGCGCGGCGCGACCTCGAACATCAGGGGTACCGCGTGCTGACCATCTCGACGGAAAACACCATGGCTCTGCGCGACGTGAACTCGCTCGACTATCTGTGCGCCGGTAAAGCCGTGGGATGTCCCAAGCCGTCTATGGTGAACGGAGTCTTAAAGCAGATCGAACAACGCGAGAAAAAAGGAACCTACAATCACATTCTTGCCTTCCACGAGCTTTCGACCACCGCGGCAGCAATGCCGGAGCTGATCGCTCAACTCAGAGCACGGGGCTACCGGTTCGTCACGCTGAGTGAGTACATAAGCCTGATTGAGTCCACGCCCGGTGACGCCCGGAAACAGCGGGCAGCCGCAACGCCCAAGCCCGCTTTACCGCGGTAGCCGTCAGCACCTGCCTAGCCTCAACGCCGGACCGCGAGCGGGCGGACGCGCCGCACCAGTTCGTTCAAGAACACATCCGATTTCATAAACACCGCAAAGTGACCGCCACCCTTGATTTCCACGAATTCCTTGCGGGGAGCGTGGATCGATGTAAGAAACAGCCGCGCCAATTCCGTAGGCGTCGTGAAGTCTTCAACGCCCTGGAAAACAAACATGGGGACAGCAAAGTCCAGGCCAAGCTCCGTTGGTCCGAGTGATTTTGTCTGCGACACAAGGCGCTCGGCACTCAACTGTTGGCCGGCCACAGAATCGTTGATGTCCTGCACAGAGTTGCCGGGAGCCACGAGAATTAAGCCAATCGTTCCGAGCAGAAATTGATCCGCGCCTTCGAATGCGTTGGCCCATCTCCTCTGAATGCCATAGCCCTCGCCGGAGGCATACGGCGGAGGCCCAATGCGTTTCAAGTCTCGAAGGGCCTGCGCGTTTCCGGTGTCTCGCGCCTTCTTTACCAGGGCATCAAAAGCAACAAAGTAATTTCTTTTATTGTCGCCAACCTGACCTGTGCCCACGTAGGCATAAAAGAGCCCTGGCCTGGCTCGCACCATGAGAACGCCGAGAATCGAGCCGAACGAGTGGCCGATCAAAATGATTTTGTCTTTTCCCAGGCGCCTGCGCAGGTATTGGGCAAGCTCGATGCCATCCTGCACCATTCGCTCCAGTGTCATGGTTGGGGCAACGGCAGGCCCGGTTTTTTCGAGCGTCCTGCCGGCGCCGCGTTGATCCCACTGCACAACGGTGAACTCTTTTTCCCAGGGAGCGAACAACGCAAACGTCCAGGGATTCGTCACGTCTCCGGGACCGCCATGCAGAAACAGCAACACGGGGTTGCCACGATCCTGTCCGCGAATCGTCACCCACTGCTCAATGCCCCCGATTTCGATAAAGCGTTCCTCGTCGATTCCCCTGGTGAGATCGATAGCGAACTGTTGTTTGTTGCGCTCCCGCAAAATCGTAAGCAGACCGTCGAGCTTGCGATACTCCTCGTCGAGCGGCTTAAGGTGCGAATTCCCGGCAGCCTGCGCGAAAACACCGGCAGAGAAAAGCACGATATCGAGAAGAAGGGCAAAGAGGCTTAGGCATCCGCGCATTATCCAACAATCCTTTCGCGCCGCCGGCCAACGGCCGCACGCTACTGGGATATACGAATCCGGAGGCGTTGCGGAGTGCAAAATTCGGATGGCGAGGCCAGCTGAAGGCTTGCTTTAGCGCTCAGCGTCGTAAACATCAGTGAACAGGCGGACGGATGGGTTGTCAGACCTTGATGAAAATCCTCTTCCGGTAGAACCACCATGCCACCAGCGTCCATAGCGCGAGATAGCAGATGGCGAAGGCCAGTGACGCGTTCTTGGTCTGGGCCAACGGTGCGAACCAGTGTTCATAGACCCAGCTCTGTAACGCGACGACATGTGGTCCATCCGGCACCTTGATGATCGCCCCTAATTTGGCGGTGAACTCGGAAAGCGCGTAAGCAAGGATCGCATTTGATCCCAGCCACATAAACGGCCTGGCCCACACGCGCAGGCCGCGCATCTCAATCAGCCACCAGCAGAGGGCGAGCAGCAGGCAAGCGGCCCCGGCGGTAAAGAGCACATAGGAACTGGTCCACAGCGGCTTGTTGATGGGGAAGAGCAGATGCCATGCGTATCCCGCAGCCACACACACGGCTCCGGAAATCACCAGGCCACGGAGCTTTTGCGACAGGCTTGAGGCGCCATGCAAGAACTCTCCGGCCAGTGTCCCCAGCAACGTGGTTGCGATCGCCGGGAGCGTGCTCAGCAATCCTTCAGGATCGAAGTCCGGACGATAGAGGTGGCCGAGCATCAGCTTCCGGTCAATCCATCCGGCCAGGCTGCAATGCTCCGTCATCCATCCGGCTGGATCGCATCCCGGCACCGGGATGAACCGCATTACAGCGTAGTAGCCGACGAGCAGGCCGGCGATCCAGAGAGGACGTCTGCGGTGTGACGTCCACAGCATAATCAATGACGCGCACAGATACACCACGGCAATCCGCTGCAACACTCCCGGATATCGAGTGAAGTGGAAATTCGGCAGGATGCGGATTGTGTAGCCGATCAGCAGGATCAGCGCGCTCCGCCGCACGGCGTGCTTTACCAGCACCGGCCGCGAGGCACCGCGCGCGCTACGCGCCGCGAATGAGAACACCATCGATACGCCGACGATAAACAGGAAGAACGGAAAAATCAGGTCCGTAGGCGTCCAGCCGTTCGCTTCAACCCACCACTTTCCTGGATACCAGCCGGCCGGATTCGCCCGAATGAGCTCGTCAGCATGTCCCAGAGGCCAGTAGAACGGTTCCGCGCCCGGATTGTTCACCAGGATCATGCCCGCGATGGTCAGCCCACGGAAGACATCGAGGGATTCGAGTCTCCTCGGTGCGATGAAATGCGTCTTCACGGCAAATGTTGTTGCCGGCTTGGTGGTCGAGCTGTCAGTGGAGGTTGCCATCAAACGTTAGGTCCAGCGCGCGCTCTGCCGGAAGACGAATCTTCGGTTGGTCGAGACCAAATGTAAACAATCGAGCGTGCATGTACGACAGTACGCTCTTGGCAGTTTACTTTCAAAAAGCAATTCAGCAACAAGAGTTACCGCTACCGAATGGGCATGAGCAGCATGCGTCCGATTGCGCCGGTGAATCTGTCCTGGCTGTTTGTGGCAAAGGTACGAGCGAACAGAGGCAGGCCTTGGATGTGTTCCGCGAACTCCCACGCCAGGTCGCGGGCCACGCGGATGTTCCATACGGCCAGCATCTTGCCGATCTTGTCGGTGTCCTGGGCAATCTGACCCAGGATTCCCGTCGCCAGAAACTCGAGCGCCAGCGGCATGACGGCCTCCAGCAGGTCGTTCACATGCTCGTAGTCCTGGTGCTCAGGCGTATGTTCACTGAAGCCTTTGTGCATCTCGTTATCGAGCTGGAGGAGCGCGAACGAGAGGTCATGGTTGATGTGGGCATTCATTCCCGCCAGCGCAAACTGTATGCGGTCAATACCCGCGCGTTCCCTGGCTGCGAACAATACCTGCCACGACCTGGCTACGGGCTTTCCCGCCAGGAAGCCGGCCAGCGCGGCAAAGTAAAGGTTGGCAAAGACCACGTCGAGGCGTGCCAGCCACTGCGGGTCACGCCATGCTCCCTGCGGTGGATTGTCTCGGACGTGCTCGGTCACCTTGAGGTAGAGCAGGTTGAACCATCTCAGTCCATCGCCCTCTGCCAGCGTGTCTTCTATCCGCTGCATCAACTGGATGACCTCGTCAATGGACGCGGGTGAAGTAGAGCTGAGTAGCTCAAGAAGGCCTTTGCTTGCTGGACTTGTGCTCATTCAATCGATCTCCTGCCGGCCCGGCGGCCCATTTTACTGTTAGTGAGCCGGTTTTCAAATGACCCGCTACCTACCATGGAACTACGAAGTCTAATAGTTACGGCTGATGGGTTTAGCCTATGGCCAGCCATATCAAGATGTACCAAGTTGGAATATTGCGATTTGACAACCAGCGAACCCAGGTTCTACTTTGCTTGCAACGCAAAATCTGCATAATCAGGAGGCGGGAATGCGACGCTTTCGAGCGGTCTTCTCCCTGACAATCTTACTGGCTCTGGCAGCGGTCCAGGCCACGGCGCAGGACATTGCTTCGTTTGAAAAGCGGACAACGGTCAAGGTCCTCAAGAATGGTCTCACCGTGATCTTGTGCGAGCGTCTGGAAGCGCCGGTATTTTCCTTCTTCACCATTGTGGACGCCGGCGCGGTGCAGGACCCGCAGGGCCAGTCCGGGATGGCGCACATGTTCGAGCATGAAGCCTTCAAGGGCACGGACCGCATCGGCACCAAAGACTATGCCAAGGAAAAGATCGCGCTAGAAAAAGTGGACAAAGCCTGGGAGGCATATGATCGTGAAGATCGCCGGGAGAACGGGCGCGATCCCAAGAAGGTAGCCGAACTGAAGGCCGCGTTCGACAACGCGGTGAAAGATGCGAACGAGTACGTAATCCAGAACCGCTTCGGCGAGATCATTGAGCGCGAAGGCGGCGTTGGCCTGAACGCCAGCACCAGCATGGACAGCACGCAATACTACTATTCGCTGCCGGTCAACCGCTTTGAGACATGGGCCTACCTGGAGTCTTCACGTTTCCGCAGTTCCGTGCTGCGCGAGTTTTACAAAGAGCGCGACGTGGTGCATGAAGAGCGCCGCCTGCGCACCGACAGCAATCCGATCGGCAAGCTGGTGGAGCAGTTCGTGTCCACAGCCTATACGGCGCATCCGTACGGGCGCTCCGGTGTGGGCTGGCCATCTGAATTGGACCACCTGAACGCTTCCGAAGCAGCCAGATTCTATCGCAAATACTACGTGCCTTCGAACACGGTCATCGCGCTGGTAGGCGCGCTCAAGCCGGCGCAGGTCTTTCCTGTCATTGAAAAATATTTTGGAACGATCCCGGCCGCACCCAAGCCGGAGCCGCTGACCACGATCGAGCCGGAGCAGTTCGCCGAGCGCACCGTGATCATGCGCGACAAGTCGCAGCCTTTTTATATCGAGGGCTATCACCGCCCCGCGTACAACGATCCGGAAGACGCTATCTACGATGTAATTTCCGACCTGGTTTCGCAGGGCCGCACCTCGCGCCTGTATCGCTCATTGGTGCGCGACAAAAAGATCGCCGCTGCCGCGGCAGGCTTCTCCGGTCTGCCCGGCACCAAGTATCCCGGGCTGTTTACCTTTTTTGCCGTTCCCCTGCCCGGCCATACAGCCGAAGAGATGGGACAAGCCATCCGTGAGCAGATTGAGCGGCTGAAGAATGAAGACGTGAGCGATGAAGAGTTGCAGATGGTCAAGACCCGCGCCAAGGCGGACCTGATTCGCGGGCTGGCCGACAATGAGGGCCTGGCCGGCCAACTGGCTACCAGCCAGCTCCGCTATGGCGACTGGCGCGAACTTTTCCGCAGCGTGGACAGGATCGACAAGGTCACCAAAGCCGATATCCGCCGCGTGGCCAACAAGGCCTTTGTGGAACGAAACCGCACCGTGGCCATGATTGAAAATGAAACTTCAGCCAAGAGCGCTACCGGAGCGCCGGCGCAGAAGGAGACGCACTGATGGGGCGCAGCAGAATATTTTTCGCCGTCGTGGCCGCAGCGCTGAGCTTGCTCGCGGCTGAGGCCCAGACCAGTACACCGGCCAAGCCCAAGGCTTCTGCCGCAAAGGCGCCGGCCCAGGCTGCGCCGGCCTCCAATAAGGCCCAGGAGCCTAAAGCTCAGGACCTGGCAGCGGCCGATCTTCGCGCCATCCAGAAGCCACCGCTCCCGGAGTTTCATCCGCAGCAACCCAAGCGCCTGCAGTTTGACAACGGCATGGTGGTCTTTCTGCAGGAAGACCACGAATTGCCCTTGATCGAAGCTGGAATTACGATCCGCGGCGGCACCAAGAGTGAGCCTGAAGCGAAGACCGGCCTGGTCAGTATCCTGGGCGGCTCGTGGCGAACGGGCGGCACCAAGACCCGCACCGGCGATCAGCTGGACGACCTGCTGGAGGCACGCGCTGCGCGTTTGGAGACGCAAGCCGGCCAGCTGGCAACGTTTGTCTCACTCTCCTCGCTGAAAGGCGATTTCGATTACGTGCTCGACCTGGCCAATGATCTGCTTCGCAACCCGGAATTTCGCCAGGAAAAGATCGATCTGGCCAAGGATCAGTTGCGGACCGGCATTGCCCGGCGCAATGACAATCTGGGACAGATCGCAGGCCGTGAAGCCACCAAGATTGGATATGGCGCTCAAAGCCCGTATGCGCGCGTGGCCGAGTATGCGACGGTCGCGGCGGTTACGCGTCAGGATCTGTTGGACTGGCATGCCCGGTATGTTCATCCGAACAACATGATCGTCTCCGTCAGCGGGGATTTTAATGCCGCGGAGATGGAAGGGAAGCTGCGCAAACTGTTTGGCTCATGGCCGAAAGGGCCATCCACGCCGGTGCCTGACGTTCCCACACCAGCTCCTAAACCAGGCGTATATTTTGTGGCCAAAGACGACGTGAATCAGGCCGAGATCCGCATGATCGCCCCCGGCATTCGTCGCGATGATCCGGATTACTACGCGGTCTCAGTGATGAATGAGATTCTTGGCGGTGGCTTTTCCTCGCGCCTGTTCTCCAGTCTGCGCACGCGTGCCGGCCTGGCCTACGCGGTGGGTGGAAGTATCTCGGCCAACTTCGATCATCCCGGGCTGACCACACTGCTGATCGGAACCAAGAGCGAGACCACCGCCAAGGCCATTGACGGCCTGTACGGCGAAATCGACGGCATGCACACCCGTCCGGTGACAGAAGAAGAGCTGCAACGCGGCAAGGATGCGATCCTGAACTCTTTTGTCTTTGAATACGACTCCAAAGATAAGGTGATGAACGCGCGCGCCAACTATGAGTTCCACGGCTATCCCGCGGATTTCCTGGAGCGCTTTCAGAAGGGCGTGGAAAAGGTCACGGCCGCCGATGTGAACCGCGTGGCCAAAAAGTACCTGGACAAGGACAAGTTTGCCCTTCTGGTGGTGGGCAAGGCCGCGGACTTTGACCGTCAGCTCAGCTCGTTTGGAACCGTCACCAACGTCGACATCACTATTCCTCAGCCCGCTGCCAACGCTGCCGCGCCTAAAGCCAGCAATGCCGAAGGCAAAGCGCTGCTGGCCAAAATCATTGCCGCTGCCGGGGGCGACAAGCTGAACTCGGTGAAGACCTATCACCGCAGGGCCGCGATTACTCTCAAGAACCAGGGCATGACGGTCGATGCCGAGGAAAGCTCCGTCGGCAATGAGAAGACTCACCTGAAGCTCAACACGCCGGGAGGCGAAATGGTCATGGTCGCTACCGCGCAGGGAGGCTTCCTGTCGATGGCTGCCATGGGTGCGCCGCGTGACATGCCGGCATCTCAGCGTGACGACATGCTGAAAGGCCTTCGCCGCCGGGTCTGGTACATCGCGCAGCACGCGTCTGACCCGCAATTTGTCTTCTCTGCCGGAGGCAAGGAAAAAATCGGTGATATTGACGCCGATATTCTCGATATCGTCGCCGGTGGCGACCAGCTGCGCTGGTTTGTGGACGCAAAGACCGGACATATTCTGCGCGCCAGCTTTCAAGGCAACGGTCCCGCCGGCCCGGACAACGTGCTGGTGGATTATTCCGATTTCAAGGTCATTGACGGCGTCAGCGTGGCCTTCCATGAAGAAGTCTCCAGCAATGGCAAGCCAAGCATGGGTGTGGCTACCAGCAGCGTGGAGCTCAACACGGCAGTGGACCCCAAAATTTTTGACAAGCCGCAGAATTAGCGGCTTCACAACCTGAACAACGCACCTGCCTCCTTCATGGCAGGTGCGGTTCACAGGATTTTGCGCCGTCATTTTTGCGTCGATCAATGCCGCGCGCGCATCTTCTCTACCTACACAGTAAAGAATTGCTTTGCGGAGAAGCGCGATGACCCAGGCAAGCCCAAACATCCCGCAGCTGTACCTGGAAGACCTGCACATTGGCCAGCGGTTTGTCTCCGGAACTTACCGCATCACAGAAGACCAGATCCGGGCCTTCGCTCTGGAATTCGATCCCCAACCTTTCCATCTTGATGAAGCGAAGGCCAAGGCCAGCATCTTTGCCGGCTTGGCCGCAAGTGGATGGCACACTGCCGCGGTGGCTATGCGGCTGCTGGTGACTGGAGGCCTGCCTCTGGGCAATGGCATCATCGGCCTGGGAGGCGATCTGGCGTGGCCCCGCCCCACGCGCCCGGGTGATACATTGCACGTTGAAAGCGAAGTGATGGAAATCGTGCCTTCGCGCTCCAAGCCCAATCAGGCGGTTGTGAAGGTGCGCAGCACCACGCTGAACCAGGAGGGCGAAACAGTGCATGTGTTCACGGGAAAGTTGCTGGTGTTCAAACGCCCTGCAGCGACAATGTAACGCTGGTGCGACCAAATCGTAAGCCTTGCATCTAATTGTCTTACCGCTGAACGTCCGTTCCTCAAAAGCCATTTCTGACGGGGCTGAGTTGATATGGCCAAGCCAATACTGCTGAGCGTAGATGACGACGCCGATGTTTTGCGTGTGATTGAACGCGACCTGCGTTCGCACTACGGCGCCGCTTACCGCGTGCTGGCCAGTGATTCGCCGGAACAGGCGCTTGAGCTGCTGAAGCAGTTGAAAGTCCGCAATGACAGTGTGGCCCTGCTGCTGGCCGACCAGCGTATGCCCAAAATCGATGGCGTCGGCTTTCTGCGCGAGGCCATGAACATCTTCCCTGACGCCAAGCGTGCTTTGCTCACCGCTTACGCCGATACCAACGCCGCCATCAGCGCCATCAACGAAGCGAATATCAACTATTTCTTCATGAAGCCCTGGGACCCGCCCGAGGAGCATTTGTACCCACAATTGGACGACCTCCTCGACGACTGGCAGGCCGGGTATCGTCCCACGTTTGAGGGCATTCGCGTTTTGGGTACTCGCTGGTCCCCGCGCTCGTATGAGCTGCGTGATTTTCTTGCCCGCAATCACGTTCCCTACCAGTGGATTGACGTGGAGCTTTCCGTCAATGATCCCGATACCAAGCGCCTGCTCGAGGCCCTGGGCCCGGAAGGCGCGAATCTGCCGATTGTCCTTTTTCCTGACGGAACCAAATTGCTGGAAAGCGTTCCGGCCGACGTGGCGCAGAAAGTAGGACTGCGCACCCGGGCGCAAACCAGCTTCTATGATCTGGCGATCATCGGCGGGGGGCC
>Ga0066903_100005327_pt1 | contig 11140 bp, 16 predicted proteins | sample PanSoiMetaGPlot1_FD_67491 | JGI IMG/M metagenome (GOLD analysis project Ga0066903, IMG submission 67491) | Tropical forest soil microbial communities from Panama analyzed to predict greenhouse gas emissions - Panama Soil - Plot 1 (version 2) | ecosystem: Environmental > Terrestrial > Soil >...
CCCGAAGCCGAAGGGCCGTAACACCGTCTGCTGGCGGATCGCGAACGCCGACGACACCGCCTGGAACGCCGCCCGCGACAAGGTGGTGCAGGCCCTCGACGCTGCCGGTGTCCCAGCCGCCCCCTGATCGTGAACGTCTTTGGTGCTGCTCCTCCGAGGACAAGGCGAGGGCTGACGCGCACCTGCTCTCGGTCGAGCGCGAGCGCGACCTGCTGCGCGCCAAGCTGACCGCCCACCACGCGATCCACCACATGGCCGAGTGGGACGTCGCCCGCTGGGCTGCGTCCACCGCGAACAAGTGTCCCGTCTGCCAGGAAGTCGAGGCGGGCCAACGTCCAGTCACCTAGCCCTGGAAGGGGGTGAAGCTCCTGTCGGGATGTCGATTGGGCTAGTGGTTCCGCACTAGACCATCGCGAAATCTGGGCTATGCGAAGCGAATCGGGTGGGATGCCGGGGGGCGTCCCACCCACTAACTGAAAGGAGCCGAATGCCATCGGCATTGGCGAACAACGCGGCAGCCGTCTCTGAGGGCTACGTGCTCGTGCAGATCGACCGCGGCGCCAGCGCGGGATCGCCTCGCTACATCTCGCGTTACGAGAAGCCGATCGACTGTGACGGCTCCTCGGGCTGCCTGCGCCAGATCACCGGCAGGGGTGACGACGTGCAGGCGACCGCGGACGCGAATGCGCTCGCCAGCTTGAACGCGATCCGCTCCTACGTCTACGGGACAGACGCGACGAACGTGAACAAGGGTGCGAAGAGCGGCTCGACCCTTGTGGTCGGGAAGCACTGATGCCGCGCCTGGAGGAGCGCGGGCCGGGGGTCGCGATCATCAACGACGCCGACCGCGAGCTTGCCTACTTCGGCCCCGAGACGGGCGACGTCGGCGCGATCGAGAACGCCGGGACGCACGGGACGATCGTGCAGGCGGCGACCGTCAACCCGGCGCTCGCGAACGGCCAGCACCAGACCGTGCTGATCACCACCAACGCGGCGATCACGATCGGCCCGGTCGCGGGTTCCGTCGACGCCGACACCACCTGCTGGCTGACGATCGAGGTCGCGAACAACTCGGGCGGCGCGATGGGCGCGATCACCTGGGACGCCTCCTTCCTGTTCGCTGGGAAGACCTGGGCGAACCCGGCCACGACGAAGAAGCGACAGGCGACCTTCATCTGGAATGGCGCAAACTGGGTCTGCACCGACGTCTCCGGCGCTGACTACTAGGTTCAAGGACTTCGTCGGGCGATGGACGCACGGCGAGGACTGGCAGACCTGGGTCGCGCACTCGGTGATCGCGCTCGTGATTACGCTGATCGCGTCCCTGATCGCCTGGGCCGGTGGGGCATCTGAGCCGGTCGTCGTCGGCGGGGCGGTGGCGATCGGCTACTACCTGATCCGCGAGCTTGAGCAAACCCTCTATTCGTGGGTGTCGGGCAAGGAGATCGACTGGAAAGATGGGGTGATGGACGTTGTCGCGCCAGCGGTTACGGTGCTGGTGGTGTGCGGGATCGCAGCGGCGATAACGGCATAGGGCCGGGGGCCTGGATGTATGGCGGTGACCCGCTGTATCTCCCCGTCGAGGAGCGGCTGAAGCGGCTCTACATCTACGGCGAGATCGACCTAGAGGAGTTCGAGCAGCGGATCGGACGCCACCTGAATCGCGGCCACGAACCGCCGTCCCCGAGAAAGGTGGAGTGGCTTGAGTAGCCCCTGGGACAACGTCAGAGCGGGTGACCCGAACGGCTTCCGCACGAACCTGCACCTCGCGCGCCAGGCGCAGTACAACCAGCAGTTGAAGGGGGTGGCTGGAGCGGCTGCCGGACTGATCGACAGCTGCGGCCCCCCGTACTGGGATCAGCATTCGTGGGATCGCTTCAAGGAGGTCACCGGCAGGGAGCCGTTCACCGCCGAGGAGCTACCTCCCTCGTTCGACGGTGCGCCCGCCTGGGTGTACCCCCGAATGGGGTTGCGGCCTCCGCTGATGGCCCAGTAACGTCAGGGGGCACAAGTCCCGGCGGGCCTTCCTGCACCTCTCTCTCAAAGTGGAGCTTCCGCACCTGTACAGGAAGCGTTGCAGCGAGGCCCCGCCGGTCTTTCTACAGGAGGTAGCGGATGCCGGAGGACAACTCCGCCTACCCCGACAAGGCTGAGATGGCGCGCCGCGCCGCCGAGATGACGCCGCCCGCCGAGCCGACGGTGCGCTCCCCCTCGGGGGTCATCTCCTGGCTGGCGAAGCGCCTCAAGCAGCCGGTCGGGCTGGTGATGTCCCGGATCGACGACGACACCCTGCGGCGCACCAAGTACCCAGTGCAGGCGGTCGACAACGCTGACGGCACCACCACGTTCAAGGAGGTCTGGAAGGTCGGCTCGGGGCGCAAGAGTCACCCGACCGGGGTCGGATCGAAGCTCGACGAGTTCCGCGGCGGCGTCCGCGTTCAACCGAAGAAGGAGGAGTGAATGAGCGAGCAGGTGCAAGAGCCAGAGGCCCCGCCGGAGGAGGCTCCTCCCGAGGACGGCGAGCCGACGCCCCCGACCGAGGTCGACATGCCGGAGGGCTGGGTGCTGGTGCAAGACCAGCCCGAGGAGACGATCCTGCTCTCCGAGACGCAGGGCCGCAGCCAGGTGAACCCGGCGATCCTGCGCGCCGAGAAGCAGATCAACGGCTCGCTGGTCAACGCGCAGGGGTCGACGCCGGAGGAGCTTCAGGCGGCGACGCAGGCGATCGAGGAGTCCGTGCAGGCCTTCAAGGCCGACCCGGAGGCCGCGCCCCTGGACGAGGCTCCGACCACGGCCACGGTGGCCTCGATCAACCCGGAGACGGGGATCGTCGAAGAGAGCGAGATCGAGGTCAACCCGAACACGGTGATCACGAACGAAGGCTCCTTCACCGAGGAGGAGTGGTCGATGCGCTCCAGGACGGACACGATCGTCACCGACGAGGGACAGGTGATCTACGCGGGCGCAGGCGACCACACCGAGGAGATCGCGCAGGCGCTCGACGCGACCGCGGCCGACGCGGCCGACGCCGAGAACGAGATCCAGGCGGCGAAGCAGCCGAAGGGCGACACGAAGCAGCTGGTCTACTCGACCGCGGAGGCCGTCGACTCCCCCGGCCAGTCCTCCGGCGGCACGGTGGTCGTCCCCAAGCAGGTCGACACGATGGCGGAGGCCTCCGAGGCGATGGCCGAGCACGCCCAGGAGGTCGAGAACCAGCGGGTGCTCGACTCGGAACCGCTCGCGGAGGAGGCCGGTGGCAAAGAAGGGTCGGCAGAGGGCGCGGCGGAAGCAACACCGGCTGCGCAGGAAGCAGCTGCTGATCTCGGCGTCGACCTCGCGACGGTCGAGGGTACGGGCACTGGCGGCAAGATCACGAAGAGTGATGTAGAGGCTGCGGCTGGTGGCGGCGACTGAGGTCGCGCCGGAGGTCGCCCAGAGGGTGATCTCCGCCAAGGCAGAGCAGTTCCGGCTCGCGGTCGTTCGACGGCGCTGCGAGCTAGGGCCTGAGTATCTGCTGGCGGAGATCACCGCTTTCTCGCCCGATCAGCAGGACGAGTTCCGCTTCAACATGTTCGAGCCGTCGAAGCCGTGGTTCTGGCAGCGCCAGCTGGTCGACGAGATCATGGACAACGGCGCGATCCTGATCCTGAAGGCCCGCCAGCTGGGCGCAACCTGGGTGATCTCCGCGATCTGCCTCTGGTACATGCTCTTCCGCCCCGGCAGCTACTGCCTGCTCTTCAGCTACACGGAGGCGGAGGCGAAGGAGATCATCGCCCGCATCTGGACGATGTACACGTCGCTTCCTCTTGTCCTCAAGCGACATGTGCAGGTGGTGACCCCGGAGCGCACGGAGGAGCCGTCGGAGTGGATCCGAGTCCGACATCCCGGCGGACTGCTGTCTCGGATCCGTGCGCTCCCCGCCACCAAGAAGCACGGCCGTGGCGCGAACGCGACCGTGATCGTAATGGACGAGGCCGCCTACCAGGACTACTGCAAGGACATCTACACCTCCTCGAACCCCGCGGTGGCGCGCGGCGGCAAGCTGATCGTCAACTCGACCGCGAACGGGGTCGGCAACGTCGGCACGGGTGAGGGCAACTGGTTCTACATCCTCTACGCCACCCGCGTGCAGAAGAAGCTCCACTTCCGCTTTTTGCCCTGGCACCTGCACCCCGAGCGCGACCGCGACTGGTACGAGGACGTCGCGATGCGGCTCCCCGAGCAGCAGCGAAACCAGGAGTACCCGCTGAACGAGAAGGACGCCTTCATCCTCTCGGGGTCGCTCTTCTTCGACCGTCCGGCGCTCGCCTTCTACGCCGGGAAGGTGGCGCAGCCCGAGGTGCGCTGCCAGTTCGTCCCCTCCTCGCTGATGACGGCGCAGCTGATGCAGACCGACGAGGGGATGATCAAGATCTTCGAGCGCCCCCGCCCGGACGGCAAGTATCTGCTTGGATCCGACACGTCCACCGGCAGGGGCGACGACTTCTCGTCTGCCCATGTTCTCGACAGGGATACGGGGCAGATCGTCGCCACCTGCTGGGGACTGGTCGACATGCCCCGCTGGACGGAGCAGATTCACTACCTGGGCCGCTGGTACAACGACGCCGAGATCATCATCGAGCTTGGCGGCGGCTACGGCGACGGCGTCGTAATCGCGCTGCGTGACGGCGGCGTCGGCCGTCCGCCCTACCGCAACATCTACCGGCACAAGCTCGACACGCGGCGCAACTCGGTGCGCTCGGAGCGTTACGGCTTCCCGATCACCGCCGGGTCGCGCAAGCAGATCCTCGACGGCCTCCAGTACATGTTCATGGAGCGCCACTTCCAGTGGATCGACGACGACACGCTGGGCGAGTGCGGCTCCTTCGCCTACGCGAACACGAACCCGTCCCCGCGCGCGCAAGAAGGCATGAACGATGACCGCGTGCTCTCGCTGGCGCTCACCTGCGAGCTATACCGGCAGCGTGGCGCGCGCCCGGGACGGATCCTCTCGATCGAGCGCAAGCGCCGCCTGGCGCGTCCCTACGAACCCCCCGGCATCAAGGCCGGACAGACCTAGGAGGAGAGATGCTTCGCTTCAGACAGGATCCGCTCGCGGCGATGCTCGGCGGCCCCGGCGGGCCTCCGGGAGCGGCGCCGGGTGGCAACGGCGGCGGCGGCCAGCCGGGTGTGGCCGAGAACCCTCAGTTCGCCGCGCTGATCAAGACGGCGATCACCGCCCTGCGCCAGGCGGCCGACACCGGAGAAGATGATCAGGACAAGGCGCTCGCGGCCGAGTGCATGTCGAAGCTGCAGTCGCTCCTCGGCACCCACCAGAAGCAGAACGAGGCCGCGCTCGGGATGACCGACGTCCACCGCGGCGTCCGGCGCGCGATTCGAGGAGGGGGCGTTGGCCCGTCCGTCTGAGTCTGAGCAGAAGCTGCTCGACGAGTTCCAGAAGAAGTTCGAGGCGGCGATGCCCTCGCACGGCGAGTTCGTGCGTCGTGTCGAGCGCGGCTACCGCGCCTACCACGGCCTGCTCAAGGCCTCCTCCCCCGCTGCCGGGTGGAAGCACCAGATGCACCCGCCGGTCGGCTTCAACCTGATCGAGACGATCGTCGCCGGGACGTCGGAGCAGGGGCTGACGATGAAGGTGACGCCCGCCCCAGCGCTCTCCTACCTGGCGGTCGCCGACCTGCAGAAGATGGCCGACCAGGCCGAGACGGTCGAGTACCTGATCAAGCACGAGTGGCGCGTCGACGGCATGGACGAGAAGCAGCGTCCGCTGCTGCTGGAGATGGCGATCGCCGGACGCTCCTGGGGCAAGAGCTACTGGAACCTGACCGAGGGCACCGTCAAGCGCCAAGGTCTCGTCGAGGTCGAGCACCAAGACGACCAGGGCAACCACCTGGGCACCTTCCCGACGATCACCGAGATCACCGAGTCGAAGACGCTGCGCGACCACTCGACCTTCGAGGTCTGCGACTCGCGCGACGTGATCGTCCACGAGTCGGCGCGCAACGTGCAGCCCTGGGAGCCTGGAGGCGCCCAGTACATGTTCCACCGCGGCTGGTACTCGAAGGAGCAGCTTCTCGACATGCAGCGCTCCGGCTTCCTGAAGAACGTCGACGAGCTAGGCGAGTCGCGCGACTACTCCGACGAGTACTCCGACCGCGAGAAGGTGCTCTACGACATCCAGCGCACGAAGGATCTGCTGGAGGTGACCGAGTTCTGGACGTACCGCGACGGCACCGTCTGGCGCTCGATCATCGGCCAGCGCGCGGTCGTGCTGCGCGAGGAGGAGGAAGACCCCTTCTGGCACGGCGGCTACCCGTTCATCTGCTGCCGCGCGCAGCCGAATACCTTCAGCCTGCACGGGAAAAGCGAGATCGAACTGATCGAGCAGCTGCAGGAGATGCTCTGGGAGTTGATGAACCAGCGTCTCGATAACGTCGAGTTGGTCAACAACATGATCCTCCTCGTCTCCCCCGAGGTGGAAGACCCGGAGGGCCTGCGCTGGTTCCCGGGCGCGCAATGGCAGGCCTCACCGCAGGAGGTCGCTCCGCTGCAGGTTCCCTATCAGGTGGCGGAGGTTGCGCTCTCGGCCGAGCAGGCTCTCCGGGGAGACCTCCAGAATGTGACCTCGGCGGCGCCCTTCACCTCGGGCACAGAGACGCAGACGGTCGACCAGAAGACGGCCACGGGAGCGTCGATCGTGATGAGCGCCGCCCAGAACCGGCTGCAGCAGAAGAAGTACCAGGCGCAGATGTGCTTCCCCAGGGAGGCGGAGATGCGGCTCAAGAACTGCCAGCAGTTCATGTCGGACGAGCGCACCGTCCACATCCTCGGCCCCGACGGCGTCCCCAACTTCAAGCGAATCTCGGTGCTCGACATCGAGGGCGAGTACCTGTTCGAGTTGACCCCCTACGGCGAGTCTACGATGCGCCAGGAGCGGAGAGCCGAGGCCACGCAGAAGACGCAAGTCTTGCTGCAGTCCCTGCCTCTGGGGGCCGCTGTCGGCACTCCGCTCTCCTACGAGCAGGTGATCACCGAGTTCCTGAAGGAGTGGGGCGACGAGAACCCGAAGCGCTACTTCTCGCAGAAGCCGCAGGCGATGGGCGCGATGGCCGCTCCGGGAGGCCCCGGCGGCCCGCCGGGACAGCAGGCGCTACCGCCAGGCCCGCCGCAGAACGGCAACGTCCAGGGCCAGAACAACATGGGCACCACGAGCGCGACGGCGGTCGACGCCACCTCACCCTCGGCCACGGGCGGCATGAGCATGAGTCCGGCGCTGATGGCGCAGCGCGCGCTGGCGCTATCGTCCGGCCCTCAGAACGCATGACGCTCGCCCAGCGTTTCAGCCGCCTGATCGACAACCGCGTTCACGCGACCGAGGTGCCGCTGGTGCGTCTCGGCGTCCTGCGCTTCCGCAAGGGTGACTGGCTTGTGATCGGGACAGCCCCCTGGGAGCAGGAGCGCCTGGTGCGCGTCTGGGGCTACCGCAACGACGCCGACGTGATCCTCCTCTACTGATGGCCGACCTTCTCGACGTCGCCATCTCGGAGGCCACCAAGGCCCCAGGAGCGGAAGAGCTTGTCCGCAAGTCGCGCCGCTACGACGAGCTACGGCAGTCCCCCGCGTGGGCCGAGTTGCGCGAGACGCTCAAGGGCCGCCGTGAGAAGGTCGTACAGCTGCTCGGTCAGAAGGCGCTCAAAGGCGTCGACCCCGACGAGCTTCGCACCGAGGGCATCTACGCGCGGGGCTTCCTGGACGGCATGGAGTTGCTCCTGGACTTGCCCGATGAGGTCGAGCAGCGCCTGGAGCACTTGGTCACCCAGTCGTACAACCGGATCCGCGATGAACTGATCGAAGCAGCAGGAGAGGAGTCACCGTACGCATGAGGAGGAGGTCGTAGTGCCCGACATCAACGAAGGCCTGGAGATCGGCGGCGAGCCAGTCGTCAGTTACGAGGAGGGGAATGTCAACACCCAGTCCGGTTTCGAGGCGGCCATGGGGCGCGCCGTCACGGGCGAGGCCCCTCCAGAAGCGCCGCAACCCGAAGAGGGTGAAGAGGGAGAAGGAGAAGCGCCAGCGCCCGAAGAGGGCCAGCCCGAAGAAGCCCCCGAGGTCGCGCCCGCGGCAGGGCCGGAGGATCTCCAGGGCAAGCTCGACTGGGCGATGAGCGTCATCGACCGGCAGGGGAATGAGCTAGGCGACCTGCGCGCGCGGGTGCAGGAGATGCAGCCGCAGCCCTCGGCCCAGCCCGAGCCGATCGTCAACGTCGAGGCGCTGCTCGACCAGCACGGCGGTGACGCCTCGATCGAATGGGCGATCAACAACGCCCCGCACCTGATCGAGCCGATCGCGCGCGCCTGGGCGCTCTCGGGCGACCCAGAGGGCGGCGTCTTCTACGCCGACTACCGCGCCGAGCAGGGCAAGCTCGACGTCCCCCAGCAGCAGGCGCCCGAGCAGGATCCCGATCTGACGCAGATCTCCACCGAGCGCAAGCTGGCGGGGATCTTCAAGGAGTACCGCGAGACGAACCCCGATGCATTCGCGGCGATCGAGCCTGGGATCGCGATGGCGCTCCAGTCGCCGAACACCCCCGACGAGATCAAGATGATGATCACGAGCGGCGTCCCCGATCACATGCGCGCGGGCATGAGATTCCTGCTCCCGTACGCGCAGATCGAGGCGTTCAAGCTCGGCCAGAATCCCCCCGAGGCGGAGCCTTCTGCAGAGGCCACCGCCAAGGAGGAGCAGCGCCGCGACGCGGCGCGACGTACCGCAATCGTCACCGGCTCGCAGCGCCTGCAGGACGCAGGAGCACCGCTGGAGGCCGGTGAGTTGACGTCCGAGCAGCGCATCGCGCGCTTCAAGGACGCCTTCGAGGAGGAGCCTTCCACCTCGATCGCAGCGGGCCTCACGTTCAACGGGCAGCCGGTGCTTCCGGCTCGGCCGAAGCGTTCGTAGAGGGCCACCCGCTTCCACCCCCGCTAGGCCCCACGAGGGGACACCCTCGGGGAGTGGTCATCCCCTAGTCAACCCGACCTCACGAAAGGAGGTGTGAGTTGGCAACCCCGACTGTCGTCGGCATGGAGGACGACCAGGACATCCTGCAGAACGAGCGCGTGATCGACATGGACGACGTGATCGCCTATCTCGATCCGGACGAGTCTCAGTTCACCACGATGCTCCAGCGGGTCGCCCGCAAGGGCGCCGACTCCACCAAGGTCGAGTGGTTGGAGGACGAACTCTTCCCGAGGTTGTCCTCCGTCCAGACGGCCTACACGAACGTGGCGACGTCAGTGATCGTCGCTGCGGGCGAGGGCGTCTACTTCCGCCCGAACGACCTTGTCCGCAACGCCAAGACCGGCGAGTGCTTCAAGGTCGTGTCCGTCTCGACGGACACGCTCGACGTCACCTCACAGCGGGGACTCGGCCGAGTCGCTGCTGCTGCGGGTGCCATCGGCGATCAGCTTCTGATCATCGGCAACGCCTCGCGCCAGGGCGCCACGCTGGGCCTGCGCGCGATCACCAAGAGGGTCGCTCAGTACAACTACTGCATGATCCAGCGGCAGCCGTACGGCTTCACGCGGTCGCTGATGGCAAGCAAGTTGTACGGCGGGCCGGAGCCGATGAAGGAGCGCAAGAAGAAGGCCACCGAGCACAAGCGCGCGATCGAGTACACGCTGTTCTGGGGTACCCGCGCGTTGATCCTGACGGGCACCGAGCCTGCGGGTCAGTCCGGTGGTGTCTTCGAGTACGTCATCACCAACGTGCAGAACGCGGCGGGCGTCTTGACGAAGACCCTGCTGGACACGTACATGCGCCAGTTCTTGCAGCACGGCTCCAAGAACAAGGTGCTCTTCGTCTCTCCGGTGGTCGCCCAGGCGATCTCCGGCTTCTTGCGCGATGCGTGGCAGCCGACCGAGGCCGGTCAGGCGCGCCTGTGGGGTGCCCAGGTCAACGGGTTCATCTCCGGCGCGTACGGCGGGCAGGTGCCGGTTGTGACCAAGAGGGACTGGAACGACTTCAGCACCTCGAACGCTCAGTACGGCGGGTGGAGCTTCCTCATCGACATGGACAACGTCAACCTGCGGACACTCCGCGACACGCAGCTGTTGCGCGACCGGCAGGCGAACGACGCCGACTCCTACGACGAGGAGTACCTGACGGAGTTCTCCTTCGAGCTTCAGCAGGAGCGCACCCACGGAATCATCCAGGGCGTCACCGGCTAGACGACGTCCTGGCCGAGGGGTAACGTCCGGCTCTTGCCGGTTCACCCCCGGCTAACGGCATGGGGGGGCGGTTGCGTCTCACCGCCTCCCCCGCCCCTCACCCTCTAGGAGGTTCACCCTTGCCACAGAGAGAGATCCCTGCGGAGGTGCTGGACGCGAACGGCTTCCTGACGGGCCGCTTCATCAGTCTGCATTCCCGCTACAGCGTCGCCGTCGACCCTGGCGTCGAGCGCATGATCACCGACCACCGCGGCGTCACGATGCTGCACCGCGAGTCGGAACCGACGATCGCGCAGTTCGAGCAGTCAGGGATGCGCGACCACGAGATCCAGGAGGCGCTGTCGCGCTGGACGTTCTCGGGCCTGCCCGAGGGCGTCAACCCGCTGACCAGGATCGGCGTCTACGACCCGGAGGCGAACGCGATCGCTGCCGACTGGGACGACGAGGCGCGCAAGCGCGTCGAGCGCAAGCTCTGGCTCCAGGCCGAAGATCATCCTGGCGACCTCGCCTTCGTACTCAGCCCACGGCAGCCGCTGCCCTGGCCCTCCTATAACACGGACACGCCCGAGGAGATCCTGACGTTCCAGGAGCGTCTTGGCATCGATCCGGAGAACGTGCGCCGCTACGAGGAGGAGAACCAGGCGCGGCCGGAGATCGTCGCAGCCATGTGGGAGCTTGAGTCCCACATCGACCGAGCGCAGGAGGGCGCCGAGGTGGCGTCCGTCCAGGCGTAGATGGCCGCGACCCGTATCTCCCAGAAGGCGAACGTCGCGACCCCGGTGGCGCAGAAGGTGATCGCCGCCTGGACGCTCGTGTCCCAGAAGACCGGTGTCCCGACGTCGATCATGCAGAAGCCCCCCGGCGCTACCGGCTGGACTGAGGTCTCGCAGAAGTGAGCGAGGACAAGGGCACCGGAGTCG